>JACCDS011301164.1_pt1 | contig 13840 bp, 12 predicted proteins | sample 7446441 | NCBI WGS metagenome assembly JACCDS01 (sample SAMN15323445, study PRJNA562643) | freshwater metagenome | isolation source: river surface water | place: USA:Blue River Watershed | collected 2017-08-17 | reverse complement strand
TTTTTATTCAATGGGATAATTTTTTACCATTTAATGCAAGTGGCACCAGCACGCTCTCTGCTATTACTGCAACAACAACATTAACATTTTTTGCCTTTTTGGGTATTGAATGTGCAACTATTCCTTCAGGAAGTGTAGAAAATCCAGAAAAGACTATTGCGCGCGCCACACTATTAGGAACCTTTATTGCAACTGCAGTATATATATTAAGTACTGTAAGTATCATGGGAATGATTCCCGCCGCACAATTAAAAACAACCGTAACACCTTTTGCTGATGCTGCTACGATTATTTGGGGAGCTGGCGCTAAGTATTGGGTGAGTGCAGGCGTTGCTATTGCTGCATTTGGGGCATTAAATGGATATATCTTAATACAAGGACAATTACCCGCTGCTATTGCAGCTGATCAACTTTTCCCAGCAATTTTTGCAAAGAAAAATAGTAAAGGGGTACCTGCAATTGGCGTTGCTATTTCAAGTGTATTGGTATCATTTTTCATGATCATGAATTATACAAAAGGCTTGGTGGATCAGTTTAAATTTTTGATTTTACTCACCACCCTGACCGTTTTAATTCCTTATTTATTTTCCACTGCAGCCTATATTATTTTTAGATTGAAAGAAGCCAATCTTTCAAAGTGGATAAGATATTCTGCAATTACATTAGCTTCATTGGCTTTTGTGTTTTTTATGTGGATGATTATTGGATCTGGGCAGGAAATTGTTTATTGGGGATTTGTATTATGTATGTCTTCTATTCCGGTATATGTTTGGGGAGTTACAAAAAGAAAACAAGAAAAAAATTAAAATATAATTTATGAAGTCGCATTCTGAATCTGGGAAATTAAAATCTGTATTTATTAAAAGAGCAAAAGATGCATTCATAAATGATGCGCATATATCTAAACATTGGGAAGCGTTGAATTATTTGGGTAAGCCTGAAATAAATAAAGCCTTAGCTGAGTACGAAGCCTTTGAACAAGTGTTTAAAGATAATGGAACAGAGATTTTCTATTTACCCGAAGATGCGTCTGTTAATATGGATTCTATTTATTGTAGAGATGCAGCCATTGCAACGGAAAAGGGTATGATTATTTGCAATATGGGCAAGGAAGGAAGAAAAAATGAACCTTTGGCCGAACATAAAGCATTTGAAGCACAAGGTATTCCTGTATTAGGTGTTATTAAAGCACCAGGTACTATTGAAGGTGGAGATGTGGCTTGGTTAGATTCAACTACTTTGGCAGTTGGACATACTTATAGAACCAATGAAGAGGGCATTAGACAGATAACAGAATTACTTAAGCCATTAGGAGTAAATGTTATTTCGGTGCCAATGCCACATTATAAAGGCCCTTCTGATGTATTTCATTTGATGTCTGTATTAAGTCCGGTGGATAGTAATTTGGCAGTGGTTTATTCACCACTAATTCCTATTGTATTTAGAAATGAATTGATTAAAAGAGGATATGAATTGGTAGAAGTACCAGATGCGGAATTTGATAGTATGGGTTGTAATGTGCTTGCCTTAGCACCAAGAGTATGTTTAATGGTTAAAGGAAATCCTATCACCAAAGAGCGTTTAGAAAAAGCAGGATGTAAAGTAATTGAATACGAAGGGGCAGAGATTGGTGTTAAAGGTGGCGGAGGCCCAACTTGTTTAACTAGACCAGTAGAAAGAGTTTAATTATTTAAGAAGGATAATCATTGCAGATCCAATAATCATAATGCTTGCTCCTATTAATTTTTTTGCAAGATGTAGTTCATTGAATAATCGATGACCTAAAACCACACTTAGTAAAATAGATAATTGAAATAAAGCCAGTGCATATCCAACTGGCATATGACTTAAAGTATAATTAGTGGAAGCTAACATTAAGCCAACGGTGGTCACTAAAAAAGCATATTTAAATACAATACTCGTATTGAATTTTTTGATTTCTTGATTGATAGAAACTTTTGTAAATAAAATAAAAACAAAAGAGAATCCAGCTCCAAAAATGCTCCAACCTGCAAAGGCAATTTCTAAATTAGAATGTTCAATTACTTTTTTATCTAACACTGCTTGAATACCTGTTAGTATTAATGCAGCTAATCTATATTGAATAGCAGGAGTTTTAAATAATTGCCAAGAAAATTTTTCTTCTGTGGTGTCTAAAACAAAATAGCTACCAATAATGATTAATGCTATTCCCAAAAAGCCCCATGTATTAGGGACTTCTCTCATAATAATAAATGCAAACAACATGCCCACTATAGACTTGTATGCATTGATCGGACCCAATACTGACAAATCTCCTTTCTCTAAAGCCTTTACAATAAAGCCATTGCCTAATGCCCCAGTAATACCGCCTGCAATGGAATACCACCAAAAGGAACTGTCTAAAGAGTTGATTGAAATGTCATGAACTAATAAAATACTAATCAGTGCAAGTGCTATATAAGTGAATAAATTAACAAATAAAGGGTGCTGTCCTTTGATCGTAATTTGCTTTTGTAAAACATTGGAAAAAGGATTTACCAATATTCTTATAATTACCGCAAGCAAAGTGAAATTGATAAAAGAAAGCATTCAGCAGATTAATTTAATTGTTTCACTTTCAATTCTAGCTCCAATAAAATAGTATCTAATTGATGTCTGTTCAAATAATCTCCTTTTCTAATAACCCCATCTATAGTTTGTGTATTTTCAATTTTTTCTAATGGGTTTTTATTTAAGATCAATAGATCTGCTTTTTTATTTAAAGCAACTGATCCATATTCTGCCGATTGATTGAAGAAGGCAGGGCCATTGACAATCGAGCATAATAAGGCTTCTTGTGGTGTAAGTCCATATTTTACCATGATTGCTAATTCATGGTGCATACCAATGCCTGGGTAGTTAAATGAGTTCAAATAGCCAGCATCTGTACCTGCTAAAATAGTAATACCTGCTTTGTATAAAAGTGGTAGTAGGCTTGCTGCAGCTTCAAAATTTTGATGTCTAAACTGAATCGCTTCTTGATTATCGTTAGCGGCTCTTTGAACACGCCAACCATAAGTTCGTTTCAATGCTGGTCCAAGATATTTTAAATAGTCATCATTTTGATGATTGTTAATATCTAAATAAGTTGTTACATAACTTCCATTAATCGTGGGGACTACTGCAGTTCCATTTAAGGCAAGTTGTTTAAATTTTTTCATTGCAGTAATGCTATCAAAACTCTTTAAATACAACTCACTCGCTTCTCTGCTATTTATTTTTCCGTTTGATTTCCATATAGTAATACTATCTTCTTTATTTGAGGCAGCCCTTTGTAAGTAACCAATATGCTCTATGGCAGACAATCCATTTCTTGAAAACACATCAACATTCATGTTAGCAGGTACATGTCCAGTTACTTTCCAGCCTCTTGCTCTTGCTGCCTGTATACTTTTTAAAAATAATTCAGGAGCTAGTGTATTGTCTGTAATTTTTATAAAGTCAACCTGTAATTTTTGTAGAGAATCTAAAGCCTTACTCATTTCAATTTCATTTCCAATTTCCAAATCACCAGGCCATATTGATTTGATGCCTTCTAATTTGGGCCCAGAAGTAAATATGGTTGGACCCATTAATTGGTTATTTTGAATAGCTTTTTTCCATTCTATCACTGATGGGCTTATATCTCCTGCACAATCTCTTACATGCGATATGCCCATTGCAATATAAAGTGGCAATAACATTTTGTTTTCTTCAATCAAAGTGTCTCCGCCAAAATGTACATGCATATCCCATAAAGAAGGCATTATGAATTTTCCATTCCCATTTATCTTTTGTTTGTTATAGGTGGTTTTTTTGGGTAGACTATATTTTTCAATGGCAACAATCTTATCTTTTTGAATATAAATTGTTTGATTAGGGATTATTTTATTTCCCTCTACATCCACGATATTGATATTTTCAATCACTACATCAATATTTTGCACTTGTGCATTAGTGATATAACTACTTATGAGTAGTGTCAAAACAAAAATTAATTGTTTCATGTATAATTTATTTATTCCAATCCCATAATACAATATCCCATCCGGTACCTACTTGTTCAATCACGCCAATTGTTTCAAAGCCAGATTTTTTATGGGCCTTGATAGATCTTGGGTTTGCTTGTGATATATCTGTTACTAAGTATTGGTATTTATCTGAGAAATTTTCTTTGTAATAATTGTACATAGTTTGTACTAATCCTTGACCTCTATGTGACTTTCCTACACATAATTGACCTACTAAAATGTATGTCGCGTTTTTTAATAACTGACCATTGAATTCCATAGCATCTACTGTATCAAATAAATGGTCAATTTCTTCGTGTTCGCCATAAACAGATTTATTGGTTACGATAACATAACCAACTACATCATCTCCTTCCTTTGCAATGATGGAAGGATGTTCTAGATGCATTTTTTGTAATAATTCAAAACTATATTCAGAAGTGACAAATCCTTCTTTCATAGCTTCCTCTTCTCCAATCAGTCTTCTAAGATTCGCATTTTGCAATGCCTTTAAACCTTTCAACTCTTCTTCTGTTTGAACCATTTTAATAATAGCCATATTAGATACTTGATATTTTTTTAAAATAATTGTATAGAGAAAATTTTGCACCAGATTTAATTTTAGCACTGTAAATACCTATTGGTCCTGAACTAAAATAAGCAGCAATAGAGGCAATACCAATATACATTCCGGCATTAATGCCAAATATCTCTATTCCTAAAATAATGGATGCTATAACACAGTGTGTTGCTCCAGCAAATACCGCTACAAAACCCATAGCAGCCAATAAGGCAAAAGGTAGAGGAATAAATAAAACCAAGCTGCTTCCCAAAGTAGCTCCAATAAAGAAGAGTGGCGTTACTTCGCCCCCCTTAAATCCTACACTTAAAGTAAAACTGGTTAATAATAACTTGATCATAAAATCATATTTACCAGAGGGATTGGTAAAAGCATGCATTATTTCTGGAATGCCTAATCCTATATACTTTGTAGAGCCTAATAATAAAATAACTATAATTATAATGATGCCACCAATGAATGGTCTCAAAGGTTTATACTTTATTTTATTAAAAATATTTTCCCAGAAATGATTACTTAATGAAAACAACAGAGCTGTCAATCCAAATAGCAAACCTGCAAATAATGCAAATACAAGATTGTATAAATTCAATGATGGTATTATATTGACAACATATATACTATGTTTAATATCCCATTGCAAACAAATAAAATGCGCAAGATATGCAGCTGCAAAGCTGGGTAGTATGGATTGCCATCTAATATATTTAAAGCCCATTAATTCTAATGCAAATATCGCGCCAGCCCATGGTGTTCCAAAAACAGCAGCAAATCCGGCACTCACTCCCATAATAATGATGGTCTTTTTTTCTGAATCATTTATTTTAAACCATTTAGCAAATGGTGCTGCTATTGCTCCTCCCATTTGTACTGCAGTCCCTTCTCGACCAGCTGAGCCACCAGCAAGATGGGTTAATATAGTTCCGATGTACACCAAGGGTGCCATTTTAAAAGGGATCGATTGATCTGATGTATGATGTGCATTAATAATCTGATTATTGCCTTTATTGGCTTCATCTCCGTATTGATGATATATAAAGCCAATTAAAAATCCAATAAAGGGTAAAGAGTAAATGATCCAAAAATGTTTTTCTCTAGTTGTTGTAACCCAATCCAATGAATGTAAGAAAAATGCAGTCACTGTTCCAGTAATACAACTGATCAATAAGCAAATGATCAACCATTGAGTGATCTGATTGAATAGTTTTAATATTGGATGACTATTCGGCATCTATTTTTTTTTGAAAAGAGGCTTTACTAATAATACCAGAGCAATGATCACCCAGATAATATTCACTACCATGGATGGATAGGCGCGATGAAAGTAAGTATTTATGACAAAAAATAAGCCACCTACTATATTTGCCCACATATAAGTTTTACTATTGGTCTCAATTTTACCCCAAAGGTTTAACGCATAAGAACCAACGATTAATATAGAGGCTAACCAGCCTATACTTTCTATGATCATCTCTTGTTGACTCATTTGATTGATTTTCGCGTTAAATATAATGTCAAAAATACATATATAATCTCTATATTCGTGGTGCTATGCAACGCAAAATAGTCTCCATATTCTTTTGTTTGATCATACTAACGCAAATTCTGCCAATGGCATCATTGATCTCAATGGTTGCAGGATGTTTTAGTAATGATCAATTGACTGTTTCTTTGTCAGTTTCATTGTTAGATGAAGAAATTGAAGAAGAAGGCGCTAAAGCACCAATAACTTACCTATCAAATAATCTTTGCGAATTAAACAATTTAGTTGAAGGACAAATCAATAAAGAGGTACAATACCTACATCATATTATTGATTTCCCGGAAGGATTCGCTAGAATACTCTACACCCCTCCTAATTTAGGGTAATTCTCTTTTGATTTTATTCGAGATGTATCTGTAATTTGATAGCTTATTTTTAGCTGTCAAAATCTGAAATATTCTGTCGTCAATATTTTATAACTTTAGTATAATTAAGAACAAACATGCAAAATTCTAAAAATTTAGGTTCATTTTCTTTAAATCATTTAAAAGATGATATTCCTGCTGGCTTGGTTGTTTTTTTAGTAGCGCTTCCTTTATGTTTAGGAATAGCTTTAGCTTCTGGAGCACCGCTTTTTTCTGGTATTATAGCAGGTATTATAGGTGGAATTCTTGTAGCAGCAGTCAGTGGATCAGCATTAAGTGTTACAGGTCCTGCAGCTGGTTTGACCGTGATTGTATTAAATGGAATTAACGATTTAGGCACTTATGATACTTTTCTATTAGCAGTTGTAATTGCTGGAATTGTACAAATTATTCTAGGATTTTTAAAAGCAGGTATTATTGGATATTATTTTCCTTCTAGTGTAATTAAAGGAATGTTAGCAGCTATTGGGATTATTTTAATTTTAAAACAAGCACCATTGGCCATTGGTTATGATAAAACCACTGGCGTTCAATATCAAATGGGGTCTATCATTATTGCTGGAATTTCAATTTTAATTATACTCATTTGGGATTTACCTGTTTTTAAGAAATTCTTATTTTTTAAATTTGTACCAGGCGCTTTAATTGCAGTAATTGTGGGTGTGTTATTAAATCAGTTCTTTGCTAGTTATCATCCAAATTGGGTATTGGCAGAAAATCAATTGGTAAAATTGCCTGTTTCAAATAGTATTGATGGCTTTTTAAATCAGTTTACATTTCCCAATTTTGCCGCTATCACAAATTATAAAGTGTATGTATTGGCTTTTACTATTGCAATTATTGCCAGCTTAGAAACTTTATTAAGTACTGAGGCAGCTGATAAATTAGATCCTATCAAAAGAGTTACTCCAACTAATTTAGAATTAAAAGCGCAAGGTATTGGTAATTTGATTTCAGGTTTAATTGGCGGGTTACCTATGACTGCAGTAATTGTAAGAACATCTGCAAATGTGAATGCGGGTGGTAAAACAAAGGTTTCTGCTATTGTTCACGGAATTTTATTGTTATTGAGTGTTGCATTTTTAGCTTCTATTTTGAATAAAATACCATTAGCATGCTTGGCTGCTGTTTTATTAATTGTAGGATATAAACTAGCTAAAATTTCTCTATTTAAAGAGATGTATAAACTAGGTTGGGAACAATTTGTGCCATTTATTGTTACTATAATAGCTATTCAATTTAGTGATTTATTAAAAGGAATTGCATTGGGGATGCTGGTGGCCATTTTTTATATTTTAAGAACAAATTATAGAAGAGATTATGAATTCCATTATGATAAATCATCAGATGCCAAAAAGGTAAAACTTCATTTATTAGAACATGTTACTTTTATCAATAAGGGAAGTATTGCAAAAAAATTATCAAGCTTAGAAGAGGGCACTATTATTGAAATCAATGCAGAAAAATCACATTATATCGATTTGGATGTTTTAGAAATTATATATGACTTCAAAGACAATGCTATCAACAAGAATATACAAGTGGAATTAATTAAATTTCCAGAAAGACAAAAAATAAGTGGACATTAGAAATTAAAAAAAACAAAACATGGAAAAATCATATTTAAGATTATTAGAAAATAACAAAAACTGGGTTAAAGAACAATTAGAACTTGATCCAGATTTTTTTGAAAGATTATCAAAAGGACAATCTCCTGATTATTTATGGATAGGTTGTTCTGATAGTAGGGTGCCTGCAAACCAAATTACTGGAACAGATCCAGGTGAAGTGTTTGTACATAGAAATATTGCCAATATGGTGGTACATAGTGATATGAATATGCTAAGTGTATTATCTTATGCAGTGGATGTATTAAAAGTAAAGCATATTATTGTCTGTGGTCATTATGGATGTGGTGGCGTAATTGCAGCTATGAAAAATCAGCAGTTTGGATTAATTGATAACTGGCTAAGACATATCAAAGATGTTTACCGCTATCACCACCTTGAATTAGATGCTATTGAAGACGAAGATCTTAGAGCAAGAAGATTTGTGGAAGTAAATGTACAAGAACAAGTACACGATTTAGGAAAAACAAGCATTGTTCAAAATGCCTGGAAAAGGAATCAACCTTTGCATATACATGGATGGGTGTATGATATTAAAGATGGCTTGATCAACGATTTAAAAGTTACTTTTACTTGTACCAAAGACCTTCATAAAGTATACCATCTAGATTAGTTAACAATTAGATAATCTTTCGTTAACACTTTGTTGTTATTGGATTAAATGATAATATTCAATTAATCTATCGGTAATATTTAGTTAATACAGTAATATGAAATTTGCTGTATTAAATTTTTATACCGTGAGAAGGATTATCTTTTTTATTTTTCTTTTATTTGTTTCTTCTAATTTATTTGCTCAAAAAGCCAAATTAACTGGCAGGGTTACTAATGCTAAAAATGAGTCATTAATTTCTGTTACAGTATCATTAAAAGGAGAAAAAAATATTATATCAAAGACAGATGTTGAAGGAAGATTCTCTTTTAACATAGACCTAAATAAAAAATATAGTTTAACGCTAAATTATATTGGCTATAAAGAGGTAATTGTAACTAATATTCAATCAAGCATAAGTGGCGAAGAATTAGTCCAGGATGTATTAATGGAAGAAGTTGGGAAAAAATTGACTGATGTTGTTGTAAGTGCCTCAAGGTCTTCTAACAAAGGCGAAACCGTTAACGCTTTAATAGCTTTTCAAAAAAATACAAATACAGTTGCTTCTGTGATTTCATCTGAATCTATCAAAAGAAGTCCAGATAGAAATACTGCCGAAATTTTAAAAAGAACACCAGGAGCGTCTATTCAAGAAGGCAAGTACATTGTTGTTAGAGGTTTGGCGGATAGATATAATCAAGCTATGTTAAATGGAATTTTGTTAACTAGTACAGAGCCTGATCGTAAAACATTTTCATTTGATTTATTTCCCTCTCAGATTATTGATAATATCATCATCAATAAAGCATTTGTACCTGAATTACCTGGTGAATGGGCTGGCGGTTTGATTCAAGTAAATACGAAGGATATTCCAAATAAAAATTTCTTTAACATGCAATTTTCTAGTAGTTATAATACTATTTCTACTGGGAAAGAATTTCTTAAAGATAAGGGCGGAAAAACAGATTGGTATGGGATAGACGACGGAACTAGATCATTTCCAAATGGTTATACTACAAAATCAAATTTTGATACAGCAAGTATTGCAAGCAAGACCGCATTAGGTAAAACAATGTCAAATAATTGGGTGCCTGTTAAAACAACTGCTTTGCCAAATTTTGCATTACAAATGAATGGCGGTTTTTCTGGCTCTTTATTTGGTAAAAAAATTGGAGGGATGTTAGGTGCTAACTATTCAAGAAATCAAAGATTTCAAGATAATTTGAATCAGCAAAACACTTTGGAAAATGGTAATTTTTCAACAATCTATAAATATGCTGATGAAAAGTATATTCAAGATATTAATATGGGTGCACTGGTTGGATTATCAATGTATATCAATCCATTGAATAGAATAAGTTATAAGGCTATTGTAAATATTAAATCTAATAACGCGTATACTTCAAGAACTGGTAATGAATTTTCTAGAGGTGATTTAATGAAGTCAAGCGAGTTTAGATTTTCACAAAACACTTTTTTTACTAATCAATTAAACGGTGAACACAGTATTGCAAAAGCACTTAAATTTAATTGGTATGGAGCATTCAATATATTAGATAGTTATTCTCCTGATCAAAGAAGAATATTATATACTAAATCAGAAACTGGCATAGATCCTTATGTATTAAATATTTCTAATTCACTTTCTCAACAGTCAGGTAGTAGAATTTACCAAAATCTAAGTGATTATATTTATACAGCGGGTACTGATGTAAGTTATAAAATTGGTCAACAAACTATCAAAGCAGGGTATTTATTACAAATTAAGGATCGTTTATATGATGCAAAGTTGTTTGCTAATTTCTTACCAATTGATAACTCTGCTTTAAGAAAATTACCAGCTGAAACAGTTTTTGCCCGCGAGAACTTCGGAAACGGAACTGATAATAAATTTGGGTTTGATGCTATTAAAGGAAGGAATTTCCGCTACATGGCAAACACTATATTAAATGCCGGATATTTTCAATTTGACAATAAGTTATCTGAAAAAATTAGAACTGTTTGGGGAATTCGAGTAGAAGATTATGATCAATTAGTAGGCAGTAGAAAAGTCTCAGATCCAAGACATACTCGTTCGAGAGTTACCGACTTTTTACCAGGATTGAATACAACAGTTAAATTAAATCAAACAAATAATTTAAGAATAACTGCATCTCAGACAGTCATTCGTCCAGAATTAAGAGAATTATCCTTTTTGAACATTTTTGATTTTGAATTAAACGCCTCAGTACAAGGAAATCCAAGTTTGAAAAGAACTAAAATAACTAATACAGATATTAGATATGAAATATATCCAGGATCTGGTGAAGTATTTACAGTAGGTTTTTTCTATAAAAATTTTGAAAATCCTATTGAACAAATATTTAGTGAAGGCGCAGGTGGTGCTAGTACATTTTCTTACCAAAATGCAAAAAAAGCAATCACTTACGGTATGGAACTTGAAGCACGAAAGAAACTAAATAAGAATTTCACCTTTCAGGCAAATGCTTCTTTAATTAATAGTAGAATTAAAGATGCTAATTTAAAATTGAATAGACAATTGCAGGGCCAATCGCCATACCTTGTAAACTTAGGTTTATTATATGATGTTGCAGAAAAAGGATTAAATGCCACTTTACTATACAATCAAATTGGAGAAAGAATTTATTTAGTAGGAGATATGCAAGCAGGATCAGCTTCACCTGATATTTACGAAGCACCAAGGTCTTTAGTAGATTTCCAATTGAGTAAGAAGCTTATAAATAATAAAGCAGAAATAAAATTCACTATTTCTGATATTTTAAATGAACAACAAACATTCTATCAAAATCTAACTTCAAATCCTAGATATGAAAAAGGAGTTGATGCAGTTCGTTTTGCTAGAAAATTTGGTTCAACATTCGGTATTTCTTTTAACTACTCTTTATAATATAAACATATCTTAAAATAATTTAAACAAATAAAAATGAAACAATTATTCTTCTTATCGTTAGCATTTCTTGCTATCACTGCTTGTAGAAAAGTAGAAGTTGATGGTGAAAAAGAAATTATTATTGTTAATCAACCGGTTAATAATAATACCACTGCTGGTAATACCATTACATTAAGTGGTAGAATTACAAAAGACACCACTTTGTATGCTAAAGATTTTAATTATTTATCTGGGATTGTCTATGTAACAAAAGGTGTTACATTAACTGTTGAAGCTGGTGCAAAAGTAATGGGTAAGTTTTCTGGAGCAGATGTTTCTGCATTAGTTATTTGTCGTGGCGCAAAAATAATTGCAAAAGGCACAGTAGATAAGCCAATTGTATTTACATCATCTTCTGCAAATCCACAATCTGGTGATTGGGGTGGAATAATTCTTTGTGGTACAGCGCCTATTAATACAAGTTTTACCGTAAATGGCGCTTCGATACAAGGTTTATATCAGGTAGAAGGAGGAATTGATAATGCAAATGGAGATGGTTTAGCGGGTGCGGGTGATGCAGCTTTTCCAACCGTTAACCCCGCAGATAATTCTGGAATTTTACAATATGTAAGAATTGAATATGCTGGCTATGCGTATCAGCCAGATAAAGAAGTTAATAGTTTAACTATGGCAGCTGTGGGAAGTGGAACAACAATTGATCATGTTCAAGCTTCGTTTGGGAAGGATGATAGTTTTGAGTGGTTTGGCGGAACTGTAAATTGTAAATATTTAATCTCTTATAAAGGTCAAGATGATGATTTTGATACGGATAATGGTTATAGTGGATATGTACAGTTTGGTATTGCAGTAAGAGATTCTGCAATTGCAGATATTTCAAAATCTGAAGCTTTCGAATCTGATAACAATGCGACAGGTACAACTGCAACTCCAAAGACAAGTGCAGTATTTTCAAATATGACTGTGATTGGACCAAGAGCAACCTTAGATAATAAAGGGAATACATTGTTTTTAGCAGGTGCACAAATAAGAAGAAACTCTGGCATCTCAATTCAAAATTCAGTTTTTATCGGCTGGCCAATTGCATTATTAATTGATGCTGGTTTAGGAAATCCTACTGACAAAAATATAAATGATAGTACAATTCGTTTTAAAAATAATACCCTTGCTGGCAATTCAGTAAATGTAAAATATACAGCAAGTGCAAGTGCTCCTACTGGTGCAACTGATGCTACAATTTTGAATTGGCTTTCAAATCCATATTATCAAAATGCCATTACAAGAAATGCTGTTGATGCAAAGTTAATACAGCCATTTAATTATTCATTATTTGATGCTAGTCCATACGCCGGAACTGCTGCTCCAGCTGCCGCAAATTTAACATTAGGAACTGCAGATTATTTTAATTATGCAAGCAATGGGCAATTCACTGATGATAAACTACAGAATGCCTTTATTAAGAAAGTTACATTTAGAGGTGCGATCGGTTTAAATGGGGAAGATGCAACTTGGGCAAAGGGCTGGTCAAAATTTAATTACTAGTTATATGAATACTTTTCCAAACTATACATTTAGAGAAGCTCAATTAAGTGATTTAATGTTTTATTACGATTCATTATCATCTACTGAACTTGTATTGATTGATAGTTTTGAATTCGAAATTAATTTCAAACAAAAATTTGAAGATGTTAATTATTTCATGTTCGTCATCGAAGATTTAGGCAAACCCGTTGGTCTGGTAGTTTTACAAAAAGTAAAAAATTTATCAGATCCAAGTCCATGGGTGGAAATTTTAGAATTTTTCATCTTATCTAAATATAGAAAATTACAAGCAGCTGATTATTTTTATCAAAAAATAGAAGAATATGTGAAAGAGATGGGAATATTTAAAATGAATGTGGCTTGTAAAATCAATTCTACTATTACGCAACATTTTTACACGAAAAGAGGGTTTAAAATACAAAAAAAATTATACGCTAAATTTATTGGTTAGCTACTAAAAAGGCCTCCAGATTTTGGAGGCCTTTTTGTTGGGTGTTGCTTATTAACTATGCGTTAAAAGCTTCTGCAACCCCTTTATGTAAAATTTTACCAGCTCTAATATTTAATCCTTTTGCTAATGCAGGTTTCTCTGCTGTTGCCATTTCCCATCCTTTGTTCGCAATAGCAATAGCGTAAGGTAATGTAGCTTGAGTTAATGCTCTTGTACTAGTT
>JACCDS010509579.1_pt1 | contig 13841 bp, 16 predicted proteins | sample 7446441 | NCBI WGS metagenome assembly JACCDS01 (sample SAMN15323445, study PRJNA562643) | freshwater metagenome | isolation source: river surface water | place: USA:Blue River Watershed | collected 2017-08-17 | reverse complement strand
CGCCGTCCGGCGGTGGCGGCGGTTCGGCCGGCGCGGGCTCGGCGCGGCGCGAGGTGGCCGTCGCCGTGTCGCTTGGGCCTTTGCCTTCCTTGCCCTCTTTGCGCGCGGCCGCGGCCGCCGCACGCTCGCGCGCGGCTTCTGCACGGGCGCGCTCGCGCCGTGCTGCGGCTTCCTGCTCAGCCTTGCGCTGTTGCTCGATCAGCTGGGCCAGCCGGCCCACCAGCGCCGACAGCCTTTCCTCATCGCGTGCCAGACCGCCCGCTTCCTTGCGCTGCGCGCCGAGTTTGTCGGACAGTTGCGCCACCAGCGCCTGGCGCCGCGCCTTTTCTTTTTCCAGCAGCGCCTTCTGCTCGCGCCGCTCGCTTTCGATGTCTTCCAGCACTGCCCGCGCCTCTTCGGCATCGGCCCGGTTGCTTTCGATTTCGGCAATATCCTGCTGCAGCCTGGCGATGGCCTTCATCTGCTCGGCCGACACATAGCCGAGGTAGCGCAGTTCGCGTGCCATGCGGTTCGGATTGTCGCCGGACAGCAGCAGCCGAACACGGTCGTCATGGCCGGCGACGTACTGCTCGCGCAGCATCTTTTCCAGCCGCCGGCGCTGCTGTGCCACCGCCGCTTCGAGCTGCTGCTGGTCCTTGTTCAGAAGCTCGAGCGTGCGCTCGGTACGCTGCTGCTCGGCGGCCAGCTCATGCAGCGCGCGGTTGGCGTTCGAAATCGCGGCCTCGGATGCCGACAGCGCATCGGCCGCATGGCCGTGCGCCTTTTCGGTCTGCGCGATATCGGCCTTCAGCGCGTTGAGCTTTTTGCGCAGCTCGGCGCGCTCCTGCTCGGCCTGCTGTTTTTGCCGGCTGCGTTCGGCCGACCTGGGGCCCTGCGCCAGCGTCTGCGCGGGCGCCAGCGCGCCCAGTGCGAGCGCCGCCACCAGCGCGGTAAGGCAATGTCGGGCCGCCCGCATCGCGCTTACTTCGCCTTGCCCTGGTTGGCGACGGCCTTCATCGCCGCCTCGATCGCAGCGGCGTCGCCGAGGTAATAGCTCTTGATTGGCTTCAGGTCGGCATCCAGTTCATAGACCAGCGGCTGGCCGTTCGGAATGTTCAGGCCGACGATGTCCTCGTCGCTGATGTTGTCGAGGTGCTTGATCAATGCGCGCAGGCTGTTGCCGTGCGCCGCGACCAGGATCTGGCGGCCGGCGCGGATGGCCGGCGCGATCGATTCATTCCAGAATGGCAGCACGCGCGCGACGGTGTCTTTCAGGCATTCGGTCAGCGGGATCTGCTCGCGCGCCAGGCCGGCATAGCGGGGATCGTCGTAGGCCGTGCGCGGGTCGCTCGGGTCGAGCGCCAGCGGCGGCGTGTCATAGCTGCGGCGCCAGACCAGCACCTGCGCATCGCCGTACTTGGCGGCGGTCTCGGCCTTGTCGAGCCCCTGCAGCGCGCCGTAATGGCGCTCGTTCAGGCGCCAGCTGTGCAGGGTCGGCAGCCACATCAGGTCCATTTCGTCGAGCGTGACCCACAGCGTGCGGATCGCGCGCTTGAGCACCGAGGTGTAGGTGAGGTCGAATTTGAAACCGGCGTCTTTCAGGATGCGCCCGGCCTCGCGCGCTTCGGCGACGCCCTTGTCGGTCAGGTCGACGTCGACCCAGCCGGTGAAACGGTTCTCACGGTTCCAGACGGATTCGCCGTGGCGCATGAAGACGATCTTGTACATGAAGGAGTCCTGCAGGATTGAAGTTGACGGAGTCGGGGCCCGGCGCACGGTGGCGCGCCGCCGGAACAAGCCCGTTATTCTATAATGCAGCGCTTGCACGAAACGAATGGAATGTCCGTGGAATTCTTGATTGACAATATCTGGCTGGTCCTGATTGCCGTGATCTCCGGCGGCGCGCTGCTGTTCCCCTCGCTGACCCGCGCCCGCGGCTCGGTGTCGACACTGCAGGCGACGCAGCTGCTCAATCAGGGCAAGGTAACGATCGTCGACGTGCGCACGCCGGAGGAATTCGCGGGCGGCCATTTGCGGCAGTCGAAGAACATACCGCTGCCAGATCTCGGCGCTCGCATCGGCGAGCTCGACAAGGCGCGTGCGGTACTGGTGGTCTGCGCGTCCGGCCCGCGCGCTGCGCGAGCCGCCGCGCAGCTCAGGCGTGCCGGCTTCGGCGACGTGCACGTGCTGGCCGGCGGATTCGGCGAATGGCAGTCGCAGGGACTGCCGACCGCCAAGGCATAAACTTCAGGGAGCATACACAGATGAGCGCGAAGGTCAGGATGTACAGCACAGGGGTCTGCCCGTACTGCAACATGGCGGAACGGCTGCTGAAATCCAAGGGTATCGACGAGATCGAAAAGATCCGCGTCGATCTCGAGCCTGAGCAGCGCGTGCTGATGATGGAAATGACCGGCCGGCGCACCGTGCCGCAGATCTACATCGGCGACCTGCATGTGGGCGGCTTCGACGACCTGTCGGCGCTCGACCGCGAAGGCAAGCTCGACCCGCTGCTGCAGGGCGCCTGAACGCAGCCCGCGCCGGCGGCGCGGCAGACAGCCTGCGCGCATGTCCCCGCGGCCAGGCTTGTCATGTAGGATGTCACCTCACGCGGTCGGCCGTGGTGCCGGCTGCGCAGCTTTGTCCATTGATTCACCCCCAACACTGAAAGCGATTCATGTCCGACCCGATCCAGACCGAGCAGCAGCCTGTCTTCAATATCCAGCGCCTTTATATGAAGGATCTGTCGCTGGAGCAGCCGAATTCGCCGGCTATCTTCCTCGAGCAGGAAGCGCCCGGTATTGAAATTCAGCTCGACGTCGGCAGCGAGACACTGGCGGACGGCATCTACGAGGCGACCATCACGATCACCGTGACCGCCAAGATCCGTGACAAGGTCGCTTTCCTGGTCGAGTGCAAGCAGGCCGGCATTTTCGAGGCGCGCAACATCCCCGAAGGCCAGCTCGAGCCGCTGCTTGGCATCGCCTGCCCGAACATCATTTATCCGTACCTGCGCGCCAATATCGCGGACGCGATCACCCGTGGCGGCTTCCCGCCTATTCACCTGACCGAGATCAATTTCGAGGTCTTCTATCATCAGCGTCGCGAAGCCATGGCACAGGCTGCGACCCAGCAGGTGCAGTAAGACCATGCGTGCGCGGCGTCCTCTGGCCCTGGTCGCGCTGCTGGCGCTGGCCGGTGCTGCGCAGGCCGTCGATTTTCGCTCGATCGGCCCGAGCGCGGCGGTGATGTACGACGCCCCCGGGCCGAAGGCGCGCAAGCTGTATGTCGCGCCGTTTGGCATGCCGGTCGAAATCGTCGTCGTCAGCGGCGACTGGAGCCGCGTGCGCGATGCCGGCGGCGAGCTTACCTGGGTCGAGAACAAGTCCCTCACGGATAAGCGCATGCTGGTGGTCGACGCCGCGCAGGCGCAGGTGCGCCGCAGCCCGGCCGATTCGGCACCGGTCGCATTCACCGTCAACCGTGGCGTACTGCTCGAACTTGCCGGGCCGATTGCGTCCGGCTGGATCAAGGTGCGCCATCGGGACGGCGATATCGGCTTCCTGAAGGCCGAAGACGTCTGGGGCGAATGAACGTATCCATCCTTGGCGCCGGTGCCTGGGGCACCGCGCTGGCGATCGCGCTGGCGCCGCGCCAGCCAGTGCTGCTGTGGGGCCGCGATGCCGCCGCCATGGGCGTGCTGGCAAATGACCGTGAAAACCGGCGTTATCTGCCCGGCCTGCCCTTCGCTGAGTCCCTCGAACTGTCGTCCGATCTTGGCGTAGCGGTCGCGCATGCGCGCGATGGCGTGCTGATCCTTGCGACGTCCGTTGCCGGCCTGCGGCCGATGCTGCATGCGCTGCGAAGCTTTGATGTACCCAACGTCGTCTGGCTGTGCAAGGGCTTTGAGCAGGACAGCGCGCTGCTGCCTCATCAGGTCGCACAACAGGAGCTCGGCGACGCGGTGCCGGTGGGCGCGTTGTCCGGGCCGTCGTTTGCGCAGGAAACCGCGCGCGGCCTGCCGTGCGCGCTGACCATCGGCTCACGCAGCGCTGACCTTCGCAGCAAAGTCGTGGCAGCGGTGCATGGCGCAAATATCCGGGTCTATTCGACCGACGATCTGGTCGGCGTCGAAGTCGGCGGCGCGGTGAAGAACGTGCTGGCCATTGCCACCGGCATCGCCGACGGCCTCGGGCTGGGCATGAACGCTCGTGCGGCACTGATCACGCGCGGACTGGCCGAAATCACCCGGCTGGGCGTGGCGCTGGGCGGGCGCAGCGAGACCTTCATGGGCCTGACTGGCATGGGCGACCTGCTGCTTACTTGTACCGGTGACCTGTCGCGCAACCGGCAGGTCGGCCTCGGCCTTGCGGCCGGCAAGTCGCTCGACGCTATTGTCGACGAGCTTGGCCACGTCGCCGAAGGCGTGCGCTGCGTGCAGGCCGTGCGCGTACTGGCGCAACGGCACGACGTGGCGATGCCGATCGTCGATGCGGTGGCGCGCGTGCTGTTCGAAGGAGAATCGCCGCAACAGGCACTGCAGCAGTTGCTGGCGCGCGAGGCACGCGAAGAATCGCTCTGAGCGGCGAGCGTCACGCGGCCGCTATCCTGACCAGCGTCAACAGCGCCGAGCAATCTTCCTCGGCAGTCATCGCATGCGGCACGCCGCCGGCAAGAAACAGTAGCTCTCCAGCGCACAGCGCCATTGTCTTTCCGTGCGCCTGCACGGTCAGCTTGCCCTCGATGCACTGAATCGTCAGCTCGCCGTCTACCTTATGCTCAGGCACCGTGCGCCCTTTGTGAAGCACGCTGCGGATCAGCTCCACATGCGCGGTGCGCACGATCGCCGTCGACATTGCTTGCGGTAGGCGTTCGCCGAGCGGTCTCAGGTCAATGACGTCGCCAGAATGTGCATGGGGCAGTGACATTCGCTTTCCCTTTCCGTATCAACACTTGACCCAGGTCGATCGCAAAAATTCCCGCTGCCGAATAATCGCTGAATCCGGCGCAAGGCCCGTTGGCGTTGCCGCTGCGCCGGCACTTTCGGGCGCTGCGTCAGTCTGAGTTCAGTCCGAAAACTGTTGTCCGACGTTTTCATTTCCTTACTTCAGGAAAGGATCTATGCGGCACGCTTTCCCCGGTTCGGCCTTGCGCACGCGCGGCTTTACGCTGATCGAGATCATGGTGGTGGTCGTGATCATGGGCGTGCTCGCTGCGCTGGTGGTGCCGCGGCTGATGGGCCGCACCGATGACGCGCGCATTCTCGCGGCGAAGCAAGATATCGCAACGCTGATGCAGGCACTCAAGCTGTACCGGCTCGACAATCAGCGTTACCCGACCACCGAGCAAGGGCTGCAGGCGCTCGTCACGCGGCCGACGATGGCGCCGATACCGCCGAACTGGAAGACCGGCGGCTATCTCGACCGGCTCAACCGCGACCCCTGGGGCAACCCCTATCAATACCTGTCGCCCGGCACGCGCGGCGAAGTGGACATTTTTTCGTATGGCGCCGATGGCAAACCCGGCGGGACGGGCAATGATGCGGACATCGGCTCATGGGAATGATCGCCTGCGCGGCTTCACGCTGCTTGAATTGCTGGTGGTGCTGGTGATCGTCGGCATTATGCTGGGCGCGGTCGCATTGAATGCGAGCCCGGGCGAACAGCAACAGCTGCAGAATGAAGCGCAGCGGATCGCGCTGCTGCTGCAGCTGGCGCGCGATGAGGCGATCGTGCGCAACCAGCCAGTGGCCTTCGAGGCCGATGACTACCGCTACCGCTTTCTGGTCCGCAGCGACACCCAATGGACTGTACTGTCTGGCGACGAGCAGCTGCGCGAACGCGAGTACCGGCGCGCGCCGTTGCAACTTCAGTTGCAGCCGCCGGCCGGCAACACGCTGCCACTGCGCATCGTGTTCGGACGCGAGCCGGTCGATAAGGCATTCGCGCTCACTCTCGCTGCCGGCGGCCATCGCGCGACCATACGCGCCGATGGCATCGGCAATTTTCAGGTGGAATGAGATGACAGCGCCGACACTCCACGTTGGTGGTCGCGGCTTCACGCTGCTCGAGGTGCTGGTCGCGCTGGTGATCATTGGCACCGCGCTGGCGGCCAGCCTGCGCGCGATCGGCAGCCTCACGCAAAACAGTGCTGACTTGCGCACGGCAATGATGGCGACCTGGTCGGCCGAGAACAGGCTTACGCAGATCCGTCTCGCGCATGAATGGCCGCCGCTGGGCGAGCGCAGCTTCGCGTGCGCACAGGGCGAACTGGCCTTGCGCTGCGACGAGCGCATTGTGGCCACGCCGAACCCGGCCTTCCGCCGTGTCGAGGTCTCGGTGCTCGACGCCAGCGGACGCCGCGTGCTGATGCTGTCGCAGGTGGTGCCGAATGCGCTGTGAACGCGGCCTGACGCTGATTGAACTGCTGATCGCCGTCAGCGTGCTGGCCTTCGTCGCTGTGCTCGGCTGGCGCGGACTGGATTCGATCACGCGCGCGCGCATCGCGCTCAACGCTGACCTCGCGCAGACCCGCAGCCTGCAGCTGTCGTTCGCGCAATGGCAGACCGACTGCGCGAACGCGGTCGATGCCGGCACGCTCGACGGCCGCGCACCGCTGCTGGTGGACGCCACGCGGGTGACGATCGCGCGCCGCGTACAGCCGGAAGCGCAGGCCGGCGCCTTGCAGCTCGTGACCTGGCGGCTGCGCGACGGCGTGCTCTCGCGCGAAGAGTCGCCGCCGACGCGCGACCTGACGCAGCTCGATCAGGCCTGGCAGTTCGCGCAGGCCGGCGGCGCACAGGCGCTGCGTCTGCAGGACGGCGTGCAGACGATGCAGCTACGCGTCTGGACCGATGACGGCCGCGGTTGGCGCGGCTGGGAGCAGATGAGCGCAGGCATCGTCTCGCGCGGTGCGCTGATGAACCCGCGCGCCGGCACCACAGCCATGCAGGCCGACTGGCGCGGCCTAGAAGTGTCGCTGCAGCTGGCCGGCCGCAGCGTGCCGCTGACCAAGGTCTTCATGCTGGGGGCGATATGACGATACGACCGCTCTTGCGGCACGATCTGGCCGACAGGCGCACGCGCGGCCGCCCTCCTTGTTTACATCGCAGCCGCGGTGTAGCCGTCGTGACCGCCTTGCTGCTGACGACGCTGGCCATCACCATCGTTGCCAGCCTCTTCTGGCAGCAGCAGGTGCAGGTGCGCTCAATTGAAAACCAGCGGCTGCAGCTACAGAAGCAATGGGTGCTGCGCGGCGCGCTCGACTGGGCGCGGCTGATCCTGCGCGAGGACGCGAAATACTCGGTGACCGACGATCTCAACGAGCCGTGGTCGGTGCCGCTGTCGGACACGCGGCTGGACCGCTATGTCGAGTCGGCCGCGCTGCGCGGCGAGGCTGGCAGCGCCGTGCTGTCCGGCGCGATCCAGGATGCGCAGGCGCGGCTGAACCTGTCGGGCCTGGCAACCCAGGGGAAAGTGAATCCCGACGCCGTGCAGGCATTCGAGCGCCTGCTGAGCAACTTGCGGCAGGACCCGGGACTCGCGCGCGCCGCCGCGCAGCAACTGGCCGACAGCCAGCGCGCCGAGATCATTGGCGGTGGCGCCGGCGAGCCGTGCCCGATCGGCTTCGTACAGGTCGACGATCTGCTCGCCGTGCGCGGCTGCACGCCGACGGTGGTGAATGCGATTCGTGAGCAGGTGGTGTTCCTGCCGGTCGCTACACCCGTGAATGCGAACACTGCGCCGGCGGAAGTGCTGGCCGCGCAGCTGCCCACGCTGTCGCTTGCCGATGCGACGGCGCTAGTGAATGCCCGACGGGGGGCGAGCTTCCGCGACCTGGCGGACCTCGCGGCACGGCTGCCGGGCAAGCCGGCCGAGATCGACCCGGCGCTGTTCTCCGTGGCCAGTGCGTATTTTCTCGTGACCGGACGGGTGACGATACGGCAGGCGACCTTGCGCGTGCAGGCGCTGGTCGAGCGGCAGGGGGCGGCGACTCATTTGCTATGGACGCGCGAGACCTGAGATGGCACGCACCACGCCCACCGCCACGCTTTACCTGCTGCTGCCGCCGCGCACCGTCGTGCAGCGCACGCCGCCGGCCACGGTCGCTGATCTGTCGCAATGGCCGCTGCCGTATGCGTGGACGCTGCGCACCCGGCTGCAGCGCACCGACCGCGCTGCACTGGCCGCGCTGACGCCGCTGGTGTCGCAGGCAGCGCGTGTCGTACTGCTGCTGGCGGCCAGCGATGTGACGCTGTTGCGCATGGCCGTGCCGCCGCTGCCGGCCGCTCGGTTGCAGGCCGCTCTGCCGGCCCTGGTCGAAGACCGCGTGATCGGCGATCCGGAAGACTGCGCGATCGCCGCCGGCCCCGAGCTGGACGGCCGGCGCACGATCGCCATCACCGACCGCGCGTGGCTGCAGCAATGGCTGACGGCGCTGCGGCAGGCAGGCGCGACCCGCATTGCCGCGCTGCCGATGCAGCTGTGCCTGCCGCTGTCGGCCGGTCAGGCATCGGCAGCGTTGCTCGATCTGTCGGGCCCGCTGGAGCTGGTGCTGCGCACGTCGGCCGATGAAGGCCTGGGGCTGCCCGTCGATGTCGACAGCCCGGCCGCGCTGATCGATGCGGTGCAGAGCGCGCTGACAACGCTGGCCGGTGCCCGCGCAGTGCAAATGTCGGTCACGCCCGCGCACGTCGCTCTCTTTCATGCGTGGCTGCATGAGCATCCGGACAGCGGCATCACCCTGGTCGACGAAAGCTGGGAGCACTGGGTCGAGGGTGCGAATCAGGTGGGCGTGGATCTGGCCACCAGTGTGGCGCTGCGTAACGACGAGCGGCCCGACTGGCGCCGCTGGCGCTGGCCGTTGCGCCTGGCGCTGGCCTGCGTGCTGCTGAATGTCGTCGCGCTCAACGCCGACTGGTGGCGGCTGCGCAGTGAAGGCCAGGCCGTTGAGGAGGATATCGCGGCAAGCTACCGGCGCGCCTTTCCTGCCGAACCGCCGCCGGCGCAGCCGCTGGCGCAAATGCGCCAGAAGGTCGCGGCGATGCGGCAGGCGGCCGGTGAATTCGCGGCCGGCGACTTTCTGACGCTGTCCGCGGCGCTCGGTGAAGCCTGGAACGAGGCCGGCAACGACAAGCGCGCGATCGCCGGGCTCGACTATCGGGATGCCACGCTGACCGTGCGGCTGCGCCCCGGCGCGCAGATATCGCTCGAGGCGATGGCCGTGCCGCTGGCGGCGCGCCGGCTGAGCGTGACGCCGTCGCCGGCCGACCCGTCGCTGTGGCAAGTCAGGAGCGCGCCATGAGTGCCGGCGCGCGCTTCTGGGTGGCGCGCAATGAGCGCGAGCGGCGCATTCTGCTGGCCGGCAGCGCGGTGCTGCTGTTGTTGCTGGTGTGGCTGCTGCTGATCGAGCCGGCGCTGGCCGGCCGCAGCAATTGGCAAGAGCGGCTGCCGGCGCTACGCGCTGAGCGTGCGCAGATGCAGGCGCTGGCCAGGCAGGTCAGTGCCGCGCCGCCGCCGGCGCGTGCGCAGCAGCCATGGGACCGGCCGGCGCTCGAGCGTAGCCTGGCGGACGCCGGGCTCAGGCCGCAGAGCCTGAATGTCGGCGACGTGCTGGTGCGCGCCAACTTCAATGACGTGTCCTTCTCCGCGCTGACCGGCTGGCTGCAGCAGTCGCAGCGCAATGCGCAGCTGGCGGTGTCTGAGGCGAACGTCAGTGCGCGCGAACGTGTCGACCGGGTCGACGCGACGCTGGCGCTGCGCCGCCTGCCATGAGCCGTCTTGCATGAAGCGCGCAGGATGACGCACCGGTTGTGGTGGATCGCGCTGGTGCTGCTGGCCATGCTGGCCGCCGTGATCGCGAGCCTGCCGGCAGCGTGGCTCGGTCCGCTGCTGGAACAGCAGACCGGTGCGCGGCTGTCGCTGGGCGACCCGCAAGGCAGTGTGTGGCGCGGCTCGGCCTTTGTTGGCGCGGCCGGCGGCAATGACGAGCCGCTGGTGCCGCTGCTGCCGGGACGTTTCCACTGGCGGCTGTCGCCGCTGGCACTGGCGGGCATCGTCGATGTAACGCTTGAGAACCCGCGTGCGCTGGATGCGCCGGTCACGGTCAGCGGCAGCTGGCGTCGCTGCGAGGTCAGTGACGGCAGCATCACGCTGCCGGCCGAACGGCTGGCAGCGCTCGGCGCACCGCTGAACACGCTGCAGCCGTCCGGCCAGATGCGGCTGTCATGGACGCGGCTCGTGCTGGCGCGCGCCGATGCCGGCAGGGGTGTTCTGGTCGACGGGCAGATGCAGCTGGACCTGACGCAGATGGCGTCGGCCTTGTCTCCGGTCAAGCCGCTGGGTGCGTATCGCATGCGGTTTGACTGGCAAGGGAGCGCGGCGCGCGTCGATCTGAAAAGCTTGTCGGGGCCGCTGCTGCTGGCAGGCCAGGGCAGGTTTGCCGACGGCCGGCTGCAGTTCTCCGGTCAGGCATGGGCGGCAGAAGGCGAAGAACAAAGGCTGGCGATCCTGCTGAATCTGCTGGGGCAGCGGCGCCAGGTGGGCAACCGGACCGTGATTGCGCTCGACTTCCAATGAAAACTACACCAATCCTGTTGCACCTCCGTCTGTTTGCGTGCCATGTCGGCTGGCTGCTGTTGGCCGCCGTTGCTGCCATGCCCGCCGCCGCGCAAGAGCCAACGGACAGCCGTGCGTCGCTGAATTTTGTCGGTGCCGACATCGAGTCGGTGGTGCGCGCGATCGGTCACTTTACCGGCCATACCTTTGTGATCGATCCGCGCGTCAAAGGCACGATCAATCTGGTGTCGGAAAAGCCGGTGACGAAGGCGCAGGCGTTCGAGATGCTCGGCTCGGTGCTGCGGCTGCAGGGGCACGCGATGGTGCGCACGCGTGACTTCGTGAAGGTAGTGCCGGAGGCCGAGGCGAAGCTGCAGGCATCACCGGTACAAGTGGGCAAGCTGCGCGGCGACCAGGTCGCCACGCGCATCTTCCGGCTGAATCACGAAAGCGCGGCGGCGCTGGTCGCGGTGCTGCGCCCGCTGATCTCGCCAAACAATACGATTGCTGCCGACCCGACCAACAACACGCTGATCGTGACCGACTATGCGGACAATCTGCAGCGCATCGCGCGCATCATTGCGTCGCTCGATACGCCGGCCATTGGCGACCTTGATGTGGTGCGCGTCGAGCATGGCATTGCGTCTGATCTGGCCGTGACGATCAACCGTTTGCTCGACAGCGGCGCAGCGCCTGCGCAGGGCGACGCCGGTGGCCGGCTACTGGTGCTGGCGGACACGCGCACCAATTCGCTGATCATCCGCGCGCCCAGCGTCGCCCGCGCGAACCTGGTGAGAACGCTCATCACTAAACTCGACCGTCCGACCGCGCTGCCCGGCAATGTGCATGTGGTCTATCTGCGCAATGCCGAGGCGACGCGGCTGGCGCAAGTGCTGCGCGCGGTGATTGCCGGCGAGTCCGGCACCACGACATCGACCGGTGCGCCACAGCAGCCGGCCACGCAGCCGGCCGCCGCGCAACAAGGCGCCGGGCTGCAGGCGCCGCCATCGTCGCCGACGCCGCAGCAGGGGCCGCTGCCCAGCGGCGGCGCGGCCGGCTTCATTCAGGCTGACCCCGCGACCAATACGCTGATCATCACCGCCAATGAACGGGTGTACCGTAACCTGCGCGCCATCATTGACCAGCTCGATGCGCGCCGCGCGCAGGTGTATGTCGAATCGCTGATCGTCGAGATCAGCGCCGATCGCGCGGCCGAGCTTGGCATTCAGTGGGCGGGACTGAGCGGCGACGGCAGCAGCAATTACCGCGTCGGCCTGCTGACCGGTTTTTCCACGCAGGGCAATAACCTGGTGCAGCAAGCGGTGTCGGCGCTGGGGCCGAACGGCGTGCCGCTGGCACCGGGCAATGGCCTGACTGCGGGCATCTTCAAGCAGAACAGCGCCGGCCAGCTCGGGCTCGGACTGCTGGCGCGCGCGCTCGAGACGAATGCCAAGGCCAACATCTTGTCGATGCCGAACCTGATCACGCTCGACAATGAAGAGGCGCGCATTATCGTCGGCCAGAACGTGCCCTTCATCACCGGCCAGTTCACCACGCCGGCGTCCGGCGGCACGGCCGGCGTGAACCCGTTCCAGACCATCGAGCGGCGCGATATCGGCCTGTCGCTGCGCGTGCGCCCGACGATCTCCGAGGGCGGCACGGTAAAGATGGCGATTTATCAGGAGACGTCGAATATTCAGCAGTCGACCGCCTCGGGCCTTATCACGAGCAAGCGCTCGATCGATACCAATGTGCTGGTCGACGATGGCCAAATCATCGTGCTTGGCGGTCTGATCGAGGACACGCTGTCGGACTCGGTCGAGAAAGTGCCCGGCTTGGGCGACGTGCCGATTCTCGGTTACCTGTTTCGCTATCAATCCAAGCGCCGCACCAAGACCAACCTGATGGTGTTCCTGCGCCCGACCGTGATCCGTAGCGACGAGCAGAGCGTCGCGGTGGCGTCGGACCGGTATGACTACATTCGTGGCGCTCAGCAGTCGGTGCAGCCCTATCCGAATGCACTGTTGCCGACCGATGAGGTGCCACGTCTGCCGCCGCTGGACGACGGACGTCCGATCGGCGGTGCGCTGCTGAATCGCCAGCCGGGCACGTCGGTGCCGGTCCCGCCGTCAGTGCCGTCGTCGGGCGGTCCGTCCGGCATGCAACCTTCGGCGCCGTCCGAGGTCTTTCCGGTGGAGCCGCCAGTGATCAATCAGCGCTGAGCGGATGCGATGAGGCTTTTTCAGCGGATGAAATCATGAGCGCAGTGATGTACGATCCACGGCTATTGCCGTTCTCCTTTGCGCGCGATTTCGGCGTGCTTGCTCAGGCCGGCGCCCACGACGGTGCGGTCGATGTCTGGGTGTCCGACGCCACCATACCGGCCGCGGTGGCCGAGATCAGCCGCCGCTTCGGCCGCGTGCGCGTGAACCCGTTGCCGCGCGATCAGCTCGAAAGTGCGATCGCGAAGGCCTATGCCGGCTCGGGCGGCGATGCGGCGCAGGTGGTCGACGAGGTCGAGTCGGATCTCGACCTCGCCAGGCTGATGCAGGATATGCCGGCGGTCGAGGACCTGCTCGAATCGGCCGATGATGCGCCGGTGATCCGCATGATCAATGCGCTGCTGACGCAGGCGCTGCGCGAAGGCGCGTCGGACATTCACATCGAGCCGTTCGAGCAGGTGTCGATCGTGCGCTTTCGTATCGACGGGCGGCTGCGCGACGTGGTGAGGCCGAAAAAGGCGATCCATGCCGCGCTGATCTCGCGGATCAAGATCATGTCGCAGCTCGACATTGCGGAAAAGCGCTTGCCGCAGGACGGACGCATTACGCTGCGCGTCGGCGGCAAGCCGGTGGACGTGCGCGTGTCGACGCTGCCGACCGGCCACGGCGAGCGCGCCGTGCTGCGGCTGCTGGACAAGGAAGGCGGCCGGATGGACTTGCAGCACCTCGGCATGAGCGAGCCCGTGAGGCGGCAGTTCGATCGCCTGATCGCGCAGCCGCACGGCATCGTGCTGGTGACCGGGCCGACCGGCTCCGGCAAGACCACCACGCTGTATGCGGCGCTGTCGCGGCTGAACTCGCCGTCGACGAATATTCTCACCGTCGAAGACCCGATCGAATACGAACTGCCCGGTGTCGGCCAGACGCAGGTGAATGCACGCATCGACATGAGCTTTGCGAAGGCGCTGCGCGCGATCCTGCGGCAGGACCCGGACGTGATCATGATCGGCGAGATCCGCGACCTCGAGACGGCGCAGATCGCGGTGCAGGCATCGCTGACGGGCCACCTGGTACTGGCCACGCT
>JACCDS012400627.1_pt1 | contig 13842 bp, 11 predicted proteins | sample 7446441 | NCBI WGS metagenome assembly JACCDS01 (sample SAMN15323445, study PRJNA562643) | freshwater metagenome | isolation source: river surface water | place: USA:Blue River Watershed | collected 2017-08-17 | reverse complement strand
CGCGCATGAGCAACGCCCGCCGCGCACCCCGCCCGGTCTACCGCCCACAAGACAGAGGAGACACTATGTTCAACAGAGATGGCATTTTCAGCAACAAAAAAGACGAGCCCCTGCGCAAAGACAACAAACCCGTCAACGTAACGACGACGGGACTCTCCTCCTCGAACACCACGCCACCGCGGCCCGCTGCGGAACCCACGCGCGCGGAAGTTGCGCCCCCTGAGCCGGCCAAGCCCTCAGCCACTCAGGAAGAGCCGCGCGGCAGCCGCCTCATCGTCGGTCCGGACATCAAGCTGAAAGGCGTCGAAATCACCGATTGCGACACGCTGGTCGTCGAAGGCCGCGTTGAAGCCTCTATGGACAGCCGCGTCGTGCAGATTTCGGAGACCGGCGTGTTCCTAGGCACCGTCGGCATCGACGTCGCCGAAATACGCGGACGCTTCGAGGGCGAGCTGACGGCCCGCAAGCAGCTCATCATCCACTCGACCGGCCGGGTCTCGGGCAAGATCCGCTACGGTCGCATCACTATCGAGGACGGCGGCGAGATTTCGGGCGACATCGCCACCACCAACGCCGCCACGAGCGAAATGCGGTCGGAAAACCCGGCGCCGGCCGGCGAATCGGCCGACATCATGACTGCGTACGACCCGTTCGCGCGCAAGTCCAAGCCGGTCGCCAAGACCGGCCTGTAAGCCACCCGGTCTGCGCTGCGGAGGAGCACCGCCGGGTGCCCCTCCGTCCACCCCGATCAGGGCGCGACGATGTAAGTCCGCAGCGTCGCGTACCCTTCGATGCCGATCTCGATCACATCGCCCGGCTTTAGATAGAGCTGCGAGGCATTGGCCTGCCCGACTGCGACGCCACCCGGTGCGCCCGTCGAGAACAGGTCTCCCGGCTCCACGGGGAGGAAGCGCGTGAAATGCTCCAGGATGTCCGGGATCGTGTAGATCTGGTCGCGCATGTTGCCGCGCATCCTCAGCTCGCCGTTCACGGTACAGGTGATCCAAAGCTGATGCGGATCGCCGATCTCGTCGAGCGTGATGATGTACGGGCCGAGCGGTCCGAAGCCGGGAATGTTCTTGCCGGTCCAGAAACGCGACCCGGCTGCGACTTCTCGCTCCTGCAGGTCCCGGCACGTCAGGTCGTTCAGCAACATCACGCCCGCGACGTACTCCAAGGCATTGGCCTTCTTGATCGCGACACCCGGCTTGCCGATGACGAACGCGAGCTCGGGCTCGTAATCGAGGCGCACGACGCCGTCCGGCCTCACGACCTTTGCGTTGTGTCCCGACAGGCAGGAATTCACCTTGATGAAGCCCGTCGGCTCCTGCGGCGTTTCCTTCAGCAGGTTGTTCCGGCGCAGCTCATCCAGGTGCGTCCGGTTGTTCTTGCCCACGCAGAGAAACTTGTCGGCATCCATTACCGGCGGCAGAAACACGATGTCGTCCTGGCTCAGCACCGCCATTCCCGGCGCGCTGGCGTTCTTCCCGGCGTGGTCGAGCAGCTCTTTCACCCGCGCCTGGCCGGACGGTCCGAGCTTCAGCAAGCCCTTCATCGTGTCCGGAATGATGGCCGGCACGCCTTTTTGCCCGGCCCATGCGTGTTCTGCGCGCTGCAGATCGAGGACGGCGTCGCCCAGCATCGCACCGACGCGCGCGTCGCCGGCAGCCGCGCGGCGCGCGAAAGTCAAAAGCCTCACGTGATTCTCCTGTTCCTGTCGTTGATGTAGCGATGCGCGTCTTAGGCGCGCAGGCGCGGCGGATTGTAGCGAGCCTGCGGTGCAGCGGGCAAATCGGTCAGCGGGAGAGAGCGATCGCAGACTGCGCGGAAAATTCGGCAAGCATCAGCGCCCGCAAGTCGCTCGGTATGGGAACGGCGGGGGAACGCAGCAGATCGATCATCTCCTCACGCTCCTCGCGTGTCTTGCCGCGATAGGACTCCGCTGCGCGCACAGCGATCGTTTTCTTTTCCGAGTAGCTGAGCCGCGCAAGCGCCTCGTGCGCCTCACGCGACGCGCTGGCTGCCTCGACGAATTGCGCCAGTATCGAGTCCCGCTCGGCGGCGTGCCGCGGATCGGCCATCACTTCCATCAGCCGCGCATGGACCGCGGAACGCTGTGCGCGGTCGAGCTGCGGAAAACCTTCGTCGACGAGCGTCTTGATGTCACCCGGATACTGCCGCACCGGCGCCGGCGCGCTCCGATCCGACGGTCCGCCCCCCGGACGCACCGCCGCCTCGAGCTGCTGAGTGATGAGGTGATCGCGCAGCATGCGCAAGACGATGAGGCTCACTGGGTCGAGCGCAGCGGCCGGCGTCGCGATCATTGCGCAGAATGCGAGCGCGATCCATTGTGTGCATTTCATGGCGTGTCCCGTTGCATCGTGGGCGGCTCACCGGCACCCGAATTCATGAGGCATGACCGCTCCCGAGAAATCGCCTGCCTCAATCGAGCGCGCGGTCAACGCGCGTGCCGATTCGGTCGTTACATGATGCGCGCTCCGCGTGCATACGAGCGTGAGAAAAACCACTGGCGATACGATTCTTTTTTCGGTAGAGTCCTTTACGGCGCCCTGGGGGGCGAAGCGTGACGGGGCTGGCACTTAAATGATAAAGATATTGTTCAAGCAAGCGTTGTCCTGTCCTATCTTCTGTTGCGACATCTGCGGCGACATGATCAGCGACATCAGCGAAGGCGCCGCCGTGTTTGTCGATCTGCCGCGTCGCAAGGAAAATCAGAAAATCGACGTGCTGCACGTTCACAAGGGCAAGTGCTACGAGATGGCGGAACGACGCCTCGAGAGCAAGTGCGAGTGGCAGCCGCTCGGGGCGCATCTGTATTTTCTCTGCGCGAATATCGAAGTCGACTCGAAGCAGCTCGACAAGCTCAAGAAGATGCACGGAACCCGCACGGCCTGATCCGCCGTGCTGAAGCGCCCGGACGCTCGTTGCCGGCCCCGGCAGAAGGCGGCCTATCCCGCTCCGGACAGCCTGCCGGAAATCATTGCCGGAACCTCTTCCTTGCGATCGTAGCCGCATCGAACTCACTCGCCCCGCCGAGATCGCGCGGACGTGCACCACCCCGGAAGTCGGAAAGAACAACTGCGCCACGCCGTCTCGTCTGCCGAAACCGGCGTCCGGACCGTTGTATCGAACTCGGGCAACGCCGCCATTGAGGTCCCCGCCTCCCCTAAGCCCGCTCTTCCGGCACGCGATATGCTAGCGCCGCCCCTTGCGCCTGAAGCACAAGGCAGCACTGGGAGGACACATGGGACGTTGCACCACTCCGCGCAAGCAGAGTCCTAGCGTGACGGGCCGGCATGCCGTTCGTCGTTACAGCGCGCATGCCGCGCACGTTCGCCTGCCCGCTCCACTCGTTCCGCGCACCTCACTTCGGGCTCACGCCGGCTGCGAACCGGCGTGGCGGGCTGCGCCGCATCGCTTATCGTTCACTCCTGACAAGAGACCGAGACCTGCCCACACACGTCCATAAACGGCGTGGTCTGCGATGTGACGTATTCGGCCGGGTTCGCCCGGCTTTTTTTACGCCGTGGCGGCGGCCGCGGAGTAATGCCGCGCATCGGCATACGCCTTGCTCCAAGATGCGCGTTTGGAGAACACGGTTGGAGCTCCGTTATGGACAGATGGGAATTCTTACAACGAAACGACGGTGCTTGGTACTGGCAACACACGAATGCAGCAGGCGCAGCGCGCACGAGCACGGTGTGCTTCGAGTCGCAGTCGGACTGCGTCGGCAACGCGATCTATCACGGCTATCTGCCCCTGGCGCCGATTACCGCACGCTCCCGCATGGCGGCCAGACTTTGAGCATGGCTCGGCGGCGGCGGACGAAAAGCCCGGCTTACGGCCGGGCTTTTTGTTGGTTTGTCGCTCCGTGCTGTCGCCAGCCGTGTAAGAGTTACCGACTCACGGTCGTCGACGAACGGAATTACAGTGGCTCGTGCCGCATTCGGCCTGGCGCGATGCTTTGGAAGTCATGCTTGCTCAATAACTTGCGGCAGGATGTCGACGCGGCGCCAGCTGGCACATCCGTTGCTTCGATAATAACCGTAAGTGCTTCCCCCCCTTTGACCCGGCCCCCCGCCGGGTTCTTTTTTGGTGCCCCGGAAACGCGTGCAAGGTCGGCCTCGCTTTGCGCGCGCGCCTGGTCGCCACGAGTCCATCCGAATCGTGAAAGTCACCACAATCGGCAGCGCGAAACACCACGCCGCAAGGCAAACCGAACTGTCGAGAAAATTGCCAGGCGGCGCATGCAACACCGCGAAATTCCGGGCTTTTTCTCGGGTTTCCGCTGACCGCAGCGGAGATGGCCCACTGTTTGCTCCATCAGCCTGCATGAAACGCATTATCCGAACGCGGTATCCGCACCTCTACGAGGCCGACGGCAAACGGCGCGCTAGCGCCTGCTCCGGCTATCTCGACATCGTCTGCGAGGAGGCCGGCGTGCACGTGCGCTGCGACGAGTGTGGCGAAGGTTATCGTTTCGAATTCGTCATGCGCCGCGGCGACGTGCTGACGGACGGAAAGAGCGGCAACGTCTCCTGACGTCCCGGCCCTGCGCGCCGAATCGCGCATGGGCCCCGAGCGTTCTCCCTCCCCTCACGTCGTTACGCACCCGAGCGGCCGTTGCGGGTCGAGAGGCAACTGTGCCTTACGGCATGACTGTGCCTTTACCGCTCACGTTAGCATGGCGTCACCCCCGACGTCGTGCCAGCGATGATGAACATGCCCACCGACATTCCGGCGCAGGACGATACGGCCGACCGGCTGATCGAAGCGTTGAACCAGGACGCGTTCGTCCTCTATCAGCAAGCCATCAGACCGATACGCCCCGGCTCCCGCGCCGACGGCTACCAGGAAATACTCATCCGCTTCCGCGAGGAAGAGGAGAAACTGCTGCCGCCCGGCACCTTCATCCCGGTGCTCGAAAGCTCGAACCTGATGCACGTGCTCGACCGGTGGGTCGTCAATCGGGTCATCAAGTGGATCCACGCACGCCGGCGGGCCGATCCGCTGTGGAACGCGCCCTGCTCCAGCATCAATGTTTCGAGCGACTCGCTGCAGCGCGCCGAGTTTCCCGGCTTCATCCGACAGCAACTGCAGAAAGGACGGGTAAGCGGTCGGAAGTTCGCTTTCGAAATCGCCGAGGAGGACGGCGAGCGACACATCGACGCGCTCGGTGAACTGGGCCGCGCGCTGAAAACGGAAGGCTGCGGGCTCACCTTGACGAGCTACACCGGCCACCTCGTGCAGCCGTCCCGGCTGGAAGCGCTCAACGTGGACAGCGTGAAGCTCGACATCGACATCGTGACGACGCTGCTCACTTCGGCGAAGAGCCAGCAGCGCGCGGCCTGGCTGCAGGAACAGTGCGCGGCGCTCGGCGTGCGGACCATTGCGGAGTTCGTCGAGCAGCCGGAGACCATGCAGAAGCTGCGCAGCATTGGAATCGATTACGCGCAGGGCTACGGCATCGAAATGCCTGCAGCGCTCGTCTGACGGACCGCCGCGAGGCGATGCCCTTGCGCGCGTCACCGTACATCCACGAGTCCCCGCGACGGCTTCAGCTCAATGTAAAAAAGAACGTGGCGCCTTCTCCGACGCGTGCGTCGGCCCACACGCGCCCGCCATGCTTGATCACCACGCGGTGCACGATGCTAAGCCCTATGCCCGTGCCGTCGAACTCTTCGCGATGGTGCAGCCGCTGAAACGCGTTGAAGAGCTTGCCGGCATACTGCATGTCGAATCCGGCGCCGTTGTCGCGCACGAAATACACCGTCTTGCCGTCGCGCTGCTCTTCGCCGACTTCGATGCGCGGCTGAGGCGTGCGCCCGGTGAATTTCCAAGCGTTTCCGAGCAGATTGTCGAGCACCAGCTGGATGAGCGTGGGATCGCCGTTCGTCACCATGCCGGGCTTCACCAATACATCGACCGGCCGCTGTCCATCGCCGCGGCGGAGATTGCTCACGGCTTCCGTGGCGAGCGCCGTGAAGTCGAAATTGCGCCTTTCGATTTCCCGTTGCGACACGCGCGAGAGCCGCAGCAGATCGTCGATCAGGCTGCCCATGCGCTGGGCGTTGTCGCGGATGCGGTTCAGGCGATTGACGGTTTCCGCGTCGACTCGCGCCGCCGCCTTCTCGAGCACGAGTGCGCTGAATCCCTCGATCGCCCGTACCGGCGCCCGCAGATCATGCGACACCGAATAGCTGAACGAGGCAAGCTCCTTGTTCGCCGATTCGAGCTGGCGGGTCCGCGCAGCGACTCTATCCTCCAGCTCGGCGTTGAGCCGCTGGAGCTCCGCTTCGGCCGCCTTGCGCTGCGTCACGTCCATCATGATCGCGCAGTAGTGCGTGATCCCGCCGCGCTCGTCGCACACCGCGGCCAGCGACAGGAGCTCGCAATACAGCTCGCCGTTCTTGCGCCGGTCCCATAGCTCGCCGCGCCAGCGGCCGGTTTCGTTCACCGCCTGCCACACCGCTTCGTAGGGCGATGAGGGATGCGCCGCCGACGAGAGAAGGCGGGGATCCTTGCCGATCGCGTCTTCGGCGGTGAATCCGGTGATTTCGGTGAAAGCCCGATTCACCGCCACGATGTTCTTGTTGCGATCCGTGATCATGATGCCTTCGGCCGCGCTCTCGAGCACGCTGGACGCGAGCCGCTGCGCCGCCTCGAGCTTCTTCTGCTCCGTGATATCCCTCAGTATGAGCGATACGGCGACGCGCTCTCCCCGCTCGTCGTGCACCGAGGACGCGCTCACCCACACATCGATTCGCCGTCCGTTCTTCGCGACGCAGGTGTTCTCGTGCGGCGCGAGCGGCTTGCCGCCGCTTGAGATTGCGCGCATGTCGAGGTAACGGTCCATGCGCTCCGGCGCGACGAGCAGGGAGAGCTCCCGGCCGAGCACTTCCTCCGCTGCATAGCCGAACAGGTGTTCGGCGCCCGTGTTCCAGGACAGTATGCGGTGATCGAGCGACCTGCTGATGATCGCATCGTCCGAGCTCTGCACCATCTGCGCGAGGTGCGCCCGCTCGGCTTCTGCCTTCTTGCGCTCGCTGATATCGACGGCAAACGCCACCACTTGGCTGACCCGTCCGTCGGCGCCGCGCAGCGGTGCGAACTGGATATCCACCGTCACGTAGCTTTCCTCGGAGAGCCGCACCGCCTCGTCGTAGCGCACGATCTCGCCGTGCGCCGCACGGGCAAGCGCGTCCTTCAGCCGCTCCTGCACCTGCGGGGAGTAGGACCATCCGTAGTCGTCCCACAGATACCTGCCGGTGGCACGGCTGCCTTTCCCGCCGGTCACGGCGAAAGGCGCGTCGTTCGCCTCGACCAGCACGCCGTCGGTCGCAAAAAGTCCGACGAACGCGTAGATGGAATTGAGGATGTCCTGCTGCCGCTTGCGCGACGCGATCAGCGCGTCCTGCGCCTGCTTCTGCTGGGTAATGTCGCGGGCGACGCCGAGCAGCGCGACGATCGTTGCCTCCTCCCCACCATCGCGCAACGGAACGCAATGCGCCTCCAGCCACCGCCGCGCGCCCCGTGCGCCGACCAGCTCGAAGGTGAACGACTGGTCTTCGCCGTCGAATACCGCCGCGGCCGCCTCCGCCACCACCGTGCGATGGCGCTCCGCCACGAAATCGAGCAGAGAGTGCTCGCGCAAGCTGTCCATCGTTTCGATTTGCAGCGTGGCGAGTCCGGCCTGATTCATCTCGAGCACACGGCATTCGGGATCGAGCAGCAGAACGCCCTCGGGCTCGGCGTCGAGTATCGCCCGCAATCGCGACTCGCTTGCGCGCAGCGCGGCTTCCGCCAGCTCCATTTCGCTCAAGTCGTTCAGCACCGTCACCCATTCGCGGACCGAGCCGTCGTCGTTGCGTACCGGCGCGGCACGGCACCGGACGGTGCGAAAAACGCCGTCGGCGCCTCTCAGCCGATATTCCGACTCGCACGCCGACTCGCCTGCGATCGCACCGACCCACGCTGCCGCCACCCGGTCGCGGTCAGCGGGATGTACGGCTGCGAGCCACCCGGCGCCGGTGTATTCCTCATACGTTTGCCCGGTGTACTGGCGCCATGTCGGCGAGTCCTCCACGATCTGCCCGGCCGCGTTCGCGCTGCACACGATCTGGGAGGTCGCATCGATGAACGACCGGTATCGCGACTCGCTCGCGCGCAACGCCGAAGCGAAACGGGCCTGTCGACTCACGTGCGTAATGAGCACGCCGGCGAACAGCACGACGAGCGCGGTGATGAGCAGCGCCCAGGCGACGAATTGATGCCGCAACCGGTAGTACGGCGCGAGCGTCGCGTTCTGCGACACGCCGACCTGCACGATGAGCGGATATGCGTCCAGCACGCGGTAACTGAAGATGCGCGTCACGCCGTCGAGGGTACGCGTGGCGAAGAAATGCCCGGCCCTTCTGCCCTTCATCGCGCGGAAGGTCTCGAAGCCGCTCAAGTCCTGCCCTACCGTCAGGTCCTGGTTGCTGCGGCGCGCGCGTATGATGCCGTCGTAGCCGCTCAACGCGACCGCGGCGTCCGGGCCGAGCTCGATCTGATCGTAGAACTTGGAAAAATACAGCGGGTTCAGCCCGACTGCGACGACGCCGCCGAAACTGCCGTCGCGCTTGTTCATGCGGCGCGAGAGATAAATGGCGACCTTGCCGGTCGCAGTGCCGATCTGCGGCTTGCTGATGAAAAGCTCGCCGCGGTCGTTCGCTGCGTGATGGCGGAAGCTCTCGCGCTCGGAATAGTTCGTCGCCTTGAACGGCTCGCTCGCGACGATCAGGTTCCCACGCTCGTCGGTAATGCTGAAAACCGTGTACGGCTCGACGAAAGGCCCGTAGCCGCGCGCGAGGCCGACAAGATCGACTGCGGCACCGCGCTCCTGATACTCGCGCGCGATGTGACGGAGCGCGAACTCGGCTGCACTGATCGTGCGCAGAACGTGCTCTTCGAAGCTGCGCGCGTAGCTCGCCGTTTCATGCACTGCGCGGTCGACGAGAAACTTCCGCTCGCTGCGCAGTTGGGCCGCGATGCTGACCCATATCACGACGATCAGCAGTGAACAAAGCAGAATGGCGAGGCGTACCGTGCGGTGGCGCAAGGCGAGCGCGATCAGCGCGCGCGCGCCGCGCTTCCCTGTATCGGGGTCGGATCCGGTAGGCTGGGTGTCCATTTCATCGTGGACGCAATGCGCGACGGGACGCGTCGATCGGCATCTCGTGCGGGATACGCACGCGCGTCGCCTTACCCGCAGGCGCTCACTGTTTTTGTAGACCGTCATACGATAGCGTGCCGACCGCATCGTGCCTAGTAACTCCGGGCCGCGACGCAGCTTCCCTTGATCTGGCGCAAGCTTTGTACATCTCCGGACACCGCTTGCCGCGGTGCGGGCGAAAAGTCCCCGAGGTGCTGCACCAAGGCGCGCGGCTCCGACCGACGCGTTGCGAACCGCAGCATCCCTGTGCGGCAGCACCTATGGCCCGCTTTCCGGCACGGCATAGCCGTTGCATGTAACCAACCGCTCACCGTCGCTGCGCGCAATGCGCGCGGCCCTCTGGCACTCGCGGCCGCCGTGCCCGCGCACGAGCGCCGAGGCCAGTCATGCGCGGCTGGCGGGTTGCTGCAGCCGCGTGCCTTCGGCCATGGCTGCGGCCCGGCGCTCTCTCTCAACGAACAGGATAATTCCATGAAAGTCGACGTGCTCGTAGTAGGCGCCGGGTTTTCCGGCGCGGTGGTGGCTGAACGGCTTGCAGCCAGCGGACTGAGGGTGCTCGTCATCGACAAGCGGCCGCACGTCGGCGGCAATGCGTACGACACGAGGGACGCGCATGGCGTGCTGATACACCCGTACGGGCCGCATATTTTCCATACGAACAGCACGCGCATCGCGCACTATCTTTCCCGGTTCACCGACTGGCGGCGCTACGAGCATCGCGTGCTCGCCTCAGTCGACGGGAAGCTCGTCCCTATCCCCATCAACATCGACACGGTCAACCGGCTCTACGGGCTGAATGTCGACGAAACGACGATACGGGATTATTTCGACAGCGTGCGCGAGCCGCGCGAGGCGATACGGACAAGCGAGGACGTCGTGATCAACGCCGTGGGACGCGACCTGTACGAGAAGTTCTTCCGCGGCTACACGCGCAAGCAATGGGGTCTCGATCCGTCGCAGCTCTCCGCGTCCGTGGCGGCTCGCATACCGGCGCGCACCGATCGCGACGACCGCTACTTCACAGATGCTTTCCAGAACATGCCGCTCAACGGCTACACCGCGATGTTCGAGAACATGCTCGACGATTCGAACATACAAGTCGAGGTCGGCCTCGATTACTTCGCGATGAGATCGAGCCTGCACGCGGCGCATACCGTCTACACCGGCCCGATCGACGCATATTTCGACTACTGCTTCGGGCGTTTGCCCTACCGCTCGCTGCGCTTCGAGCACGAACATCTCGCGGACATGACGCAATACCAGCCGGTGGGCACCGTGAACTACCCCAACGATTACGAGTACACCCGGATCACCGAGTTCAGGCATCTCACCGGGGAGCGCACGCCCGGCACGTCGATCGTGAGAGAGTATCCGCAGGCCGAGGGCGACCCGTATTACCCTGTGCCGCGCCCGGAGAACGAGGCGCTTTTCAAGCGCTACGAAGACTTGGCGCGACGCGAGTCGGGCGTAACCTTCGTCGGTCGCCTCGCTCAGTACCGGTACTACAACATGGACCAGTGCGTCGGCGCCGCGTTGAAGGCTGCCGAGTACGTGCTCGCCGGTATGGGAGAAACGATGGCTGACGGCGACGAGAAAGTGCAGCCGAGAGTGCGGTCCAGCCTCGCTGCCGGGGTGAGCCTGCCTGCCGTGGCAGCCAGTCCACTCGATACGACCCAGCGTTCATGACGTCGACGCGCAACCTGCAGGCTCCGGACGGTCTGGCGCTGTGGGGCGGCATCGAATGCACCGTCAATCGTGTAGGCGACCGCTACTTCTGCCAGATCGACCGCAGCGGCCACGCGATGCGACTCGATGACCTCGATCGGGCTGCGGCGCTGGGCATCCGGGCCATACGTTACCCGGTCTTGTGGGAATACGTCGCACCGGACGGCATCGGCAACGCCAGGTGGTCGTGGACCGACGCGCGTCTCGCGAAACTGCGCGACCTGGGTGTGACGCCCATCGCCGGCTTGGTGCATCACGGCAGCGGGCCGCGCCATACCAGCCTCACCGATCCGGATTTCCCGCAGAAGCTCGCGCTATACGCCGCCGCCGTGGCGCGGCGCTATCCGTGGATCGAATGGTACACGCCGGTCAACGAGCCGCTGACCACGGCGCGTTTCAGCGGCTTGTACGGCTGGTGGTATCCGCATGGCCGCGATCTGCACACGATGGGCAAGGCGCTGCTGCTGCAGTGTCGGGCCATCGTGCTGGCAATGCAGGCGATACGGCGCGTCAATCCGGGCGCTCGGCTGCTGCAGACCGACGATCTCGGCAAGACGTACAGCACGCCGCGCCTGCGTTATCAGGCGGACCACAACAACGAGTTCCGCTGGCTCGCCTGGGATCTGCTGTGCGGTCGCGTCGATGGCGCTCACCCGCTGCGGCAGTGGCTCGTCCACGATTGCGGCGCCACGCCGCGCGATCTGGACTGGTTCCGTGCGCACGCGTGTCCGCCGGACCTGATCGGACTCAACCACTACGTGACGAGCGAGCGTTATCTCGACGAAAACGTGCAGAACTATCCCGAGCGCTACCGGGGCGGCAATGGCCGTCACGCGTATGTCGACATCGAGGCTCCGCGCGCTCTCGAGCCCGCGCCGGGCGGATTGAAGCGCCTGCTCCACGAAGCGTGGGACCGCTACCGGCTGCCGATGGCGATCACCGAAGCGCACATCGATTCGACGCGCGACGATCAGCTGCGTTGGCTCGCCGAAATGTGGCAATCCGCCCTGCAGGCGCGCGCGGAAGGTGTCGACCTGCGCGCGATGACCGCCTGGGCGCTGTTTGGGTCGTACGACTGGAATTGCATCGTCACCGAATGCCGCGGCTATTACGAGCCCGGCGCGTATGACGTGCGCAACGGCCACCCGAGGCCCACCGCGATCGCTCGTTTGCTGCGCCAGTTGGCCGCCGGCAAGGAACCGGATCATCCCGTGTTGTCGTCACCCGGCTGGTGGAAGAGGCCCGACCGCTTTTTCTGCCGGCCGGTGCGGCTTGCCGAGGCACCGGCCTCGGAACCGGCGACGCATCGCCCCGCCGAGCGTCCGATCCTGATCACCGGTGCTACGGGAACGCTGGGACGCGCCCTCGGCGAGCTTTGCGCGCGGCGCGGCATCGCTTATCGGCTATTGAACCGCACCGAAATGGATATCGCCGATGCCGCCTCCATCGAAGGCGCGCTCGACGAGCATCAGCCGTGGGCCATCGTCAACGCAGCGGGATATGTGCGCGTGGACGATGCCGAAAGCGACGTCGAGCGCTGTTACAGGGAAAACACGCTGGGGCCTGAAATCCTCGCGTCCGTGTGCGCCCGGCACAACCTTCCGCTCGCGACCTTCTCGACAGATCTCGTGTTCGACGGCCAGCGCGGCGAGCCGTACATGGAAAGCGACCGCGTCGCCCCGCTCAACGTCTACGGCCGCAGCAAGGCCGAAGCCGAGCAGCGCGTGCTCGACCGGCATGCCGAAGCGCTGGTGATACGGACGAGCGCCTTCTTCGGTCCCTGGGACGCGCACAACTTCGTCACGCTCGCGTTGCGCGCGCTGCGCGAAGGCAAGCCGTTCGTTGCCGCCTCCGATCTCACGGTAACGCCCACGTATGTGCCCGACCTCGTAAACGCCTGCCTCGACCTGCTGATCGATGGCGAGAGCGGCCTCGTGCACTTGAGCAACGGTGATCCCATCACTTGGGCCGGGTTCGCATTGCAGGCGGCTGGTGCGGCCGGCGTGGACGCGACCCGGCTCGAATGCCGGCGCAGCGACGAGTTGCGCTGGCCGGCGCGGCGGCCGCGCTACAGCGCACTCGGAAGCGGCCGTACACGCGTCATGCCGACGCTGGCCGATGCGCTGACCAGATACGCGCACGACGCGCGGAGCGCGTGGCTTGCATGACGCGCCGGCGATCGGCCGACCGCCGCGCTTGCAGCGCGCGCGAAATTAACCGACGGCAATCGCGCGCGGCTTCGCGCGTTTGACGATTTCCGGCATGCGGCGGCCCGCCTGCCCTTCGGAGACGGAGGTCTGCATCACGGTCGGAACGATGGTGGAAATGGCGTGCTTGTACACCATCTGCGTGACGGAATCGCGCACGAGCACGACGAAACGGTCGAACGCCGCAACCTTGCCGGTGAGCCGCACGCCGTTCACCAGAAAAAAAGTCACGTCGATCTGCTGGTCGTGAAGCTCGGAGAGAAACTTGTCCTGCAGGGTGAGGGCTTCTTTGCCCTCGGCTACTGTAATGTCTGTCTTCTTGTTCATGAGAGTCGATGTGCCGCGCGACTAAGCCGGACTGGCAGCGATGACTGGCTGCGTCGCAGCGGTAGGGTCATGAAGCACGCAGCGCCTAAGCGCCGCTCGCATACTCGGTGTTCCCACTGCCCGGCGCGAAGTATATCGGTTTTGACTCCCTCCTTATAGCGAGAAGTGCACATTCCTTGATCGGGAACAACCTCGCCGCCAAGCCCGATTCGCGTATCGCCCGCTTCGCCCGAAAAAGTCCGCTGCAGCGAGCCAGTTGCACCGTTGCGCGAGATGGAAGCGCGAAACAACGCGTCGGCTGCACTTGCGCCAGCTCTTATGAATTGCCACGCCTGTGCATGCCGTATG
>JACCDS012036059.1_pt1 | contig 13843 bp, 2 predicted proteins | sample 7446441 | NCBI WGS metagenome assembly JACCDS01 (sample SAMN15323445, study PRJNA562643) | freshwater metagenome | isolation source: river surface water | place: USA:Blue River Watershed | collected 2017-08-17 | reverse complement strand
GGCCACGCCGGTGTCGAAGTTCCACAGTGCCACGCCGGTGGCCGCGCTGTAGCTGGGCGCGAGATTGGGCAGCACGGTGCCGGCGTTGACCAGGCTGATGCTTTGCGTCGTGACCGTGGCCGCGCCCGTGCGCAAGCCCAGCGGGATCAGGTCGAGCAGCTGCACGTCGTACAGCGCCGTGGGCTGCACGGTGGCCGGAATGGTGATGCGGTAGCGGAACGGCGCGCCGATGGCGGCGCTGGGCTGCGTGATGGCCTTGGCCAGCGGGTTGGGCGCGGCGGTGAGCAGCGTGGTGGTGGCGGTGTTGCTCGGGCCGTAGCACTGGCGCACCCCGCTCACGCTGCCGGCGACGGGCACGGCGTTGTTGTCGAAGGAGCAGTAGCTCTGCACCTGCGCCTGGTTGCTCATGGTCAGGCCCGCGCCCAGGCCGGCGTCGGCCTGCACGCGGTAGACCAGGCGCAGCCGTTCGCCGGGCGGGAGGGTGTAGGCGTTGGCCACGCCGGTGTCGAAGTTCCACAGTGCCACGCCGGTGGCCGCGCTGTAGCTGGGCGCGAGATTGGGCAGCACGGTGCCGGCGTTGACCAGCGTGATGCTCTGCGTCGTCACGGTGGCCGCACCGGTGCGCAGGCCCAGCGGGATCAGGTCGCGCAGCTGCACGTCGTAGGCGGGCGCCGTGCCGGTGTTGCTGATCTCCACCGTGTAGGTGATGAGCTCGTTGGCCGCAATGGTGCTGCCGGAGACCGGCAGCGAACTCTTGCTGACCGACAGCATGGGCTGCTGCAGCGTCACGGCCTGGCTGGCCGTGCGGCTGGCCGCACCGCTGGCGGTGCCGTAGGCCAGCGTGGCGGTGTTGCTCAGCGTCTGGGCCGCACCGCCGCCCTGGGCCAGCGCGCCGTCGAGCACGCGGGCGCGGTAGACGATGACGAAGTCGTCGTTGGCCGGGTTGTTGTCACCGGCATTGACGACGGTGCCCAGGTTCCAGCTCACCGTGCTGGGGCCGCTGGCCGGGTTGCCGGTGACCGCCGGCGGCGCGATGGCCGTGTGGCTGAACGGCGCCACGCTTCCATAAGGTGCGCTGCCGACGCCGTTGATGCTGACCACGGCCTCGAACTTCAGGCCTTGCGGCAGCACGTCGGTAAGCACCGCGTTGGGGGTGCTGCCCTCGGGCAGGCGCAGGCGCAGCTCGAAGTCCACCAGGTCGCCGACGCGCAGGTTGGCGTCGGCCGCGCCCCAGGTGTCGCTCAGCCGGGTCTTGGCCAGCGTGGTGGTGTCCAGCGTGGTCAGCGTGGCCGTGGCCGGCGCGGTGAGGTAGTTGTTGACGGCCGGCGTGCCGCTGCCATTGCGTTCGTTGGCACTGGCGCCGTTGAGGCCGGTCCACTGGGCCTGGGCCGAGTTGCTCAGCGCCTGGTTGGCCTGCACGCTGTCGAGCACCCGTACCTCATACGTGACGGTGACGGTGCCGCCCTCGCCGAGGTCGATGTTGCTGCCGCCGGCCAGGCTCCAGCTCAGCAGCTGCGGCGCCGTGACGCCGTTGCCGCTGACGATGGTCGGGGCGGCGATGCTGTTGCCCGCGCCCGTGACGGTGGGGTTGCCCTGGTAGGCCAGGCCCAGGCTGAGCGTGTCGTTGAGCGTGAGGTCATAGGCCGGGGCAAAGTTGTCGCCGGCCGCGCCGCCCGCGGCCTGCAGCGTCAGCGTGTAGCGCAGCAGGTCGCCGGCCTTGGGGGCGCCGCCGGGGTTGGTGAGGTTGGCCACGGTCTTGGCCAGGCTCACCCTGGGCTCGACGATCTTCTGCCGCTCGGCCGCCGTCGTGCTGGCGCTGCCGCCGTTGATGGGCACGCCGCCCGCACTCAGGGCATAGCTGTAGGAGGCCGCGTTGTCGATCAGCGTGCCGGCCAGCGCGGCCGCGTTGTTGGCCACGCGTACGCGCAGGTCGACCACCGCCTGCGCGGAGACGGCGCCGAGGTTGAGCACCACATTGGCGGGCGTGCCCGAATTCGGAATGGCCACCGCGCCGCTGCTGGCGCTGACGAATTCGAGCGCCGGATTCAGCGTGTCCACGATGCGCACGTCGCTCAGCGTGCCGGCCACCGCCGTGCCCGGCACGGTGATGCGATAGACCAGCTCGTCGCCGATGGTCACTTCGCCGGCCACGCTGCCGGTCGACGACAGCAGCGCCTTGGCCGGCGGCGACAGCGTGGTCGCGTTGTTCATGCCGAACAGGACCGGCCCCAGCGGGGCGTACTGCTGGCCGCTGGCCAGCGGCAGCGACCCGTAGGCGCCCAGGTTGAGGGTGTTGGCCCAGGACTGGTTGGGCGCAATGGCGTCGAAGCCGATGTTGAAGTCGACGTTGACGCACTGCCCGGGGTTCACGCCCTGGTTCAGGCTGACGCTGAAGGCGCCGGCATCGGCCGGCGGCGGCGTGTAGACATAGTCGGTGCCGGCGGTCGCCAGCGCGCCGTTGATGCTGACGTCGGGCTCGAGCTTGGCCGCGTTGGACGGCGCCACGATGCTGGCGTTGTTGAACTGGCTGGCCAGCGTATCGGTCAGCACCACACCGTAGGCCGGCGCCTGGCCGGCATTGCAGGCCTGCAGCCGGAACTTCATGGTGTCCAGCGTCGGGTTGATGGTCACGCCCGAGCTGCGCGGTGTCAGGTCGGTCTTGGTCGGCGTGCTGATCAGCGGCTGCAGCACGGTGATGGTGGCGCTGCTGCTCAGGCGCGCCACCGCCGGCGCGGGATTGCCGCTGCCGTCGGTGTAGCGCAGCGTGGCGGTGTTGGTCAGCGTGGTGCTGGCCGTCTGCGCCAGGCCAGCGTTGGGCAGCACGCGGGCGCGGTATTCGATCACCAGGATGTCGGTAGTCGGATCGCCGGCGGCGTCGTTGTCGACGGTGCCGAAGTTCCAGCTCACGGTGCCGGTCTGCCCGGCCGCGGGGATGCTGATGAGGCTGTAGCTGAAGTTGGAGCCCGGCCCCGCCAGCGGGGCGGCAAAGGGCGCGGTGGTGACGCCGTTGATGCTGACGATGCCGTCAAAGCCCAGGCCGGCGGGCAGCACGTCCTGCACCACCACATTGCTGGTGCGGCCTTCCTGCAGGGCCAGGTTGAGGCGGTAGGTCACGGTGTCGCCGATGCGCAGGCGGCTGTCGGTCGCTGTGCTCAGGCCCGCGACCGCATAGCTGTCGGCCAGCACGCTCTTGCTGATGGCGTTGCGGTCGGGTGTGGTCAGGCTGGCGACGGCCGGGCCGGCGCAGTAGACGTTGGGCGCCGTCACCGCCGGGCAGCCGGCGCCGGTGCGCTCGAAGGCGCTGGCGCCGTCGAGCGAGGTCCAGTCGGCGGTCACGCTGTTGCCCAGGCTGGTGTTGGGCTGGGCCGCGGTCTGCACCACGAGGCGGTAGCGCACCAGCAGGGTCTGGCCGGCCGGCAGGTCCAGGCTGCCGTCGCCATGGCTGCGGCCCCACAGGAGCGGGCCGGCCGGCGCGCCGCCGGGCGCGGCCACGAAGCCGGCCACCGGCGTGCCGTTGATGGTGGCGGTCGCGGTGAAGGTGGCGTCGTAGCGCAGCAGCGGCGACAGGGAGTCGACCAGGTTGAGGTCAAAGGCCGTCGCATTGCCGGTGTTGACCAGGGTCAGCGTGTACTCCAGCACGTCGCCGCCGTCGGGCGGCTGGCCCGGCGAGGTGACATTGCTCACCGCCTTGGCCAGGGTCAGCCGCGGCTCGACCACGGTGAGCCGCGGCGTGGTCGCGCTCAGGCTCATGGTCGCGCCGCTGGCGCCGTTGCGGTAGCTGGCCGTCACCGCGTTCTGCAGCTGGCCGCCGGCCTGCACGGCGCTGATGTTGTCGATGCGCGCCCAGTAGCTGATGCGGATGCGCGGGCTGATGGCGTTGACGGCGGTGTCGTCCTCGCTGGCGGTGACCACCGTGCCGATGTTCCACACCGCGTTGCCCGTGCTGTTGTCGGCCGGGAAGGCGGTGAAGGCGGCCTCGGCGGGCGCGGCGCCGTTGATGGTGGCGATGCCCTGGAAGCTGTAGCTGATGTCGTAGGCCGCGTTGTTGGCCAGCAGATAGCTCAGGCCGCCCGCGGCCAGGTTGTCGGTGACCAGCACGTTCTGCGTCGTGCCTTCGGGCAGGTTGATGTCGAGCTGGAAGTTCTTGTAGGCGCCCACCGCCGGCACCAGCGCGGGCGTCAGGTCGGTCTTGCTCATCGTCACCGCGCCGACCGTGAAGCTGGCGCTGGCGAGCGCTTCGTAGTCATTGGGTTGCAGGCCCGCGTTGGGCAGGGCACCGGTGCGCAGGCCGGTGGCGCTGCCGTCGGCGCCGATCTGGCCGCTGCTGTTGAGCGCCGTGCTGCGGCCCGGCAGCGAATCCCACTGGGACTGCACCGTGTTCGTGATGAGCTCGTGCGGCTGCACGCCGATGTTGACGCGCACCTTGAAGGTGAAGCTGCGGCTGGCGCCGGGCGCGATGGCGTAGCGCGGGTTGGCCGCGTTCCAGCCGAAGATGGGCCGGTTGGCACCCAGGGTCGTGAGGTCCACCTGATCCGGCGGGTCCAGCCCGCCCACGCTGCCGGCCACGTAGCTGAGCTTGCCCAGCGTGGCCAGGTCGTCGAGCAGGCGCAGGTTGTAGGCGGTGCCGCTGCCGGTGTTGCTGGCGGTGACAGTCAACGTCAGCAGGTCGCCGGCGTCGGCCGCGGCCGGCGTGATGGCCTGGGTCAGGACCAGGCGCGGCTCCTGCACCTGCACGTCGACCTTGCCGATCGGCATGGTGACGAGGGTGCCGGCGCTGTTGGTGTAGGACGCCACCACCACGGAAGGCGCGCTGCCGTTGGAGAGGACGTTGCCGTCGTTGGTGCCGGCTGTGTTCTCGACGCGGCCGATGAAGCGCAGCGCCAGGTCGTAGTAGGAGATGCCGGCGCCGTTGGTCAGGGCCTGGGTGCCGAAGTTCCACTCCACCAGGGTGTCGGTACAGGTGGGCGCGATGATGCCGCCGGGCGAGAAGCCGGCCGCTGCATGCGGCCCGCCGGGCCCGAGGTCCACCACCGGCGCCTCGGCGCAGCGCAGGCCGGCGGGCAGCTGGTCGCGGATGACGAAATTGCGCAGCTCGGTGATGGGCAGGATGGCATGCAGCTCGTAGCGGATCTCCTCGCCCACCGAGACGGGCTGGGCCGCGGGCGGCGTGGCCACGACCGCATGGTTGGGCTGCGACAGCGCCACGATGCGCTTGGGCTGCACCGTCGGCGTCAGCATCTGCACCGTGGCCGTGGAGGTGGCCGAGGTGTAGACGCGCGCACCGCCCGTGCTGCCGCTGGGCGACTGCACCACGGTCTGTGCGCCGGAGGCGCCGGCCAGCGTGTCGTAGCCGGCGCGCACGCTGTTGACCAGCTGCTGGCCGGCCTGCACGGTCTGGTCGGGGTCGACGCGGTAGTACAGCGTGACCGAGGCGCCCGGGTTGATCTTCAGCAGCGCGTTGCTGTGGGCGTGGGAGAAGGTGATCTGGCCGGGATTGCCGTTGTTGACCACGTTGTCGCTGATGCTGCCTTCGCCGTTGCTGTCGGCGCCGTCGACCAGGCCGTCGCCGTCGTTGTCCAGGCCGTCGCTGGCGAACGACCGCACGAGCATCAGGTCCGAGGGATCGAGCACATCGGTGGCGCTGACGTCGTAGGCCGGCGCGCGCGCCACGCCGCCGGCCGTGGCGCCGTTGCTGACGACGATGCGGTAGAGGTAGGTGTCGTAGGTGTCGCCGTTGTTGGCCAGCGGCACGAAGTTGCTGCAGGCCGGGCCGACGCCATACAGCGTCTCGTTGCAGACCGTCTTCACCACCGTGAGGCCGGGCTCGGTGATGGTCTGGGTGACGGTGCGCGCTGCGGCCTGGGGATAGCCGATGGTGGCCGGCCCGAGGTCGAACACCTCCTCCAGGCCGGTGCTGGCATTGTTGAACACCGCCCTGAAGGTGGAGTTCAGCGCATTGGTGCTGGCGGCCGCGTGCTGGTTGGGCGGACCGCTGGTGAGCGGCGAGTTCAGAAAGCGCGTCGTCACGTCGACGCGGAACCACTCGTCACGCTGCGTGATGCGGTTGGACAGCGTGCCGCCGGCCAGCGTCACCGGGTTGGTGACCCAGTCGATCCAGCCCTGGTCCAGCGGGTTGAGCGGCGGGCTGGTCTGCGGCGTCAGCGAGTAGGGCTTGACCTGGGCCGTGCTGGTCAGCGCCGGGTTGGTGGACGACACATAGCCCTGGCCGCTGGGCATCTCGTCCGTGATGCGCACGTCCTGCACCGCGATGTAGGTGAAGCCCGGCGTCTGGAAACCGAACCAGCCGCCGGTGTCGACGCGGAAGGTGCACTCCTCGCCGATCTGCACCTGGCTGTCGGGCGTGAGCGCGGGCGGATTGTTCTCGGTACAGCTGCCCTGGCGGCGCTTGGTCAGGTTGAAGCCGACCACGCGGGCGCGCACGCCGTCCAGGCTGTAGTTGTTGGCGCGGTCGGTCTGGCCATCGGCACGCGCAATGGGGGTCGGGAACCACAGCGGTGTGCCGTTGCTCAGCGTGATCTCGCCCACCACATCGGCGCGAAAGCTCAGGTCGTCGATGGCGATGCGCGTCGGGTCCGAGGTCTTGATGACGCTGAAGTTGAGTGTGCGCGTGGCGCCCGGCGCCAAGGGGTTGGGCAGCGCGCCGCCGGGCACGCACTGGTAGACCGTGGCGGTGGCGGGAATGGCGGCCGGCAGGACCCAGGCCTTCCAGGGCGCGGGCTGCGGCGGCGTGCCCGACAAGGCCATCGGGCTGCAGCCGGCGGGCGCCGACTGCACCTGCATGGTGGCGCCGAAGCTGACGAAGACGCGGTAGTCGCGCGCCTCATGGCCACCGTTGTTGCTGACGACCACCGGCAGCGTCAGCGGCTGCGTGGGGTCGTTGGTGAGGATGAAGACCGCGCCGTTGATGGCAATGTCCAAGTCCTCGGGCGCGGCCGGGAAGCTGTCCACATACGGGTAGCTGGGCGCGTTGCGCACCGTGCCGGGGCTGCAGAAGTCCTCGTAGGTCAGGTACAGGCTGTTGCTCAGCGTGGTCTGGTTCTGCGGATCGGTGCCGGGCGGAACTTCAGGTGTCACGTCCAGGTTGGCCACGCGGTCGTAGCTGGCCGAGCGCACCAGCACCACGCGGAAGGTGATGGTCACCAGGTCGCCGTGGCGCACCATGTCACGCTGGTCCGCGTAGTTGGGGTGCACGGTCGAACTCGTGAGCGTGAACTGCGGCTGGCTGTTGCTCAGCGGATCGGCCGGATTCGTGGAGCTCAGCGGAACGGTGCCGGGCGCCGGGTTGGTCCAGGTGATGCGGTCGGTCATGCCCTGGTAGTTGCCGTAGGCCGGCGTGTTGACCAGGGTGGGCGTGAAGGTGGAGTCCATCACGTACTCGGGCGGCAGCACGTCGCGCAGCTTGAGGTTCTTGATCGTGCCGCCGGTGTTGTTGCGGATGGTGATGGTCATCAGGCCGCGGCTGCCCACGGGCTGTGCGGTGTTGAGACCGGTGAGCCGGCGCTGCACGTTCAGCCCCGAACCCACCACCCGCTCGCTGAGCGTGGCCGTCGCGGCCGCCGGCGTGACGCCGGCCGAGGTGCGGGTGATGCCGCCGGCCGGGGCTTCCACCGTACAGCCCCACTGCAGGTTGGACGCGGTGTTGGTGGTGTTGGCCGTGCAGGAGCTGGAGAGCTTGCCGACCAGGAAGATGTCGGTGCTGCCGCTGGCCGGCACGTCGACCCGGTCCGGGCTGTCGTTGTTCGGGGTGCCGAAGGGGTTGTTGACGACGAAGGCGCTGACCGTGTTGCCGGCGGCCACGCAGCCCGCTGGCGGCGCCGGCGGCGTGCCGCCGGTCACGATGGCGTTGAGGTTGTTGGCCGCGGTGGTCGCCGTGGCCTCGGAAGGACAGGCGTAGTGGATGTTCATGCCGCCGGTCTGCATGACATCGTCGATGCGCATGTCCTGCAGCGCCGCCAGGCCGCTGTTGCTCACGCGCACGCGCCAGATCACGTCGTCGTTGATGTTGCCGTACACCGTGCCGGCATAGCTGCCCGCGGGCTGGTTGGCGTCGACGTTGCGGCCCAGCTTGCTGATCGTGGGCAGCGGTTCGCGCAGCGGCAGGAGGTCCAGCGGCGTGCTGACCGGGCTGCTCACGCTGCAGCTCGGGTTGGTGCTGTAGCTCAGCGTCGCCTGGATGCGGCGCGTCGAGCTCAGCAGCGACTCCTGCGTCAGCCCGGTGGCGCGCCGCACGGCGAAGGTGATGGCCAGGGTGCTGAAGTTGTTGGCCCCCGAGGCCCAGGCCAGGGACGACAAGGCGGGGATCTGCGCGCTGGTCCAGGTCAGCACCGAGCCGCCGCCGCTGAGGACCGGCGCGCCGCCGGCCTGCAGCGCGCCGCCGTTGACGCTGTAGCGCACCGGCGTGGGCGCGGTCGGGTCGTAGCTCAGGCCCGCGCTGCCCAGGTTCTCCGCCACCGACATGTTGATCATGTCGGCGCCGACATAGGGATTGCTGACGATGACCGTCACATAGCCGTAATTGCAGAGCTCGCAGTAGCTGACCGTCAGGTCGTGGCGCAGGTAGGCCGGCGGACTGCTCTTGACGTCACAGGGCGCCGCCCAGACAGCCGATGCCAGGCAAGCCCACACGAGCGCAGCCGCCCACAGCCGCAGGCGGCGGGACAGACTGACCATGTAGCTGTTGTTCTTCTGCATTCGAACGGAGGACGGGCAAGAGGACTGCAAGCGGCGTCGGGAACGCCGCGCGGGTTGGAGGAAACAGACCGGCGAACCGGACTAGCGATGGACCCGCAACAGCGGCTCCCTGATGACGGGCGCAGGCCGGCGCCGGAGACATGTCGTCGCGCCGACAGACGCACGGCATGCCGCTGCGCTGGCGTCTACGGACGGACCTACAGAGAGACGTTGACCCACGGTGATGACCTTGTTGGATGAAGACGGGTGATGCCTGGAGCTCGCCTGCAGCGCAGCCAGCCCCTTGGAAAATCCGGCGCGAGTCTATCAACGGGTCACACCGAAACTGCACGTCCTGGTATCAGCTGGTAAGCGTTTGTTGCGTCTGCGGTCGGTCGAGTTGATGCACGGCGCGGACCTTGATCCAGGCCCCCGGCACACCCCCTGCATATAAGGAGGCAGACGCACCCCGGCCCATGACGACGCGCGCGGCATGAATGCGTGTCGACGGCGATGAAGGCGGAGAACAGTCGGTAACAAAGGGGGGCCGGAACACCCTCGATGGCCCACTAGAATTTTTTTCATCGGGTCGGAGCAAGGCTTCACCCGTCACGTTTTCTTCCAACCCGTCGGATCGACATGACAGCTTCGTGACTGTGCGTGCCGGCCGCAAACCCAGACCCAGAGGCAGGCACAGCCAGGACACCAATCCGGTTTTCCTTGATGCGTGAGTGGATCGTCGGCCGCGGGCCGGCGGACGCCACGCCGAAGGCCGACACCCTTGCCGCTGTTTCGTTTTCCCCAGACATCCGATGAACCGCATTCAGAAGCTCCTGCTGGCCACGACCCTGCTGTGCGCATCCCTCACGGCGGGTGCGCAGGCGCAACCGACCTCGAAAGAGCAGATCAAGGGGCTGGATGAGCAGGTCCAGGACATCAAGAAGGATGTGCTGGCCATCTCGTCCGAACTGCTGCAGCTCGAAGAGAAACTGCTCTATCCGTCCAACACGCAGGTCTCGCTGTTCGTCAGCCTGCCGGCCGGCTCCAGGCTGCAGCTCGACTCGCTGAAGATCAGGCTGGACGGCCAGGACGCCACCCACCACATCTACACCTACAAGGAGCTGGAGGCCCTGCGCAGCGGCGGCATCCAGCGCGTGCACACCGGCAACATCCGCACCGGCGAGCACACGCTCGAGGTGACCCTGGTCGGCAAGACCGGCGCCGGCGCGGAGTACCGGCAGGTCGCCAGCCACCGGTTCAGGAAAGCGGTGGAGCCCAAGCTGGTCGAGATCGTGCTCAACGGCCCCGACGCCGCGCCCACGCCCATCCAGTTCAACGAGTGAGATCGTGCTGCTGCGTCCTCTTTGCGCGCTGGGGCTGAGCCTCGCCCCGCTGGCCTGGGCCGGGGGGCCGGCGGCCAAGGCGCCGCCCAGGGATCTCTACCTGGGCGAGGCCTACTACTACGCCGCTCAGGGCAGCCACTTCGACGCCATCAGCCGGCTCGACATGGAGCTCGGGCAGTTCTACCGCCTGGACGACCCGAACCGCGATCCCCTGCACTACCAGGTCAACCACGCCAACTTCTCGGTCGGCGACTTCGAGCTGTCCTACCGCATGCACCAGCGCGCCGGGCGCGCGATCAAGGCCGTGCTCGAAGGCCATGTCGACGAGGCCACCCGCAACGAGGCGACCTTCCGGCTGGCGCGCATCCTCATGCAAAAGGGCGAGGCGCGCAGCGCCCTGCAGACGATCGAGAAGATCGAGGGCCGCGTGCCCGAGCCGATCCGCCACGAAGAGCAGTTCCTGCGCGCGCAGATCTACATCCACACCGGCAAGTTTCCCGAGGCGATCAAGATCCTGCAGCGCCTGCAGGGCGAGCAAGGCTACGCGGGCTTCGCCCGCTACAACCTGGCCATGGCCCTGATCCAGAGCGGCCAGGAGGCCCAGGGTCTGGAACAGCTGGCCCAGGCCGGCCAGATCAGCGCCAGCGACGAGAGCAGCCTGGCCATCCGCGACAAGGCCAACCTGCTGCTGGGCAACCGGCTCATCGCCGCCGGCCAGCCGCTGCAGGCCAAGCAGTACCTGGACCGCATCCGCCTGCAGGGCGCCTTCTCGAACAAGGCCCTGCTGGGCTCGGGCTGGGCCGATGCCGCGCAGGAGCAATACGACCGCGCCCTCGCCCCCTGGACGCTGCTGACCCAGCGCAACGTGACCGACAAGGCCGTGCAGGAAGGCTGGATGGGCGTGCCCTACGCCTACAGCAAGCTCAAGCTGCACGGCCGCGCAGCCCAGCTCTATGGCGTGGCGCTCGAACGCTTCGGCACCGAGCTGGCCAAGCTCGACGGCTCGCTGCGCAGCATCCGCGAAGGCAAGTTCCTCACGGCCCTGGTGCGCAACGAGCTGCGGCAGGACCGCAACTGGGTCATCAGGCTGCGCGAGCTGCCCGAGACGCCGGAAACCTACTACCTGGCCGAGCTGATGGCCTCCAACGACTTCCAGGAGTCGCTGCAGAACTACTTCGACCTGGAGGACCTGCGCCAGAAGCTGGAGGCCTGGACCGGGCATCTGGATGCCTACGAGGAGATCATCCAGGTCCGCCGCCAGTACTACGAGGGCGTGCTGCCCGCCAACGACCGGCAGTTCAAGGTGCTGGACTCGCAGATGCGCCTGCGCCTGGAGCAACGCCAGACCCTGCACGAGCGCCTGCAGAAGCTGCTGGTCGCGCCGCGCCCCGACTTCCTGGCCACCGCCGAGGAACGGGTGCAGCGTGAGCAGCTGGACCAGCTGGCCGAGCGCTACAAGGACGACGCCAGCCCGGCCGGCGCCGAGGCACGCCGGCGCATCCAGCGCCTGCGCGGCGTGCTGCACTGGGACGTGCAGGCCACCTACCACCAGCGCCTGACCGTGGCCTACAAGCACCTGCACCAGCTCGACGCCGACGTCGAGCGGCTCAACCACATCTACCAGTCCTTCGTGCGCACGCGCCAGGCCGCCACCCAGAGCTACAAGGGCTACGACCCGCAGCTGCGCCAGCTGCGCATCCGCGTGCGCGAGGCGAAGGAGAAGGTGAACACGCTGATGGCGCGCCAGGGCCATCTGCTCAACGTCATGGCCATCGAGGAGCTGGAGCAGCGCCGCAAGCGGCTGGAGGACTTCCAGGTCCAGGCCCGCTTCGCCCTGGCCGAGAACTACGACCGCGCCAGCAAGAAGCAGGAAGGCGGCGCCCCATGAGCTACCTGCGCCTGCTGCTGCTGCCCTGCGCCGTCACGCTGGCCGCCTGCACCACCGACACCAGCAAGGGCTCCATCGGCCAGCTGCGCGACGCCAAGGTCGACCTGAGCGACGTCACGGTCGACGCCGGCTCGGACAAGGCCATGCAGAGCTACCAGAAGTTTCTGGAGCAGACGCCGGAGACGGCCATGACGCCGGAGGCGATCCGCCGCCTGGCCGACCTGAAGATCCAGCGGGAGTACGGCACCGTCGAGGGCGCGGCGCGCCACGAGCGCAAGTTCGCGCAGGCCGAGGTACAGGCCGCGGCCAGCGCACCGGCAACGCAGGCGGCCCAGGCGCCCAAGGCGCTGCCGCCGCCGCCCGTGGCCGTGCCGCTGGCGCAGAAGAAGGAAGCGAAGGAGAAGGAACAGAAGGAACGCCAGGCCAAGGCCGGGAAGAAGCAGCCGCAAGCCAAAGGCAAGGGCCAGGAGCCGGCGCGCGAGTCGAGCCAGGACTTCGAGGCCCGCGCCAGCCGCACGGCACCGATCCAGGCCGCGGCGGCCGCGCCGCTGGTGGCGCCCGACGGCTCGGCCGCCGAGCTGCAGGGCAGCGCCGGCGAGGCCGTCAAGCTCTACCAGAAGCTGCTGGCCAGGTACCCGCACTACGAGCGCAACGACCAGGTGCTGTACCAGCTGGCGCGGGCCTACGAGGAGCTGGGTCTGGTCGACGAGGCGGTCCAGGTGATGAAGCAGATCGCGCGCGACTACCCGAAGTCGCGCTACTACGACGAGGTGCAGTTCCGCATCGGCGAGTACCACTTCACGCGCAAGAAGTTCCTCGATGCCGAGGACGCCTACAAGTCCATCGTCGAGATCGGGCCGGGCTCGACCTACTACGAGCTGGCGCTGTACAAGCTGGGCTGGACCTTCTACAAGCAGGAGCTGTACGAGGACTCGCTGCACCGCTTCGTCGCCCTGCTCGACCACAAGATCCGCACCGGCTACGACTTCGAGCACCCCAAGGACCCGCTGGAGCACAAGCGCATCGAGGACACCTACCAGGTCATCAGCCTGGGCTTTTCCAACCTGGGCGGCTCCGAGGCCGTCACCGGCTACTTCAACAAGCACGGCCGGCGCAGCTACGAGGTCAGCGTCTACGGCAACCTGGGCGAGTACTACCTGGAAAAGCGCCGCTACAGCGACGCGGCCGTCGCCTACAAGGCCTTCGTCCGGCAGAACCCCTACCACAAGGTCTCGCCGCACTACGACACCCGCGTCATCGAGATCTACAAGAAGGGCGGCTTTCCCAAGCTGGTCATCGACGCCAACAAGGAGTACGTCGTCAGCTACGGCCTGAAGTCGCCCTACTGGAACCACTTCGACATCAAGGCCTTCCCCGAGGTGGTGGGCTACGTCAAGGGCAGCCTCAAGGAGCTGGCCAACCACTACCACGCGCTGTACCAGGAGAAAAAGTTCGAGAAGGACAAGCCCGAGAACTTCCAGGAAGCCATGCGCTGGTACCGCGACTTCCTGGCCTCCTTCCCCAAGGAGGTCGAGTCGCCGGCCATGAACTTCCAGCTGGCCGAGCTGCTGCTGGAGCACAAGGCGCTGGAGCCGGCCGCCGTCGAGTTCGAGCGCACAGCCTACGACTATCCGGCGCACGAGAAATCCGCCGAGGCCGGCTACGCCGCCGTCTACGCGCGCCGTTCGCAACTGGGCGCCAGCGGCGCCGGCGACAAGGACAAGGTCCGGACCGAGGTGGTACGCAGCTCGCTCAAGTTCGCCGAGACCTACCCGCGCCACGAGAAGGCGGCGCTGGTCATGAGCGCGGCGCTGGACGACATCTACGAGATGAAGCACTACGGCCAGGCCGTCAGCACCAGCCGCCGCCTGCTCGCCCTGTTCCCGCAGGCCGAGCCGCCGATCCGCCGCGGCGCCTGGCT
>JACCDS011797661.1_pt1 | contig 13844 bp, 14 predicted proteins | sample 7446441 | NCBI WGS metagenome assembly JACCDS01 (sample SAMN15323445, study PRJNA562643) | freshwater metagenome | isolation source: river surface water | place: USA:Blue River Watershed | collected 2017-08-17 | reverse complement strand
GGGGCGAGACGAGCGGGAGCGAGCGAGTCAAAACCGCCCGGTTTTCTTGCCAGTGGACAGATTCAATGGCTTCATATGGGTCATTCAGGAGGGGTGGTAGAGCGGTTTATTGCACCGGTCTTGAAAAGGGAAGTAGTTTTCTCGTAAATTCTACGCAAATATCTCTTTATAAAGAAGATACAGATCAAAAAACGAGGTGTTGGATCTTGTTAAAAACTACCTCTACAGAGTAGATTTCCCAATAAGCCTTGTCAAAAAGTGTCAAAATGGATTCTTACGCCACCACTGGCAGGGATTCCATCTTCCAGACCTTCTTCACCCTCTGGACGGTTGAGAATGCCTTGCCAGCAATCTTGGCAGTGTTTCGGACTGACTGACCGTTCTTCAGAAGCCTCACGATATCCTTGTGCTTCTCCAAAAGGTTTTCTGTGGTTCCAACAGGACGACCCAACTTGATGCCCTTCCGTCTGCATTCCAAAATTCCAGAACGAACCCTCATTTTAAGAACCTCTAGCTCGTTCCTCGCCATTTCAGCCATGAGGGCAAGCATGATGCCAGCAGCAGGATTGCGTTTACCGTTCGGAAGAATTGTGGAAACGCCCTGCGAGTGCCAGTAGAGGCTGACTCCATAGTCCTCCAAGGATTCAACGAACTTGTGAGCGATTGAATTCCTACGAGCGATACGGCTGACCTCGTGGACTAGAACCATCTTGATCTTCCCCGTCCTCGCAAGCTCCAGAGCCTCATTCAGCCCTTCACGCCGATCTTGGCTAGCGGTTCCAGAGATCTTCTCCTTCAAGACCGAAACGATCTTGTACCCCTTGCTCTCTGCGTAGGAGGTCAACTCGCTCACTTGCCTATCCGTCTCCTGCTGGGTGGACGATACACGAACCAAAATTGCAACTGGGGTTTGGGTGGTCTTCATGGGATCAACATGACTGCCATATTCAAATAAAGCAAACAATTTCTCGGTACATCTTGAGAAAACTTGGAATGGAGGAATTACCCGTGCCAATCCGACGAAATCAGCCCAACGTTTTTTTGAATACACCCAGCGACTGGGCTATATGAACTCTATCCAAGAATCGTCGAACTTGACCGCTGACAAGACTGACTCTCGGTCTATCAAAGGAGGCTGCTTGATTCGGATTGCGAGTCTGTCTTTTGGCACTTCTTCGATAATCGTGAATTGTGACCCATGAGGTTGCCATGTGAACTTGTGCTCACCCGAAACCTTCAGATGCCCCTCTAGATTGCCTTTCTTGTTCCAAGCCCAAGCAACACTGTCCAACTGAAAGAACACCGTATCGTACTCGAAAACAGAAAGCTCAAGGAGATCATCTGATTTGATGAGGACAACCGTTCGGAGGTGTTTGTAGTGCTTTCGGATGCCAGCGACTCGCTCATTCCAAATGTCTAGGACTTGCCCCCCAAGTTCATCTGGATCGCAATTAGTGACTTTGCTGGTTCCAAAGGAGTAGACAGGGGAATTCCTGCCAGAAATCAACCGAACCTTCTTGGTCTTGGATGGATTGTCATTTTTTACGGACTTCGCACCCCAAGCAGTCTGTTCCAAGACGACATCATCAAGACCCGCATTGGAGGGCTTCCATCTAGCTCCAATGAGTCGTGCAAAAATCTGCTCCCAATCCGAACCCTCAAGGATTCGGGCTGGTCTGGTAGCCATGTGGTAAACCAACTCCCTTCCCAAACTTAATCCGAAACCAGCAGGTAGCTGATTCAGCGGAAATGGGGGATGGTACTTTTGAACCGTTCGCAGTCTTGGGGAGGGCATATAATGGAGGTCTAGGTGAAATTCTCTAGAACCCCCGTCAACACAGCTTGAGCTACATTTACGGGCAAGGAGTTGCCAGCCTGTTTCCTAGTCTGGGAATCGGTGCAGACGATCTTGAATTGTTCTGGGAACCCTTGAAGTCGAAGCATCTCCCTTGGAGTCAATCTACGAACTCCGTTCACCAGAAGGTAGTTGTAGGAAGCACCAGCACGAAGGGCACAGGAGTAAGGGTAGGCACTGATGTGACCAGACTTGTTCTCGTGCCAGATTGTGTCTTCAGCATGATCAACCTTCATTGCTGCCATCCTCTTCTTTCTGATCCTGCTAGAAGCAAAATGCTTCGTGGGAACGTCCTTCTCTAAAATCTGCTTCAAGGACTTCATTTGCTTCCTTCCATGCGACCAAGACATCTCGTGAGCGGAGTCCTTGAAGCCAACAATCCATATTCTCTCCCTCTTTTGAGGAAGCCCGTAGTCGAGAGCATTCAGAATACGGTGATCAACCTTGTACCCAAGATCATCAAGCGTCTGTCTGATGCGTTTTAGGGTTCTGCCCCCATCATGACCAGCAAGTTGCTTGACGTTTTCGAGAACGAATGCACGAGGCTTTTTGGCTTCAAGTATTCGGGCAATGTCGAAGAAGAGAGTTCCCCTAGCGTCTTCAAAACCTTTCCTGTGACCAATGATGCTCCAACTCTGGCAAGGGAAACCTGCCAGCAAAACATCATGGTCGGGAATATCTGCCGCATCGATTTGTGTGATGTCACCGAAAGGGGTGCGGTTGAAGTTGGCTTGATAAGCCTTTTGACAGTCCCGATCAATGTCGCTGGAGAAAACACAATCAGCCTCCAAGCCGAGCTTCCTAGCGGCAGAGGAAATGGCAAAATGAAAGCCTCCTATACCGCAGAACAGATCAATGAAACGAAGACTGGGAGCCTTGATTCCAACTGGCTCTCCAGCCTTTTTTCTTCCTCCTGCGAGTGTTTGACCTGTGATCTTTTCAGCCATGATGACCTTGTGACCGTACCATCTCCAACTCGGCACTGACGAGAATCAACCAAGGTGGGGTGTAGCATCTTTTTTTCCAGCTTCGGTCTCTTTCCACTCCCAGAGGTTCATCTCTTGGAACTTCTGCTTGGCAAGATGGGCTTCCTGTCTCTTGCCACCCTTCCAAGATCGGAGGAAGTGAACGTCAATAGCCTTTAGGATCTCCTTGGTCATGGTGGTCTTGTTCTGGTTTGCACAGTATTCGACGATGATACGTCTCCAAGGCTCCAAACGTAGTGAAAGGGTCTCTGTACAGGTGAGAGGGATTTGTGAGGGAATAGAATTCATATGTGTTACTTATTTACCCTTATACCCCTAGATTATTTCAAAAAATTAAGGCATTCTTTCTGAAGAATTGACTTGATTACATCTTTTAAAGAATAAATTTGGACAGAACCCCTCTGTTTTAAGAAAAAGTGGTAATGAAACAGTGATTTTATGACTCAAATGAGAATTTTCATTGATTTTCCGTTCCATTGATGGGAAAAACTGCTTTCAGAATGACCACAGAATCGAATTCACCTCTTTCATCTGCTGACCAGATCATTAAGGCACAGGCTGAACTGATAAGTAGTCTTCAAGATCGAAAAAGCACCCTTTCCGACCGTTACGAGACGAAAAAGAAGGAATTGAAGGAGAAATATCAGTCTGATTTGAAGAATCTGGAGGAAAACAGAGTAAAAGAAGCCTTGGAGATCAATTCCGAACTGGAAAAACTCGGAATCAAGACTAGGGGAAGGAAATCTGGATCTGTAACCAACAAGACCCCCAAGTCCACCAAGAGAAGGAAGCGAATCAAGCTCAAGGACGAGGAGATCAAAGATGGTCTTTCGGCATTCATGACCTTGGGTGAGGGGTATAAGTGTGAAGACCTATTCAACCACTTGAACATCGCTCGACAGGACTTCATGGACTTCTTGAAGCGGAACGGTGGATTCCTATTGAAGAAGGGACAAACCAAGTCCACCCGTTACCTTCGCCAGTAATGAAATCCTACGTCACCAAGGGCTATCTGCTCCTGCCAGATGCCGATGAGATCCGTTCCAACGGTTGCTTGGATGCCCTTGTTGTTGAGAACGAATCCAAGACGATCCAACTGGAAGCAACCGTTGAAGAACTTGAGGACTTCGATCTGGACGGGGATGTGATCCCAGATGCCGTGATGAACAAGGTTCTGGCAGTCCTCTCGGATGATGGGCTTCTAGAGGAAACAGACTAGGTGACGCCAGTCATTGCGTGGTAGATGCTGGTATAGGGGCTATCCTGTTTCTTTTTCGGGGTCTTGGTCGAAACCAGTTTTTCGTAGGGAACGAACTTGTGGAACTTGGGCTTGGGCTTTGGTGGGTTGGCTTTCTGCTGGGCTATCTGAAGCAAGGTGGAGACCATCTGGTCGAATTGCCAACGAGGGACGGAAACGTGGTCGGCTGGAGTGTTTGAAGGGGTCATGAAGATATTTATCCCCCCAAGTTGCTTTGTAGAGTCGGCAATCATGAAAAAACCCCCTTTCTTGAGGCAGAAAGAGGGCTAGCAATCGTCGGAACGATCAAATGGAACCACGAGGAGTGGAATGGGTTCGGTCAATTCTATGGGCTTATGGAGGTGCTTTCGGATTACCGTTTTGAATCCCTTGGTGAATCCGAATTTCTTGTAGCCTCTCTCCCTACCTGTTGAATCACGTTCAACCTTGCAGAAGTAGGCAACAAGACCAAGGTGATCGTAAACCGTTGTGGTTTTGGTAGATGAAACTCCCCAAGGAAGATCATATTCAAGTTCTAGGAAGAAATCCGAAACATCACCCATGACCAAGTCCTTCACTCTAGGGTGAAGATGGGTAAGAAGGTGAAGATGAACCTCGTTTTCTACTGTAGAACCATGTTCTAGGGAGTAAATGAATCGGGCAGTGTTCAGTCCCGTGTTCAATCCTGCGTGTTTACACTGTAACCATCTGTTCAGAGATCCATGAAGATCCTGTACGAATTCCTTTTTCGGTTTATCAGAGTTTTCTGAAAAGTATTTGGGTTTATTGAATCTGAAAGTAGAATGATGGGTCGTTGGAATATCCACCATTGAAGGAAATTCCCCATGAACTCTACGTCCTTCAAAGTAAAGATCATTATTGATTCTGTAAAGGAACCTATCTTCATAGGTTTTTAGAATCTCTCCGAATATTTCTATGTCAGAATCACTGTTTTCTTCAGTTTTCATGGTTATCTTGGATTCCTAAAGGAACCTTAAAGACCATGAAATCTTTCAAGGCATAGGTTTGGATTACGAACGAGGTTCGTTTCTCTGTAAACTATGATCTCGGAAAGCCTTTCGGGGTCACTGGGGAAATCCCTTTGGTAAAATCCATTCTTATTTACACGATTGTAACACGGTTTCTTGAAGAAATCTTGAAAATTTTACCGAACCCCCCAATCAAACTCATGTAAATAACTTATATAAAGTCACTTGCATTGCCTCAAAAGATGAAAAATAAATTCTGTTTTTCAAAAAAACCTCAAAATATCCAATAAAATCAAGTAAAATAACGAAAAAAGGTTGACTTTTGGGTATATTTTGGGATAATTTATGAATGAACGAGGGTCTGAAAATGCATATTCCATCTGGAAAAGAGAAATCCAGATTTAAAGATTGCATCGATAACGAAAAAACCTCGAATGAAACCGCCCCCCATACCACTTCCCTTTGTGCCGTAGGAATTCAAAATGGAAAGATCAGAATAAAAACTGAATTCCTCAACGAAATTGAGGAAAGTGCAATCATGTTTGAACTGGAAAAGATAATTGAATCTAGAAAAAGCAGGGCTTCCGATGAAAAAAACTCTTCTGGCATATGGAATTCTTCATTTGGTCATTTGAATTCGACCTTTTCCATGAATTCTTGATGAGCCTTTGTTTCTTCCTCCCTCATCTTTTTCGGCAAGATACCCCAGAATAGCTTTGCCTCTGCTACAGAGACATACTGCCTGTAGTGCTTATCAATCATCTTCTTTGAGTTCCCCATTTCCTCGGCAAGGACTGGACGGACTTTATGGATCGGTAGCCAGTAACTAGCGAACGTATGCCTAGCCAAATCCTCATCCCATTCCTTCCCCTTGGGGTTCTTTCCGTGGATTTTGTACCCAGCTTTCTCACGCACCTTCTCTGTGTACCATCTGTATCCTTTCTGGGTAATGACATGACCCTTCTTCTTCCCTTCAAAGGAGGAAAGCCATGCTTTAAGAGTCGGCTCTATCTTGACCTCTCTCCATCCTGTTTTGGATGTACCTCGGAGAACATTGATGACCCCCTCCTCTTCCTTGATATTCTCCCAAAGGAGTCTTTTGCACTCATACGGACGTAATCCTGCAAAAAGGCAGATGGCATAGTAGATCATGGCTTCTGGGACAGTCTCTTCACAGACCCTCATGATTCGTTCAGCCTCTGCCACGGTCATGATGGGAATATCCTCCTTCTCATCCACGACAATCTTGATGTTCTGAAGGGGGTTTTGCGTTGCGTAACCTTGGTCTATGCACCACTTGAAGAACCGAGAAAACAGATCTCGGATGTTTTTCTTCCTCTGCTGCCCAACGGACTTTGAGTCCAGATACTGCTGCATGGTCTTCTGGGTGATGTCCAAAAGCCTCTTTTCCCCAAAGTCCCTCTTCAGTTCCTTGGATGCATCTAGGATGTTCTTGATCGAAGCCTCACGCAGGATCTTGTTCCCATTTGGATTCGATTTATAGCTGTACCACTTGTCTGCAAGATCAGAGACGAAGGCACTGGTGGTTCTGGCAACTTCCCTCTTGAGGTGATCGGCATAGAACCGCACTGCATCATCAATCGTCTTTCCATATGGCTCCAGAATCTGCTTCCCCTTCAACGCCATGCTCCGCAGATCAAAATCTAGAGACATCCCTTCCTTCCCCTTTAGGTCAAACTCCTTCGCAATCTCGGAAGCCTTTTTCTGGGCTTCCTTGAGGGTCTTGAAGTTGAAGCGGTTGCCTTTGGAATTTGTGCCTTGTCGCCTTGCATCAACTTGATAAACAATTCCGCAAGAGGACTGTTGAGTCCGAATCTTGGGGAATTTGCTGCGAAGGATACGACTCTTGCGTTTCTTCCTTTTGGCGGCAGGGGTCACAAGGTTTGGATAAAGTTTGTCAAAAAATTGTCAAGCTGCACTGTCTTCAAAAAAGCACAACGGTCTTCCGAGGTGCATAAATACAGGCTTTAGGAGGGGTGGCAGAGTGGTCTATTGCGTCGGTCTTGAAAACCGGAGAGGTGTTAAAGCCTCCGTGGGTTCGAATCCCACCCCCTCCGCCATGCCACTTCATCGCCTGCAGACCCGCATAAATACTAGGGCCAGCATTTTGATGAGTGATCAAAAAGGGGCCTTTTTGGGCCAAGTGTCCCTAAAAGTGTCCCTCCTTGGTGGTTGTTGGGGACTGCTAGAACCAACTCCGGCACTAGGCGACGACTACTCGCATCTTGCTCCCGGTTGGGTATCAGGACATGGGAAATTCCGGTCACGCTGCTCTGCACAACCCGGAGGAAACCACCCCCACCATGCAGGCACGATATCGGCTCTACCGCCGGTCCAACCGCTCCCACGGCACCTACTACGCCCAGGACAGCACCACAGGCGCTCGCGAAAGTCTTGGCACGAAGAACAAGGCCGAGGCCCAAAAACTCCTCCAAGCCAAGAATGACGCGCAGATTCAGCCCGTCCTCAGCCGCGAGCTGGCCAAAGTCTACCTCCACACCCAGGACCCCGACTTCGCCACCCGCACATGGCTCGATGTCGCACGGCTCATTGACACCTCCTACGACGGCAATACCAAGACCCGCTTCCAGAAGTTCCTGAAGAGCCAGCCCGTTCGTCGCCTGATGTCTAGGAGACTCATCGAGACCTCAGCCTCGGATTTCCTCAGCGTCTTCTCACACCCACGAGCCGGGGTCTCCACCAACGTCCAGCTCCGCATCCTTCACAACCGGGCCCTCGACCTTGAGTGGATCCTCAAGCCCGTCCTCTCCCGGCGAGCTTGGCCCAAGATCCGCTACGCCTCCCGCCATGGCATCACCCGCGAGCAGCATGAGGCCGTCCTGCGGGTCACACCCAATAAAGAATACCGCATTTACTTCGAGCTCCTCTGGCACACGGGCGGCAGCCAGACCGACATCGCGAGCCTCACCGCCGAAGACATCGACTGGGGCACCCGCAGGCTCTACTACGAGCGACAGAAACTCCGTTCGAAGGGCAAGGGGCATGCCTGCCTCGTCATCGGAAAGGCCCTCGAAGCCATCCTCCTCCAGCTCCCAAAGGAAGGTCCTCTTTTCCCCCATCTCGGCACCCTCAAGGAAAGCAAACGCAGCAACTACTTCTGGACCAAGCGAGTCAAGGCTGGCCTGCCTGACGGTATCGTCCTCCACTCCTACCGCTACGCCTGGGCGGAGCGTGCCCAGTCGGCAGGGATGCCCGAGCGCGAGGCCATGGCTCACCTCGGTCATGGGAGCAAGGCCGTCCACCGTGCCTACGCGAGGTCCGCCGACCGCGTCACCATGCCACTCGAGTACTACGAGGAACAGGTCTCCAAGAAGCTCATCGACCTCAGCGCCGAGCTGGCGAAGAAGCACCATGCTGTCGCCTGAACCATGCCCCGCATGCCGAGGATCAGTAGCCGGGCACCCGCTGGATTACACTCGCTCATGGGCTGGGCTTGCGACGGCATCGGGAGCTTGTTGGGTGCCCCACTCCTGCCTGCCTCACCCATCCCATCAGCTCACCTTGCAGGGGGGCCATCGATGCCATTTGGGAGCCCCTTGCTGTTCGATCGGAGGCCATGGCCATCCTCCTTCCTAGCAAGCGGCTCCTAGACCCTCCTCACGACCCCTCATTTGGGCACCTTGGGGACCATGCTTGGCACCTGAAAACCTCGGGATTTCCCCGCACTCCAAGTCATGCAGGATAGTGATTTCCCCCGGGGAAAATCACAGCTCCGCCTTTGCTGTGCAAAGAACATGTTCCTGCGCGTGTCAGGCACGCTTCGGAATCCACCTGGCCTCATCACAAAAACGACGAAGCCCGAAACACAAAAAACCGGCATTTGCCGTATCGACTTCAACGCCAATCTCCAGAGCTTTCAGCGATGCGATTTGCTTAAGAAATGATGCCACTTGAGAAGCCGGGACGAACTCCCTGAGCCACTGATTTGCCAGTCACATCCGATCAAAAAATCGATCCGTATCCGAGCAGTCGCCTTGAGCAAAAGGTGAGCGATCTTATCAATAGAATCAACATGATGACGTGCGGATCTGGCCTTTGATCTCACGCCTTTTTATGGAGGAAAATCAGAACGTTTTAAATCAGATCCGGCACCTCGGATGATTCAAAAAAACGGAGGAATATCCAAGGGGTAGGACACTTGGTGTCGTGGTTCCTATGCGAGACTTGTTCTCTATGACACCTCTCATTTCTCACCTCCGTAGCACCACAAGCCTTGCCATCGTTTCTCTCGCACTATCCGCCTGCACCACCGAGATGGGGCCAGACGGGCAGCCTCGTAAAGTCATGACACCCATGGGAGCAGCTGTCGTCCAGGGAGTCACCGCCGCTGGAATCGGAGCGGGTACTGGAGCCCTCATGCGCGGGGTGAATCCTGTAGCCGCTGGTGCGATTGCTGCCGGAGCCGGAAGTGTCGGATCTCAGGCCATCAATGCCTTCATCCCGCAGGCAGGAAAAGGATCATCGAGCAGCTCAGCAAACGCTGAACCCCAGAGCCAGCAGCTCTACGTCCGCACCTCGTCTGGCTCCTTCATTCCTGCGAAGATCAGCTATCTCCAGCAGCCCGACGGGAGCTACGCCCCCTCCTACCCGAGAGGACAGCAACTCTATCGCCAGCTTCCCAACGGAAGCTTCGCTCCCGTGCGGTAAAGCTGGTATCCCACGGCATGGGTTTGAACTCGCTTGCTCCCGCAAGGCTCGCCCCTCGGTCAGTTCTCGGGGTTGCCTGCGGCACTTCAACTCGATCTTCCCCAGACCTCGTTTCTTACGCGTATGGGATTTTTCCGCTTTAGACGATCCATCAAACTCTTCCCTGGAGTCCGATGGAATATCGGTAAGCGTAGCTCGTCCCTCAGCTTCGGGGTAAAGGGAGCGCACTACACCGTCGGGACAGCGGGCTCCCGAACCACGTTCGGTATCCCCGGAACGGGCCTCTCCTACACCGACATCCACAGCAGTCATGCGCGGGTGAATACCCACGCGAAATGTACTGAAGTGCCACCGCCATCCCAGGAGTGGCTTGATGCGAACAAACCGCAGATCAACTTTCATTTCCCGGACCGGAAACCAGACGAGCCACAGGCCACGCAGGCTCAGATGAAAGAAATCCAGGGCATGGTAGCCCTTGGTTCGGAATTCGATTGGAACAGCCTCGGCCACGACCAAGCTGAGAACCTCCTTTCACAGATGAAGGAGGCCAAGAGTACGTACTCCAAGAAGATCCTTCGCCGCTACTACCGTGAGCAGGGGGCCAGCGTTCCGAATTGGCTCGTTGACCATGTGGTCGACCATCCGGATGAACCCATCCCTGGAGTTTCTGAGAAAGGAAGCGGATGTGCCGGATGTCTGGGGCAAATCGTCATCCTGCTCATCGTCTTGGGAGGGATCGGCATGTGTACGCAGAGCGACAAGGAGAGTTCCTCAGCCAAGCCGACGCCTGCACCTTCTTCAACGCCTCGGGCTACGACGACTCCAACCCCAGACCCTACGGCAACACCACCTCCATTCCCTGAGAGTAGGTACTGGCCCAAGAAAGTGCGACTGCTCAAGCCGGTCGAGTTCTCCGGCAACATCTCAGGAGGCACCGTTCGCAGCACCGTTTCAGCCGGGACCATCCTCCCGGCCAAACTCTCCGAGGACCATAAGAGCGTGGGAGTCCGGATGAACGACCTGACGGCCACTATCCCTTTGGCTGATACCGATTTCCTCAAGAGAGCGGCCTTGAGGAAAAGTAGGGCAGAAAACTGACCCATTCCCTCCTCGCCACCTGACACTCTGAGCGTTATCTGTCAGACACCGTTTTCCTATGGCCGAACAGACCCCAGAAGCACTCGCACGTCAGCAAATTGACGCGATGCTGCTTGCCTGTGGCTGGGTGATTCAGGACTACAAGGATCTAAACCTTGGGGCTGCCAAGGGAATCGCCGTGCGAGAGGTGCCTCTGAAGTCCGGGCGCTGCGATTACCTCCTACTCGTGGATCGCAAGCCCGTTGGCGTCATCGAGGCCAAGAAAGTCGGGACCACACTTTCCACTGTGGCAGAGCAGTCGGGCCACTACGCGGGCCAGCTCCCTGACTTCTTGGCAAAATTGCTCCCGGCGGGAGTCGAGAGCCTCCCATTCCTCTACGAGTCGACCGGCACCGAGACCTTCTTCCGCGATGAGCGGGATCCGCATCCTCGTTCCCGCCGCGTCTTCAGCTTCCACCGTCCCGAGACTTTGGCCGGATGGATTTCAGAGCCAGAGACCCTCCGATCACGCCTTGCTCGGATGCCGCTCGCTTATCCTCTCTCCAAACAGGGACTTCGAGAGTGCCAGTTCGAGGCAATCACGAAGCTCGAGCAGTCTTTTGCCGAGGATCAGCCACGCTCCCTCATCCAGATGGCGACGGGCTCAGGAAAGACCTTCACGGCCTGCTCCTTCGCCTATCGCCTCATCAAGCACGCCGGGGCCAAGCGTATCCTCTTCCTCGTCGACCGCTCCAATCTCGGCAAGCAGGCCGCGGGTGAGTTCGCCCACTTCGTCACCCCTGATACAGGGCGCAAGTTCACCGAGCTCTATAACGTCCAGCACCTCACCTCCAACAAGCTCGACAACGTCTCCCGCGTCACCATCTGCACCATCCAGCGCCTCTACTCGATGCTGCGTGGGGAGGCCGAGATGCCTGAGGATCTCGACGAGCACTCCATCTCGGAGCTGAACGACCTCCGCCCGAAGGATGTCGCCTACAATCCCTCCCTCCCCATCGAGGCCTTCGACTTCATCGTCACCGACGAGTGCCACCGCTCCATTTACAACCTCTGGCGACAGGTGCTCGAGTATTTCGACTCCTACCTCGTCGGCCTCACCGCCACCCCGGCAAAGCAAACCATCGCCTTCTTCAATCAGAACCTCGTCATGGAGTATGGCCATGAGCGGGCCGTCGCCGACGGGGTGAATGTCGGCTACGACGTCTACCGCATCAAGACCCAGGTCACCGAGAAAGGCAGCAGCGTTGAAAAAGGCCACCTGATCGACAAGCGCCACCGCGAGACCCGCAGCGTTCGCCAGCAACTTCTCGATGACGACCTCGCCTATGAGGCCGGTGAGCTCGACCGCTCCGTTGTTGTCCCCTCCCAGATCCGCACCGTCATCACCGCGTTTAAGGAGGCACTCTTCACTGACCTCTTCCCTGGCCGCCAGATGGTCCCGAAGACCCTTATCTTCGCCAAGGACGACTCCCACGCCGAGGACATCGTCCATATTGTTCGCGAAGTCTTCGGTCGCGGGAATGACTTCTGTAAAAAGATCACCTATCAGGCAAAGCATGCCGAGACTGGCCGCCCTGCGAAGTCCGAGGACCTCATCGCCGAGTTCCGCACCTCTCCCCACCTCCGCATTGCCGTCACCGTGGACATGATCGCCACCGGCACCGATATTAAGCCCCTGGAGGTTCTCCTCTTCCTCCGCGACGTCCGCAGCCGCGTCTACTTCGAGCAGATGAAAGGTCGCGGCACACGCGTCCTCTCCGAGACCGATCTTAAAGCCGTCAGCGGCGCCGAGGCGGGGGTGAAGACCCACTTCGTCATCGTAGATGCCGTCGGTGTCTGCGAGAGCGACAAGACCGAATCCCGCCCCCTCGAGCGTCAGCCCACCGTCGCCTTTGACAAGATGCTCAAGCAGGTCGCCTTCGGAGATCGCAGCGAGGATACCCTCACGAGCCTTGCCGGACGCCTTGCTCGACTCGACCGCACCCTCGACGAACCGGCGAAACAGGAGATCCGCCGACTCAGTGGGGGCAAGTCCCTCGCCGAGCTCTCCTCATCACTGCTGAAGGCCTTCGATCCCGATGCCGTCGCCCAGGTCGCCACCGGCACACCGGGATCCTCCGCAGACGAGATCTCTGGCGAACATTTCCAGCAGACCCAGACCACGCTCATCGAGAGCGCCTGTAGACCTTTTGACGATCCGGAGCTTCGCAAGATCCTCTGCGAGATGAAGCGCGAGAGCGAGCAGACCATCGACGTTGTCACAGTCGATCAGGTTATCTCCCGCGAGTTCGACGCCGCCGCCAAGGAAAAGGCCGCCGCCCTTGTTGGAGCCTTCCGAGACTACATCGAGAAGAACCGGGCCGAGATCACCGCCCTCCAGATCCTTTACAGCCGCCCCTACAAGCAGCGCCTCAGCGAGCCCATGCTGAAGGAGCTCGAGGCCAAGCTCCGCTCCGAGCACTCCGCCTGGACCGAGGATTCCCTCTGGCATGCCTTTGCCGCCACACGCCCCGAGCGGGTGAGGGGACAGACCCAGGCGGGCCGCTTCGCCGACCTCATCTCCCTCGTCCGCTTTGCCCTCGAGCAGCAACCGGTCCTGCAGCCCTTTGCCTCTTCCGTCCGGGAACGCTTCGACGAATGGCTCATGGACAAGGCCCAGTCCGGCACCACCTTCACCGCCGATCAGCTCGCCTGGCTAAACCTCATCCGCGACCACATCGCCACCTCCCTCAGCATCGAGCCGGACGACTTCGAGTATGCCCCCTTCCACCAGCAGGGAGGACTGGGGAAAGCCCACCAAGTCTTCGGTGCCCAACTCCCTGTTCTGCTGGAAGAACTCAATGAGGTCTTGGCGGCATGATACTCAAACCGCCTCAAAAGGAATCAAAAGGAATCAAAAGGAATCAAAAGGAATCAAAAGGAATCAAAAGGAATCAAAAGGAATCAAAAGGAATCAAAAGGAATCAAAAGGAATCAAAAGGAATCAAAAG
>JACCDS012505212.1_pt1 | contig 13845 bp, 18 predicted proteins | sample 7446441 | NCBI WGS metagenome assembly JACCDS01 (sample SAMN15323445, study PRJNA562643) | freshwater metagenome | isolation source: river surface water | place: USA:Blue River Watershed | collected 2017-08-17 | reverse complement strand
TCACGTCTGGCCGCAAACCTGCCACTGTTTCGCGCCAACCTGTGCCCATTGACCTTTCTTGATGTGCCAGAACAAGCCTATAGCCGCGCGACGCTGGGTGTGTACGAGATGACCCGGATTGAATTGCTGCGCGATCTGTTTGTCTGGGCTTATGAGCGGTCGACACAGGAATATTTGGTGATCAGGCAAGAGTTAGCAGAACCGGACCCACTGCGCCTGGCCTGGCGCGACCTGATTAAACACTGCATTCGCACCGTCGTCACCACAGCAGCAACAGAGCCGCTAGAGACGATTCAGCAGCAAGTGAAAAGTCAGGTCCCGGCCGCAGAGCAAGCCGCGGTGCAGGCAATCATCATCGAAGAATTACGCCGTCTGCACGAAGGGGTACTGGCTCGTTATGGCCTGCGGCCGTCGGAGTATGCGGCCTGGCGGCAAGTCAGAGGGTGACAAGTTAAGTCCCGAATGCCTGCATTTTCTTTTCAAAAATATTCTGCTGATGCCAAGCCAAAAACTCGGCCTGTAGACCAAATTTCTGTGGCTTTTCAATCGTTTTACCATGAAAGCGCTGCAAGGCACTTTGAAAAAACTCGTCTTGTTCACTACCCACTTTCTGTGAAACCACCACGCGAAAATCTTGGTCGATAGTCAACAAGCCTGAATCAAAAGCTTTGTCATGAAGGCTGGATAACGCCAAGCCATTTTGTGGATTAAGCCGCTGCTGAGTATCTTGCTGCCAAGGCACGATATGGCTGGCAATCAGTAGCTGAGGAATAGCTAAACCACTGATACAACAACGATAATTGTAGGCACTGAGCACAGCCCTTCGAAAATAGCCTTGGCCGATGCGCACTTGCACATGAGCCGCACGCATTTCTCCGCTGTGATCTGGTCCGCTGTAATCTGGCGCTGCGCTTTCTTGAAGTTCAGGCCAAGACCCGGTTTCGCCTTTTGCCTCACTTGGCGGCGCCAATGTCCGTAATGCCAAGACAGCATCATGCATGTCACGACTAAACAGCAACCAATTCGTGTGCATTTCTTGCCACATCGCGCGGTCGGCTTTGGACGCACCTTTCAGACCTACGCGGCCCGTGCTAGTGATCACCGGGTCGAGACTGGCGAGATTGACCAATTTCATCGCCAAGGACGCAGGCGTGCGCCCCATCCAAGCGGCATACTGGATAATTTTTTTATTGCGCTGATGCAGCTGACCAAAGGCCAATTCCGTGTACAGGCTAAAGGCAATCAGTAAGTCTTGCCGATCCCAAGGTTTTGTCGCTGTCACTACAAGTCCAATTTGAAGTCCCGATGTCCGCTACTTTGCCAGGCGCAAAAGTTTTTTCAAACCGAATTCGAGAAAGCGCCTCGGGCTGCCAGGCTTAAGGTCGAGCCATCGATAAAAGAGGATACTTGCATATGCTAACCCATCACCAACAAAGCTATCTCGCCGCTATCGACCAACTGCTGCAACAACAATACGCCATCACTTTTGCCGACACCGGCTACGAAGAGCAGGAATTTCTGGCGCGTTTCGGCGACTTGCCGGTGGTGGCCGCTGTGGCGGCTTATGCGCAGAAGTACGATTTGACGCCATTGCCAGCTGACTGGCGGGCCACTTCACTGCCTTAACCACGGCCGGCCGGCGCACTTCTGACATGACCTTTCGACAGGCATTGTTTTGACACTTGCCCGTCGAACATGTTTAAAATCAGTAAATTAACTGATATGACAGTGCAACTGTCAGCTGACAACAAGCTGGCACGACAGGACAGTGGCGCGTCATGGCGGCTGATTGTCGTCACGGTGCCGGTGCGGCGTCGGTACAAAGGACGACAAGCAATGTCGCTTGTTCTGCCTGAAAGGAAACCTCCTATGAGCAAATCTGCAACCAGTATGACGTCGGTGTTTGATTACCAGGGCCATGAGATCCGGCTCGAAGTCAGTATGTTCAGTGGCCGCGAATCGCTGTATCTCGACAATCAGCTGGCGGAACAGAAACGCAGTCTGACCACAGTGCGCAGCACCTTTAAGCTGCTGCTGGATGGTAAAAAGGCCGAAGTCCGGCTCAGACCTCAAGGGGTGCTGGGTGCGCTGACCGGGGCCTATCATGTTGAATTGTTTGTTGAAGGCCAGTTGGTCGACAGCGACAAGTTTGACTACACCGGTTTTTTCAGCAAAGGCAATAAAAGGCAAAATCCTGGCTTCAAAATGTTTATTGCCTGCACGGCGGCGGGCTTTCTGGCCGGCATGCTCATTGCCATTTTGTTTTAACAGCGGAGCCGTTTATGCAGTTAAATACACAACTGATCAAACAGCTGCGCACAGACCGGGGCTGGACCCAGCAGCAACTGGCCGACATCTGCACCATCAGCCTGCGCACGGTACAACGGGTCGAACTGCAGGGGCTGGGCTCACTGGAAACCTGCAAGGCACTGGCGACGGCGTTTGAGATCCCGCGTGAACAGCTGTTGGAAGGCGCCAAAACCGCAGAGCCGGGCGAACAAAAACAACCGGCTTTGCGTTCCCCACTTTGGCTGGGACTGGCTTTTCTGTTGGGGTTAGCGGCCGGCGTGCTGCTGACGCTGCAGCTGAACTGACGGCTGCAGCCCGGCAACGCGGCGGGACTGACTGATCTTAGCCAAGCCCGTATTGACTCAGCCCGTACCAGCTTAGCCTAAAGCCGGTCAGCGCAACGCCGTTCAGCCCAAAGCGACAAGCCCGCCGGTCAAATGACGTTTCACAGCACAGGTTGCCACTGAAACACCTGTTCCAGTGGCACCTGAAACACCGCCGCGATGCGAAACGCCGCCTCCAGTGAAGGCGAATATTTACCGGCTTCGATGGCGGCCACGGTCTGGCGGGTCAGGCCAATGCGCTCGCCCAGCTCAGCCTGCGTCATTTCACCGTGCATAAAGCGCAGCAAACGGATTTGATTGGTCAGCTGACCTGCCGGCAGCTGGCTCATAACGCCTGCCTGCGATAGCTGCCGGCGACAATGCCATCGTGGACCACTTCGGCCAGCATGATCATCAAAAGCGCCGCGTTGACGATGCGCCAGCCTGAGTCGGTGAATGGCATCACACAGCCGGTCAGGATCATGCCGGCCATCAGCACCAGATAAGCCACCCGCCGGCCCTGATATAAAATCGCCCGGTCGCGCTCATCCAGCGGCGCTTTGGCCTCGGCCGGCGATTGCCGGCGACACCACAGATACCCCAGTCCCAACATCAGCGCATGGGCGCAGGCGGTTACGCCAAACACCAACAGCTGCCGTAAGTCGGGCAGTTCGCGCCCCGGAAATACGCCGCTCGCCACCAGCGTAAAATACGGAATGTAGGCCAGCAGCATGGCTGCGAGCGACCACCAGGCCATTTTTTCACGGTAAGACATCGCACACCTCAAGGTTTGATGATAACAATCACTGACCTCATGTTAGACAAACAAAACTCAATGTCAAACATACTTAACATAAAAAGAATATGGTCATGCCAAGCGGGCGCGCTTGCTGATTTTGAATATTGCTGCTTTTTCAGGCGGAGAAAGGCGCGTACAATGCGGCCCGGCCTGCAAGCGCAGGGCCGTTCTCTTCATCAAGGTGCTATCAAGGAGCTATCAATGAGCAACACCCCCAAGACGCCGGCGGCTGAATATCAGCATCAGCGCGGCGAGATCAAAGACAATAAACTCAAAGCAGTGCTGACCAGCCCGCTGTTCAGAACCCGGGTGGTCAAAGCGAAAAAAGGCAAAGGGTCCTACAACCGCAAAGCCGAAAAACCGAAGGGGCGTCAATCGCAAGATTACGCCCCTTCTGCTTGTGGTGGGGCTGGCAGCCCAGCGCTCAGATCTGCACGATATCGCCTTCATTAAGCACCTGCAGCTCCACCGGCGACTGCAGCTGGCGATGCATCGACAACAGCCGCAACAAGGCCGAATGCGAACTTTTATCCCCCATCAGCCAACTGTGATTACCATAACCCCAGGGGATCATCCGTTTACAGCCCAGTTCCTGCGCAACCTGCAGGGCGTCCTCCGGCGTCAGATGCGCGTTGCGGTAATGTTCGCCATCGTAAGAGCCAATCGGCAACAAACATAAGGTCATGGCGCCGTAACGGGCCCGGATCTGCTGAAACACTGGCGAATAGCCGGTATCCCCGGCGACATAAATCTGCTCACCGGCCAGCTGTAATACCCAGCCGCCCCATAAGCTGGTGTCGCCATCTATTTCGTACAAACCGCGGCCACTGTAATGATGTGCCGGCACAAAATGCAGCCGAAGCTCCCCCAGCTGATGCTGGCTGTACCAGGCCATTTCGTGTAATTGCAAACCTGCCGGTGGCAAGTATCTGGCCATACCGGCCGGCAGATACAACGGGCTTTGCTGGCCCAGCCGGACGGCGTCTGCCTGATTAAAATGGTCATAATGTGCATGCGAATACAACACGGCGGCCGCGGGTTGTCCGTCCGCCAGTGGGGCAAACTGCGGCGCCTCGCGCCGGCTGCCAACCAGCGCAGCTAACCAGTTGATTGGCCAGTCGAAGTCAGCCGAGACCGGGTCGAAGATCAGCAGTTGCCCTGCCGGCGTCAGCAACCGAAAGCTGGCATGACCGAGCCACTGCAGCTGCGCGTTGAACACGGGCGATGCTGCCGGCCAGCGCACTTCGCACTGCGAGGCCGGCTCTTTGCACAACACGCGCGGGTCCGCGATATAACAGTCGGTTTCGCAGCTGTGTGGCCAGCGTTGTGGGCTGGTAAACAGATTGCGGTAGCGACCATCCGGCTGCAGCGTTTCAGCCGCCCAGCCGGACGATGCCTGATGCTGCTGCAGCTGATTTTGCGTGTTTTTTTCAAATACCGAACAGCTGCTCAGCAAAGCGGCCAGCCCCAACGCCATGTATACAGATTTGTGATTCATCCCGGTCCCATCCGATTGTTGACAACAACGATGGCACCCAGCGTAATCACAGGCGACGGGCCGGCCCAGCCTGTTTGGTTAAAGCGGCGAAAAACGACTATAAAGCGGCGAAAATGGCCAACAACGGGTGGTCCGGCCACAGAGCCACGATGTGTTTACAAAGCCGCCACCCGGCGCGGCGCTTGGTGCAGACTCTCAACCCTGATGCAGCAGCCTGCCGTCGCGGTCGCGTACTGCGACCTGCACGGCGATGCCCTGGCGCACGCTTTGGGTCACCACACAGAAATTTTCGAACTGCGCCAGCGCACGTTCCAGATGGGGCAGGTCCGCCGCATCGTTGCCGAGCTGCAACTCAACCTGCAGCTGCCCGATGCGCCAGCGGCCGTCCTGACGCTCCAGCTCGCCGTGTACCACAGCGCTGACCGGACCGGGATCTTCTTTAAATTTACGCACCGCAAACAGCAGACTGGCGGCCAAACAGTTGGCCACTGCGGCGGCCAGCAGACGGCTTGGATTGGGGCCTTCACCGGCACCCAGCGGCGCCGGCTCGTCGCTGATCAGTTGGCCAAAATCGCCAAAATCGACTTCAAACTTATAATTTTCAAGCAGTTTCAGCTGAACGCTGAATTGAGGCTGGTCGGACATAAAAACTCCTGCAAAGCACCGTGAGGGGAACAGACAGCCCTCAGCATCGGCCAAAATCAGCCGCAGCACCAGTGGCGCCGGTCGTTTTTCCACTTGTTTTGCTGGCGCCGCCCGCGCCTGTCGGGTGGCTTATCCTGTGGCTCTCTGGCCACGCGGGTTGCCGGGCTTTCGCGCGCCTGAGCGCGCAATCAGCCGCAATCGGGCGGCAGTTGCCGGATCAATGCCACCAGCCGGCCGATTTTGCTGTCGCTGAGCTGGCGGTAATCCAGATAAGGGCAGACCAACAGGCGATGGGCGGCATCGACCGCGAACTCGTCATCCAGCCATTGCAGCTGGCACGGCAGACCTTGCGCCACCAACGCGCGGGCATGCTGGCGACCGGCGATGATGTGCAGGCAATCGGTTTTTTGCAGGTCGGGCGGGCTGAACCAGAGCGCGCTGTCGCTGTGTTGTTGCAGCAAAGCGCGGTCGCGCCAGTCCTGCCAGCGCAGCGGCGTTGCCGTTTGCTGCTGCAATGCCGGTAAAGACGCCGGTTGCCAGTCTGCCGGCAAGGCCAGCACCAGCTTGGCATACACATTAAACACTTTGCGCCAGCCATTGCCGCAATGCTGATAAATCTGGTCAATTTGGCCGGGCAACAGCGGCTGACAGCCACTCAGTGCCTGAAATTCCTGCATCGGCGGGGCATTGGCGACGTAGATATTCAGCCGGGCCGCGCTGTCGCCAAAACCGCTGGCACCAATACCACTGTCGTCAACGCCACAAGCCCCCAAACGGCTGTCACCCAAACCGCGGCCTTGCATCTCAGAGCGCCTGTTCGGCGGCAATCTGACTGAGCGCCTGCGCCAGTTGCTGCGGCTCCTGCGCACCGGAGATCAGATACTTTTGGTTGATAATAAAGGCCGGCACTGAGTTGATGCCGGCTTGCTGATAAAATGCCTCTTCCTGCCGCACTTCGTCGGCAAAACGCCCGTCTGTCAGTACCTGCGCCGCTTCTGCACTGTCAAGGCCCGCCTGCGTCACGCAGGCCAGCAACACGGTGGTTTCGCTGACTTGTTCGGCGCGGCCAAAATAAGCTTCAAACAACGCCAGTTTCAGCGCGGTTTGCCTGCCTGTGCCGGCGGCCCATTTCAGCAGCCGGTGCGCGTCAAAAGTGTTGCAGGTCAGCCGCTGCTCCATCGCGCTGAAGTTGATGCCAAGCTCAGCAGCCAGCGCCATCAGCTGACGCTGCGATTGCTGCATCTGCGCCTCAGGCACGCCGTATTTGCGGCACAGCGCCGGCAGGATAGGTTCTGGTTGCAGTGCCGGGTCCGGGTTCAGCTCAAAAGCGCGCCAGTGCAGGTCCAGTTCAACCGGTGTGTCGCACAACGTCAGCGCCTGTTGCAGCCGGGCATAGCCAATAGCACACCAGGGACAGGCGATGTCGGAGACTAAATCAATCCGTAAAGAGGTCATGTCGGGTCGCTCCTCATCAGGCGTCTGGATGTTGGGCGGCAGCCAGCGCAAAATCAAAACCGGCGCAAATCACCGCGACCTGCGCCTGATTGCACTGCGCCGGCGTGGCGCGTGGGCTGTCCGGATACACTTCGGTAGTGGTGACAAAACGGGCATCCGTCATGCCGCCACACAAACCCAGCGCTTTTTTCGGATAGTTCACCACACCGAATTGCTGCAGTTTTTCGCCAATCAGGCAGCCATCATCGTCGGCTTGCGCTATATGGGTGACTTTGGCGACCGCTTCGATGATGGCGCGCTGAAAGGCCGGTTCAGGTTTTTCGCTGTCGCCGACCAGATAAAAACCATCCGGGATATTCCAGTTGGTGTTGACGGTGCCGTCGCGTGCCGCTTTGGCCGGGCGGAATTCGCTGTTGTCGGAATCGGTGGTTTCATGCAGGTCGATATGCACCAGTGGCGTTGGGATGCTTTGCAGCAGCGCCAGCACGGCATTGGCCTCCTGCGACGGGCCGCCGGCGACAAAAGAGCGGTTTGGGTCCACCGCCGCCGGGTTCCAGCGGTTGATGGTTTCATAACCCCAGGGGCTGATGCAGGGCAGAATCAGCAGATTGGCCTGGCCCTGATAATGCGCAAAATGCTCAGCGATAAACAACAAAGCGCCCTGCACGCCACTGGTTTCATAACCGTGCACGCCGCCGGTAACCAGCAGCCACGGCAGCTCAGGCCGCACAGGGCGGCTTTTCACCGCATAAAGCGGATAAAGGCCCAGCCCATACGTCTGATAATCCAGCTCGCCATAACACAGCAGTTCCGCCACTTCGGCCAGCGGGCCGTCAAACAGCGGCTTCAGCGGTGTCAGTACTTGTTGCTGATAACTGCGTTTTACCGGCTGACGGGTCAGCCAGAGTGCTTTTTCGGTGTCATCCCACGGGGTGCCAACGCGGCCAATCGGATAAATAGTGCCTGTCATGGTGCCTGTCCTAATAAAAACTCAGCCTGTCATTAAAGGTCGCCACTATAACATCTGGAGCACCGATCAGTTTAAGAAGCAAACAGCAGAGCTGCCTGCAAATCGCGCGTTACCAACACGCGGCGTCACAGCGCTTCTGCCGGCCAGCAAAGCCCGCTACAATCGCGCCAGAATTTTTGCAAGGAGCCCTCATGAACGAAAAACTGCTGTCTTTGGTCAATGCCCCCTGGTTTACCCGCTCGATTCTGGCGCTGATCCTGCTGAACGCGCTGGTGCTGGGACTGGAAACATCGCCCGCCATCATGGCGCAGTATGGCCCGGTGCTGATTCTGGCCGACCAGATCATGCTGGCGATTTTTGTCGTTGAACTGTTGCTGCGAATAGCCGCCTACCGGCTGGCGTTTTTCCGCGATGCCTGGAGCCTGTTTGATTTGGCCGTGGTCGCCATTGCGCTCATTCCGGCGTCCGGCCCACTGGCGGTGCTGCGTTCGCTGCGGGTATTGCGGGTGCTGCGTGTGCTCAGCATTGTGCCGTCGATGCGGCGGGTGGTGTCGGCGCTGCTCGGTTCTATTCCGGGGCTGGCGTCAATCGCCATGGTGCTGGTGCTGATTTATTACGTGTTTGCCGTGATCGCCACCAAACTGTTTGGCGGCGCTTTCCCGGAATGGTTTGGTTCTATTGGCGCGTCTTTTTACACGCTGTTCCAAGTCATGACGCTGGAAAGCTGGTCGATGGGCATCGCCCGTCCGGTGATGGAGCAATTCCCCTATGGCTGGCTGTTTTTTGTGCCTTTCATCCTGATCGCCACATTCACCATGCTGAACCTGTTTATCGCCATTATCGTCAATACGATGCAAACCTTCAGCGACCAGGACCATGCTGCTGAACGCGCCGAAGACCAACGGCTGGAAGCAGAACATCAGCAGAAAATCCTGGCCGAGCTGCAGGCGATCCGTACTGAACTCGCCGCGCTGAAGCAACAGCACAACGACCGCTGAAATTCAGCGTGCTGACCGCTGCCGCCAGTAACTCCAGCTGGCGGCCAGCGGGATCAACACCAGCGCGGCCAGGCTGGAGCCGATAAAGAGCGCCTGCGCCAGCAACCAAATGCCGTCAAAAGCGCCACTCCAGACGCAATACGGCAGCGCCAGCACAAAACACAACAAGGTCAGCCGCCAGACCGGCCAGGGAAATAACGCCGGCCAGCCACGACTGACGGTCAGCCAGGCGATGGCGCAGGGCGCCAGCACCGCCGCCAGCATCAATACCAGCGCTGCGGTGAAAAATAACGCCGTTAATACCGTTTCCATCTGCTCTCCTCATCCACGCCCAACCACAGAACAACCCGGCCACTCTGGCTATCCTGTTCAACCTGACCGGCTGATTCTGGCATAACAGAGCACCATATAGCTTAATAAGCGAACAGCAGAGCCGCCTGCAATGGCCGCATGCCGCGTTAAATTTTCTCGCTTTAGCACCACTAAAGCTTTTAAAATCTGCCTTGCCTGCGGCCATTCTGCTTATCGCTGCTGCCGCTTTTTTTAAACTATATGGTGCTCTGGCACCCCCTTGTGAACACCCGGAGCGCTTTTATGCTCAATGCCACCCGTTATCTGGCTTATACCTTTGTGCTCAGTTATCTGTTTTGTCTGCTGTTTGTCAGCCTGCGCGACGGCACTTTGTACCATGACCCGCTGCATTTGCAATATATGCTGATGAGCCTTGGGCTGGCCTATCTGGTGCAGTTTGTCACCAGCCAGACTATGCTGACAGTGATTTTTGCTGTGATGCTGACGGCGCTGGTCCGTCTGTCCGGTCAGGTCACGGGCTGGCCTTTGTCGGACCGGGTGGTCGGTGGGCTGAACTTTGGTTTTCTGGTCAGTTATCTGCTGTGTATTCACCAGCTGGCCAAACTGAAACGTCAGCAGCGCAAAAGCTGACAAGTACAGGCCAGGGAGCCGGCTGCAGCGCAGGACTTTGCTATGTTCCTATTCTGTTGCCGCTTGTGTTGTCGTTGTTGCTGCTGTTGGTGGTTGTGCGGTCTGGCGCTGCTGGCAGTCCCCATTCGCGCAGAACCGCTGCAGCTGGTTGATACGCTGGCCAGTCTGGCGCCAAACGCCGCCGGCGAGGTGCGTACAGAAGCGACGGTGCTGCATGCTGTGCTGGCCCGTTATCCGTCGCCTTATCAGATTGTCGATTTAAGCCGCAACCGCGCCCGCCAGTGGGTGAAAACGGCTGACAATGCCTGCATCCCCTGGCTGCGCAAAACACCACAGCGCAGCAGCGAGTATCTGTTCAGCCAGCCTTATATGCTGGAAAGCGCGATAAGCCTCGTCAGCAGCCCGGACGCACGCTGGTCAGCACGGCTGGCGCCTTTTCAGGATGCGCAGGGCCGGATCAGTCTGGCAAAGTTACTGGCGCAGCCCAAACCACCGTTACTCGGCATCGAACGCAACCGCAGTTATGGCGACCCCATCGACACGCTGCTCCATCAGCATCAACGTCTGCTGTATATCCGCGACAGCGCCGGCGACACTATTGGCAGCATGCTGCCGATGCTGCACAAAGGTTTTGTCGACTTGTTGCTGGAATATCCCAAAGTGGCGCAAAGAACAGCGCCAGGGACTGTTCAGGGTACTGAACAGGAGACTGTGCAGAGAACAGAACAGAGAACGGAGCAGGGAACAGAGCCGGCTGTGCAAATCTGGCCACTGCAGGATGTGGCGCCTTTCAACCTGGTGTATTTTGCCTGCTCCGACACCGCCCGTGGCCGGCTTGTGGTGCAGGCGCTGAACCAGACTATCCGCCAGTTGGCGGCCGAACCCGCCTACCAGCAGCTGGTGCTGCAAAATCTGCCGCCCGCGCAACACGCCGCAGCGCTGGCTTACTGGCAACAGGCGCTGCAGAACGACACTCAGGCAAAGCCCTGATATGATGACGTTTTCTGCGAAAGGGAGGCTGCGATGGATTCTGTGACTCAAATGGCGCTTGGCGCGGCGCTCAGTGTGGCCGTGATGCGCCGGCGCCAGCCGTTGTGGCAATCGGCGTTGATTGGTGCCGCCGCCGGCACGTTGCCGGATCTGGATGTGTTGTTGCAGTTTGACAACCCGGTCCATGAAATGACCCGCCACCGCGCCGAAAGCCATGGCTTGCTGATCCTGACCCTGCTGGCGTGGCCGCTGGCCTTGTTGTGGCAACGGCTGCTGGCCAAAAACTGTACTTTGGCGCGTTGTTACTGGGCGCTGTGGGCCGCACTGTTTACCCATCCGCTGCTGGACACGCTGACCATTTACGGCACGCAGCTGCTGCAACCATTCAGCGATGAGCCTTATGGCACCGGCAGCATCTTTGTGATTGACCCACTCTACACAGTGCCGTTGCTGCTGGGGCTGGCGCTCTGTGGCAAATCGCTGCGCTGGAACGACGCCATGCTGGCGCTCAGCAGTTGTTATTTGCTGTTTGGCCTGTGGCAGCAGCAACAGGTTCGTCAGCTGGCCTTGCCGCAGTTGCCGCCCGGCAGTGACAGCAGCACAGTGCTGGTGACTGCCACGCCTTTTAATACCGCGGTCTGGCAAATTCTGGTGCTCGGCGAGCAGCATTATCACGAAGCTTTTTATGCGCTGGCCGACGGCCCGCAGCCGCTGATCTGGCGGGCCTGGCCCCGCGACCCTGCGCTGCTGGCCAGCTGGCAACACGAGCCGTTAGTCGCGGAGCTGACCCGCTTCAGCCACGGTTATGTTGCTATGCAACAACAAGGCAATCAGCTGCACCTGATGGACCTGCGGATGGGGCTGGCGCCGCATTACAGCTTCCATTTTGTCTTTGAAAAAACCGCCGATGGCCGGCTCGGTCTGCCGGTCAAACAGGATTTGCCGGCCGACCGCGCGCCAGCGCTGCGCTGGTTATGGCAACGGGCCAGCGGCCAGCCCACCGATGCCTTTTTTAATCCTGCTCCGCCACCAGAACCGCCACCAGAACAGCCGCCAGCAGCTTCGCCGTGACACGACAGCTGGCTTTCAGCGTCTGAGCCGCCTAAGCTTGAATTGAGCATTTACTTAATCAGAAGCGGCTTATGCATATCAGACAGCTGCTGGTTGCTCTGCTTTATGTCAGTGGAGGACTGCAGGCTGCACCGGTACCCATCGTTACTGAACACTTCCCGCCTTATCAGCATGAAGAGGCAGGTCAGCCGCTGCAGGGCTGGTCGGTTGACATTATCACCCAGCTATTCAGCCAGGCCGGCCTTGATTATCGCATCGATGTGATGCCTTGGGCGCGGGCCTTCAAAACCACCCAGGACCAGCCCGGTACGCTGATTTTTTCGCTGTTGCGCACTCCGGCGCGCGAAAACCAGTTTGCCTGGATAGCGCCGCTGTGCCCGCTGCGGGTGTCTTTTTACACCGCCAGCGACCGGCAGGATATCGAATTACAGTCACTGGAAGATGCGCTGCACTACCGGGTCGGCACTGAAACCGGGCAGGCCAATCACCGCTTTTTGCTGGAACTGGGGTTTAAAGAAAACCGCAATCTGATGGTGGTCGGTCACAACCATCAGTTACGCCAGATGCTGGCGATGCAACGCATTGATTTGATATTGGTTTCGGATCTTTATGTCAGCCAGTTGGCCGATGGCGGCCAGGCGCTGCGCAAGCTGCTGCCAGTACCGGTATTGGACCGTTATCTGTATCTGGCCGGCCATCCGGCGACAGATCCACAGCTACTGGCGCGGCTGCGCCAGGCCTGGCAACAGCTGGCTGCCACAGCGCGGCCAGCTTGTCAGTCCGCCCTGTTACCACCGGCCGACTGACGCTTGCTTCAGGTGCGAAATGCACTGACCAGATTGTTCAGCTCGACCGCCAGCCGCGACAACTCATGTGCCGAGGCGGTGGTCTGACTGGCTCCCGCCGCCGATTGCGCCGCTAAATCGCTGATATTGACAATATTGCGGTCAATTTCACGGGCAACCTTGGCTTGCTCCTCCGCAGCGCTGGCGATGATCAGATTGCTGTCACTGATTTTGTTGATCTGGCCAAAAATGCTGGCCAGCGCCTGATCCGCGCCTTCGGCCACCGCCAGCGCCTCACTGGCCTGCTCGCTGCTGTGCGCCATCGAAGTCACCGCACTGGCGGTGCCTTGGCGGATTTGCTGGATCATCTGTTCAATTTCACGGGTCGACACCTGAGTGCGGGCCGCCAGCGCCCGCACTTCATCGGCCACCACGGCAAAACCACGACCGGCTTCACCAGCCCGCGCCGCTTCAATCGCGGCGTTCAGCGCCAATAAGTTGGTCTGCTCGGCAATAGCCCGGATAACGTCCAGCACCTGACCGATATCCTGCGCCTGTTTGGCCAGTTGCTGCACCGCCACCGCACTTTGGGCCACGTCGGTATTCATCCGCTCGATCGCACTGACCGTCTGCTGGACCCTCCCCCGTCCCTGTTCAGCGTTTTGCGCCGAAGTGGTTGACGTTTCGGAGGTCAGCATCGCCGTTTGTGCCACTTCGTCCACAGCAGAACTCATCTGTGTGATGGCGGTGGCCGCCTGCTGAATTTCATCATTTTGCTGCTGGATACCGCGGGCATTGTCTTCGGTCACTGAGTTCAGCTCTTCGGCCGCCGAAGCCAGCTGATTGGAAGAATTACTGATATGCGCGATGGTTTGCCGCAGGTTTTGTTGCATCTGTGCTAACGCCTGCGCCAGCTGCGCCACTTCGTCGCTGCCCTTGCTGTCCATCTGTTCGGTCAAATCATTGCCGGCGATGCGGTGTGCAGACTGCACGGCTGCCGACAACGGTCGGGTGATACTGCTCGTGATGCGCAGCGCCACAACCACGGCCAGCAGCAACGCCAGCAGGATCAAACCACCC
>JACCDS012412992.1_pt1 | contig 13848 bp, 17 predicted proteins | sample 7446441 | NCBI WGS metagenome assembly JACCDS01 (sample SAMN15323445, study PRJNA562643) | freshwater metagenome | isolation source: river surface water | place: USA:Blue River Watershed | collected 2017-08-17 | reverse complement strand
TGTGGCCTTTGCGTTCCTAATTAATTGAGAGCAGTTGTGAATTGAGAATGCGTTTATCTAGACTTAGCTCACTTTGCTTCTCTGCGCCCTATGAAAGTTGAAAATTGAGAATTGAGAATTGAGAATTGAGAATGCGTTTACGCCACTTTGCGCTTCTTACTCTTTGCCGGCTTTTCCTCTTCGCGGGCTTTCCCTCTTTGCGTTCTCTGCTCCTCTGTGGCCTTTGCGTTCCTAATTAATTGAGAGCAGTTGTGAATTGAGAATGCGTTTATCTAGACTTAGCTCACTTTGCTCCTCTGCGAACTTATTAATTGAAAGTTGAGCGTCAAGTATTGACACCTCCATCTTCACTCCCTATCTCCCAATTGATAAATTTAAGTTGAGCTTATTTTCTACAGAAATAAATCATTTCGCCTGCGGGCAATCGGTAACGGTCAACGCGTTTTTCTCCCAAGGTGTTCACGAAATCATCAACGGTTACATTGAATCCAGCGGCAGCTAATTTGTCTTTGTAATCCAACCCAAACAAACGAACATGGTCTTTTTGCCAATAGTGAATTTCACGTTCACGTGGATCGGTTATGGACTTGTCTTCGTATGTGCTAGCGCGCGTGGTATCAAGTGGTACTTGAAAAATGCCCCAACCACCGGGTTTCATGATGCGGTACAATTCACGCATGCATTGATCGGCATCATCAACGTGTTCTAAAACATGGTTACAGAAAATAACGTCGTAGGTATTGTCCTCAAATGGTGCATGATGCAGGTCGAAGTGTATATCTGCAATTGGACTGTTATAATCGCCCGTAGTGTATTTTAGATTCTTCATGCCCTTGAATAATTTGTAAAAACATTGCTCAGGAGCAATGTGCAACATAGCGTGCGGCGCAGTGAAAAAATCGGTTTTGTTTTTTAAATACAACCATAACAAGCGGTGCCTTTCAAGAGAGAGACTACCCGGACAAAGCACGTTTTTGCGCTTTGCGCGACCACTGTACCCATAGGGCAAAAATTTGCGATAGGTTTTACCCGTAATAGGGTCCTCATACCGGTTGCCATAATACAACAATGGCGCGATTTTGCTGAATAGCAAGCTCAGTTGAATTAATAGGGGACGAGGAATGGTTCGTAACAAAAAATGAAACATGGTGCAAAGTTAACAAAATTGAAAACAATGATAAGATAGTCAAGCGGGCTTAAAACAGTGCGAATAGAGAAAATAGGCCAAAACCAGACTGCGTTACACCACTTAAAAATAGAATCAGCGAGCAAAGAATGAACCATTTAAAAAAGCGGTAAAGAAACAGCAACGCTTTTTCCTGATCAGGAGCAACAGCCAACATGGTGTTGGAAAATTGAAGCAGTTGATAAAGGGGGTAGATATACGCCAATTTAAGAAGACTAAGCAGGTAAAGCACTACAATCCCCATGACTTCAGACCAAACTTCAGAGCCCACAACAAAAGCTGAAAGTAGAGGACCTGAAATTAATTGAATACCAACTCCCACCATGCTAATCATGCCAACAATAGCACAGTACTTGGCCCATCGGGCAATTTCAATCAATTGCGTGTTAGTTGAGTTTGTAGGCGGTGGGGTTGAAATGGACTCTTCCATAGTAATTAGTTGATATTAAAAATGACACCCAGCTGCACTTGTGTGAGCATGGTAAAGGCGTTGCTCGTGAATCCGCCGGTTTGATTAATAAGCGCTTCGGTTTGGGGGGACCAAAGAAACGGACTGTAGGTACAGGATAAAAATGGACTCCAAGTGAATTTGGAATTTTCTCTCAAGGTGTAGTAGGTACGTAGCGCCAATTCAGGACCAATGCCAACGGCCCTTGCTACTCGTTCGTCGTAAACATAGTACTGGCTTTCAATTTTTCGAAGTAGGAGTGTTGAAAGTGCCCCGCCAGACAAACAGATAAAAAGCGGTTGCTGGTCACTCGGTTTCCATGTATACGTATAGTGAATGGCTAATTGATGTAATTGAAGTACAGTTGTTCTTCCCGGGAAATCATTCACACTCCATACAAGACCATAGCGCCCACTAAGGCCATAGGGTGACGACGTTTTATTAAAACGGTACGAAGTTCCAACTGTAAAACCAAAACGGAGCAAGGGTTGTGTTCCAAAATTGAAGCGGTTGAAATTGAGGGTCTGAATTGCACGATCCCATTGCCCAGAATACAGATAATTGCCAGCAGCCTCAACACTCGTTATCTGTGCCTTTAATGAGAACCAAGCACAGCAAATAGAAAAGAGAATAATTACTCGGTATTTCATAGCCCCAATAATTCCAATAGTGCCTCGTAGGCCGATTCTGCTGCTCCATGCACAGTTTGATGGTGTCCGTTGCGATTCATTGCTTCCCCTGCAAAGAACAGTTTATTATTAACCGGCTGCGCTGCTTCTTTTCGTGCATTGCCCATGCCTATTGTACTATAACCATAGGCACCATCGATGTAGGGTCTCTCTGTATAATCGTATACCACGCTATCGATAAAGGTAGCAGTAGCCTTACCGTTGTACATTACATCCAATTCCGATAACAAGGCTGCAGTGATGGCTTTATCACTGCCTAAACCGTGCAAGGTTTGTGCTTGTTTGCCCATAACAAATGCGAGCAAAACGTGGTTGTTGGTACTCTTTCCTACCGAATCATCGGCGTAGGCAGCACACGTAGCGCCCCCATAGAGTACTGGTTTGTAAAAAGTCTCACTGAATTTTAAAAAGACCTTCATACCGGGACCCATGCCAAATTTTTCAAACGCGGCTGTTTGTGTTTTTGGCAAGGTGGGCGTAAAAGCGATGGCGTTTTTTTTCAATTGTGCAATGGGAACTGTAACAATTACCTTTTCTGCGGTATAGGATTTATTGTCCTTGGTGAGAATCGTAATTTGATCAGTGGTGTAATCAATTGCAGTTACAACCGTGTTATAGTGAATATTGGATAGAATAGGTTGTGCAAAATTGGTATCAATGAAGTTGAAGTACGAATCCTTGAATTTAAAATCTTCTGAGCCAGCCACCCATTCTTCTTCATCCTTGCTATTCCAGTAGGCAGAAAGTTGGGAGGCGGCAGCCCCTTGATCACCAGCTATGGCCTCAATTATGTTATCGTATTCGCTTCCAAAGCCTTGTTGATGGGCATATTCTATAAAGGAGACATCTGGCAGATTCTTTTCTTCAAAGATGAATGGATCCCTTGGTAGCTCTTTAACAATGCTGTTGTTGAACCAATAGTACAATTCAGAGGTGTCGTTGGTAATGTGTGTTTTAGTTGCTTCAACCAATTCACCAAGCAGACTATTTCTACCATGCAACCATTGGGCCCCGGTATCAATAGGGTAATCTGCAAAGGTGGTGTTAACTCCCATTCGGCCACCATGCGTAGCAGCGGCTTCAACAATTACAAAATCAATGCCTTTGTTCTTCATCAAGTACCCGGCATACAAACCGGCAACGCCGGCACCAATCACTACTACCTTGCCCTTAAATGGTTGTTCGGGTTCGAATGTTGGCTTTCTGCAAGCTTGTAAAAGGGTTGATGGCAAAAGCAATCCGCCAACGGCTACCCATAAAGAGTTGTTTATGAAATCACGCCTTTTCATTAGATTAATTAATGCGTGTATTTTACCAATTTAGTCATGTACTGGTTCTTTTCATTAGTGATGGCTACGACATACATACCATCTGCTAAATTTATTAAGGAAATGCTTTTGTTTTGAGTTTGATCGATGATTTCTCCTTGCCAATTATAAACCGTAATGGTGGCACTACCTACAAGACACTTAGTTAAGTCGATGGTGGCTGTTATAGGTTGGTAATAATCCATTAGATGAAGTGATGGGATTTCTATAATGCCCGTTGATAACGTTCGGTAACGCATGAACAGGCTGTATTTACTGGCGTTATTTTTCTGATGGTAGTAAATCCTTGTTTTATCATCAGTGAGCGTTGATGCTTCGGGTAGGTACCCATTGTGGGCATAGAGTACCTGTGGTACTCCAAAGGGGGCGGTGTTAGCGGTGCGGAGGGCAACGCAAATTTCAGAATTAGCACTACCACGCATGAGGCGAGTGAAATGAAGTTCTAGCCCATCGCTGCTTAATTGTGGAGCATAAACGAGGTAATTGGTGTCGTTTACTTGTTGTAATAACTGGGCTTCGTTAGTCATTTTCTGAAACGTGGTGTCGTTTACTTTCGCTGCTATTCCCAACTGGGCGCGACACGGCACACCCACACACTGGGTATTGGAGAAATCAAATTGGGCATTGCAGTAGTAAAGATGTGATCCATCGCGCGAAATCGCTGCATCCATTACGAGCCAGCCAAACGGCATGGCAAATTGGTTTTTATTAAAGTCGCCGTACACCCGTTTAACGGAGGTCACGGATCCATTTGCGTAATAGCCAGTATGTAGGTTATTAAGTACTGTTGGGTAATTGCGTAACGAAACCCAGTAAAAGCGGTTGTTATTGTCTAAAGAGGCCACAGCATCAAGGTGATTGGACGAGGTATCGTGAGTGCCGTTCACCAATCCCTGGTAGGTAAACGTCGTATCGTTTACACGACTAGCGTAGTGTAAATTGGTGTTGCCACCTGAATTCAACGAGTTAAAAAATAAGGTTTGTGCATTGCCATCTACAAAAGGTTCCATTAATTCGGCCGTATAACCGTTCACTGTTACGGGCATTTCTCTGCCAATGACAATTTGCGAATGCACCGGTTGTAAAGCGAGCACCCAAGTAATGACTAGAGCAAACGCAGTGAAATGTTTTTGGGATTGATTATGGAGTTGGAAAAACAAGTGAATGACCATTAAATTTAATGAATATTCTTTTATTGTCTTGTTAATTTACAAGATGATAAGCAACATCCATCCGAGCAAAATGATGAGGATTTCTATGGCCACTGCCTTTTTTACCATTTCAGATTTACGTAACAGCCCTTCTGATTTTACAAAAAAGGCATGAATGAGTTGCCAAATGGGAAAGCCAAAGAACCACGCCACGAAAAGAAACAAGGAGGTTTCGCCACCACCGCTTTTACCTGTTATACCAGCAAGTGAAATAGCAATCAGAATTAATACGCCATAATAAATTAAAATATGCCGCCACATAAGAGGTTTGTAATTCACATCCGCATCTACGGGTGGTTGCTCGGTTTCTATGGGGGTATTATCGTCCAAGATTACCAATTAAAAACAATAAGATAAAGATGAGCGACAACTCAATGATGGAAGCAGTACGGTATGCTTTTGCTTTTTCTGGATTGGTCTTCGATAACATGAAATAAGCGATTAATCCGAAAACAGGAAAAGCAACGATTAAAAACAGGGTCAGGTAAATAAATTGGTCAGAAGAATTGTTGTAACTGCTTTTGGACCATGTTTCAGTGGCAGCGTAAACGCCAAGAACAAGGGATAATAAATAACACACTACTTTTACGATGGTGATATAGCGAAAGTTTTTTTTCAGCACCTGCATAGCCAAATATAATGAACTAAACGCATTAATAAAATCGAATTTGATTTACCATTCATACCAGTCATCTTGACTATTTTCAAAAGTGGGAGGAGCGATGATTTGGTTGGGAGCTGGACGCTTGTATGTTCGACGAAAGCGTTCGACCCGACTATAACTTATTTTTCCTTGTTGTTTGAATTCAAACCATTGTTCTACTAAGTCTTCGTTGAACCAGTTGCCTCGTTGAATGCGGTATCCTGAAGTGTGTTCAATTTGACCAGTTGCCACATTGTAGTCAAGCAAGAGCTCTTTCTTTTCATCCCGTTGGTTTTGATGGGTGATGCACTTTATGATACGGCCCTTAGAGTCATAGTAAACGCTGTCGGATAAGTAACGCCGCTCGTAATAATGAGGAAAAAACTCACCAGCAACTTCCTGTTGGCATCTGAGCACGCTTTCAATTCCAAACGGCCCATAATTGTATAACAATACCTCACGAATGTCCAATGAATCGAATTCTTTATTGGACCTCCCCTCTTTTTTAAGCACTTTTGACAATTCGACTTTGTATTTATTGACATCGGTATTGGTAAAGGGCCTGTAACGGCCGTTGTAACGCATCATCATGATTACCCGCTGTTGTTTGTCGTAAACCCATACGGTTTGTACTTCTGATTTTTGGATAGATGGGGGCGTAAAGACATAATCGTAATGGTAGTAGTAATGGGTGGTGTGTTCTACTAAATTATTGGTCGTGTAGTAGTAATTGAGTTGGTACTGCACCTCGTTGTGTTGGTTGAACTGTTTTAGTTCTTTTACACGGTTTAGCCGGTCGGTTATTAGTAGGTCGTTTACATCCCTCGTATAGGGGTTGGACAAGTAACTGCGTAATTGCCACGTGTGTGGATCTATTTGTTGCCAATTTTGTACATCGCTCGGTGTGTTCACAAAGTCATATACATCCTTACTATTGATGAGTTCATCTGAGGCGCCAAAAAGCGAGCGGTCGAGCAATTGCATTTTTTCAGGGCAGGTGCATTCTTTTCGAAGTGGTAACACCGTTTTTTGGGTGGAGGCATACCAGATAGATTCTTTAATTATGGTATCGTTGCAAGTGGTGTCGGTTCTAAATGATAATTCTTTTAAAAAAGAAGGGGAGGCTGGATTCCATTTACAGGGACGTTCTATGCGCGCCACCAAATGCCCTTCGCCATTCAATTGCAGTGCAATCAATTGTTGAGCTTGTAACCAACAAAAACAATTTGGCAGACACAATAAGAAGGGTAGAATAGCTCTAAATCGCATTTACTTGGCTGTATTCAAAGATAGCACAAAATGTAGTCAGGTGTGGGGGGTAATGGCAGAGTTGCCTGCTACTCATTGTGAATACCTGTTTTACAAGTCGATGCGCTCACCTTCAATAGCCACATGAAAATGCTTCTTTTCAATCTGAAGGCGTATGTTAGTGGTATCCGTGTTCGCCTGACTATGTATTGCGGGGTTGGTGTGATTGAGATGAATGAAGTGTACTTTTTCTTTTTCTGAATCGGGTAGGTTAGCGAGCAGAGCCATCGTTTCTACCACAAAGGGATGCGGCACCTCGCTCATGCGTTTTTTAATTTCGCCATCTTGATAAAATGTGGCATCGAGGTAGGCTACATCGACTTTTTTTATTTCTTCAATTAAATCGTGGTCCCACAAATGCCATTTGTTGATATCGGGGATGAAGAGCACTTTTTTATTTGGCCCCTCGATACGGAACCCGACTGTTTCTGAAAACTCATCGCGGTGCGGAACTTGCAGGGGAGTCACCCGTAAACGCGGATTCAAGGGTACTGCAGAGTCGTTGGCTAGTGGCATCAATTGAATGTTATGCAGGTTCACGAGTTGGCTCCAGGGACCGTTGTTGGTGAGGAATTCACGCATGCGGGGCATGGCATATACCTTTATGCTATCGGCGCTCATTACTTCTCGACCCAGTTGCAACAAGCCGCTGTAGTGCCCCATGTGGGCGTGGGTAAGCAATATACCTGACAGATGTACCTCTTGTTCTGCCACCAGTTGGGTGTATTGTTCGCGGAAATCGGGTGTAGCGTCAAACAGCCAAGCTTGGTGATGTTCTAAATCGGTGAGACCTAAACAACTCACTAAATGCTTGGACTCTTGTCCTTGGTAATAGCTTACACAACATTGTTTTTTGCACCCTGCTTGTGGGTAGCCACCGTCTTGGGCGATGCCAAGAACGGTGAGGTAAATACTACTGGTAGGATGTTTTTGGACAGGAGCCTCATGCGAGGTCTCCTTGCAAGCAAAAACAATTAACAAAAGAAGGGGGCACCAACGAAGCATGACGATCAAATATAATTAAACGAAGTCACTATTGCAGATGATGAAGGCAATCGGGGAGGCAATAAATTGGAATCGCTGATTACATGCCGTCAGGTTGTATGATGCTGTTGCGATTGCCTTCGGTGTCGATAAAAGAGACGTAGTGCCCGAAGTTGGGAATAATTAGAGGACTACCCAATACTTCGCCACCGTTGGATCGGATGGCTTGCATGGCCGTTTCAATATCACCAACGCCTATTACGATAGAAGGGTGTTGCATGGGCCAATCGGGTTTAAAAGGGAAGAACCCGCCATCAATGGACCCTGCTGGTGAACCCGGCTTTACATCGCTTTTGGCGGTTTTTGCCAAGACGTAGTTGCCAGCATCTTTCCCAAGCGGCGTCAGCTGCCAGCCGAACGTTTCAGCATAAAATTTGGAAATGCGTTTTTCATCTTTGTAGGGAAGTTCAAAATGGACAACAGGGTTCATATGCTTTATATAGGATGAATTAATAGTAGCCAATTATTTTAATAGTGTTGAATTGAGCTTAAATAGCCTTGATTTATTTTTATCTTAATTCTGGCTCATATGTGTTCTAAATAATGTGTTTTGTTGATAAAGGTGCGAAGTTTGGTTTGTTAAGTCAAGAAAAGGTAAACTTATTAGTTTCGTTTTTTTCGAACAGTTAGAAAATTCTCCTTAACTTTAATTGTCCTTGTGACGACTACTGTTCCTACTTAACCTGCTATGTGAAAGCAAGCTTGAATTGCAAATGAGCTTAAATATTTGTGTTAACTCATTTCTTTTCCAAAATTGATTTTACTTGTTTCTCTAATAGTTTTTTGTCTGGTAAGTATAGTTGATATTTTGAAACAAAAATTTTATTCGAAATGCCGCCTGTTGCATATTCTACAAGCACTTCGTCCTTATCTGCGGATAGAATTATGCCAATAGGCTCACTGTCATTTTCAACACTTTCTTCGGTTTTAAAATAGTTTAGGTAAAGGTTCATTTGACCGATATCATCGTGTTTTACAGGTTTTGTTTTAAGGTCGATTAACACAAAGCATTTTAGGATGCGGTGATAAAATACTAGATCTATGTAAAAGTGTTTACTGCGCAAAGAAATTTTGTATTGCCTACCTACGAAGGCAAAGCCCTTTCCAAGTTCAAGTAGAAACATTTGCAGGTTGTCAATGATTTTTTGTTCGAGGAGCTTTTCTGTTACCTTGTAGCTTTGTGGGATTTTTAAAAAGTCTAAAACATAAGGATCTTTTATAACTTCAGTCGGATGTGAAGCGATATGTCCTTTTTCAGAAAGTTGTAAAACACCTTTCTTATCGCGACTTAATGCCAACCTTTCAAACAATGAAGCGTTTATGTGCCGTTCTAATTCCCTTTTCGACCAGTTTTCATTAACGGCTTGTTTTTCATAAAACTTGCGAGCAGTGTTGTCTGAAATTCCTAATAAAACTATTAAATGGCTCCAGCTTAATTTGGCAGACACTGTCTGCCATTTTGGATACGCAATATAAAACCGACGCATATCTAAAACATTTCGTCTTCCGAATCCTTTACCATAACGTAGTTTTAAATCCTTTGAAAGCTTTAGTAATAATTCACTTCCGTACTCTGCACGTTCTTGTCCATATTGCTCATATTCAACAATATGTCTGCCGATTTCCCAATTAGCTTTAACCAACTCGGTGTTCACGGCTTTATATGCATTGTGCCTTGATAATTCAATGGTTTGACCAATATTGTTTAGCAGGTCGTTATATTTTCTACTATTGGGTTTCATATTTCTTCTGTTTCAAAATTCCTGACAATATTATTTCTGCTAGACCGATGGATAATTTTTTAGAAGGGGATTAATTACATTTTTTTAAACTCCAAGCCTATCTCAGCCAAAGCCTCTCTCAATTTTGGCAAGGCACTTTTTCCAAAACCATGCAAGGCAAGTAGTTCTTTTTCGGAATACCCACTGAGTTGCTTCAGTGTTGCAATGCCGGCGTTTTCTAACGCTCTTCTTGCGGGTGCTGCCAGTAACGAAAGGAAACCGTTTGTTGGCTTGCGCTCGGCTTCACAGATAGGGCATACCGGACAATCGCTCGATTTGTAAAACCGATGGTTGTTTTTGCAGATTTTGAGTTGTGCTGCTTTGTTGGGCATAAACACGAATTGAATTGAAAATAGTATTACTAAAGTAAGAAGTTTTGCTTCCACCTCATAGTATACAGTGAAGATTGAAACTCACTAGTGTGCCAATAAAAATATAAAAGAGGTGGGAATAGAATTGTTACAAGTTAGCTTGTCAATAGGTAATCGTAATGATTTCACCCTGTTTACTCAATGGGAGAATTTTGTCGGGTGATGAATTGGTAAATTTTTGATTGGGGTATAAATGATACAGGCCGTATTTTTTCGTGTCAATTTTTAAGTTCTTGTCCTTACAATCTAACAGTATCCAATAGGGAATAAAGGCCCAATCCAGGTTTTGAATGGACGCAATTAAATTGCCGCTTTCTGTATCGCCCGACAAGAATATTCTTTTGTCGTGCCACGTGATGAGGTAGGAATAGTGCTTGAAAGTAAAACGGTGTTTTGTTTTGAAAGCTTCGATTTTGAAATCGTCTATAGCAGCATTCATGTCCCCCATTTTTTTGACGTTCCAGCTGCCATAAGCGGTGACTTGATGGCTTTTTTTAGCCTTTCTAACGGCTTTTTTAGAATAATGATCAGCGTGGGTGTGTGTGAAGAGTAGTATGGAATTGGGTTGAATACTATCTACTTCAGTGGTGTTGTACGTCATATAATGATAAGCACCCGACTTGTAGGGGAAATCGATGTAGACATTCGATTTGCCATCGGTCAAATGAAGGCCACAGTTTCCTATAAACTTAATGCGTATCTGTCCAGTTTGACAAAATAGAACATTTGTTAAGGTAAGAAGTAGTAGGAAGAGCAAGTTGCGTTTGGAATTAATTGGCATGTTTAGAAAGTTTTTGAAAGTGGCAAGTGTATTGTATCTTGGATAACGACTCTATAAATCTTAAATGTAGTATAAAACAGCTTGCTTAATTAGTTGGTAAGAAAAGAACTTAGTAACTGTTTTTATTTAGTGCAAGAGTGCAACCCCCTCAATTGTAAATGCCCCCATAAGCGGTTTTGAACAGGACGTACTTATTTTGCTTTTCAATAACCGTAAACTGCCATTTAACGTTTTTTCCTCTTTTCTTTTTGGTTGTGTAATCCACTTTGGTGAGTCTACCTGCGGTGCGTTTAAAAACAAACACATCGTGCGACGCAAACAGTTCTTTGACTACAAAACTGTTTGGGAACAGCCTAGCACCTTTATAAAGGACTTCGTCCATTAGGGTACAAGGGGTACTGGCGGCATTGGTTAACGTTAAAGAAAAACGCTTATAGTTTTTTTCGTCCGTCGAATCCGACCGAATGAGGGGCAGGGTGTCGTTGCCGTTCACTTTTATATAGTCTAACGCACGAAAAACAAAATAAGTAGAATCGTTGTCACGGTACACTAGTAATCCGCTCTTGAACTTGGTTGGCAGCTGTGATAGTATCGAATCACAATCGAATGCAGCTGGCGTTTGCGCGCAGGTGAGCGCGTAAATTGTAAGGAAAAGAATGGTGGATATGTGTTTAGTAGACAAGGGATGGGTGGATTTAACGTTCCGCAGCTGCAAGTTGTGGCGCCGTCCGCACTAATAAATGTACAAATGTCCGCCGAAATTTACAACACCAAAATACGGTGCATAACTTGTAGATGTTGTTAGCAGCTGCGAATTAAGTACGCTTAAATTTTAGTTCAGGCGCGTCATGTTTTTCCAACCAGTCGTCGGTAATGTCCATAATTCGGTTTATGAAATTATAGAACGACTTAAAGTCTGCAAACTCATTTCCTTTTACTGTATGATAGGTCGGGTTGGAATAGTCTTTATGATTACAGATTATTAAATACTTGTCCGCAGCTTGTGGTACGTTTATTTTGTCCTGTGCATGAAACCAAAACTTTTTTAGTTCAACAAATAATTCGTCTGGAAGAAATGGGTCGCCAATCAGAGGCATAAAGTTGAAGTGATTGAAGCCATCTTCTTGAATTATTATTCGTGTGTCGATAAACAAATTGGCTTGCTCTTTCAGGAATTTCTCTGAACGCATTTGGGAGAGATAAAAAATGGAACCGCCACCACCGCGGTCGCTTTGATATGAAACAGAAATTAGAGAAGATGTAAAGGCACTGATGAACTTACTTACGAGGTCAAATTGTCTGTCCTTAACGGTTTTTTTGAGAGAAATTTTCTTCGCGAGTAAATACGCCATAAGCGAGATTACTAATGAAGCAATCGCGATTAATGTCTGTACTAAGTCAGACCATTTAAAACTGTTGTCTACACACATTTGTCTTGTCTTTCATGTCCCTATGCATTGCTGCTAACTAATTTATCACCGTACCCCCCCCCCTACATGCAGTCTTCTCGAAACTAAGTTCCCCTCTATCAAATATAATATTTATTTAATATTTCACACTATTTTCCATTAATTCACTTATGGTTTACCCGTCCCTAAACTATTCCAAGGCGGTTTTTGATGTCCCCCACCTAAAATCTAAACGTTTAGATAATTGTTAATCAAAGCCTTGTGCAGTTGTTGTTTAGATTGACGCAGGCTGGGTTTCTGGGCTTACTTTAATGAATAGTTCCAACTGTTCTACACAATTAGAGTAGGGAGTTTAACTGTAAAGAATCTGGTCCGCATCAACGGTCTTGTAGTCCCGCTTGAATTCTTGAAAGTTAACCCCTTCAATATACTCTTTAACTCTTTCCATGGAAAGCAGCATGTCTGCTAAGTACAAAACGGATCTCTATCGTTCGGCTTCAAATGTAGTGTACTTGATTAAGGATGGCGTCCTTGATTTGTTCTTTCAAAGCATTTCGCGTCACTAAGTCTACCCGGAGTCCAAGCGATTGTTCTAGAAAACGCTCGAGGGTGAAAAATTCCCAGCCAACAGGTTGCGAAAACTCAACTAATAAATCAACGTCGCTTTGTTCGTTCTGTTGCCCGCTGGTATAAGAGCCGAAATAACCAATAGAACTAACATGAAACTTCTCGGCCAGTATTGGTTTAATGGCTTTTAATTTATGTTCTAGCTCAATCTTGGTCAACATAACTTAGAGGTAATAATTTTTCTGTAATCGTTCAGAAGGTATTGGTGCCTATTCATTACTACGAAGGGTTTCTTTTTAAATGCCAATACCTTAACGATAGCCAATTCCATTGCCTCAATTCTTCAAAACCATATAGGCCTATGCGCCGTCCCCAAACAACCCACCGGTCTTCCATGTATTCCGACCCAGGTGTTTGTAAGCTTGCTCTGAGGCTTCGCGGCCCCGTGGGGTGCGCACGAGGTAACCTTCTTGTACCAAGAAGGGTTCGTACACTTCTTCGATGGTGCCGGGCTCTTCGCCTACGGCCGTGCTGATGGTGTTGATGCCTACCGGCCCCCCCTTGAACTTATCGATAATGCACGTGAGTATGCGGATGTCCATTTCATCGAGCCCGTGTTTATCAACGTTCAACGCTTTTAAGCCATAAATGGCCATGTCGATGTCGATGGTGCCGTTGCCCTTTATTTGTGCAAAGTCGCGCACACGCCGCAACAAAGCGTTGGCTATACGCGGGGTGCCACGGCTGCGACGCGCAATTTCATACGCCGCCTCGCCTGCAATTTTTACTTGCAAAATATCAGAACTGCGCTCTACAATGCGTGTGAGCACCTTGGCGTCGTAATAGTTTAACCGCGAGGTAATGCCAAAACGGGCGCGCAAGGGCGACGTGAGCAAACCACTGCGGGTGGTGGCGCCCACCAAGGTAAATGGGTTGAGCTTTATTTGCACCGTGCGGGCATTGGGACCACTATCGATCATGATGTCGATTTTGTAATCTTCCATGGCCGAATAGAGGTACTCTTCTACAACGGGACTCAATCGGTGAATCTCATCAATAAACAACAAGTCAAACGGCTCAAG
>JACCDS011262858.1_pt1 | contig 13848 bp, 13 predicted proteins | sample 7446441 | NCBI WGS metagenome assembly JACCDS01 (sample SAMN15323445, study PRJNA562643) | freshwater metagenome | isolation source: river surface water | place: USA:Blue River Watershed | collected 2017-08-17 | reverse complement strand
GTGGGTGTGACATCATCACCGAAATGCACGAGAAGGGTGAATTGAAGCCACTGATCGATGCCGCTGTTGCTGCCTAAGGTGTTTGGGCCTGCCCTCTTTGGGTGGGCCCACATTGCATTTCAAGGCTGCCGCTTACTGCAGTGCAAAGTAGATCAGTAACACGGCGCCAACCACACTTACCCCGCACAAAAACAATCCCGACATGCGCTGGCGCGCGCGGCGCTGTTCATCGTTCTCGTCGCGCAATTGATGCGCCCGCCAAGCAATATCCTTGGATTTCAATAACTTGTCGCGTATTTGATGCAGCGCGGCTATATCGTCAACCAATTGTTGATCAGGGTTGTTGCCCTGTTCTTGATGCTGTTGTTCCAGTTGTTTTAGTTGTTGGTCCAACTGCGCAAGTTTTGCATCCAGCGCAGCGGAGATCTGGCGAATTTGCATAATGGAGGCTCAAAAGAGTGATCGGCTAACCTTAGCAGAATCGTGTTCGCTTTGCCGTTTTTGTAAGGCAGATTGCCCCTCACTAAAAAACCTTCAAAAAAATAATCGACTAGCGGAAAAACCTAATAAAATACTTTAACTGTATTGGCGCTGTGCTATAAAGCCGCCCTGAAACCCATCCACCATCGGGTAAGAGACCTTACACCTTGAGCTGCAGGAGATGAACAACGATGTTAAGAATGTTTAAAGTTCAAGGTAATACCCTGCGTGAAGATAAAGAGTCTGATGAAAGCCCGCGTTTGGCCTTAAACAACGCCCTTTGGATTGATGCCCACGAGCCGTCAGAAGAAGAGCGTGACGAATTAAACGGCTTCTTGCGCGCCGAGTTGCCCGAGTCAGATGATGTCGAGGAAATTGAATTCTCGGCGCGTTACTTTCAGGACAGTGTAGGTATTCACGTTCACTCCCTGTTCCTGGCGCCCGGTGAATCCGGCCGCCACAGCACAGCGACCGTCGCCTTTATTTTGCAAGAGAAACGTTTGATCAGTGTGCGCGATGGCGATTTGGCGGACTTCCGCCTGCTGCGTATGCGCGCCCGTGCGGGTCAGGTGCAGGTTGCATCGCCCCAGGATTTGCTGGTGACCATGTTTGAGCAAAAGGTGGAAAATCTGGCGGACGCCCTGGAGGACATTCACCGTAAGCTGGAAGATGTCAGCCACATGGTGTTGGAAGATGAAGATGCCGAACTGGAAGATGCGATTGATAAACTGGCCAAGCTGGAAGACAGCAACGGCAAGATTCGCTTGTGTTTGATGGATACCCAACGCTCCATTTCATTTTTGCAGCGTCACTTGCGCGAGTCATTTGAGTTGCAGGAAACCGCGCGTGAGATCAAGCGTGACGTGGATACACTCATGTCCCACACCGCATTCCTTTTCGACAAGATCAACTTCCTGATGGACTCGACCCAGGGGTTTATCAATATCGAGCAGAACCAGATTATTAAGATATTCTCCATCGCGGCCATGGTTTTCCTGCCGCCTACCGTGGTTGCCAGCGCCTACGGCATGAACTTTGAGTACATTCCCCATTCGGATTGGAAGTACGGCTTTGTGGTCGCTGTGATTTTGATGCTGCTCTCGGCAGTATTGCCCTACTGGTACTTCAAGCGCAAAGACTGGCTCTGATCGGGCTTATTCCTCAACCCACTCCCAGCGCAAGGGTTGGCCAAAATCGTCGAGGATGACTTTTTTATGGGGGCGCCGTTTTTTTGGCTTTTGCGCCAAGTGCGGCTTTTTGCGTGCTTCAATCGCGGCAACCACCTCGGGTAGGGGAGTGCGATCCTCCTGACCGCTGCCATCAAAAATACTGATCAGCGGCCCATTGGCATCGGCGCGGCCACTGAGGCCGCGCGGCACTTCATTGACCTGGCCACCCTGGGTCAGGTATTCCTGGATTTGCGCTTCCAGTTCCTGATGCAATTGGCGACGGGTTTTGGTTGGTTTAATCATTGAATCCAGAGTTTTTCAGTTAACAAACGCGATGGGCGGAAAAAGCGGCATCTGCCAGCATAACAGTGCGCCCGACATGAGGGCAAACCCTGTGGCGGTCTTATCCTCGCATCCATGGCAGCCTTTGGGGTAAACTGCGCGCCACATTTACCCGTTGAGCTGCCTGCTGCACCCGCGCACTGGCGTTTGGCGCCCTGATTCATCCCGCCAGCATTTCCTGCGCGCAGTCACCATGACCCAAAACAGCACCATGACCCAAGCCAGTTTAAAAATTACCGAGATTTTCTATTCGCTGCAGGGCGAGTCCAACACTGTGGGTTTGCCAACGGTGTTTGTGCGCCTGACCGGCTGCCCGCTGCGCTGTGGTTATTGCGACTCTGAATACGCATTCTATGGCGGTGAGCGATTACTGATCGACGACATTCTGGCCAAAGTCGCCAGTTTTAATCCGCGCTATATCTGTGTGACAGGCGGTGAACCTCTGGCCCAGCGTGAATGCTTGACCCTTTTAAGTGCACTGTGTGATGCAGGTTACAGCGTTTCCCTGGAAACCAGTGGTGCCTTACCGGTGGATGATGTCGACCCGCGTGTGATCAAAGTCATGGACCTCAAAACCCCTGGCTCCGGTGAAGTCGGCCGCAATCGCTGGGAGAATATTCCGCTGTTGACCGCGCAGGATCAGATTAAATTCGTGATTTGTAGCCGTGAAGACTATGAGTGGGCTCGTTTTAAAGTGGATGAGCACCAGTTGGTCGGGCGTGTGGCGGAGGTGCTGTTTTCTCCCAGTTTTGGTCAGGTGGCACCACTTTCGCTGGCAGAGTGGATCTTGGCAGATAACTTGCCTGTGCGTTTCCAACTGCAATTGCACAAGCTGTTGTGGAACGACGTACCAGGCCATTAAACCTTCCGGCCTGGGTATCCTTTATTTGTTTTGGTTGATCGAGTTATGTCCCAGAAAAAAGCAGTAGTTCTTGTCTCCGGCGGTTTGGATTCCACCACCGTACTCGCCATTGCCCGCAGTGAGGGCTATGCCTGTTATTCCATGAGCTTTGATTACGGCCAGCGCCATCGCTCCGAGTTGTTGGCCGCCGAGCGCACAGCCAAGGCGCTTGGTGCGGTAGAGCACAAGGTGATCAAGCTGGATTTGCGCGCGATTGGTGGTTCGGCGTTGACGGACGACAGCATTGCTGTGCCGGAAGAGGAAACCGGCGGTATCCCAGTCACCTATGTGCCTGCACGCAATACCGTCTTTTTGTCGATTGCGTTGGGGTGGGCAGAAGTGCTGTGTTGCGACGATATTTTTATCGGCGTCAACGCAGTGGATTTTTCCGGCTATCCGGATTGTCGTCCGGAATACATTGCTGCCTATGAAGTGATGGCTAACCTCGCCACCCGCGCAGGTGCCGAGGGCAATAAACTGCATATTCGCACGCCGCTGATTCATTTAAGCAAGGCCGACATCATCAAGCAGGGAGTAGCCTTGGGGGTGGATTACGGCCTTACGGTATCCTGCTATCAAGCTAATGATCAGGGTGAAGCTTGCGGTAAGTGCGATAGCTGCCGTTTGCGTAAGCAGGGGTTTGTGCAGGCTGGAATCGCCGACCCGACCCATTATCAATCAGCCTAAGAGGCTCCCTTGTGCGCGCCTTAACGGCAATAGGCGCGCGCCATCAGTTCTGTCTCAAGTGCGTCAACGGGCATGGGGCGACCAAAGAAGTACCCCTGGAACAGGCGGCAGCCGTTCTGTTCCAGAAACTCTTGCTGCGCTTGCGTTTCCACACCTTCTGCAATGACCTGTAAATTCATGTTCTGCGCCATGGCGATAATCGTGCGTGCAATCACAGCATCGTTGGGGTCTATGGCTATGTCGCGTACAAAGGTTTGGTCAATTTTCAATTGATCCAGCGGTAGGCGTTTCAGGTAAGACAGCGACGAATAGCCAATGCCAAAGTCATCCATGGAAAAACCAATACCACGGTCTTTTAATTGCTGCATTTTGGTGATGCTTTGGTCGACATTTTTCAGCAGAGAGCTTTCTGTCAGTTCCAGTTTCAGCAATTTGGGATCGATGCGCGCGCTATCGATAATGGCCAGTACGTCTTCCACAAATGTGGCTTGGTTAAATTGAATCGGGCTGACATTCACTGCAATGCTCAAGCGTGCAAATGCCGGGCGTTGCTGCCAGCGCTGTAGCTGCGTACAGGCTTGGCGAATCACCTCAAGGCCTATAGCCACAATTAATCCCGACTGTTCGGCAACGGGAATAAAGTCTGCGGGAGATATCATCCCTTTTTGCGGGTGTTGCCAGCGCAGCAGAAGTTCCACCCCAATGGCTTTGGTGTGTTCATCCACTTGAACTTGATAATAAGGCGTCAGTTGGTGATGGGAGTCGTGGGCCGCGCGCAGATCAGCCTCTAGTAGAGCGCGTTTTTCCAGATGGGATTGCATGTTGGGATCAAAGAAGCGAATGGTGTTGCGACCACTGTCTTTGGCTTGGTACATGGCGGCGTCGGCATGGCGCAATAAATCATCGATAGAGCGGTTGTGACTGTTAAACAGGCTCACCCCGATACTGATCGTGCAGTGATAAATCGATTGGCGCAGCTCATAGGGTTGGCTGATCAATTGATGCAACGTTTCGGCGCGCTTTTTGGCTTCCAGTGCGGCGTCTTCCAGATTTTCCCCAAGGTTATCAAACACCACTACAAACTCGTCGCCCCCTTGGCGGGCGGCCAGATCAGAGCTGCGAATAATGCTATTAATACGTTCCGCGACCTGCACCAGCAACTGATCGCCAATGTGATGGCCGCGGGTATCGTTGAGTAGTTTGAAATGGTCAATATCGATAAATAACAGTGCGCCGTATTGGCGGCTGCGCGCGCTTTGGGAAATGACCAGTCGCAGGCGATCTTGCAGCATACGGCGATTGGGCAGGCCAGTCAGTGGGTCAAAAAAGGCCAGGTTGTGTATTTTTTCCTGATCCTGCGCCCGGCGCAGCTCTCCGCCAATGCGCTCGGCAAAAATAAGCAGCAGCGAACTCAATTGTGCTGATACAGGGAGAGGCTGCTCGGCCATGGCAATTAAAATACCGATTGGCACACCTTGCGCGTTGCGAATGCCCACACCCAGGTAACTTTCAATCTTGTAGGCGCGAAACATTTCATCGTCAGGATAATGTTGGATGGCATTGGCGCTGACATAACATAAGTTTTCATCCATCACATCGGCGCAGGGCGTGTGTTTGAGAGAATAGGTAAAGTTCTCCTGCAACTCGCCGCGTTTGAGATAAGTGTGGGTGTGCGCCGTTGTCGCATCCTGGCTATCGATCAAGCTGATCAATACGTGATCGGCACCAATCGCGTCGCTCAGTGCACGCAGGATGGTGACAAAAAAATCCGGAGCTGAGGCGGCATCGGCAGCTGCCGCCGCAAGGGCCAAATCGAGCCGCTTGCGCTCGCTGATATCTTGCAGGGTGCCCTGTAGCAAAGTGCCTTCCGGTGTATTGGTTTTATCGGCCTGAAGCTGTAGCCAATAGCGGTGATGGCTTATCGCCAGGCGCACGTCCAGCGCTAAGGGTTTGTGTTGATCGCGAGCGGTTTCCAGGGCAATGCGTAACAGCAGGCGATCATCTTGGTCAATAAACCGGTTGATGAATACCTCCATGGTGCCGTCCAGGGCGTCGGAAGGTAAGCCAAATAAATCCACCATGGCATGGCTGAATTGATAGTCATCGGTGCGCGGGTTCCATTGCCAGTGGGCCAATCGCGCCATCAATTGGGCCCGCTCCAATTGCACTCGCTGCTGTTCCTGGTGCAGGTCGGATTGCACCAGGCGCGCGTAGGTCTTGGTGATTTTGAGGTGCGCGGCGGTGATCATCAGGCTGATAATCGCCATGCTGGCGGTGTACAACCAAATCAGCCAAAAGCTCAGAGGCATGTTGGACAGTACAAATGGTCCCCAGTGATTGACCGTCGACCAAATGGCCAAAAAGCAAAAACCAATAGTTGTAAATGCACCGCCAAACAAGCCAAACCATAACGCGGCCCAGGCGATGCAAATAAATGTGGTAAACACCAGTGGAAGCGCGTGGCCAGCGTCAAAATCATTAAGCGGAAAGCAGATTAATCCAACGATAAAACTGACGCCCGCCACCAGCATAAAATCCAATTTGCGGGTATTAACCTGATCCAGATAGTCGCGGCTCATATTGACCAGGAATGGCATGGCGAGAAAGACCCCAAGGCTATCGCCCATCCACCACGCCAGTGCGATATATGCCGATACCTTCAGCGGAAGATCGTAATACAGACCAAGTAGCGTCGCCCCCACCAGTGCTGACACTGTCATGCCGATTGCGCTGAGCAGTAAAAAGCTGAAGGTGTTTTTACGGTCAAGGTTAGAAAGGTCGCAGCTGAAGCGGCGCAACAACCAGACAGTGACCAGCGGCGACAAGGTGTTGCCGCCGGCGAGCAGCAGGTTCAGCAACTGGTTGGTGCCACTGGTCATGTTGATTAATAGTGCCGCAAGAAACACGCTGGGCCAGAGCTTGGGTGTCCAGCGATAAAACGCCGCTGCTGCTATGCCACCCGGCAGCCAGAACAGGGTGACTTTCTCATTTTCAAAGGGGACAAGCAGCCCTAGCCAACCGGTGCAAAAGTAGGCCAATAGCAGTATTAAGAAGTGACCCGGCCTGACCTGTATGGGTCGTGTGCCGTGGTCACTGGCGGGTACGAGGGGCATGCCGGTGTCTCAACAACAGTCATTCAGTGGCGCGGGGACGCCCTTGAATCATAGGTTAGAATTTGTTCGTTGGCGCGAAAAGTTTTATTTTTGATGCCTGCTTCAATCTAGCAGAAGGTTGCTACAGGTTATTTGCTCAATCGCAAAACAAATCGTTTTTTATATAACCGATTGCCAGATAAATACCTGAGTTGTTATGAAATCTTTAAAAAAACGCTTGTCTTTTTTTATCAAAACCTTATTATACGCGCCTCGCATTTAGGGTCGTTAGCTCAGTCGGTAGAGCAGTTGGCTTTTAACCAATTGGTCGCTGGTTCGAATCCAGCACGACCCACCACTTTTCAAACATGGTGGTGATATTTTCTTAAATGCGACACCTGTGGGTCGTTAGCTCAGTCGGTAGAGCAGTTGGCTTTTAACCAATTGGTCGCTGGTTCGAATCCAGCACGACCCACCACATTAAATACTGCTACAAATAGCGGTAATCTAAAAAAGGGCGCTTACAGGCGCCCTTTTTTATTGCATCGAAAACCCTGTCTGGCGCGTTTTATTTCCCCGTCAATGATTCGGCTCTGTGATAAAATTCCGCGCAAATTTGCTCCTCGCCATCGCGAGTGAGTCTCCGGTGAGGCGATTTTATGTCTGAACTTTTTAATGTGGCCAAGCGCGATGAGAATGCGCAGGATCTGGTTAAGCAGCATCTCGCTCGCGCCTGGAGTGCGCCGCAATATACTCCGGCGCAAGAGGCTGATTACAAGGCGCGTATCAAAGCCTTGCTGAAACAGCACAATGCGGTTTTGGTTGCGCATTACTACACGGATCCACTGATCCAGGCGCTTGCCGAAGAAACCGGTGGTTGCGTATCTGATTCGCTGGAAATGGCGCGCTTTGGTAAAAATCATTCGGCAGATACGTTGATTGTTGCTGGCGTAAAGTTCATGGGCGAGACCGCCAAAATCCTCACGCCGGAAAAGCGGGTATTAATGCCCACCCTGGAAGCAACCTGTTCGCTTGATCTCGGTTGTCCTATCGATGAGTTTTCGGCCTTCTGTGATCAGCATCCTGATCGCACAGTCGTGGTTTATGCCAATACCTCTGCCGCCGTAAAAGCGCGTGCGGATTGGGTGGTAACCTCCAGTATTGCGCTGGATGTGGTTGATTATCTGGATCGTCAGGGCAAAAAGATCCTGTGGGCGCCGGATAAACACCTGGGCGCTTATGTGCAGCAAAAAACCGGTGCCGATGTGCTGCTGTGGGACGGCGCTTGCATCGTGCATGAAGAGTTCAAGGCTAAAGGGGTAGAGGATCTGAAATTGCTCTACCCGGATGCGGCGGTATTGGTGCATCCGGAGTCGCCCAAGGCTGTGGTTGATTTGGCGGATGTGGCTGGTTCCACCTCGCAGTTGATCAAGGCGGCGCAAACCCTGCCCAATCGCGAATTCATTGTCGCGACGGATCAGGGTATTTTTTACAAAATGCAGCAACTGAATCCGGATAAGGTATTCCATATTGCGCCTACGGCGGGCAGTGGTGCAACCTGTCGCTCCTGCGCCAATTGTCCCTGGATGGCGATGAATGTGTTGGATAATCTCGCCAATGTATTTGAACAGGGCGATAACGAAATTCATGTTGATCCTGAACTGGGGCGGCAGGCAATGATTCCCTTGCAGCGTATGCTCGACTTTAAAAAATAAATCTTTCTGGTGATTAGGCTTGTCTTGGTGGTGTTTCGCTTGTTTCGTCAGGCCCCACTCAGTACCATGGCGCCTTTCGCTTATTGACCTGTTTGTTTCCACTTTATATCGCTACTTTTTTCGCTAGCTAACGGAGCTCCCGATGATTCAAGGCAGTATGGTTGCCCTGGTAACCCCAATGAATGCAGACAATTCCCTCGATTGGGCGAGTTTGCATAAGTTGGTGGACTGGCATCTGGAGCAGGGCACTCACGCCATAGTGGCGGTGGGGACTACCGGCGAGTCGGCTACATTGACGGTTGATGAGCATTTGGCTGTTATTAAAAAAGTGGTCGACCAGGTGCATGGCCGTATCCCGGTGATCGCGGGTACTGGTGCCAACTCAACCTCAGAAGCTGTTGAGCTGACGCAAGCGGCAAAAGATGCTGGCGCCGATGCCTGCCTGTTGGTTACGCCTTATTACAACAAACCAACCCAGGAAGGTTTGTTTTTACACCACGCCCATATCGCCCAAGCAGTTGCCATACCGCAAATGCTTTACAACGTACCGGGTCGCACGGGGGTAGATATGAAACCCGAGACCGCGCTGCGCTTGGCGGCAGTACCTAATATCATCGGTATTAAAGAGGCGACCGGTGACTTGGAGCGCGCTAAATTCCTTATCGATCAAGCACCTGCCGGCTTCGGCATCATCTCGGGTGATGATGCAACGGCAGTTGATTTAATTCTTTTAGGGGGCAAAGGGGATATTTCTGTCACGGCGAATGTCGTACCTGCTGCCATTGCTCGTATGTGTGAGTTGGCCTTGGCCGGTAATGCGGAAGACGCGCGTGCAATCAACCAGCGCCTGCTGCCTTTGCATACTGCTATGTTTGTTGAATCCAACCCCATCCCGGTCAAATGGGCAGTTGAACAATTGGGTTTGATTCAATCGGGTATTCGCCTGCCACTGACACGTTTGTCAGAGCAGTATCACCAACAGCTTAAAACAGCGATGCAGGCGGCGGGCCTCTAATTCAGCCCCCGTTCCGCTGTTGTCGATGAGATGATTCATGAGTTTACGTAACGCAATGACGATAAAAATATCTGGTTCTTGTTTCACCCGTCCGCTACAGGCGCTTATCCTTGCCAGCTTGGGGTTATCTCTCTCGGGCTGCGGAATCTTTTTTGGCGAAGAAGGCGTTTTTCGCAATCGCGAGAGCGATTATCTAAAGGCCGATAATATTCCGCCTCTGGTTCTACCGGCGGGCAAGCACTCGGAAGCCATGGGTGAGTTGTATCCCATTCCGCCTATCACCGCGACGGATTTTGGTTATGACCCGGATGCTATCGATAACGAAGTGCCGCGCCCTATGCCGCTGTCGGCCAACCTGGAGCAGGAAAATGTCAAAATCCAGCGCGTCGGTGGTGAGAGCTGGATCTTGCTTAACGCAGCACCTGGCGAAGTCTGGCCGCGTATTCGCAACTTTTTAAATGTGAATAATTTGGCAGTAAGCCGTGCCGATATTAGCCGCGGTATTATCGAGACCAGTTGGTTGCAGTTCAAAACAGACCTGACAACTTATGATCGCTATCGTTTGCAAATCGATCAGGGCGTGCAACCGGAAACGACAGAAGTGCACATTATCCACATGAGCGTGCCCAAGGCGGAAAAGCCAGCGGCTGATCTGGGCTGGCCGCGCAAGTCAGTTAATGCCGAGCGTGAAAAATGGCTGCTGGATGAGTTGGCCGCAACACTGGCCAGTGAAACTGCCGAAGGTGGTACATCACTCTTGGCTCAGTCTATTGGCGGTTCGGTAAAAGCCAGTTTAACCATGTTGCGCGGCGAGCCGGCAATGCAAATCAAATTGGATCGCACTCGTGCCTTTGCCACCTTGGCCTACGCCGCTAAACAAGATGGTTTCACCACCTTTGAAGCGGATGCCGACGCTGCCATTTACTACGTGAATTATTTGGATCCGGAAGATGCCAAACCAGGCTTCTTCAAGCGCTTGTTTAGAATTGGTCTCACGCCTAAAACGCCGACGACGCCATACAGCCTCGCCCAGATTAAAACCAACATGCTGACTGGCGAAGAGTTTGAAGACGCGCCGCGTTCAGAGCGCAAGAAAGAAAAAGTATTGCCTAAAGCTCCCGGGTATTTGATTGTGATTACCGGTAAAAACAACGATTTTACGGTGCGTGTGCGCGATCCTTATGGCAAGCGTTTGTCCACCAGCGAAGCGCGTCATCTAGTGACCTTGTTGCGTAAAAACCTGATTTAAATGTCGAGTCCTCTACGCTTTGCGTCATTGGGCAGTGGTAGCCGCGGCAATTCCACCCTGGTGGAGTGGGGTGCAGGCACACTGCTGATTGATTGTGGTTTTAGTGTTAAACAAGCCAATGAACGCTTACAACGTTTGGGCAAACGCGCAGAGGAACTGACCGCTATACTGGTGACTCACGAGCACGCCGATCATATTAAAGGTGTTGCGGCCATGGCACGGCGCTATGATTTGCCGGTTTATATGACCCCCGGCACTTATCACAGTCGCAACCTGGGTGACTTGCCGGATTTGCGTTTGATTGAGGCCTACCAGCCATTTGAAATCAATCAACTGCAGGTGACACCTGTGGCAGTCCCGCACGATGCGCGTGAGCCGTCCCAATTTGTGTTTGAGTATGCCGGGTTGCGTCTTGGCGTGTTAACGGATTTGGGCAGCATTACCGCGCATGTTGAGGCGCATTATCAGGATCTGGATGCCATGGTGCTGGAGGCAAATCACGATCCGGTGATGCTCGCGTCCGGTGATTACCCTCCATCGCTCAAACAGCGTGTGGGTGGGCTTTGGGGGCACTTGAGCAATCAACAGGCCGCTGGTTTTTTGCAGCGTCTGGACTGTGCCCGCCTGCAGCATTTGGTGATTGCGCATATCAGTCAGCAAAACAATTCGCTGGAGCTGGCGCAAGCCACTTTGGCACCCGTCACGGCCGAGGTCAAACAAGTGACTTTTGCGTGTCAAAACCAGGGGTTTGACTGGTTATCTGTTTCTTAAATTCGATTTCTTACATTTTTACTTTTGAATAGCAGGCCTATCAATGGAAAAGCGCGAACAACTCTACGCTGGCAAAGCCAAATCCATCTTCAAGACAGATGATCCCGATCATTTGATTATGTTATTCCGCAACGATACCTCAGCGTTTGATGGCAAGCGTATCGAGCAGTTGGATCGTAAAGGCATGGTGAACAACAAGTTCAATGCCTTCATTATGGGCAAGTTACAAGCGGCTGGCATTCCTACCCACTTCGTTAAACTCTTGTCCGATACCGAAGTATTGGTCAAAACCATGGATATGATTCCGGTTGAATGCGTGGTGCGTAACCTGGCCGCAGGTTCACTGGTGCGTCGCTTGGGGGTACAGGAAGGCTTGGAATTGAACCCTCCTACCTTTGAATTGTTTTTGAAAAACGATGCCTTGGGTGACCCTATGGTTAACGAATCCCACGTGCAGTCCTTTGGTTGGGCCACTCCTGAGCAGTTGGCTCGTATGAAGGAGTTGACCTTTAAAATCAATGACATCCTGAAAGCGCTGTTTGCTGAAGGCAACATGTTGTTGGTGGATTTCAAGGTGGAATTTGGTTTGCACAAAGGCGAAGTGATTTTGGGTGATGAATTCTCGCCGGATGGTTGCCGTCTGTGGGACAAAGATACACGCGAGAAGCTTGATAAAGATCGCTTCCGCCAGAATCTGGGTAATGTTGTAGAGTCTTATGAGATGGTTGGACAGCGTTTGGGGTTAACATTCTAAGTGCTTCCAAACGGTGAAAAGGGGCTGTTTGCCCCTTTTTTATTGTCGTGTATTTTAGTGATTAGTATCTATACTCAAGCGATACAATAGCCGTACCCCTGCTACTTGGCCACCAATGGAGATCGTAATGGAGACTGCACAGTGAATGAACGTCGCGTTTTTGAGCGCACCTCAACCTCGGTCAGGGTCGAAATGTCCAACCCCAGTTTTGGCACTATTGTGGGGTTTGCAAAAGATATTTCAGATGGTGGTGCCCAGGTACAAATTGAAAATCAAGTGTGCCCACCGGTAGGAACGGAAGTCATGGTGAAATTTAAAAAAGCCGTGGGTGCGATTAATGCGGAGCCAGTGCGTATGCGTGTCGTACACCAAATGCGCAACACTATTGGCTTGATGTTTGTGCGTAGTTAATAAGCGGTGCGCAAATGCGCACCGCTGTCACATCTGCATATTAGTTAACGCAGTGAGCTGGCAATAAAATCCTGGTAGTGGTTTTGTTTTGGTTGGCAATCAGCTGTGCTGTGTCTTTGCAGATCAGCATGGGGTTTTCTTGCAGATCAAGTTGTTTCAAGTGCAATAGTTGTAGCAAGGGTGCGGGGTTTTTAATCAAGTTCCCCTGAAGTTTCACTATTTCCAATCGCCCCAGGTTACCAATAGTACTCAGGTCTGCAATTTGGTTATCTGCTAAATTCACTTCTTTTAACGCAAAAAACTTATCCAATCCCGATAGGGATTTTATGCCTGCATTGCTGCAATTCAGCGTGGTCAGGTCTTCTGCGCGAGTGATACGCGCATCGTAAATAGTTTGTTGAACACAATCGAACAGTTGTTGATCGGCTATTTGGAAATCTTTGAAAATGGAGGGCGGTGTATACACCACATTCTCATTAACACTGACCGAATAGTTTTTACAGCTGCTTACAGACAAGCTGATGATCAGAGCACAAAATGCCCAACGAATTTTTGCGGAAATAAATAGAAGCTTGCTTTGCATAACAACTTTTCCTGGATTGCAGAGTCTGAGCGTTAAATGCTGGTTTATGGTCACTTTAATCAGATCCATGAGCCACAGCAATGATAGAATTACAAATTCAGTATTGGTTCAGTTCCTGTCGTTAAAAATCAATACCAGATCCACCATGAGCATGGATTGAATCCTGTCGCCTGCTTGGGTGATTAACTATGTCGATTCACCTGAAAGCATAAATACAGTCACTTTTGTTTTATTGGAGATACATCATGAAATATATCCTCGCGCTGTTGTTATCTGTTGGCCTGATTGGCTGTACAACAACCGATCCTTATACTGGCGAACAAAAAACCAGTACAACCGTTAAAGGTGCCGGTATCGGTGCTGTAGCTGGTGCTGTACTAGGTGCTGCTACGGGTGACAACGCAAAAGATCGCCGTGAGCGCGCCCTGAAAGGTGCTGCAATCGGCGGTGTGATTGGTGGTGGCGTTGGTAACTACATGGATCGCCAGGAAGCTAAATTGCGTCAGGAGCTGCAAGGCACTGGCGTTCAAGTAAGACGCGATGGCAACAACTTGTATCTGGTGATGCCAGGTAATATCACCTTTGCCACCAACAGTGCGGACATCCGCTCGGATTTCTTTTCTGTGCTGAACTCTGTTGCCAAGGTTCTGGCTGAATTCAACAAGACCTCCATCCGCGT
>JACCDS011214473.1_pt1 | contig 13849 bp, 14 predicted proteins | sample 7446441 | NCBI WGS metagenome assembly JACCDS01 (sample SAMN15323445, study PRJNA562643) | freshwater metagenome | isolation source: river surface water | place: USA:Blue River Watershed | collected 2017-08-17 | reverse complement strand
CCTGCCCGCGCTGCGCGAGTCCGCACCCAAGGCCCGGGTGCTGATGCTCACCGTGAGCGAGGACGAGCAGGACCTCTCGGCGGCGCTGAAGGCCGGCGCCGCCGGTTACCTGCTCAAGACCGTCGAAGGCGACGCGCTGGCCACGGCCATCGCCCGTGTCATGCGCGGCGAAAGCGTGGTGGCGCCCGAGATGACCAGCAAGCTGGTCTCGGCCTTCCAGAACGGGCGCGCGGCGCCGCCCGCGGCCGCCGCGCCCAGCCCGGCCCAGGCCCTGCTGGGGCAGCTCTCGCCGCGCGAGCGCGACATCCTGCGCGCCATCGCGCGCGGCGCCAGCAACAAGGAGATCGGCACGGAGCTCGGCATCGCCGAGACCACGGTCAAGATCCACGTGCAGCACGTGCTGCGCAAGCTCGACGTGAGCACGCGCCTGCAGGTCGCCGTGCTGGCCACCAGCGCCGGCGTGAGCTGAAGAGGCCCGACCGAGGGCCGACGCCCGCGGGGACCATTACTTGATGAAACGCACCTGGGCGTTGATCCGCTCCAGGATGGGCTTCTTCTTCTGATTGAAGACTGCCTTGTTTTCCTCGATCAGGTTCTTGCCCTTGGTGTCGATCGAGATGATCAGCGGGCCGAATTCCTTCACGCGGTTCACCCACAGGGTCTCGGGCATGCCCAGGTCTTTCCATTCCGCGGCCTCGATCTTCTCCACCTTGGTGGCGGCCAGCACGGCGCAGCCGCCGGGGAAGATGGCGTGCACCGCCTTGTTCTCGACGCAGCCTTCCTGGGTCTCCGGGCCCATGCCGCCCTTGCCGACGATGAGCTTGACGCCGGTCTGCTTGATGAATTCCTTCTCGAACTTTTCCATGCGCATGCTGGTGGTCGGGCCGATGGAGACCATCTCGTACTCGCCGTCCTCCTTCTGGCGCACGATGGGGCCGGCGTGGAAGATGGCGCCGCCCTTGAGGTCCACGGGCAATTCACGGCCGAGTTCGATCAGGCGGCGGTGGGCGACGTCACGGCAGGTCACCAGGGTGCCGCTCAGGTAGACCACGTCACCGATGTTCAGCGCCTCCAGGTCTTCGTCCTTGATGGGGGTGGTGAGTATCTTTTTCACAGCTTGAATCCTTCGTGCGAGATGACTTCGTAAGACAGGTCGGCCTGGATCCTGATCTTGCCGCGGCGGTGCGCCCAGCAGCCGGTGGAGACGGCCACGCCGATGGTGGAGGGGTGACGCGCCGAGGACTCGATGTTCACCCCCATCACGCTGGCGTTGCCGGTCAGGCCCTGCGGGCCCAGGCCCAGCTCGTTGAGGCCTTCGGTCATCAACTCTTCCATCAGCGCGGCGTTGTCGTTGCTGTGACGCGAGGTCACCGGGCGCAGGATGGCCTTCTTGGACAGGCGCGCCGCGGTCTCCGCGGAGGTGGACACCCCCACCCCCACCAGCAGGGGCGGGCAGGCGTTGACACCGCGCGAGGTGATGACGTCGAACACGAACTCGGCCACGCCTTCGTAGCCCTGGCCCGGCATCAGCACCTTGGCCGCGCCCGGCAGCGTGCAGCCGCCGCCGGCCATGTAGACGTCGATCGTCACGCTGTCGTCGTTGGGCACGATCTCCCAGTCCAGCCACGGGATCTTGGTGCCGGTGTTGGTGCCGGTGTTCTTCTCGACAAAGGTCTCCACTGCGTTGTGGCGCAGCGGGCCATCCTTCGTGGCGCCCTCGGTGGCGCCCAGCAGGATGCCTTCGAGCTCGCCCAGCAGGGGGAAATTCGCGCCGGCGGTCAGGAAATACTGGATCACACCGGTGTCCTGGCAGCTCGGGCGGTCCAGCTTGTCGGCGGCCTCCTGGTTCAGGCGCATCGATTCGTAGACTTCCTTGGCCAGGAAGTTCACTTCCTTCTCGCGCAGTTCGCCCAGCTTCTGGGTCACGTCGGTGGGCAGGCGCTTGCCGATGTACGAAGTGAACTTCGACATCAGGTGGGTCAGGTCTGCAACAGCTGTTTCTTTATTCACGAAATACTCCTGGTGATCGAGTCTCGGACTCAGTCCAAAGTGACCTTGCCCACCTTGACCAGCTGGGCGAACTTGGCGGTCTCGTCCTTGATCTGATGGGCCATTTCCTCGGGCTTGTTGCCGATGGGCTCGGCGCCGATGTCCAGCATTTGCTTCCTGAACTCAGGCGAGTGGATGATCTTGACCAGCTCCGTGTTCAGGCGGACCACGACGTTCCTGGGCGTTGCAGCCGGCGCCAGCAGGCCAAACCAGGTGCCGATCGCGATGTTGGGGATGCCGGCCTCCTGCAAGGTGGGCACATTGGGCAGGGTGGAGGAACGCTTGGCGGTCGTTACGGCCAGGGCTTTCAGCTTGCCCTCCTTGATGAAGGGCAGCACCGGCGTGATGGTGTCAAAGGACATGTCCACCTGCCCCCCCAGCAAATCGGTGGTCAATGGCGCACTGCCTTTGTAGGGAACGTGCAGAACCTTCGCCCCCGTCTCCATCTGGAACTGGGTCCCGATCATGTGCTGGGCCGTGCCGCTGCCGTTGGACCCGTAGGAGAGCTTGTCCGGGCTGGCCTGGCCCGCCGCGATCAGCTCCCTGACGCTGCCGTAGGGTGCCTTGCTGCTCACCACCAGAACATTGGGCACCTGGGCCACGGTCGTGATGGGTGCGAAATCTTTTTCAAAGCTGTACGACAAATTCTTGTACACGCTGGTGGCCACGGTGTGATGCACCGCGCCCATCAGCAGGGTGTGCCCGTCAGCGGGGGCCTTGGCCACGCCCGCCGCGCCCAGGGTGGCGCCGGCACCGGGCTTGTTCTCGACGATCACGGGCTGGCCTATGGCGGCCGACAGCCTGGTCGATACGGCACGCGCCAGCACATCCGTCGTTCCCCCCGCGGGGAACGGAACCACGATGGTGACGTTCTTGGTGGGCCAGGCTTGCGCCGAGGCGAGTCCGGTCACGCCGCACAGCACGGCGGCCAGAGCGTGTCGGGTGAACTTGTGAGCCATGTTTGTCTCCTGGAGTCTTGAGGATTTCGTCAACCGGGTGGCATCGGATGGCTCGAACTTTAGTGCTGTTTGAATTTAAAATTCAGCAAAATATTCAAAGCATTCTTAACTTTTACTTAAAAGCCATGGCCAAGCTCATCAACCCCGCCGACATCGAGTTCTTCGTGGCCCTGGCCACCGCCTGCTCCATCAGCAAGACGGCGCGAGAGCGGGGCATCACCCCGGCGGCGGTCAGCAGGCACCTGTCTCTCATGGAGTCACGTCTTGGCGTTGCGCTGTTCAACCGGACCACCCGCAACATGAGCCTCACCCCCGAAGGCGAGGTCTATCTGGACCATGCACGAAAGATCCTGGGAAACATCAGCGAGATGGAAGACCAGCTTTTGGGCTCCACCGTCGCACCCCAGGGATTGCTGCGGGTGAACGCAACGCTGGGTTTTGGGCGCAGCCACATTGCCCCCCTGATTTCCGATTTCGTCCGGAAATACCCCAGGGTGGACATCCAGTTGCAACTGTCCGTCAACCCGCCCCCCAGCGGGGACGACGCTTACGACGTCGGTTTCAGGTTTGGCAATCCGCCGGACTCGCGGTCCGTTGCCAGGTTGATTGCCGCCAATCGCAGGGTCGTTGTCGCGTCACCCATGTACCTCAAGAAGCATGGGGAACCCCAGACCCCCGGTGACCTCGCCCAGCACAACTGCATCGGCATCCGCCAGGGGGACGAGGCCTATGGACTGTGGCGCTTCTCCGCGACCAAGGGCAAAGGCAGGAACAAGACCGAAGCAGCACAGAGCGTCAGGGTACGGGGCAACCTGACGACCAATGACGGCGGTATAGCCGTGAACTGGGCGCTCGACGGCCACGGCATCCTGCTGCGGGCCGAGTGGGATGTGAAGAAATACCTGCAGTCGGGTCGTCTGGTGCAGCTGCTCCCCGGCTACACCAGCCCGGACGCCGACATCTATGCCGTCTACGCCCAGCAGCACCGCACGTCCCTGCGTGTCAAAACCTTTCTGGACTTCGTGATCGCGGCATCACGAACCGCGTAGCCGAGAACGCGAAGACGAAGCAGGGCCAGGGGCAGCGGACGCCTAGCCGCGAAGTACGGCCAGCACGTTCTGCACGGACGCCACGCCCATCTTGACGTAGGCGTCCGCCGTGACGCCGCCGATGTGCGGGCTGAGCAGCACGCGCTCCTCGCCCTGGAAGGGGTGTCCCGCGGTCATGGGCTCCACGGCAAAGCTGTCCAGGCCGGCGCAGGCGACCTGGCCCGAGCGCAGTGCGTCCAGCAGCGCCGCTTCGTCGATCAGCCCGCCGCGCGCCGTGTTCACCACGATGACCCCGGGCTTGCACAGCGCCAGCGTGGCGCGGTTCAGCATGTTGCGGTTGTCGCTGCTCAGCGGGCAGTGGAAGGAGATCGCATCCGACGTCCGCCACAGCGTATCCAGATCCACCTTCTCCACCCCTGGCGGAAATTCGCGCGCATAGGGATCGAAGCCGATGACCCGCATGTCCATGGCCTGGGCCATCCTGGCGAAGCGCAGCCCGATGGCCCCCAGGCCGACCAGGCCGATGGTGCGCCCGCCCAGTTCCAGGCTCTTGTGCGTGGCCTTGTCCCAGAAACCGGCGTGCATGCGTGCGTTCAGCTTCGGCACGGACTTGGCGCAGGCCAGCAGCAGGGCCAGCGCCTGCTCGGCCACGGCCGCGGCATTGGCGCCCACGGCGGCGCGCACCTGCACCTGGCGCGCCTGGGCCGCCGCCTTGTCGATGGTGTCGGTGCCGCTGCCGTGCTTGGAGATCACGCGCAAGGCGGGCGCGGCCTCGATCGCCTGGGCGCCCACGGCGCCGTAGCGCACGATGATGGCCACCGGGTTGTGCCGGCCACACAGCGCCGTGATGTCATCCACGGTGGGCGTCTTGCCTGCATAGATCACCTCGAAATCCTGCAGCAGTTCCAGCGCCTGCGGCGCCAGATCTGCAGCCGTGACCAGGACCACCGGCCTGGCCTGCCCCGCAAGCAGACTCACAGACGCTCCCCCTCTTTCAGGACACCGGCGGCGCGCAAGGCGGCGTCGAGCCACTTGGCGGCGGTGTCGCCCTTTTGGATGCCCGCGATGCGCTCGGACTCATCCTTCACTTTTTTTGCCGCCAGGGGCAGCAGCGACTCGATCTTGTCGCGCTCGACCACCACCACGCCGTCCGCGTCGCCCAGCACGAAGTCGCCCGCGTGCACCGTCACCCCGCCCACCGTGACCGGATGGCCGATGCGGCCCGGCGCGAGCTTGGTCGGCCCGTTCGGATTGGTGCCGACGCTGAACACCGGATAGCCCATTTCCTCGATCTCCAGCGCATCCCGCGCGGCGCCGTCGATCACGACGCCGGCAATGCCGAGCTTGCGACAGGCCGTGATCATGATGGTGCCCATCAGCGCGGCGGTCTGGTCGCCCTTGCCGTCGATCACCAGCACGTCACCCGGTTTGGCCAGGGACATGGCGGCGTGGATCATCAGGTTGTCGCCCGGGCGGACTTCCACCGTCAGGGCGGTGCCGGCCATCTTCATGCGGGGATGCAGGGCGCGGATGCGCCCATGCAGGGCGCCGCGCCGGCCGGCCACGTCGGCCAGGATGGCCGCCTGGTAGGCGGCGGCCTGTGCCACGGTCTGCGGCGAAACGCGCTCGAAGTCGCGAAGGATGTCGGGCTGTGTCATGGGGATGTCGATTCCTTGTGGAGGGTGGGTCAATCAATCTTCGCGCCGGATTCCTTGACGACCGCGCCCCAGCGGACCATGTCGTCGCGAACCAGCTTGGCGAACTGCTCCGGCGTGCTGCCGGCAACGTCGGCCCCCTGGTCCCCCAGCTTCTTCTTCAGCTCGGGGGTCTGCAGGGCCTTGTTGATCTCGGCGTTCAGGCGGGCGGTGATGTCCGGGGGCAGCTTGGCCGGACCGAGCACGCCGAACCAGGTGACGGCCTCGAAGCCCTTGTAGCCCGACTCGGCGATGGTGGGGACCTGCGGCAGGTCGTCCACCCGCTTGAGCGAAGTCACCGCCAGCGCGCGCAGCTTGCCGCTCTTGATGTGGCCGATCAGCGTGGGGATGGAGGAGACGTAGACCTCCACCTGCCCACCGATCACGTCGTTGAGACCCTGCGCCGCCCCCTTGTAGGGAATGTGCGTGAGCTTGATGCCCGCCTCTTTCTTGAAGAGCTCCGTGGCCAGGTGCGCCACGGTGCCGTTGCCGGAGGTGGCGAAGTTGATCTGGTCGGGCCGGGCCTTGGCCGCGGCCACCAGATCGGCCAGTGTGCGCAGGGGCGAGTTCACCGAGACCACCAGCGCCAGGGGCGCGCTGGCGACCATGGAGATGGGTGTCAGGTCCTTGGCCGGGTCATAGGGCAGCTTGCTGTACAGGCTGGGGTTGATCGCCAGATTGCTGGTCTGCCCCAGCACGAGGTTGTAGCCGTCGGCGGGAGACTTCGCGATGTTGTCGATGCCGATATTGCCGCCGGAGCCGGGCTTGTTGTCGACGATGAACGTCCACTTGCTGGCTTCGGTGATCTTCTGGGTCAGCTCGCGGCCGATGATGTCGGTGCCACCGCCGGCGGGGAAGGGCACCACCAGCCGGATCGGCTTGCCGGGCCAGGCCTGCGCCTGGGCCAGGGAGGTGACGAGGGACGCGAAGGCCAGGCCCATCAAGGCGCATCGGGAAAATTTCATGGTGCTTATCTCCTGTGTTCAGGCGAACGACCGTCGCCATGGCCACGCACTCTAGACGCCAGGCGCACTCAGTACAATGCCGTTTCAACCAGTGAAACAATGACCATGGTGCGAAATTCCCCGGGCGAGGCCCCGAAAGACAAGCAAGAGGGCGTCATCGCCGTCGCGCGGGCGCTCTCGCTGCTGGAGACCTTCGAAGTCGGCGAGTCCACCCTGAGCCTGGCGGAAATGAGCCGCCGCGCCGGCATGCACAAGACCACCGCCTTGCGCCTGGCCCGCACGCTCGCCCTGTCCCACTACATGGTGCAGGCGGAAGACGGCCAGTGGCGCCTGGGTCCGGCCACCGGCTGGCTGGGCGCGCGCTACCAGGCGGGCTTCGACGTCAACAATGCGGTGGAGCCGGTGCTGCGCGAACTCGCGCAGCTCACCGGCGAGAGTGCGACCTTCTACGTGCGCGAGGGCAAGATCCGCGCCTGCATCGCCCGGGTGGAAGGCTCGCAGGCGGTACGCCACCACGTGCGCACCGGAGAACGCCTGCCCCTGGACCGGGGCGCGCCCGGGCGGGTCATCCTGGCCTTCAGCGGCGAACGCGGTGAGCCTTACGAATCGATCCGCAAGCGCGGCTATCACCTCTCGCTGGGCGAGCGCGAACCCGAGGTGGCCAGCGTGGCCGCCCCGGTCTTCGGCCTGAGCTGGCGCCTGCTGGGCTCCATGTGCATCTCGGGCCCCGCCTCCCGGCTCACCACGGCCCGGCTGGAAAAATACGCCAAGAGTGTGATCCGCGCCGCCAATGAACTGTCCTACGCCCTGGCCGGCAGCCGCTCGGCAGACACGCCGCCAGTCATTTCGAACTGGCATCCCTGACGTCCGCGGCATGGCCGGGACCATGGTCAAGATCCACGTGCAGCACGTGCGGCAGGTGGATGTGAGCACGCGCCTACAGGCGGCGGTATTGGCCACGAGTGCAGGGGTGAGTTGAGCGTTCGCTGGCGGCCAGGAACGGCCTGCCGCAAGCGCCCGTAGAATACAAAGACAACGTCAACTCACACAGACCAACGCCGTGTTGAAACCCGAGTTCCGCCCCTCCCAGCTTCCAGAGTTCACCCCGCCGCCGCCGCCGCAACCGGCGCTCAGAAAGGCCGCGGCCGAATATGCGCTGGTCGCGCTCGCGGCGATCGTGGGGCTGGTCTATGTGCTGCTGACCCGCTACCTGACCCGCCTCGCGCTGGCGCCGACCATCGCCATAGGGGTGCTGCTGGCCATGCACCTGGCCACGGTGCTCGTCACACGACTGCGGCAAGGCCTGTGGCTGGGGCTGCCCGGACTCCTGATCACCGTGCTGACTGTCCTGGCCACACCTGCCGCAGCCGGCATGGCCGACCCCAGTGACCATGCGGCCCCGGCAGGCGGCTACGTTCCCTTGCCCACCACACCCACGGACCACTGGCTCGTGCACAGCGCCCGCACGATGGTTGACAACGCCGGCCCCATCGTGGTGATCATCGGTGCCTTCATCAGCAGCGGGTTCGCCGTGCACAACGCCAGGCCGAGATAGTCTGCGGGGAGCTCCCCAGGCCCGGCAGCCACCAGGAGATCGGCACCAAGCTCGGCATCGCCGAGACCACGGTCAAGATCCACGTGCAGCACGCGCGTGCAGGCGGCGGTGCTGGCGACGAGTGCGGGGGTGAACTGAGCGGACGGGCCAAGCCCACGCTGCGCGCATCAATCAAGCCGTCATCGACCTGGCGGCTTGTGCGTTGGCCTGAATGACCCCATCCATGCGCTGGATCAGTTCTTGCTCTTCCGGTGTCGTCTTTTCGTCCGAGCTGATGCCGTCGCGGACCTTGGCCCATGCCTTGACGACAGCTGTGGCCATCTTGCGGAACTCGGTCATGGTCTGCGCATACCGGAAGCCGCAGTCCTTGCAGAAGGCCTCCCAGGAGTGCGCGCCCACCGCACCAAATTCCTCGTCATCCCCGATGAAAAGCGCCAGACGGTTGTCACCATAGGCCTGCACGCACAACAGGTCGTAGAAGGGCGCGAGCCTGTAGCCCGTGTCATCGATCAGCACCGACATGTTCTTCGCGTGCGCATCCGCGTTGCCGATCAGGTAGTTGAACATCACCCAGCGCTGCAGCTCCAGCAGATCGCGCCCGGTGACCTGCAGCCCCCGCAGCGCCGCCACCAGCCTGGGCAGGCTCACCAGCCCGGCGTTGCGCTGGTACTTCCAGTCCGAGCCCACCTGCAGCAGCTGGCAGCCGTCGATCTGGTGCAAGCCCAGGATGTTGCCGGCCACCATGACGCGGTCATACCGCTCCACCACGTAGACCGCCTCCGGCACGCGCAGAAGCCAGACCTTGGGCACCGGCAGCTTGACGGCGCGCGCCAGCGTCATGCAGGCGTACTCATTGATCGCGCTGGGCTGGAAGGCCTTGAGCCGGGTGTCGGGCTTGAAGATATGGGTGGTGGGCGAGGGCCCCACGCTGTCGCTGATGCGCCCCGTCCTGGCATCGAAGCGCAAGCCGATCTTGTCCTGCGCCCCCGCCAGCGACATCGTCGCCTGGGGGTTGGACATCAACAGCGGCTTTTGGCCCCGCTCGGCCAGGCGCCGACTCAGCTGCGCGTGGCTCAGTGGCTCGTACTGCTGCTCGATCCTGGGCGCCTGCCCCTCCGGCAGCACGGACAGCACCCCCGGCAACTCGGCCCCCAACCTGCCGACCATCTCGAAGGGAGAGGCATCGCGTGACTGGATGGCGTTGAGGATGTCTTCGAGCGCCGCGCCTTCGGGCAAGAGGTTGGCGAAGAAAGTGCGCACGCCCTCGCCGGTGAACCGCTCCTTCTGCATGGGGAAGCTGGGGGCCAGCACAAAACCACCGTGCTGCTCCAGCCACTGCGCGTCGTACTCGAAGAAGTAGACGCCGCCCTCATGGCCCAGCCACCCCATGGGGCGGGCATTAGCCCAGACACGCAGGCGGATCATTTCTCTTTCCCGCTACGTTGCCGCGCGCTGTTGATGATCCCTCCGCCAGTGGGCGGTCTCAGTGCATCCGATGCACGCGCCTCGACAGGTCTCGTGATCAACCCATCAGGGGCACGCTCACGCGTGGTCTCTTGCATCGCGCCCGTGATGATCCCGACCGATACATCGCCCATGCGATTCGCGACGCTCATCGTCAGCCCCAATCCGTTCACCAACTGCACCAGCTTGCCCAGCGTGCAACGCTCCGGCTGCGTCTCCGCATCCCGAATGAAGGAGGGACTCACATTGCACACGGCCGCAGCCTGGGCCCGCGTCAGCTTCTGGCGCTTGCGCTCGGTTTCCAGCAGGCTCGCCAGTTCTGGGAGCTTGTTCAGTTCTATCTTCATTTTTGACCCTTTGGGGTCACTATATCGACAAATACCTATTTTTTCAATCAATATTGACCTCACAAGATCAAAAATTAGCCAGTAATAGGCATCAGCGCTTGATCACGAATTTTTACCCCATAGGATCAAAATACCAATTTCATCAGCCATCCGATTTGAGTTTGTCCTCATGGGGTCAATCCATACGGATGGATGGCCCGCGCGAGCGCGACATCCCGCGCGGTGCCAGCAACAAGGAGATCGGCACCGAGCTCGGCATCGCCGAGGCCACGGTCAAGATCCACGTGCAGCACGTGCTGCGCAAGCTGGATGTGAGCACGCGGGTGCAGGGGTGGTACTGGCGGCGAGTGCGGGGGAGAACTGAGCGGCGGCGCAGGGACGCGCATCCCTCGTCCCGGCTATAGTCGCGCCATGATTCTTGTGCAGTCAAAATAGACCGTGAAGCCGCTGGAAAAATTCTTCACGGAAGATCCGAAGTGGCACGAAAAAATCGGCGCCATTCACGCCCTGCTGGAGCGCGTCAAGATCAGCGAGGAGCAGTCGGGCGATGTGCTGCAGCTGCGCAAGCGGGGGCGCATTCTCTCGGTGCACGCCTCCACCGCCATTGAAGGCAACCAGCTCACCCTGGGCCAGGTCACCGATGTCATCAACGGCAAACCGGTTTTTGGCCCCCCCAAGGACATCAAGGAGGTGCAGAACGCCTGGCAGGCCTACAACGAAATGCCTGGCTACACACCCTGGTTGGTGGACGACTTGCTGCGGGCGCACGCGCACCTGACCGATGCACTCATCGGCGAGTCGGGCCGGTTCCGATCGGTCGGGGTGGCCGTGGTGGGCGACGATGGCACGATGTTGCACCGCGGCGCGCCGGCTGCACAGGTGCCCGACCTGGTTGCGCAACTCCTGCATTGGGGGCAAACCAGCGAGGCGCACCCGCTGATCAAGAGTTCTGCCATCCACTACCGGCTGGAATACATCCATCCCTTCCGCGACGGCAACGGCAGAATCGGGCGGCTGTGGCAAACGCTGATCCTGTCCCAATGGAACCCCTTGTTTGCCTGGATGCCGGTGGAAACGCTGGTACACCACAATCAGGCGCTGTATTACAAGGCCCTGCAAGATTCACATGCCGGCACGGAGGTGGATTGCCGCCCGTTCATCGACTTCATGCTCGATGCCCTGGCGAATTCGCTCTACAAGTACATCGATGTGGCGACACAAACCGTGGTGGATGTCCCTGTAAATGTCCTTGTAAATGTCCCTGTAAACGAACTCTCAAACAAAATCCTGGCGATGGTGCGCGCCAATCCCAAGGTGACCGCTCAGAAGATGGCGCTTGCGCTGGACGTAACGGACAAAACCATCAAGCGCCACCTCAAGCTTCTCCGTGAGCAAGGCCGAATCCAGCGCGTGGGTTCGGACAAGACCGGCCACTGGGACATCATCACGAAGCCATCGTGATCGATGACTTCGACCATCACTGACTGAGCCCAAAGTCATGAACACTCCCCCACCTGATTTTGAACTTCAATTGGAAGCGCTACTGAGCCTGGCCGGCCGGCAAGCGGTATCCAACCCGTCCCCGGAAGCCTTTACCCAGTGGTTCAAGTCCGTGGTGCCTACGGTGATGCCGGCCCTGCGGCAACAGATACCGCCCGAGCCCGACGAGATCGATCGCTTTCTGCGCTTTGCGGCGCTCAACCTGCTGGCCGACCTGCCCATGCCTGGCCACGCTCTGCAAGCGGTGGGGCAAGCCAGGCAGGGGCGCAACGACCCCTGCGCCTGTGGTTCAGGCCAAAAATACAAGCATTGCTGCGGCGCCATCTCCATGCCGCCCCTGTTTGGCAATTTGAACCTGCTGCGCTACGTGCTGGATGCCTACCCCAAGTCCCGGCTGGGCGAAGTAACCGCCAGCAAAGCCAGCATCGATGCGGTCGCCGATACCGCGTATCAATGGCTGCAAGCCGGTGAGGCCGCCCGCGCCAGCGCGCTGCTGGAGCCCTATTTCCTGGGTGCAGGGCCCCTGGCGGTTCGGCTGTCGCCGCTGTTCAACCTGCTGATGGATACGTGGCTGGAACTGGGCCACGGCAACAAGCGCCAGCGACTGATAGACAGCATCCTGCAGCGGGGCGACCGGCTGCTCAAAAGCGATGCGCTGCAGCGGCGCACCACCATGCTGGCCGACCAGGGTGACCATGCCGGTGCCTGGCGCAGCTTCAAGCAGGCCAGCGAGCTCAATCCGAACGATCCGGCACTCAGCTTTCTCGAAGTCTCGACCCTCGCGAGCGAGGGGCGAGTGAGCGAGGCCCAGGCGCGCGCCCAATGGTGGGCAACCTTTCTGGCCAAGCAACGCGACCCGCAGCTCGCTGAGCTGGTGGATCGTTTGCGCGCCATGGCCCAAGACCTCCATGCCGGCATGTTGGGCGTTGCCACATCGGCCGACGCAGACCTGCAGCGGCTGCAGGCGCTGCTGCTGTCTGCCCCCGCGCCCACGGTGCGGCACCGGTTTGACGTGTTCATGGAGGAAGACGAGCACCGTGCCGCCCATGCCGTGGCGTCCGAACTGGTACCCGATGCGGACCTGGCCAAGCTGGAGCAGCGATGGCAAAAAGTATTCCCTCAGGCCAAGCCCAGCCTGACGGCATTGCAAAACGGCGTGGAGGAAGTCTGGGACAACGCGCCAGAGTGGCTCGACCTGCTGCAAAAAAATCCTCAGCTGTGGTTCAGCTTCGACGTCCTGGACGATCTGGTCATGGCCGTGGACACGGTCGCCTGGGCGGGTGTTGAACAACGATTGCTGGTGCCCATGGCCGAAAGGGCGGCGGAGCAGCTGCGCATGACGCTCGAATCCGGAAACAGCGGCCCCGTGGCGTGCCCTTGGGGCTTCCTGGACCATCGTCCCGTTCTGCGGCCCATTGCGCACCTGGCCTACGTCTGCAAGGAGGCCGGGAACTGGCAACGCTTCATGGAGCTGGCCCACTGGCTGGTGCTGGAGCTCAATCCGAACGACAACCACGGGCTGCGCGACGATTTGTCGTGTGCCTATGTCCGGTTTGAGCGCTGGGCCGACCTGCTTGCCCTCAACGACCGCTATCCCGATGACATGCAGCCGGCGCTGACCTTGAACACCGTGCTGGCAAGCTTTGCCATGGGCGACATCACGCAAGCCCGGAAGCTGATCAAGCGGGCCGACAAAGACCATCCGATGGCGGTGAAGATGCTGCTGGGCCCTGCGCCCAAACCGGTCAAGCCCGACGGTGCTTACGGCATCGCCGTGGGCGGCAAGTACGAGGCCTGGCTTTACGTCAGCAAGATGCGCGAATTCTGGGGCCGGCACCAGGCGCTGGATTGGGCGCGCGAGGCATTGAAACCGCCGAAGGGCAAGCCCAGAATGCCGCCCCCAGGGCAGCAAGGTCTGCTGTAGGAAGCCACCCATCTTGGCGGGGTCATATTTCGGCGCCCCATTGACTGACTCAAGGCGGCCAAGAGCAACTCTTCACCGAGAAGCCGGAAGGCAGCCATTCGTACCCCTTTTTGTGAATATGCCAACCCAGTTGCCACCAAACTCCCAGCTTCCTATTCTCTAGGCTCTAGGGCTTTGAGCATGTACGGCATGAATCGCGGCTCGCCAGGGTCGGTTGCAGCCTAAATCCGATCCTTAGTCCGTTGCCGCCAGCCCACTCGTTACGCGGGCCTGGCGAGGACGTTCCAGCCGCTTCCAGAGCTCAACGTCGAGAACCTCACCGGCAAGAACCGCTTGATCACCT
>JACCDS010437286.1_pt1 | contig 13854 bp, 27 predicted proteins | sample 7446441 | NCBI WGS metagenome assembly JACCDS01 (sample SAMN15323445, study PRJNA562643) | freshwater metagenome | isolation source: river surface water | place: USA:Blue River Watershed | collected 2017-08-17 | reverse complement strand
CTACGATGGAGGAAGCCTTAACCCGAATTAAACGAATAGTAACCAAGCAAGAAGAATCAATTAACCCTTAAAATCAATAAAATGAGCGCAAACCACAGCAAAATTCCACAAGAAAAAATTAGACGCATTGTAGAGGCGTTGAAGGCTAACCGCCACAAGTATGCTACTGACAGAAACTTTGCCGTTGCATTAGGTATTAACCCAGCGCAGCTTTCACAAGTACTTGCCGGCAATACTCTAAATGTATTATCTGATGCCAACTGGGTGCAAATAGCCCGTAGAGTTGAAGTAGACCTACATGACCGAGCGCCTTGGGTAACTGCCATCACGCCGGTATATAAGAAGATTTACAACCAGCTAAAGCATTGCCAAGAGAAAAGTACCTCTGCCATTTTTTGCGATGAGGCGGGCATTGGTAAAACATACACAGCTAAGGCCTATGTGCGTGAAAACAAAAACGCCATCTACATAGATGGGTCGCAGGTTAAAAGTAAGCATCGCTTTGTGCGCATGATGGCACGGGAGTGCGGGTTGGTTAATACAGGCCGATACAATGACGTGTATGCTGATTTGGTAGCCTACTTAGGTGCTGGCTTTTATAAAATGCTGGTAATTGTAGATGAAGCTGGCGACTTAGAGTACACTGCTTTTTTAGAGCTCAAAGCTTTGTGGAACGCCACTGAAAACACCTGTGGCTGGTACATGATGGGGGCTGATGGATTGGAGGCGAAAATTAAGCGGTCTATTGAGTTTAAACGGATTGGCTTTACTGAGATTTTCAGCCGATACGGGCGCAAGTTTCAGAGCGTAACGCCACGAGGTAAGGAGGACAAGGAGAAGTTCTTTTTAAGCTGCGCTGCTGCCATTATTAAAGCCAATGCCCCTGAAGCAACTAACGTGCAGGAGGTGATAGTTAAAATAGACGGCAGCATTCGTAGGATTCACACAGAGCTAACTAAGTTGAAGTAATTGAGTATGGCAAGAGCAATTAGTGTAACTCAATTGTATAGCAAGAAGCGGAAGGTGCTCCCATTTGATGGGAAATGGGAGGCATCTTTTGGCAGACCTGAGATGAAGGGTAGTTGGATTATCTACGGTCCGAGCCGTAATGGTAAAACAGCCCTTGGTATTCAGGTAGCCAAGTACCTAAGCAAGTGGACACGGGTACTATATGACTCGCTCGAAGAAGGAGATAGTGAGTCGCTTAAGACAGCGTTTAAAAGGGAGAGAATGGAGGATGTGAAGCGCAGGGTTATAGTGCTGGACAAAGAACCGATTGCAGAGCTGAAGGAACGGCTGAGAAAAAAGAAGGCACCAGGAGGAGTTGTGATTGATAGTACCCAGTACACATTTATTAAGACGCAGGAGTATTTTGATTTGCTGAAGGAGTTTCCGAACACCCTCTTTGTTTGGATAAGCCACGAAAAAAGCAAGGAGCCACAAGGCATGCTCGCTCAGAAGATACTTTATGATGCAATGATTAAAGTAAGGGTGGTTGGCTACCGTGCCGAGGTGGCTAGCAGATACAAGGATGGAGATGCAGTACCATTCGATGTATGGCCAGACGGTGCTGCAAAGTATTACGCTGATATGGTTTCGTTATGAGTTTCAACAAAAAAATTTACGAGCTGCACAGTGAGCATGTGCGCGAGGTGGTATGCAAGGCGTTGGCCATTACCACTGCAAAACATTCAGAAATTGTTTTTGATGAGGGAATTAACTACATCAAACGCTTTCTATCACTCAATGATTTAGCAATTGAGAGTGCGGTTGCTGCTAGTGTGAAGTATTGGGCATGGTGGCGCAACCAATGGTACTTGACCGATCGCCAATTTATCTATGAAGCATCGCTCTACAAGCAGGACCTACCATTTGAAGGGCAATACCTGAAGGTGGCGCACGAATTATACTACGACATGCACCAGTGCAACCGGTTGGTGCCAAACAGAGACGCTTTAAACGACATACACGCCAATTTACGGGCATTGTATAACCAAGAAGCAAAGCGAATTGAAATAGCAATTAAATCACATAAAAACAGGGATTAATGAATGCACTTGAAGAATTGGTTGAGCAACAGGAGAAAGTGCTCAACGTGTTAAAAACTAAGCGAGATCAGATCAATGACATTACAAATGCCGTTTGCCATCGTTTTGAAATTTCTGTTGCCGAGTTAAAGAATGAAAGTAGGCATAGAAAGTACGTTAACCCACGAGCCGCATTTTGTTATTTGATATTTAAGCAAAGTAGGCACAAATATACCCTTCATGAAGTTGGAAGGATGTTAGACCTGCACCATGCAACCATCATTAATTGTTTAAAGAATGCGAGCAATTGGATGGTTTCGGATAAGGATTTTAACGAGAGGGTTAAGGCAGCGGAAAACGATTTATCTCACCTTTTTGTGAAGCTAGATGTTGAGGATAAAATTAGTGCAGTAGGTGTTATTTCAGAGCTCGTTGATAAGGTGAACAAATGGATTACGCTTAACCCAAACAACCCTTTTTGCGGCTACATGACCTTGTTGCAATCGGAGCTATCTACTCACAAAAAACACCTTACCAATGACTAGGAGCGAGCTTAAAAACTTTATCGAAATCCTCAATAAAAGTGTTAACCAAAAAAGGCACTGGTTGGTTAAAAATCACGGTAATCCTTATGCATCGAAGGTTACAAATGATTTACGAGAAGATACAGAACACATGAGTGAGCTCAAAAGTAAGCTTTGGAAGATGTTCCCTACAATGGATGAAGCGATTGAGGCTGATGAGCTGCAAGCTTTTGAAATGATAAGGGAGCACCATAAGGCGGTAACAGATGAAGAAAAGGCGATTGAGGCTGTGCTTTGGAGCAAGATCAGGACCCTAGAAGTAAAAGACATTATTAACCAATAGAACCATAAAAATGGCAAAAAGAACAAAGAAGCCGGTGATGACGGTAAAAACCATCAATGAGGCCGAGGCAGTGCTAGGAGAGTACGCACAGGTAGACGCAAAACTTCAGAAGATTAATGCGGAAATGGATTCGCAGATCAACAAAATTCGTGAGAAGTATGTTAACGAAATAACATCGTTAAATGCAAACAAGGAGCGGTTGATTGATGAGCTGCAGCACTTTGCAGAAACAAACCCCGATCATTTTGAGAAGCGGAAGAGCATTGAAATGGTGCACGGTGTGATTGGTTTCCGTACAGGCACTCCGAAACTGCGCCCGCTTAAAAAATGCACATGGGCAAGCATAACCGAGGCTTTAAAGGTGCATTTACCAAACTACATCAGAACTGTAGACGAGCCGGATAAGGTTAAGCTACTGGCTGATCGTGACGATGAGCGGGTAATGAAGCTCATGCCTAAGGTTGGTTGCGAAGTTGTACAGGACGAGACCTTTTATGTTGAACTAAAGAAGGAGGAGGTAGCGTAATGGTACAGGGCTTAAACCTTGCAGGCTACTTTATAGCACTGCTAGCACTTATGGTTGGTGTTGTAGCCATGATTGCTTTCCATAAGATGAAACACCCGCTGGAGCTTTTGAGATTGTTGCTCATTGGGTTGACAAAGTTAGGCCTGCTGGTTAAGCCCAAAACACGAGCCTACATGGTGGAAGCTCGTGTAATGCTGGATGGCAAGCTGGTTGACCAATTACCTGTAGAGGTAATGGCAACCAGCCGCCTTGCGGCTAAGTTCATAACCAACAGGCGGCTAAGGGTGGTAACTGGTACAGAATCAAAAACGGTCGGCTACAACGAATCAAATGCCTTACGAGCTGTAGACTTAACCCTGTTGCTAGATGAAGTGATTGTGGGTAAGAAGAAAGTGATTGTTGAGGGATATACCCGCAGGGAGGCAAAGTTTGATATAACCAACCGCATTCAATTGAAAGCTGGCAATGCTGCCCGGAAACAAGACTTAATTAAATACGTGAGAAATGAGCGGGTATAGAACTATAAAAGAGAGCAACTGGTTGTGGCTATACATTGGCCGGTGCAATATAGCGAAGGAGAATGTTCGTGACATGGTGTATTCATTTACCAATGGCAGAGAGACCAGTACTAAGAAGCTTACATCGGCTGAATGTAATGCCATGTGCGACCACTTGATTAGCATGTACGATAAAATGAAGGATGCGGAAAGGTCTAAACAAGATGCGGAGGATGAAGCGAAGTGCCAACGGATGCGCAGGAAGATTATAAGCATTTGCCACGAAATGGGATGGAAGCGTGAAACCGGTAAAATCGACATGTACAGAGTGAACGATTTCTGTGAAAAGCGTGGGTTTGGTAAAAAGAAACTGAACTACTACACCTCTGCTGAGCTGCCGAAACTGGTTACCCAATTTGAAAAACTACTGAAGGATTACTATGCTAAAAAATAGCTATAAACTTAAGCTAACTGCTACATCGGGCTGGATGTTTGTTGCTGGATTAGAACGTAACCCAGCTAACGTAAACACTAGCGAGTATTGGCTGTGCATTCTCATCCTTGAGCCCTTGGTTATAAAGCTGAGAACAAAATTGAGCTTCAGGATGCCATCGACTATGTTAACCCTAACAATAAGTCGTAAAGAGGCGCTTGCCTTCCACAACTGCTATTTGAAAGGATTTATTGATAACAATGAACCTATGATCATGGAACTATTTACTCAAATCGACTCCACACTATGAAAACATACCAATATCATTCTTCGTATTTCGGCACTACGGTGCAGGTAACCTATAACAAAAATGGCTTTTTAGTTGGGTTTAGCGTTAATGAGCCCCATCAGTTGGAAGGACTTAACGTTGATGTTAACACGCACCCTTATTTTAAAAACTGGGCAACTGAAGCGGTGTTTGTTTCGGAGTGTAAGCAACGCAATGTAAAACTAACGCAAGTAGACAGAGCTGTGACCTTTGAGATGTTTTGGCAGGCATATGGTAATAAAGATTGCGGACGCATGAAGGCAGAGTTATCGTGGAACAAGCTAAGCAAGACTGATCAGATTGAAGCCTTTGATTTTATACCGGCTCTGAACTCTAAACTAAAACTATCGCAACTCGCCAAACCATACGCCACCACCTATTTAAATCAACGCAGGTGGGCAGTTTAACCAGCCATTAACCCTTAACAGATGAGCAGGAATCCAGTCTTAAAAAAAGAGCGCAACAACAAGATTAAAGAGGCTTACCAAAAGTACGCTGATGAAGTGGTTCTCGCTCCCGGAGGTAAAAAGGTAAATAAATACCGCCACGAGGCCATATTAGTGCTTGTTGGTCGCAAATTCTACCTCGAACCAGGAACCATACAAAACATTCTTCAAATGAAGGATGAACCGGATAATCAACTTGAATTATTTAACGATAAAAAACCACAGTAAAATGAATAAACAGTTAGTAGATGCCCTTACTAAAAGGGGCTTTAAAGTAGACTCGATGCACAATGGTGCTGTAGAGATGATGATTAAACCACTAGAAACAAAGCATTTGACCGATGCCAACTTAATGGCGGGAGGCGGCAAGCTGAGCTTGTGGTGTAGGGATTTAGATGGCCACCGCCACTCTCAAGTATGTATTGCTCGCATGAGGCTTACAATTGAAAATGTAACCGTATTTAATAAACGTTTAAAGTCGATTTAAAATGGCAGCAAATACACTAATTGAACTCGAAGATCAAGGGCAGGACATGTACGAGCTATTGGTTTCAGATACCGGTGAAATAATAGAAGCAGGTCCTTTTCAAAATCACATTTTTAAAGGAGACAAGGTTTTGAATATTGCTAGTGTTGGCGAAGGCTCGCTGTTATCAGCCATATCTGGTGAAGGCGAACGTTATACGTTTAAATACCCTGTTGTTTCGGTAAAAAAGGTTATTGGACACTCACTTTCAGACTTGGAGGAGGTGTAACATGGCAAGGCAGCTCCAGTTCAATTTTAACGGATTTAGTGACGGGCTGTTTGATAAGATCAAGCAGAGTTATACGCTCCAAGAGGAGGCAAGGTTGAGAAGTGAACTGGAGCATTACAAGCACGTTGTTGCGGGATTTAAAGCATATAGAACCAAAAGGAAAAAGAAAAAATGAAAGATATAATTCTAATACTTAGCGACCACCCTTCAAACAAAGCTACCATTGAGGAGTATATTAAGGAAAAGGGAAAGACCATGGATGATTTGATTATTGTGGAGCCAAATATGAAGGTTGATGAGTTAACCCGAATGCTACTAGAAGGAGGGCATAACGCTAGTGTGGTTAATAAAATTGCAAGGCATATAACTGTACTTGATGAAGATGGTAACAAAATTGAACCACTGATTGAAGAAGCGAGAAGATTCCCGTTTGAACTAAAAAGCATGCCGCCACTAATAAAGCCATATATTGATGATAAGAAAGATGTTGGACCAATTGGCGCAATTGCTAAAAGAAGGAAGTGGTAATGAGTTGGCGTAGTTATTCAAATCAGGTGATTAATCAGGTGATTAAAGATAACCCTGATGCAGACGAAAAAACCCTTCGCAAGAAGATTTCTGAGGCTTACCCATTTGGGGAGCGTGCAATGCACCCGTATAAAATTTGGCTCGATGCGGTTAAAAAGGCACTTGCTAGTAAGCGGGAACTAAGCAGCAAGAAGGTATCGAGCCCGGTAAATATTGGATTGTTTGAAAATTTAGAACCGGGAACAGGGGACTGAACAAATTGTTATGCCGATTGAAAATGATTTTGAACAGGACTATGATTTAAGCTGCCCAACATGTGGCCATTCTCCTTTACATAACCGTACCTGTGAAAACTTATGGTGCGATGATGGCTTGATAGATGAAAATGATGATGACCCCATCAATTTTTTGCCGGGAGAGTCATTGAGTAATTGTGATGAATGTAAAGGCACTGGAGTTGAATGGTGGTGTCCGGGATGCGGAGAAAATTTAAGCGGTAAAATATCCTCAATTGATGAGGATAATAAAAAATCAAAACTGGGAACAGGGGACTGAACATTAACAATTATGGAACACAGCAGTTACACCGTCAACTTACACGTTGACTCATTAATCAAGGAAATCAACTTAGTTAAAGATGGCAACCCTGATGAGCTAAGGAATAGGGTTAAGGTTGAAGTGATCAAAGCTCTTGATTTTAAAGAAAGCCTTCGTCAGATGGAAAATGGAGACACTTTTAAAAACAGGGTTGGACTTTCTGAAAGGCAAATGGAGCTTTTGATTAAAGCTTTAAATACGAGCAAAAAGAATGCGCTAAGGAGTGCTGAAAATTGTAAGTCGGGGTTTGGCAAGTCGACCAGTTTGGTGAAGGCTGAAGGGTACAAAGAACTGGCTTGGGAGTATGATCTGATTGCCTCAAAAATTTGCGATGCAACAATATGAGTAAGGTAATCACATTTTCGCTCGTATATCCAAAATACCACCCAAGAGCTGGTGCATCAACAGACTTTATTGCCAAAATATGGAAAGGGCTTCCATTGAGCGATAGGCTTTCGAGTGCGTATTTTGAAACTAGGGAGAACTTATCGCGAAGAGAAGAAGTTGCTCCAAAATACACTACGGTGAGAGAAGGCAACCGTTATAAAAAGGGAGACACCTTTTCGCCCCGGTATTGGAAGGGACGGCCTTATTGGACTGAACAGGTACTAATTGCCAATGACCTGACTGTTAAAAATGTGTGGACCATTGAAAGGGATGAGAAGGGTAATTTTTATGTGCCACAAGCCAAAGCGACTACAACCATTGAGATGATAGCTCTTAACGACGGGTTAACCTTGGATGATTTTAAGGGGTGGTTTAATAGGCCTTTTAAAGGGCAGATAATTACTTGGAGTGATGGGGTTGAGTATTAACGGTATTTGGCTATGTGCCAGTGCCGATTGTCACGCATGTATGTCATTAATATAAATAAAAACATAAAATGAAAAACTTAGAGAAATTAAAACCGAGAAGAAAGGCATTGCACATAGCCAATGTTAGTAGCCGTGCTTTATTCGCTGAAACTCTTTTTGAGGATTTTTTGAGGAAAAACTTAGAAGGTGGAAACGAATTTAGATTGGTGGCTACACCGCAAAAAGATGGGACACTTGAATTTTACATACACCCACTTGGAAGGGATGGGAATACGTTTGATGGGTATTCAAGAGGAACAGAAGTTTATCCGAAAAAAGCCATTGACAATTTGATGAAATACTTACGTGAAAAGCCGTTTAAATAGCATGGCTACTAACTCGTTTATATGCGCAATATTGCGCCTTACATATCAAAACATTAACCAAAAATCAATAACTTAGAACTATGAAAATGACAATTCTCCTAATACTTGCAGGCTTAGCAGTTATGATACTTGTTGCCTGTGAAAGTAAACAGCAAACACTACCTGAAGGGGTTACGATAAAACGGGACAGCTATCAGGCGGGCGTTGACCGATACGAGCTGAGCGTACTAACTACGACTAATCTTGACGATTTAACTATCCAGCAGGTTTGCAGGGTGCTGGCCAGTACTCGGTTAAAATCGAGCAACTTCATTGTGTTTTTTTACCTTGCCGACGATGAACGGAATGCGTATGCCCGATGCGACTTGCCGCTGTATAAGATTGAGCGGATAAAGAAGTTGGTTGTGGATTAAGGTTAAGCCTCGGAAGTTCCGGGGCTTTTTTTATTAAAGGAATCTAAATGTCGCCAATCCTCCGTCCAATTACTTTCAATGCTTTTTCTTATTTTTTCGTGTAACTCACCAGCTAGCCCATTATCCCCTCTATTGACATTAGATGCCCGATTAATCAATTTGTTTATATCCATAATGGTATAGGTATTGTGTTTTACAATTCCTTTTACATTTATCATGGCTAGAAACTTATCGTCATGTTGAACATCTATTCCTAGACCGTGACAAATAAATCTCCTATGAAAATCTAACTCTTTTACCTCGTCTAGCATGCTTAACAAATCCTCCCGCAATGGAACATTAATATTAAGTCTTGATGCCTGTTGCTTAAGGTATTTAATTTTGTCGCTAAGAGAAAGTTTAAGGTATTTAGAGGCGGTGGAGAAGTTGAGGGAGTTCTTTCCAGTTTCAATCATACAAATGTAGTACGCCAATGAAAATTCAATCCTATTAAATTCGAATATAAAGGCACCAATTCCTTTGTAAAATTCAGACCTTACAACAATTGGGTTAATGAATTTATTCTCTCTATGTATCATTTGTATATAATGTTAGTAATAAAATGCGAAAGGCCTGATTTTCATCAGACCCTTCTACCCAAAAAGTTGTCAAAGGACAACAGAGCTAATTTATCAATTTTTTTTGATTTCTACAATAATAGCCAAAACACTTATTATTAAGGCTAGTATAGAAATAAAAAAGGTAATCCGCATGGTTCTTTTGTTGAAGCCAATAATTGAAACTTCATCCACAAGTTTTTGAATTTCAAGTTTTTCGATCTGTTGGGCCTTTTCAACACCTTTTTTTAGAATTTCGTATTTATGCCGACCTGCATCTGTGATCTCGTATCCCATGTCGTATTCTGCTAAATACCCATCATTTCTTAGGTTAATTAGAATACCGAATACATTATTATCAGAAGCCTTTTGTCTGAACTCAATTAAAATTAAACTTGTTGTTACATATTTGTTTTGAGTGTACAAAAACTCAAGTAAGTTATACTCAAGGTTTTCTCTTTCTTTGTTGTTCATACACTAAAATTACAATTTATGTCTGAATATCATCACCTGCCTCAACCGGAGGATCCAAATCAGCCAACTTGATGTAATACTTCTTAGCCGCATCGAATATAATTCGGCACCGGCAACTCAGCACATGGGACTGAATATTGCCAATGGTGGTGTATGGGTCTATACCCGTGACGGATATTGCCCCAAATTGCCTAAAATCTTCGGCCTGATCGCCGTTAAAGCCTTCAATGGCCTCTTGTACCAGTGAGATGTTTTCGAGGTGTTTGTGGCCTTTTTCTCGAATGGTGGTGTTACTGCGCTTGCTGACCTCCTGAACGACCTCTGAAACTATGTGCAGTTTGAACGGCACAAGGGATTGTTTACGCCTTAACCCCAAGGGGGTAAGGTCGAGTTTACCGGGCCATTCGAAAAATACTGCAGGGCAATTAAAGGGGTAATTGCCTTTGTCGTCGGTTTCGCTGTACTGGTCGGCAAAAAGGTCGAAATGTTTAATGCCCGGCACCTGCGTTGTGATGCGCTTCATTAGCTCTTCGTAAAAGCCGTCGATTGGTGTTTGAATGTTCATGACTGTAAAAAGAGGTTTTCAAGTGAATTTAAAAGGTCTTTTTCTTCGGTATCTAGAAAGGATTTACCTACCTGCATAAATGGCCGTTGGGGTATGTTTTGATTAATGGTGCGGGTGTATGATCTGACTTTGCGCTGGCCAACCTTGGCTGTGCCAAATGATATTCGGGTTGACTTTTTTAGGCTGGTGGTTTTTATTATGCCGAGCTTGCCATTTACGCTGCGGTTGTAGCCACCCACTTTTTGAGTAACACGGCCTTTGAAGCCATTTTGGTGCGCTTCAGCATAAGGCACATCGGTAATCACTCGTGGTGTGCCATCCATTAACGGGTCGGCTTTTAGGCTTCGCCTTAACCTGCCCGATTGAATGAGCAAAGCTCGGCCTTCGTCGGACTTGATTTTCCAAGTGCTTTTCTTACGAGGTTTCCAACGGACGAAGCTACCCGACTCAGTTTCATAGCCCCCCCTATCAAAATTACTCTTCATGACCAGGAGAGCCCGTTGAGATAAACGCAATGGCAACCGACGGAGATAAGCACGAAGGTTTCTCTCAAAGTTAGGAAATGGGTTATGTAGCGGTTCAGCCATTAGTTGACATTAAACGGGTAACCTGATCGATAATGCGTTTTGATTGTGCCTCAGTAGCCTCGCTGAAGTATGGGTGTGATTTTGGAAACACAACCCCATCAATTCCAACGTTGTTGTTAAATAGGCCTTTGTTGCTTGGTTCAGCAGGTACAGAAGGTGTTGGCGTGACAGCTGCATCGGTTGAATCTACATCGCAGCGGCAGTTCCATCCATTAGGCGGGTAGTTGGTGAGCCAAAAAGAATCGTTTATTGGCTTAACTGTTCCATCAAGTGCTACATGTGTTGGTCGTACACGATCATCGCCAGCGGTTTGATAAATGAGATTTGGGAATTGGTCTTGCATCGACTGGAAGCTTATCCATTTGCTCGCCATTTGACCTGAAGCAACAGCGTGGTTGTACTCTGCATTTAGGTAGTTAACGTTGTAGGTATTATCAAGCTGCTGGACCATGCGTTTAAACTCGGCAAATGGTACAATGTTGCCTTTATCATCGAGAAGCATTTGTGATGCCTGTTTAAGAAGGGCATGCGCTTTAAACCCTGAAAACACAAATACGTTTTCGCGCATCATGGCAACTAATGCCTTGTCTTCAGCGGTAAAAGCATCGGAGTCGGGTTGACGGAGGTACCCTGTGAATATGCCCGCCATTAATTCTCTTGCCGTGCGCTGCAGTAGCTTTTTGTCGATTTTACCATTCTTCAGTTTACCTTGATAGATTAATGAAGCCAGCCGCTCAACTTCATCTAATGGACTAGCTGCTAGCTGAGGGTTAAGGGTAACAGTATCGTTACAAAATGAACAAGAGCAAGCTTGATGGAATGCTGATAACTTAGCGACTAAGGTTTTTTTTTTATCCGCATCCGTTGCGGGTGGCGGTGGTGTTTGATTGCCGCCTGTATCTTCAGTAGACTCAGGAGGGTGAACGCCGTAGGTTTCGTACCAGTATTTTTTTGATATAGGCACTTGCTGGGCAACCTTGGTGTCAATTTCGATACGATCTTTAAGCGAGAGATTTTCGGTTGACTCTAATGTAAATATGCCATTTGCAGACTCAGTATAACCAAACGGAATTAAGCGTTCTTTAAAATCGCCGTTTAACCACTTTAAAAGCAGTTTTAAATCGGACTTTGTAATCTCCTCTTCGCCCTCTTTGTGGGTTTCGGATTGCGATTTGGAGCTGCCGTTGCTGGTGGTCATTGTGCCACCAAGAACAATTTGCGCAATTTCGTCGTTGCAGACTTCAATTAGGTCTTTGAATATACCTGACTGACCTGAGCCATAGTTGGCGTTTTCAAAAGAAATAGAGCTTCCTTCAGGTATAACTGCGTAGCCCGCACCGCCCATTTCGGCCAGTGCTTGAAGTAGCTTAAGTCGGGTTGAATTATCATTTTGATCGTACTTACCAACTCGGAATGGCATACCGAATATTTCAGCGAATTGTGCCCAATCGCCAAAGCCACCACGTTTGTATATAACGTACTGAGCTGCTGACATAAGTAGCCCGTAATCTTTAGGCTTACCCCATTCAATGAGGTGTTTTGCAAGCATAGGGTCGGCGTTTTCGCCACGAAACGGTATACCAGTGCGTTGCATGTAATCGAGTAAAAGCTCGCCACGTTCGGGTATAACGTTTGAAAAAGGAATTAGGTTAATTGCTGATATGCCCGCACCACCAGGCACTAACTCTAGGCATACGTGACCACGAAAAAAACGCTCCATTGCACCGGTGATGAGATCATCAAAAACAGGAAGATCGATTAACCCTTCTTGTACCGACTCGATTACCTTTTTAGTTTTGCGGTCGACAAACTGAAAGGTTTTATTTAATACGTTGCCGATGCGACGTTGTTTAACGGTGACAATCTTACCATCAATCTCAATGTTATCAAACAGCTCGTGTAGCTCACGCCTACGTGGGTTATCGCGATGGCGGGCTGAATCGACAGCTTTTTTCCATGAACTAATATCTTGAGAAGAAAAGCGAACAGGTGCAACGGTAACCTCGCTGATAATGTTTTTAGGGTATGATTTACCCACTCTTGCGTTTTGACTCATATGTGGTTGCTGCGTTTAGGGTTACTGCCAAATTGAATAAAATCTTTGCTCTCGCCTGATGTTTTAGGTAAGTCAGGATTAATCTCACCTGCTAACACACCACGTAGCCAGTCGAGTGCTTCTTTGTATGCCTCGCTTCTCTCGATAGGTATTTTGCGAGCGTTAACCTGACGGTGCAGATAATACACGGTTATATCTTTAGCATAACCAAGTACTTCGGAGCTGCGATCATCGCCCGTTTTAGAAAAAATGGCGTTAACATCGTACCGTGAATTGAGGTAGCCCTTAAGGAAGGAAATTGCCCTTTTTTGGCAACTGGTAATGATGTTGTCGTTTACCTCGGTGATGTCGTCGAGAATGTTCTCACGGATAACATCGGCGTAGTCTGATTTTTCGATGAAAGCCATTAAATTTTATGTTTATTATTTGTGAACCTTCCTACCTCTACATCGGCAGAAAGGGCGAGTGATTGATTGAGTAAGAAGATTGCACCTTCGAGGGCATCGGGTCCGTCTTTGAGTGTTTTAACGCCCGGCTCGAAATTGAGAAGCTGCTCGATGAGTGCTTGGGTGTGGTGCTCCTCTTTTATGTCTTCATCGAAGAAGATACTGCCCCGCTCGAATAAACCACTCATGGCTTCAATACGGGCATCCTTATCAGGCTTTTTACGGGTATCGCCACTTACTGGCAAAGGGTGCTTTTTTACGGCAGCAGCGGCAAAATCTTTATAGAGTAGGTCCTGTAAAAAGACCTGTTCCATTTTGAACTTGTATGCACCGTTGTAACGCTTAACGTATGCATCTACAGCGTAACCCCACTCCACCATTTCTTCAACTGATGCTTTGCCGCAGAATACTTTTCGAATGTGATACTCGCCACGAACGAGCGCAACGAGGATTAGTGATTTGCTGTCGGAGGTTTTGGTTTTCTTAAAACCCGGATCGAGATAGGCCAGTACGTTTTTGCAGTCACGTAATGG
>JACCDS011476243.1_pt1 | contig 13856 bp, 5 predicted proteins | sample 7446441 | NCBI WGS metagenome assembly JACCDS01 (sample SAMN15323445, study PRJNA562643) | freshwater metagenome | isolation source: river surface water | place: USA:Blue River Watershed | collected 2017-08-17 | reverse complement strand
CTGCAGCAGCGGCACGAAGTCGCCCCAGGCGTCGCGCTTGGCGCTTCGGCTGGCGGGGACCATCAGGTCGGCATGCCCGTTCTCCAGCAACAGCTCTTGGCGGGCCCGCGGCACAGGACTGAACTGCAGGCTGCAGCCCTGTTGCACGGCCCATTCGCGCAGCACCGTGGGGTACACGCCCGCCACTTGCTGGCCGTCGACCGTCACGCCCAGTCCGATGGGCGCCACCGGGGCCAGCAGCGGGCGGCTGCATTGGGCGTGTGCCGCCGGGCACAAGGTGCACAGCGCCAGCAAGGCGGCGACGAACGTCGAGGAGGCAGCGGGGTTCAAGGTGGGTCGATCCGACAAAGGAGGAGGCGCGGGGCGAGGCGGAACGATAGCGGTTGGCGGCCGACCCCAGGGCTTTTTCCGCGTTCCGCTTTGGTCGCGAGCGGCTATGGTTCGGCATCTTGGCCCCAAGCGCCCCCGGCATGAAGCAAACCCCTGCGCACGACAACGTCAACCTCGACCTGCTGGCCCAGATCCCGGCGGGCAGCCGCCGCATCGTGGAGGTGGGCTGTGCCAACGGTGCCATGGCCCGGGCCTGGCTCAGCCAGCACCCCGACAGCGCGTACGTGGGCATCGACATCGACCCCGACTACGCCGAGCGTGCCAAGGCGCACTGCACGCGCGCCTTCGCCGCCGACGTGGAGCAGCTGGACGAAGCGGCGCTGGCCGAGTTGTTCCCCAGCGATTGCTGGGTGTTCGGCGACTGCCTGGAGCACCTGCGCGACCCTTGGCGCGTGTTGCGCCGCATCCGCGAGCGCATCGACGCCGACGGCAGCCTGGTCACCTGCATCCCCAATGCCCAGCACTGGAGCGTGCAGTGGCGCCTACTCAGCGGCCAGTTCCGTTACGAGGACCAGGGCCTGATGGACCGCACGCACATCCGCTGGTTCACCCGCCAGACCATGCTTGAGTTGTTCGCCGACACCGGTTGGCGGGTGGAGACGGGCCTGTCCCGCCAGGTCCCGGCCCCGCAGCAGGTCCAGGCGCTGGCCGCGGTGGGCGCCTTTGCCACGGCCTTTGGCTTGGACCCGGCCCAGGCCCAGCAAGACGCCACGCCCATCCAGTACGTGTTCCGCCTGCGGCCGGCTTGACGATGGGCGTGGTTCTCGTCAGCGCCACGCGCGCCACGGCGGCCGATTTCGGCACGCACACCCTGCTGGGCCGCAGCCTGCAGCGATTGCAGTTCGACGCCCGCTTGCGCGCCGTGGTGGCCTTCGAGAACCGTGCCGGACTGCCTGCGGTCTACAACGCCGGCCTGGCCCAGTGTGCCGACGACGACCTGGTGGCGTTCGTGCACGACGACGTGGGCTTCGACGACTACCACGTGGTCGACCGCCTCGGCGAGGCCCTGCAGCGCTACGACGTGGTCGGCATCGCCGGCAACCGGCGCCGCAGCCCCCAGCAGCCGGGTTGGGGCTTCGTGGACGACCGTGGCACCTGGGACGACCCCGCCTACTTGAGTGGCACCGTCGCCCACGGCGCCGACGCGCACGTGACCCGGTTCGGCCCCGCGCCGGCCGATTGCGAGTTGCTGGACGGCCTCCTCATCGCCGCCCGTGTGGACCGCCTGCGCGCCCATGGCGTGGCCTTCGACCCGCGCTTCCAGTTCCACCTCTACGACCTCGACTTTTGCCGCAGCGCCCGGGCGGCCGGGCTGCGCTTGGGCACCTGGCCCCTGGCGGTGACGCACGCCAGCGCCGGCAACTTTTCCACCGCTTGGCGCGCCGAGTTGCCCAAGTACTTTGCCAAGTGGGGCGAGTGAGTTGGCGCCCCTCGTCCAAGCCTGGGCTTGGCCGGTCCCCCGAGGGGACGGCGCTGCCGGCCGGTTGGACCGGCCAACAACGCCTGGCAGGCCGGCTTGGGGCGGCCCGGCGCTCGGCCCGGAACGCCGTGCGATGGGTCAGGATGGAGGCGTGGCATGACTGCTGATGTCCGCGACGTGCACCTGCTGCACATCGGCTACAGCGAGGCCACCGCGGCCGCCATGGAGCCCGGCTTCACGCTGCTGGACAACCGCGCCAACCCCCGGCCCGACTGGTACGAGCTGTGGCCCATCGCCGATTGGCTGCGCACCCAGCCGATGGACGAGGGGGCGCTGTACGGCTTCTTCAGCCCCAAGTTCCGCCAAAAGACCGGTCTGGGTGCGGACGAGGTGCGGGCCTGGGCCCAGGCGCACCCGCAGGCCGAGGTGAGCCTGTTCTCGCCCCAGCCCGACGTGCACATGGCGTTTCGCAGCGTGTTCCACGGCGGTGAGGCCTTCAACCCCGGCTACCTGGCCGTAGCCCAGGCCGTGCTGCTGCAGGCGGGCGTGAACGTGGACCTGAGCAAGGTGGTCATGGACAGCCGCGTGGCGGTGTTTTCCAACTACCTGGTGGCCACACCGCGCTTTTGGCGGCAGTGGTTGGCCTGGGTGGAGGTGCTGATCGCGCTGGGCGAGGGCCCGATGCGCAGCGAGCTGAGCGCCGCGACCAGCTACGGCGCCGGCGCGCAGCGCAAGGTCTTCGTGGGCGAAGGCTTCGCCTCGCTGTTGTGCTGGGGCGGCGACTACCGCGTGGCCGCGCTCAGCCCCTTCGCGGTGCCCTGGTTCAGCATGCTGTCCCCCTTCCGCGAGCAGCTCATCGCCATGGAAGCGCTCAAGCGCGCCTGGCGCGACACGGGGCAGGGCGAGTACCTGCAGCAGTTCGACGCGCTCAGCGCCCAGGTGCTGGCGCAGGCCACGCGGCGATCGCGCTGACCCCGTCGTTCCGCCAGCGCTCCGACCGGTCGCGTCCTGAAGGTCCGACGCCCCGGGGTCAATCCAAGCGCCATTCGATGGGAAACGCGTAGACCCCCGGCATCAGGGGCGGCTCGTGGGCGGGCGTTGGGTGCTTTTCGATGCACCGGCGAATGTGTCGTCGGGCGTGGAAGTCCAAGAGCTCGCTCCCCGTGGACTGTCGCAGCCCCATTTCGACCAGCGTGCCCTCGGCCGTCACGGCGAAGCTTGCCAGGGCCTTGCCCTGGAGGCCCTGCCGTAGGGCGGGAAGGGGGTACTCGGGCGCCGAACGCATGCAGCGCCCCGCTGGCGATGCCGCGATGCGCTGAAGCTCCTGCGGATCCGGCGCCGTCCACGTCGGCGCCGAGCCAGCGGGTCCGGGCTGTGCGATGGAGGGGGACGAGGCCAGGGCCGCGGCCAGCGCGATCGAAAGACGGCAGATCGGTGCGCGAAGAAGCCCAGGTTTCAAGGTTGGCATGTCGCAGGCCGTTGTGGGGGTGCGCATTGTCAAGGTGGCGCTTCGGTTTCGGCCTGCACGGGGATGCGCATGCTGCACCCGGTCGGGGGGCAAAAAAAACCCCGCGCACCCTGAGGTGGCGGGGTTGGGGGCCGGCCGCATTGGGGCCGGCATTCGCGCAATCGCTTTAGATGATCGGCGGGACGAAGCGCTCGTCGTCGTCGCCCTTGTAGACGAGGTTCGGCGAGAAGCCACCGTGCCGCAGGCTGGCCAGGTCGGAGACGGCGCCGTCCGTGCTGCCCATGGCCGCGGCCGGGGTGCCTGGCAGCGGCAGGGCGGTCGGGGCGGCGGCGATCACCTCGTCGGCCGGCGGCGGCGTGGTGTCCTTGGCGAACCAGACGTCGGCCAGCGTGTGGGTGCTGCCGTCGTCCTTGGTGAACTTGGACACCAAGCCCACGTAGTTGCCGTTGTTCACGTCGCTGCTCTTGGCGGCGCTGAGGTCGAAGGAGGTGATGCCCAACTCGGCCAGGTTCTTCAACTCGCCCGCGTCGGTCACCCCGTCGTGGTCGCCGTCGACCCAGACCTGCAGCTTGCTCCAGTTGGCGTCGCTGGCATCCAGCTTGCCGTCCTTGTTGCTGTCTTCTGCAGCCATGGCGGCGAAGCCATCGGCGGCGCGGCTGCCGTCGGCCAGGCGGGTGCCCGAACCGAAGAGCTCCTTGCCGTCGTTGATGAGGCCGTCGTTGTTGCGGTCCATCACCAGGAAGCCGTCGTTGCCGGCGGCCCAGCCCCATTGGGCGCTTTGGCCGTCGCCGTTCAGGTCGAAGTTGACGCCTTGGCTGGCCGACAGGGTTTGGATGCCGTTGCCGTCCAGGTCCAACATGATCGGGGTGGCCAGGAACAAGGCGTTGATTTGCGCCGTGCTCATCGCGCCCGTTTGGTCGGACGTGAAGGCCAGCACCTGGTCCATGTTCATGCTGCCCAGGTCGGCCGTCTCGAAGCCCTTGACCTGGTCGGTCGTGAAGGCTTGGATCTGGTCGGTGCTCAGGCCGTCGATCTGCAGCGTGGTGAAGGCGGCGATGTCGTCCGTGCCCAGGGTCCGCAGGTCGTCCGTCTCGATGGCGCCGATCTGGGCCGACGAGAAGGCGCGCAACTGCGTGGTGGTGAGCAAGGCGAAGTCGGCGGTTTCCAGCGCCACGACCTGGGCGGTGCTCATCGCGGCCAGCTGACCGGTGGTGAGCGCGGCCACCTGGTCGGTGCTCAAGGCCCCGATCTGGTCCGTCGTCAGCGCGGCGAAGGCGGCCGTCCCCAAGGCGCGCAGGGCGGCGGTGCCCAAGGAGCTGATGGCGTCGGTGCTGATGCCGACCACCTGGTCGCTCGTGATGGCCACGGCTTGGGCGCTGCTCAGGGCGGCGACTTGGATGCTGGTGAGCGCGCCCATGTCGGCCGAGTCGAAGGCCTTGAACTGGGCGGTGGTCAGCACCGCGACGTCGTCGGTGGCCATGGCCGCCAGTTGCTCGGTGGTGATGCCGAGCATTTGCGCCGAGCTGAGGGCCCGGATCTGGGCGGTGCTCAAGGCCACCACCTCGTCGGTGGCCAGCGTGCCCACCTGGGCCGAGGTGAGGGCACTGACTTGTGCCGTCGTCAACTTGGAGATCTGGGCCGAATCGAGCACGGTGAACTGGTCGGTGCTCAGTTGGCGCAGGGCGGCGGTGGACAGGCCGGCCATGTCGGCGCTTCGATGGCGTCGAGCTGGTCGGTCGTCAGGCCCGCGGCTTGGGCGCTGGTGAGCACCGCGAACTGCTGCGTGCCCATGGCCACGATGCCGTCGGTGCTGATGGCGGCGATCTGCGCGGAACTCAGCGCCTGGATGCCACGGCTGCCGAGGGCGGCCACGTCAGCGCTTTCCAACGAACCGACCTGGTCGGTCGTCAGCGCCGCAAGTTGGGCGGAGGTCATCGACGCCCACTGACCGGTGCCCATGGCCACCAAATCGTCGGTTTCGATGCCGCGGATCTGCGCCGTGGTCAGCGACGAGGTTTGCGTCGTGGTGAGGTTGCCCCACTGGTCGCTCGTCATCGCGTTGAGCTGGTCGGTCGTCAGCGCCCGCACGGTGTTGGCCACCAAGGCGCGCAGGTCGTTGGTCTCGAACGCCGCCATTTGGTCGGTGCTCAGGCCCGCCACCTGCGTGGTGCTCAGGTTGGCCGCCATGGCGGTGCTCAGGGCCACGATGCCGTCGGTGCTGAGCGCGCCAATTTGCTTGGAGCTGAAGGCGCGGATGCCGTTGGCGCCGATGGCCGCGACGTCGGCCGTCTGCAAACTACCCACCTGGTCGGTCGTCAACGCGGCCACTTGGTCGGTGCTGAAGGTGGCGAAGTGCTGGGTGCCCAAGGCATTCAGGTCGTCGGTGCCCAGGGCCGCCAACTGCGCCGTGGTCAGGCCTCGGCTTTGGTTGGTGGTCAAGGCCCCGAACTGGTCGGACCCCATGGCGTCCAGCTGGGCCGTGGTCAGCTTGGACAAGGCCAAGGTGCTGAGGGCCCGCAGGTCGTCGGTGGCCAGGGCCACCATCTGGTCCGTGGTCAGGCCCGCCACTTGTGCGGAGCTGAGCGTGGTCGCCTGTGCCGTGGTCAGGGCGACGATGCCGTCGGTGCTGAGGGCCGCGATCTGCGCCGAGCTGAGCGCGCGGATGCCATTGCTGCCCAGCGCACGCAGGTCGTCGGTCTCGAGGCTGCCCAGTTGGTCGCTGGTCAGCGCCGCCACTTGGGCCGTGGTGAAGCCGGCGAAGTGCTGCGTGCCGAAGGCGTTGAGGTCGTCGGTGGCCAGGGCCGCGATCTGGCCCGTGCTCAGGCTGGCCGACTGCGCCGTCAACAGCTGCTGGAACTGGGCGGAGCTCAGGCTGCCCAACTGGTCAGAACTGAGGGCGCGCAGGGTGGCGGTGGCCAGGGCACGCAGGTCGTTGGACTCGAGCGCGCCCAGCTGGTCGGTGGTGACACCGGCGATCTGCGTGCTGGTGATGGAGCCCCACTGCTGGCTGGTCATGGCCTGCACGTTGGCGGTGCCGATGGCCCCGACCTGGTCGCTGCCCAGTGCACGCAGGCCGGCCGAGCCCAAGGCCACCAAGTCGTCGCTTTGCAGGCTGCCGATCTGGTCGGTCGTCAGCACGGCGACCTGGGCGCTGCGCAGGGCGGCGAACTGGGCGGTGCTCAGGGCGTTGAGGTCGTCGGTCTCCAGCGAGGCCAATTGCGCCGTGCTCAGGCTCTGCACCTGGCCGTTGGTCAGCTGCGCAAACTGGGCGGTGCCCATGGCGTTGAGCTGGTCGGTGGACAGGGCCTGCAGGGCCTGGGTGCTCAGGGCGCGCAGGTCGTCGGTGGCCAGGGCCACCATCTGGTCGGTGGTCAGGCCCGTGACCTGGGCGGTGTTGAGCGAGCCCGCCTGCTGGCTGGTCAGGGCGACGATGCTGTCGGTGCTCAGGGCGCCGATCTGGTCAGAGCCCAGGCCCGACAGGGCGGCCGTGCTGAGGGCGCGCAGGTCGTCGGTTTCCAGGGCGCCGACTTGGTCGGTCGTCATGGCCTTGGTTTGCAGCGTGGTGAGCGCGGCAGCCTGCGCCGTGGTCAGGGCTTGGATGTTGTCGGTGCTCAGGGCCTTGAACTGGGCCGAGGTCAGTGCCTTGACGCCATTGGCACCGATGGCCACCAAGTCGGCGGTCTCCAGGCTGGCCACCTGGTCGGTGGTGAGCGAGGCCAACTGCAGCGTGCTCATCGCCGCGAACTGGGCGGTGCCGAACGCGTTCAGGTCGTCGGTGCCCAGGGACACCAGCTGCGCCGTGCTCAAGGCCTGCACTTGCGCGGTGGTCATGTTGCGCAGCTGATCCGTGGTCAGCGCGTCGAGCTGGGCGGTGGTGAAGCTGCGCAGGCCGGCGGTGCTCAGGGCCCGCACATCGTCGGTCTGGATGACCGGGTTCTGGTCGGTGGTCAATCCGGCCACCTGCGTGGTGCTCAGCACCGAAACCTGGGCGGTGGTCAGGGCCACGACGCCGTCGGTGTTCAGGGCGCCGATCTGCGCCGAGCTGAGGGCCTTCACGCCGTTGGTGCCCAGGGCCACCACGTCGTTGGTTTCGAGGTTGTTCACCTGCCCGGTCGTGAGCGCGCCCACCTGACCGGTGGTCAGGGTGGCGAAGTGCTCGGTTTTGAGCGCGTTCAGGTTGTCGGTGCTCAGCGAGGCGACCTGGCTGGTGAGCAGCGACTGCGTCTGCTGGGTGCGCAGGTTGGAGATCTGGTCGGTGCTGAGCGCGCCGAGCTGGTCGGTGCTCATGCCGCGCACGGCCTCGGTGCTCATGGCCCGCAGGTCATCGGTTTGGATGACGCCGACCTGGTCGGTCGTCAGGCCCTTGACCTGGGTGGTGGTGAGCACGCTGGCCTGGGCGGTGGTCAAGGCCACCACGTTGTCGGTGCTCAGGGCGCCGATCTGGCCGGAATTCAGGGCACGGACGCCGCTGCTGCCGATGGCCACGACGTCGGCCGTCTCGAGGCTGCCCACCTGGTTGGTGGTCATCGCCGCGATCTGGTTGGTCAGCAACTGGCCAAACTGGGTGGTGGTCAGGGCGTTCAGGTCGTCGGTGGACAGCGCGGCCACCTGGCCGGTGCCCAGGCCTTGCACTTGGCGGCTGGTGAGTGCGGCGAACTGGTCGGAGCCCATGGCATCCAGCTGCGCCGTGCTGAAGGTGCGCAGGGCGCTGGTGCCCAGGGCTTGCACGTCGTCGGTCTGGATGGCCGTGATCTGGTCGGTCGTCAGGCCCGCCACTTGGGTGGAGCTGATGGCCGCGAACTGCGCCGTGGTCATTGCTTGGACGCCGTCGGTGTTGATGGCGGCCACCTGCGCGGTGGTGAAGGCGGCGACACCGGCGCTGCCGATGGCCCGCAGGTCGTTGGTCTCCAGGCTGCCGACCTGGTCGGTGGTGAACGAGCGCACCTGCGCCGTGCTCATCGCGGCGAACTGGGTGGTGCCCAGCGCGTTGAGGGTTTCCGTGGCGAGGCTGGAGACCTGACCGGTGGTCATGCCTTGCACCTGCTGGCTGGTCAGCGAGCCGAGCTGGTCAGAGCTCATCGCACCCAACTGGGCGGTCGTCAGCACGCGGATGCCCGCCGAGCCCAGGGCGACGATGTCGTTGGTCTGCAGGTTGGCGATCTGGTCGGTGGAGAAGGCCGAGACCTGGCCCGTGCGCAGCGCCGCGAACTGGGCGGTGCCGAAAGCGTTCAGGTCGTCGGTTTCCAGCGAGGTGACCTGGCCCGTCGTCAGGCTTTGAACCTGGCCGTTGGTCATCTGTGCGAACTGGTCCGTGCCCATGGCGTTGAGCTGGTCGGTGCTCAGGGTCGTCAGGGCCAGGGTGCTCAGGGCGCGCAGGTCGTCGGTGGCCAGGGCCACCATCTGGTCGGTGCTCAGGCCCTTGACCTGCGCGGTCGTGAGGGTGCTGGCTTGCAGTGTGGTCAGCGCCACGATGTTGTCGGTGCTCAGGGCGCCGATGTGGCGCGAGGCGAAGCCCGACAGCGCGGCCGTGCTCAGCGCGCGGAGGTCGTCGGTGACCAGCGCAGCGACCTGGTCGGTGCTCATCGCCGCGGCCTGGGCCGAGGTGATCTGCGCCGCCTGTGCCGTGGTCAAGGCGACGATGCTGTCGGTGCTCAGGGCCGCAAACTGGCCCGTGCTCAACGCCCGGGTGCCCGCGCTGCCGATGGCCACCAAGTCGGCGGTTTCCAGGTTGCCGATCTGGTCGGTGGTCAGGGCAACGATCTGACCCGTGGTGAGCGCTGCCACCTGGTCGGTGCCCAACGCATTCAGGTCGTCGGTGCCCAGCGAGGCCAGTTGCGCCGTCGAGAGCGCGCGCACCTGGTTGGTGGTCAGCTGGGCGAGTTGGTCGGTGCTCAGGGCGCCGAGTTGGTTGGTGCTCAGCGCGCGCAGGGCGTCGGTGCTCAGGGCGCGGAGGTCGTCGGTTTCCAGGTTGGCGATCTGGTCGGTGCTCAAGCCCGCCACTTGGGCGCTGCTCAAGGCCGCGAACTGCGCCGTGGTCAGGGCCACGATGCCGTCGGTGCTGATGGCACCGATCTGGCCGGTGCCCAAGGCCCGGACGCCGCTGACGCCGACGGCGACGAGGTCGGCCGTTTCCAGGCTGGCCACCTGGTCGGTGGTCAGCGCCGCCACCTGGGCGGTGGTCATGGCCGCGAACTGGTCGGTGCTGAGCGCGTTGAGGTCGTCGGTGCCAATGGCCGCGATCTGGTTCGTGCGCAAGGCTTGGACTTGGTTCGTGCGCATCTGCGCGAACTGGTCGGTCGTCAGGGCGTCCAGTTGGGCGGTGCTCAGGGCGCGCAAGGCGTCGGTGGTGAGGCTGCGCACGTCCAAGGTTTGGATCACCCCGACCTGGTCGGTGTTCAAGCCCTGCACTTGTGCGGTCGTCAACACCGACATCTGGGCGGTGGTCAGGGCCACCACGCTGTCGCTGCTCAGGGCGCCGAGCTGCGCCGAGCTGAGAGCGCGCACGCCCGTGGTGCCCAGGGCGACCACGTCGTCGGTTTCGAGGGCGCTCATCTGCGTCGTGGTCAGCGCGGCCACTTGCGAGGTGAGCAGTTGGCCGAACTGGTCTGTGGTCAGGGCGTTCAGGTCGTCCGACGACAGGGCGGCCACCTGGCCGGTGCCCAGGCCTTGCAGCTGGCGGCTGGTCAGGGCGCCCATTTGGTCGGAACCCAAAGCGTCGACCTGGGCGGTGCTCAGGGCGCGCACGGTGCCGGTGCCGATCGCCTGCAGGTCGTCGGTTTGGATGGCGACGATCTGGTCGGTCGTCAGGCCCGCGGCCTGGCCGCTGGCGATGGCGGCGAACTGGGCCGTCGTCATCGCTTGGATGCCGTCGGTGTTGATGGCCGCCACCTGGCCGGTGGTGAAGGTGGCGATGCCCGCGCTGCCCAGCGCGCGCAGGTCGGCCGTCTCGAGGCCCGACACCTGCTCGGTGGTGAGCGAGCGCACCTGCGTCGTGCTCAGTGCAGCGAACTGGGCCGTGCCCAGGGCGTTCAGGGTGTCGGTGGCCAGGGTGGAAATCTGGCCGGTGGTCAGGGCCTGAACCTGGCTGCTGGTCAGCGCGCCGAGTTGGTCAGAGCTGAGCGCGCCGATCTGGTCGGTGCTGAGCTGGCGCAAGGCGATGCTGCTCAAGCGCTGGATGTCGTCGGTTTCCAGCGCGCCCATCTGGTCGGTCGTCAAACCGGCCGCTTGGGTGGAGCCGATGGCCGCGGCTTGGTTGGTGCTCAGCGCGACGATGCCGTCGGTGCTGAGCGCGCCCATCTGGGCCGAGCTGAGGGTGCGCAGGCCTTGCGTGCCCAGGCCGACCACGTCGGCGGTCTCCAGGGCCGCGAGCTGGTCGGTGGTCAGCACCGACACCTGGGTGGTGGTGAGCTGGCCGAACTGCGCACTCGTCAAGGCGTTCAGGTCGTCCGAGCCCAACTTGGACACCTGCAGGGTGGTGAGCGATTGAACCTGGCCGCTGGTCAGGTTGCCGAACTGGTCGGAGCCCATCGCCTCCAGCTGCGCGGTGGTCAGGGCGCGCAGGGTGGCGGTGTTGAGGGCGCGCAGGTCGTCGGTGGCCAGGGCCACCATCTGGTCGGTGGTCAAACCGGCGGCTTGCGCCGTGGTCAGGCTGGCGGCTTGCTGGGTGGTCAGGGCGACGATGCCGTCGGTGCTGAGCGCCGCGACCTGGGCCGAGGTGAGGGCGGACAGGCCGGCGCTGCCGATGGCGCGCAGGTCGTCGGTTTCGAGACTGCCGAGTTGGTCGGTGGTCAGCGCACGCAACTGGCCGGTGGTCAGCGCCGCGAACTGACCCGTGGTCAGGGCGTTCAGATCGTCGGTGGCCAAACCGGCCACTTGGGCGGTGGTCAGGGCCTGAACTTGGGTACTCGTCAGCTGGCCCAGCTGGACGCTGGTCAGCGCGCCCAGTTGATCGGAGCTGAGCACGCGCAAGGTGGCCGACGACAGGGCTCGCAGGTCGTCGGTGGCCATGGCGGCCATCTGGTCGGTGGTCAAGCCCGCCGCTTGCGCGGTGGTGAGGCTGGCGGCTTGGGTGGTGGTCAGCGCGACGATGCCATCGGTGCTGAGCGCGCCCACCTGGGCCGAGCTCAGGGCACGCAGGCCCACCGAGCCGATGGCCACCAGATCGGCCGTTTGCAGCCCGGCCACTTGGTCGGTGCTCAGGCCGGTCAGCTGGGCCGTCGTCATGGCGGCGAACTGGGCGGTGCCGAAGGCATTCAGGTCGTCGGTGTCCAGCCCGGCCACTTGCTGGGTCGTCAGGTTCTGGACTTGCTGCGTGGTCAGCGCGCCGAGCTGGTCAGAGCCCAGGGCGCCGAGCTGGTCGGTGCTCAAAGCCCGCAGGGTGGCGGAGCCCAAGGCGCGCAGGTCGTCGGTTTGCAGCGCCCCCGTTTGGTCGGTGCTGAGGGCCTGCACTTGGTTCGAACCGAGCGCACCGGCCTGTCCGGTGGTCAGGGCCACGATGTTGTCAGTGCTCAGCGCACCGACTTGGTCCGAGCTCAGAGAACGCAGCGTGCCCGTGGCCAACGCCCGCAGGTCGTCGGTTTGCAGCGCCGCGAGTTGATCGGTGCTCAGGCCTGCGGCCTGGCCGCTGGTGATCGACGCGGCCTGCGCGGTGGTCAGGGCCACGATGCCGTCGGTGCTCAGCGCGCCCACTTGGGCACTGGACAGCACCCGGACCGCGTTGGTGCTCAAGGCACGCAGGTCGTCGGTTTCCAGGCCGCCCAGTTGGTCGGTGGTCAGTGCGGCCACCTGTTGCGTGGACAGGGCGGCGAACTGGGCAGTGCCCAGGGCGTTGAGCGTGTCCGTGGGCAGCGCCGAGATTTGGTCCGTGCCAAAGGCTTGGATTTGGCTGCTCTTCAGGGCCGAGAACTGCGCAGAGTCCATGGCGCTGATCTGTGCCGTGCTCAAGCTGCGCAGCAAGTTCGTCGACAAGGCGGCGACCGTGTCACTGGCCAGCGCGTCGATTTGGTCGGTCGTCAGGCCTTTGGCCTGGGTGCTGGTCAGCACGGACGCCTGCGCGGTGGTCAAGGCGCCGATGTTGTCGGTCGACAGCGCACCGAAGGCGGCGCTGCTCAGGGCCCGGACACCGGTGCTGCCGATGGCCACGAAATCGGCCGTCTCCAGCACGGACACCTGGTCGGTCGTCAGCGCCCCCAGCTGGGTGGTGCTCAGGTTCGCGAACTGTGCCGAGGTCAGGGCGTTGACGTTGTCGGTGACCAGCGAGGCGATCTGGCCGGTCGTCAAGCCTTTCACCTGGGCGGAGGTGAGGGCGCCCATCTGGTCGGTGCTCAGCGCGTTGAGCATGTCCGTCTTCAGCGTGGACAGGGCCGCGGTGCTGATGACCTGCAGGTCGCGCGTTTCGAAGGCGCTGAACTGCTCGGTGCTGAGGTAGCCGAACGCCTGGCTGCTGAGGCTGCGCACCTGGTCGGTGGTCAGCGCCTGGATCTGATTCGTGTTGAACGCCGCCCAGTCGTCGCTGGTCAGCCGGGCCAGGGTCACCGTTGACAGGGCGGCGATTTGGTCGGAGGTCAGGCTGGAGATCAGAGAAGCCATGGTGCGCTCACTTGTTCAGTGTGGGTTGCCGTTCTTCGGGGCTGCTGCGAAGGCGCACAAGCGAATGCGCACCCCTTCAACGGGCCATCGTCTTCGGGCTTTCGGTTACTTTTTCTGGAACTTGAGGCTTCAGCTTGGGCGTTTGTCACACCCGGGCACGTCCTTGTCAAACCTGAATCAGGGTTTGCCCGCGCTTTTGGCCTGCAGGTTCTCGCCGTTGGATGCTAGGCCGCGGTCGGGCGCGCAAACCGCACAACAAGGCGGTGAAGTCCGGCGTAATGCGGCGTAATGCCGAGCCCGGCCGGGTTTCTGCGGAGTGGGCGCTCAGCCAGCCGGTCGGGCGGCCTGCAGGCCGTTGTCGAAATGCTGGCGCGCCACGCGCGCGGCGCGTTCCGGCTGGCGCAGGCTCAAGGCCGCCATCAGTTGGCGGTGCTCGTCCAGCGATTCGGCCAGGCGGCCTTGCTGGAACAGGCTGTGATGCCGGTTCAGCTTCATCAGGCGCCGCAGGTCGGTCACCATGTTCAGCCGCCAGCGGTTGCCCTCCAACTCCAAAAGGCGCAGGTGAAAGCGCTCGTTGGCGGCAAAAAAAGCATCGCGCTGGTGCACGCTGGCCTCCAGCTCGTCGTGCAGGGCCTGCAACTCGGCCAGCTCGGCGGGCGTGGCGCGGGCGGCCAGTTGGGCGGCGGCGTCGCTTTCCAGCAGGGCCAGCAATTGGTAGGCCTCGCGAACGTCGCGCTCGCTCATTTCGGTCACGTACGCGCCGCGGCGCACCTTCATGGTGACCAGGCCCTCGGACGCCAGCACCTTGAGCGCCTCGCGCAGTGGCGTGCGGCTGATGCCCAGCTCGGCGCACAAGGCCTGCTCGTCGATCCATGCGCCCGGCTCCAGCTGGCGGCCAAAGATGCGCTGTCGCACGTGCTCCGCCACCTCCAAATAGAGGGCGCGCGGGGCGAGCGGGGCGTCAGCGGGCATGGCGGGGCAGGGAGGATG
>JACCDS011805714.1_pt1 | contig 13857 bp, 11 predicted proteins | sample 7446441 | NCBI WGS metagenome assembly JACCDS01 (sample SAMN15323445, study PRJNA562643) | freshwater metagenome | isolation source: river surface water | place: USA:Blue River Watershed | collected 2017-08-17 | reverse complement strand
GCCCTTCACACGTGCTGTACGTGCCTTCAATTACCGTGGCTTCGTTTTCATTAATAAAATCGACCCGCTTGGCGTTACCCTGTGCCTTGGTTTCAACCAGTTTGTAGGTGGGATTGAGGATGCTGCCTTGCCCGGAATCGAGTGTCAGCTTTAATTCGTCGCCGGTGTAGTGATCGCCAAAGCGCCACATTTCCACACGGCTCTTGGCTTCGATCCGATCTTCCACCGGGAAATAGTCGGCCCGCTCGGAGGTGATGCGGGTCTGATCCCGGGTCAGCTCGATCTGGCCGAGCAACTTGATATGCAATTCAGCCCGGCCATCAACCTGTTCGGCCAAGACCGTCAACGGGGCAGTTTTTTCCGCAGTCTTGGCCTTTTTCGGCCCCGGTCGACTGGCCACCGGTTCGACCGCCTGTTGCTGGGCGTAAGCTGAAAGCGGAACCGAACTGGCCGCCAGCAAGGTGGTCAGCACCCGCAGCAGGGTCGGAGAAGGGGTCGGCGTAAAATGGGCAAGGAACCAGCTCATGGAAATTTGCGCTTGTAGTGCCGCTTGGGTAAGTAATCCCGTATTATATCGGAAACCACGGGGAAACCACGAGGAAACCACGCACAAACTTGAAACCATACGTTTAAATTCGGGCAAATGCCCACTTTAACGCCACGATTTTAATCCTTATTTATTACCTTTTAATTATGTCAACCGAGGCAAATCAATCCCGCCAGCAACAATTGCAACAATGGCTCGGCCAGCTTGCCGAACCCGGCTTACATCTGGCCAGCCTGCGCCCGGCCTCGGCCGATGCCAGCTTTCGCCGCTATTTCCGGCTCGACAGTGAACAGTACGGCAGCCTGATCGCCATGGATGCCCCGCCCGAGGTTGAAAACACCGAGCGCTTCGCCATGGTTGACCGCTTGCTGGCCGAGGCTGGCGTGAGCGTGCCCGAGATTGTGGCGCATGACCCGCTGCAAGGCTTTATGTTGCTGTCCGATCTTGGTAACACCACGTATTTACACCAGTTAAGTCCGGACAGTGCGCACCAGTTGTATATGGAAGCGCTGGCCGCGCTGTTGAAAATCCAGCGCAAAAGCCGCCCCGGCGTGCTGCCCGAATATGACCGGGCGCTGTTGCTGCGTGAACTGGAATTGTTCCCGCACTGGTATCTGGGCCAGCATTTGGGGCTAACGCTATCGGCCCCACAGCAACAGCAATTGCACACTGTTTTTGAGCACTTGATCGAACGCGCACTCTCTCAAGGCAAGGTCTGGGTGCATCGTGACTACCATTCGCGCAACCTGATGGTGCTCCATCCCGGCAACCCCGGGATTTTGGATTTTCAGGATGCGGTGTATGGCCCGATCACCTACGATCTGGTCTCGCTGTTGAAAGACGCCTACATCGCCTGGGATGAAGAAATGGTGCTCGACTGGGTGGTGCGTTACTGGGAACAGGCCAAGCGGCTCGGCTTGCCGGTCAACCCCGATATCGATGGCTTTTATCAGGATTTTGAATGGATGGGCTTGCAGCGCCATTTGAAGGTACTGGGCATATTTAGCCGCCTGTCGCACCGCGACCAAAAACACCAGTACCTTGACGATTTGCCGCTGGTGCTGGAATACGTGCGCAAAACTGCCAGCCGCTATGCCGCCTTGAAACCCCTGCTAAAACTGGCTGACCTGCTGGAAAACCAGAGTGGCCAGTTTGGCGACGCCATGCCCAACCTGGCCCCGGCCCGGCGTGGCAGTTGACCCGTTTCCGACCGGCACCATGACCTTGCGCATCGCCACCTACAACATCCACAAAGGCGTTTCGACCCTGCGTGGCTTGCCATGCGTGCATGCGCTCAAGCAGGCGATTGATACGCTTAATGTCGATTTGCTGTTTTTGCAGGAAGTGCAGGGGCGGCATGACTTTCATGCCAGCCAGTATGGCGACCCGTGCCACGGCCATACCCAGTGGCCCGAGCAGGCGCAACACGATTTTTTGGCCGGTGACACGCACCGCGCCGTGTATGGCATGAATGCGGCCTACCTGCACGGCCACCATGGCAATGCACTGCTGTCGCGCCTGCCGGTGCTGGGCAGTGGCAACCATGATGTATCGGCCCATGCGCTGGAACAGCGCGGCATTTTGCACTGCATGGTCGAGCATTTGGGTATGCGCGTGCATTGTTACGTGGTGCATCTGGGCCTTTTTGCCAAGGGCCGGGCGCGGCAGGCACAGGCCTTGATCGATGTGGTACGAAACAGTGCCAAAGCCGATGAACCGGTGATTATTGCCGGGGATTTCAACGACTGGCGCAACCAGCTCTCGCCGCTGTTGCGCAGCCAATTGTCGCTGATCGAAGTCTTTGACGAACGGCGTAGCGGGCCACGGGCCGGGATTGAGCAACGCGGACGGCAAAACGTACCGAAACAGGCGCGCACCTTCCCCGCCTTTATGCCGTGGCTGCGGCTTGACCGAATCTACGTGCGCGGCTTTCACATCGAATCGGCCCAGGTTTTGTCGGGCAAGGAGTGGGGCAAGTTGTCCGACCACGCGCCGATTCTGGCTACCTTGCAACCCCCGGCATAAGCAGCCATGCCCACCATCGAATTTAGCCCCGGCAACCAGATTCGCCTGCTGCATGGCGGGGCTGAATTTCATCCGGCGCTGCTCGGTGCGATAGAACAGGCGCAGCGCGAGGTCTGGCTTGAAACTTATATCTTTTCCGATGACAGTGTGGGCGAGGCTGTGCTACTGGCGCTAATGCATGCCGCGCTGCGCGGGGTGCGGGTGCAGGTGATTGCCGACTGGCACGGCTCTGGGCGCAGCCGAATTTTACAGCTCAAAGCGCAATTACTTGCCAGCGGTGCGCACTATCGCAGTTTCAATCCATGGTATTGGCACGGCCTGTCCCGCTCGCACCGCAAGCTGTGTCTGGTCGATGGCAGTATCGCCTTTGTCGGTGGTATGAACCTGAACGATGACTGGCGCTGCGACTTTGATCCGGACATCATGCTTGAGGCGGCACGCTGGGATTTTACTGCCCAAATCGAAGGCCCGCTGGTTGCGCACATTGCGCAGGACATGGCAATGCAATGGACCCGGCTGGGCAAAGCGACCGTCGCCAAACGGGTCTCGCTGGCCTTGGAGCGGCGGCGCAAGAGCACCCCTTCGGATTCACACACCCCCGCCTTGGCCAGCTATGTGGTGCGCGACAACTGGTTTAACCGGCGCACCATCCAGCGCTCCTATTTGCAAGCGATTGGCAATGCCCAGCAACAGGTATGGCTGGCCACGCCCTACTTCGCGCCGGGGCGCAAGTTTTTGCATGCGTTAGCCAGTGCCGCCGAACGCGGGGTGAGTGTGACGCTGCTGCTCGGAGCCGGGCAATTCGCGCTGCAAGATGCGGTAGCGCGGGCGTTTTACCCGCGCCTGTTAAAAAGCGGGGTCAAGCTGTATGAATACCGGCGCACCCAGTTGCATGGCAAGGTTGCCGTAACCGATCAACACTGGCTGACCGTTGGGTCAAGCAATTGTGATGGTTTAAGCCTGTTCTTGAATCAGGAAGCGAATCTGATGGTCAAGGATGCCGAACTGGCGCGGCAAATGCGCGAACACATCGAACAGGCGGTGCAAGACGCGACCCAGATTACCCTGACCGATTTTGTGCAGGAGCCGTTGTACAAGCGGGCGTGGTATGAACTGGCGTTTTGGATGTATTTGGGCTTGATGCGGATTGTTACTTGGGGGGAGTATGCGTAGCGATACGCCAGCATAACAACAATTAAACAATCGCTCCCCCAGCCGTCACCCCACCCGGCCCATGTTCTGCCGCCAATCGGGCCAAACCGTATTTCACCAAATCATCGGTCAGAATATCAAGGCTAAGTTTCTTGCGTTTCCCAATATCGAGTAAAACCGCCATTACATCCGGCTCCAGATAAAGCGGCATCGAAAATTGTGCATTGGGGTGATAGAACTTGCCCATTTCAGCGCGGCTGAAGTCAAATTACGGTGGGGTATCGTCATCATCGACAGCAAGCAAGACAGGATTCATATTGGCACCATAAACAGAGCGGGGTTGTTGTACGCGCCATGGCGCGTGCATTTGACAATGTTCCATAAAGGTATTACGTTCGGTGCGGGTAGCGGGCCGGGCAGAAATGATGCGCACCTGCTGGGTGTTTGAGTCTGCCGTAAACAGGGTATGGGACACCACCAACACCCGCCCGCTATGGTCATGCCCAAGTGTGAGCCAGCGTTCTTCGGCCGCACTGTGCATGGCATCAAACAAGGTCAGCGCAAACGAATCGGCAAATACTTCGGTGGCCCCATGAAAGGCAACACCATGCTTGCCGAGATTGCTGGCCGCCTTGGCTTTATCCCAGGAGAACTCGTATCGCAAATTCTGCGCTTCAAGAAAGATTATTTCTGACATATTGAAAGAGGAACATGAAAAGAAATAGAGGATAACCCAGTAATGCACCAAACCCGTTTTGCATATTAGGCGGGAACGGGCCAAAAATCAAGTGTTTTTATACAGTATTTTTACAAAACAAAAAGCCCGGTCGGGTCTCCCCAAACCGGGCTTTGTTGCCTAACTTCGCATCACCCCAATACCAGCACCCCATTCACCAGCGTCGCCTGACTCAAATCAACGTTGCCGGTCAGTCTGATGATCATATCCACCCCATCGACAAAGCCGCCGGTGGTGCCGTTGTGGCGGCTCTCCACCAAGTAGGTGTCGTTCCCGAACTGGAACCACGCCAGCGCGCCGTTGGTCGCGGCATCGCCGCCGCGCGCAACGGCGGCATTGGCCAGATCGCGGAAGGTGGCTGTGGCACCGATGTCGATTTTGCTGGCGACAAAGGTTTCATTGCCAAGGTCGGCAAAGCCAATCGCGTCGCCCCGGCGTGCATCGAGCACGGTGGCATAGGTGTTCAGATTGGTGCCCGGGGACTGCAACAGCACTCGGTCGGCCCCATCGCCGAGCGAGACATTGTTGCTGGCACCACTGCCAACCAGGGTAACAATATCGGCCCCGCTGCCGCCCTTGTAATCGGCGCGCGAGATGTCGACGGTAACGGTGTTGTTGCCACTGGTGGCAGACGCATCGAAGCTTTTGAACGTGGCCGCGCTGAAGTTGCCGCTAATGCCAGCCGTCTCGCTAACCTTGACTCGGGCCACGCTGGTCAAACCGGTGGTCGAAGCCAGGGTTAAATGGGCATCGCCGGAAAGATTCAGATCAGTCAGGGCCGACATGTTCAGATTGGACAAACTGGAGTTGCTGCCGCTGGTGGCGAGGTTGAGCGTGGTAATGACACCGGCATCGGATATCTGGCCAGCGACGATGCTGCGCAGTGACAGGGCCAGCGTATCGTGGCTATTGCCCGGCAAACCGCCGTTGACAATCGAGACATCCCCACTGCCACCACCCAAGCCAAGTGTGACCAGTGCATTGGCGGTCAGGCTCAGGGTGCTGTAGTTGTTAACCACCACCGTATGCAGGCTGCCTTCGGTTTGGTTGGTACTGTTGGCATCGGTAATGGTTACGCTATTGGTCTGTACGCTGCCTGCATTGCCCGTGCCAATCCGGGCCGCTTCGTTGTTGACCACCACGCTGCTGGTATTGAGTCCACCGTTGACACGCACTGGTGCATCAACCGCTGCACCACCAGCACGGCTACCGGCTGATTGATTGATCACCACCGTACTGCCGCCGTTGACTTCGATCACACCATTGCCCGCCGTGCCGGTAACGGCACTGGCTGCGTAATCGACCACGATTCTGCCGGTTGGCGCTGTGGTATCGCCAATGTTGACACCGTTGCTGCCAAATTCGGCATTGCGCACGGTAACGGTGACGTTATTGCCGCCATCGACCCGAACGCCGCCAGTGGCCAAATTCTGCTCGGTAACGATGATGTTGGCACTGGCTACGGTGGTCAGCGCGGCACCGCCCTTGCTGGTCAGGTTTAGATTGCGCACGCCACCCCAAAGACCGGCATCGAGCGTCACCGGGCCGTTGCCGGTAACGTTGACGATTTCGATATTCGATACCTTGGCTGCCGGGACGGTGTAGCCGTCGGTATGGGTCGACACCAAGATCAAGGTATCGAGCCCGCTTTTGCCATCGAGCGTGTCATCGGCACCAAACACGCTGCGACCCGGCGTATCGGTGGCAATAAAGTTGTCGTTTCTTCCATCCCGACCCATCAGGTTGTCGGCACCGCTGGTCAGCAAATGGCTGGCCGGAATCGGGCTGCGGTCAATGATCCGATCCAGCACATATTGCAATTCGAGCGGCGCGGTATTGCGCGCCAGCGAGGCATCGTCGGTAATGCTGCTCAAAAATTCCTTGAGCACCAGATTGGCTGGCAAGCCGTCGTAGCTAACGATCTCGTCCGGGCTGTCCAGCGCGGCGGTAAAGCTGGAAGCGGCACTGGTCTTGTTGCGATAAGCGACGGCATCACTGCCTTGTGCCCCGGCGGCAATGGTGGTCACCACGTTGTCGATGGTGATGGCATTGCGGTCGAGCAAATCGCGCCAAAAATCCCGGCCTTCGGCTTCAGCCGCACGGCCAAACAGGTTCAGATACACTTGATTGACCACTTCGGCATTGTTCATGCCGCGAAAGGTATCCTGATATTCGGTGGTGGTGGCAAAGGCCGCTGCGACAGCCGAGAGCGCAACGCCACGGTTTTGCACCAGATCGGTCCAGTATTGCAGGCCCACCGCATCGGCAGGCCGGTTGAAATAGGCAACGTATAGTTGCTGAACCTGGGTTTGAATGGCGCTGTTGGGTGGCGCAGGAATGCTGATTACGGTGCGTTGCATGGCGAACTCCTTATCTAACTGCGCGGGAGTATACCCAACCATGGCCACAGGCTGATGTGATATGCATCACAATTGCCCGGTGTTTTACATATCATTACAAACCCGGCCCGACGAGCACCGTGCGCAATCTATCCGCCTGACAAAGCCTGCAAAATATAAACTTGTGACAAAGGTTGCAACGGATCATCAAGCCGTTGGGCATTGGCAATGCGCCGCCCATCGATAAAAATGACCACATTCGGGCGCAAATGCCCCTGATCATCGAGAATATAGCCGCGCAGCAAGGGATTACCGGCAAAAGCATCGGCCAGCGCCAAATCGAGCCGCAATGCAGGTGTTTCAAGCTCGGGCACGCTGGTAAAGCGGCGTAGTTGCTGGGTGAAGGTTAGACGGGGCATGCTGGCAACCATGGTCGGGGCGATGGCAAATTATAGCAGGGCCGCACTGTTCATAAGCGGTTCTTGTCCGGGCCACGCCATGTTATGCTAGCGTTTGCGTGAAGCGACCGGTTGCGACCGGTTTGACTCAGGAACCACAAGGAATCAGGCATGCTTTCGTTTTTAAAACTGCACCACATCGGCCCAAGCCGCGAGCTGGAGGCCCGCTTTGCACCCAGATTAAATTTGATTACCGGGGACAACGGCCTTGGCAAAAGCTTTTTGCTCGATGTGGCCTGGTGGGCAATGACCCATTATTGGCCTGTGGAACTAAACCGAAAACTAGGTAGCGGCTTGATGGCGCGCCCTGCCTTGCCGAATGATCCGGCAGAAATCCGTTGTGAAACGATCCGTGCCACGGATGTTGCCACGAGTGAAGCAAAGCACCTAACCGCACGAACCGAAGTATTTCATGCACTCTGGTCAGCCGATGGTCAAATTTGGCTTGATCAGGATCGCTTGCCCGTATTGGGCAACATCGTTCTGTATGCCATGGCCGATGGCAGTTTTGCCCTCTGGGATCCGGCCCGCAATGCCGCCCGCGCGACCCGGGATTTTGTCAAAGGTTATGCTTTTTCCGCTCGCGAAGTATGGGATGGCTTGATTGACCCAGAGCGTGGCCTGCTATGCAATGGCTTGATCGCTGACTGGGGCAGTTGGCAGAAGGAAAACGGCGCGGCATTTGCCCAATTGCGCGCTGTATTGGAGAAATTGTCCGTCGCCGGAGAGCCACTGGAACCGGGGCCATTTACCCGCATCAGTCTCGACGATCCGCGTGACATCCCAACCCTGAAAATGGCCTATGGCCAAAACACACCGATTTTGCACGCCTCATCCGGCATCAAGCGCATCATTTCTTTCGCCTATTTGCTGGTTTGGGCATGGCAAGAGCATGTCAAGGCATCGGAATTGCGCGGCAAGCCAGCTTCGCCGCACCTGACCTTTTTGATTGACGAGGTAGAAGCCCATCTGCACCCGCGCTGGCAACGGCAGATACTTGATGCCTTGCTCAATGTGGCCAGCGCACTGGCTACGGAAGCACAAGTGCAAATGATCATCACCACCCATGCGCCACTAGTGATGGCTGCCGCCGAACCACGGTTTGACTCCGAACGCGATGCATGGTTTGATTTTGATCTGGAACAGCAGCAAGTCCTATTTCGGCAACGCGAATTTGAAAAACATGGCGTGGTGGCGAACTGGCTAGGTAGCGAAGCGTTTGACTTGCCAAGTGACCGCGCCATCGAATACGAAACCCTGATCACACAGGCGCAGCAGTTGCTGGAACAGGAGCCCCCCCCAAAACCAAAGCAATACGCGAGATGAATGCCAAACTGGTGGCGGCACTGGCACCGGGCGATGAATTTTTATTTAATTGGCGCTATATTTGCCGCCAAAAAGGGTGGCCCAAGTGATCCCGGTCAGACTGCAAAGAGAGCCGAAAAACTTTGATGCCGAGGTACGGCAAAAAGGCTGGCAATGGTTGGACGAGCACCGAATTGCGCACGATGCCCCACCGTCCGAACCGGGCCAATTGCCCAAATATTGGCAAGCGTTCAATCACACGCTGTGGCGAAAATACGGCGGCCTATCACCCCATGAGTGCGTTGTCCAGCCGTCATCCCGTGAACTCCCGCAGTCATTCCTGCCAATAGCGCACCCGTTCGCGCCGGTAGGCCAATACCTGCCATTGCGGCGCAAAAAACAGTTGTACCGCCCCGGCCTGATCGGTGCGCAAGGTCTCAATACCCAGTTGCCGGTAACGCGCCATCACTTCCGGCTTCGGGTGGTGGTAGCGGTTGCGCCAGCCGACCTGGACAATCGCCAGCTTTGGCGCAACCGCCTGCAAAAAGTCACTGCTGGACGAGGTGCCGCTGCCATGGTGTGGCACCAGTAACACATCGCTTTTTAATTGCTGCGGCTGCTGTGCCACCAATGCCTTTTCCTGCGCGGCTTCCAGATCGGCGGGCAGCAAGATCGAGCCGTATTGGGTAATCACTTTCAGGGTGCAACTTTTTGCGTTCGGCTTTAAGCCGGATTCGGCATAGCTGGTAGCGGGTGGATGCAAGATGGCAAATTCGACCCCATCCCAGTGCCAGCGCTGCCCGGCCTGACAGCGCAGCGGCTGTGGCACGGCCTTTAGCAGCGGATGGCCCGCTTCCAGCGAAGAAACCAGCCAGCCTAGCGGCATGGCCTGCACAATCGAGGCGGCACCACCGGCATGGTCGGTATCGCGGTGGCTAATGATCAAGCCATCGAGACCGGTAATGCCGCGCGCCGCCAGATACGGCAAAATCACCCTTGTCCCGCCATCGGACTGGGCCGAATAGGCCGGGCCAGCGTCAAACAATAGCCGATGCCGCGCGGTTTCGAGCAGCAGCGCTTGCCCCTGCCCGACATCAAACGCAGTTACCCATAACTGGCCGTGCTGCGGCGCGCTGGCCCGGCCCAGCAACAGCGGCAGACACAACACGCCCCCCAGCCAGCGCACTGGCCAGCCACGCGGAGCCAGCAGCCACAGCGTGCCAAGCACCGCCAGCCCAAACACCGGCCAATCCGGTCTGGGGGCGCGCCACAGCGCCAACGGCCACTGTTCCATTGTGCCCAGCACCCCAATCAGCCATTGCAAAACCATATGCGCCAAACCCAGCACCAGCGCCGACAAGGGCGCGGGCAACAGGCTGCCGAGCAAAGCCAGCGGCGTCACCACAAAACTGATCAGTGGAATCGCCAGCGCATTGGCCAACGGCCCAATCACCGAATACTGGGCAAACAGCAACAGCGTCAACGGCAACAAACCGAGCGTGATGACGGCCTGGGTGCGCACCCCGGCATATAACTGGCGTTGCCAGCGCTGGCGATAGCGCGCCGTGCGGGCGCTGACGGCATACACAATCAAGCCCACCGCGCCAAACGAGAGCCAAAAACCGGGCCACAGTACCGCCCACGGATCGAACAGCAATACCAGTGCCAGCGCCACCGCCAGCATTTGCGACACGCTGCCGATTCGATTTAGCCACAGTGCCAGCGCCATAACCAGCAACATGATCAGCGTGCGCTGGGCCGGGATGCCAAACCCGGCCAGTGCCACATACAGCACAGCCATGCCAGCGGCGGCCAATGCCATGACTTTGGGAGTCGGCAAGTACAGCGGCCACAGGCCGCCGGTAAACAGCGAGCGACGCCACAAAAAACCGGCCAGTACCGCTGCCAGACCCGCCAGCATGGTGATGTGCAAGCCAGAAATCGACATCAGGTGCCCAACCCCGGTCTGGTTGAACAGTGCCCAGTCGCTTTGTCGAATCGCACGCTGATCGCCAACCACCAGCGCCACCAACACCCCGGCATAGCGCGCATCGGGCAAGGCGTGGTAGATGCGCTCGCGCAGCGCTTCACGTGTGGCGGCCAGTGTGGTGCCGACACCTGGCACAAAGTGGGCCAAGCGCCGGTTGTCGGCATGCTCGCGTACATAGCCAGTGGCACGCACGCGCTGCTCCAGCAGCCAGAGTTCATAATCAAAACCAAACGGATTGGCGTTGCCATGCGGGCGCTGCAAGCGCACCCAGAATTGCCAGCGCTCGCCAGCTCGCACCGGCCGACCGTCATACCAGCCCAAAATCAGCTTGGTGGGCACGGCTGCCCGGTTGCCCTGCACTTGTTCTACGGTAAACGCAAATCGCTCGCCGCCTTCAAACCGGCTCGGCAAATCACTAACCACGCCTTGTAACAGCAGATCGCGCCCTTCAAGTTCGGAGGCCAAACGCTGCGACAAGGTATGGGCGGCCAACGTGGCAGCCCAATAGAAACCCAGTGCTGCCGCACATAGCAGGCACAGCAACCAATAGCCGAGACGTGTAGCCCGCGCATTGGCCACGCGCTTGCCATAACGGGCCAGCAGCAGCGCCAACAGCAACACCAAACCGAGCATTGCCCCCGGCCACGCTGGCAATACTGGCTGATGCTGCAACAGCAGCACGCCGGCCAGCCCACCCAGCACCAGCGCACGCATGCGGCCAGCCTACAGCAGGGCAGCCATGCGTGGCAGTACCGCCGCCGCGTTGCCGCTGGTTACGCTGGCCAGCTCATTCGGGTCAGTTTGGCGCAGTTCTGCCAGTGCTGCGCCAATGGCGGGTAACTCTGCCGGAGTATTGCAGGCCGGATGCAACCAACTAGGGGAAATATCCGGCGCATCGGTTTCCAGCACCAATGCGCCGGGCGGCATGTCCGTTGCCAGACGGCGAATTTGCAGCGCCCGGGTGAACGTCATCGCTCCGCCCAGCCCAAGTTTGAAGCCGAGTTTGACAAACGTTTCCGCCTGTTGAAAGCTGCCGTTAAACGCATGCGCAATCCCGCCCGGCACACCAATGCGGCGCAATTGCTTGAGGATTTCATCTTGCGAGCGGCGCACGTGCAACAGCACTGGCAGCGCAAATTCGCGTGCGATTTTTAATTGCTCTTGATAAAAATGATCCTGTTTGGCACGCAATGTGCCTTCCTTGAGTTGTGGAATGAACAGATCAAGCCCGATTTCACCGATGCCAACAAAGCGCGGATCATCGATTGCGACACGTACCCGTTCGCGCAAACAAACCAAATCGGCAGCCTCGGCCCGCGCCACATACATCGGGTGTATGCCCAGCGTATAACAGCAATTGGGCAGTTGCTGTCCCAGTTCGGTAACGGCATCAAAATTGGCACGCTCGACCGCCGGAATGACGATCATCCCAACCCCGCCCGCCGCCGCCTGTGCCGCCACCGCCTTGCCTGCGGCCAAGCCACCACCAAACTCCAGTGCATCCAAATGACAATGGGTATCGATCCACATGGCCTGCCTCTCGCGCTTAGTGACTACTCGCGGCTCTCGGCCAAGCCATGTTCCGACAGGCGCAGGATCCGGTCACAGTTGCGGGCCAGTTCCATGTCGTGCGTGACGATGATAAACGCGGTGCCAAGCGTAGACGACAATTCAAGCATCAAATCAAAAATCTGGGTCGCGGTGCCATGATCGAGATTGCCAGTCGGTTCATCGGCCAGCACACAGGCCGGACTGGTGACCAAGGCCCGCGCCAGCGCCACCCGCTGCCGCTCGCCGCCCGACAGTTCGCCCGGCACATGGCGCAGGCGTGCCGCCAGCCCAACCCGGCCCAAAATCGCCGCCGCCTGCGCCCGCGCCTGTTCACCCGGCATGCGCCGAATCAAAAGTGGCATGGCCACATTATCGAGCGCCGAAAACTCCGGCAACAGATGATGAAACTGATACACAAAGCCGAGTGCCAGATTGCGCGCCGCACCCCGTTCAACCTCACTCATGCGCGCCAAATCACGCCCCTGCAACCAGACCTGGCCGCTGCTCGGCACATCCAGCCCGCCCAGCAAATGCAACAGCGTCGATTTGCCGCTGCCGGACGCGCCAACAATGGCCACCCGTTCCCCAGCCCGTGCCGCAAACTCGACTGACTGCAATACCGTCAACCGTTCGACACCCTGGACAAAGGTCTTGCCGAGATTCTGGCAGGCCAGCACGGCACCAGCCGGTGCCGTAGCACCTGTGGTGGTGGTTGATGTAGCGGAGGCAGCAGAGGTGGCGGAGTTAGCCGGTTGCTGGCCGTTTTTATTGAGATTATTCATAGCGCAGCGCCTCCGCCGGTTTTACACGCGAAGCGGCCCAACTTGGGTATAGCGTCGCCAAAAACGCCAGCACCACCGCCACCAGCCCAATCGTGGAAACATCACTCCAGCGCAAATCGGAAGGCAGTGCGCTGATCAAATAAATATCACGCGGCAAAAACTGCACGCCCAGCAAACCTTCGATAAACGGCACAATTACATCGACATTTTTCGCCACCACCACCCCGAGCGAGACGCCGATAAACGTACCGAGCCAGCCCACCAGCGCGCCTTGCACCATAAAAATCTTCATAATCGAACCGGGCGAAGCGCCAAGTGTGCGCAAGATGGCAATATCGGCCTGTTTTTCAGTCACCGTCATCACCAGCGTTGACACCAGATTGAACGCCGCCACCGCAATGATCAGCGTCAAAATAATAAACATCATGCGTTTTTCGGTTTGCACGGCAGCAAACCAGGTGCGGTTTTGCTTGGACCAGTCACGGATATACACGTCGGCACTGATCACCCGCGTCAATTCGGCAGCCACCTGCGGTGCGCGCTGCATGTTCGACAGTTTTAGGCGCACCCCGCCCGGGCCATCAAAGCGGAACAGCCGCGCCGCATCGTCCATATGCATGAACACCAGCGCCGAATCATATTCATAATGCCCGGCTTCAAAAATTCCGACCACGGTAAACTGCTTTAAGCGCGGCAACACACCGGCCGGGGTTACCTGCCCTTGCGGTGCCAACAGGGTAATTTTTTGCCCGACCTGCGCATTCATAATGCGCGCCAGTTCACCACCGAGCACGATATTGAATTCCCCCGGCTTCAAGTCATTAAAACTGCCGCGTTTGGTTTGGCTGGCCACATCCGACACCTTCGGCTCTTCCTCCGGCAACACCCCGCGCACCAACACCCCGCGCACGGTTTCCTCGCGCGTCATCATCGCCTGCGCTTCCACATACGGTGCCGCGCCGATCACTTCCT
>JACCDS011161037.1_pt1 | contig 13859 bp, 11 predicted proteins | sample 7446441 | NCBI WGS metagenome assembly JACCDS01 (sample SAMN15323445, study PRJNA562643) | freshwater metagenome | isolation source: river surface water | place: USA:Blue River Watershed | collected 2017-08-17 | reverse complement strand
TTTCTTGTATTGCTGCTTTGCAAGCACCAATCATTATGATGAGCCAAAATCGTCAGGAAGAAAAAGATAGAATGAGAAGTGAAAATGACTACTTGATTAACCTGAAAGCAGAAATGCAAATCAGAAGTTTGCAACAAAAGATGGATTTGCTGTTGGAAGAACAAATCAAAACCTTGTTTGAATCTCAAGCAAAACAATTTGCTTTACTTGATGAAATCAAGAAGAAACTTGATAAAATGGATAACAAAAAACTTTAGTTTGCGATAAAATATACAAGAATGAACGAAGAATTTTATGAACAAGTTTTTGAAAAAATTGACTTTTCAAAACAAGTAATTACTGGTAAAGAATACGATAGTTGCACTTTTAAAAACTGTGATTTTTCGAATACTAATCTATCCAACAAAGATTTTATTGATTGTACTTTCGAGAGTTGTAATCTTAGTAGCGTCAACTTGAACAATACAAGTTTGAAAACGGTGAAATTCATTGATTGTAAAATCATTGGTGTAGATTTTAGTATCAGTAAAGAATTCTTATTTTCAGTATATTTTAAAAATTGTTCGCTAAATTATACTTACTTCTTCAAGAATAAATTGAAGAAAACTAAATTTGAACATTGTCAGATTCAAGAAGCAAATTTTAGTGAAGCAGATTTAACTGGCGCATCGTTCAATCATTGTGATTTATTAAATACTGTTTTTGAGCAAACCAATCTGACTCAAACAGATTTTAGAACAGCCGAACATTACGCCATCAATCCAGAAAAAAATAACATCAAAAAAGCGAAATTTTCTTACGATGGCATCAGAGGTTTACTGTATCAATATGATATTGTGATTGAGTAAAAAATAGCCATAAAACTTTATTCTAAACAAAAACTATGTTTATCTTAACTTCAAAGAACTCGATAGCGAACCACTTTATCGCTGAACTTCGTGATGTAAAAATCCAACAGGATTCGATGAGATTTCGAAAAAATCTAGAACGCTTAGGTGAAGTACTGGCTTATGAAATTTCAAAAACACTTTCCTACGAAAGTGCAGAAGTACAAAGTCCTTTAGCCATTTCAAAAACAGAACTATTGTTGAATCAACCTGTGTTGGTAACCATTCTTCGGGCAAGTTTACCTTTTCATCAGGGTTTTATTAATGTCTTCGATAAAGCTGAAAATGCTTTTATAGGTGCATACAGAGGAAAACACCTTGCTGACGAGAGCTTTGATGTAGAAATGGATTACTTGGCAAGTCCAGATTTAACCGATAAAACGATTATTTTAATAGACCCCATGTTGGCTACGGGAAAATCTTTGTTGAAATCGTATCAAGCCTTGTTGAAGTATGGCAAACCAGCTAAAGTAATTATTTCTGCGGCCATTGCAGCGCCAGAAGGCGTGGCGTTCTTACAAAAACACTTACCAGAAGCAACACTTTTTGTAGGAACACTTGATGAATATTTGAATGAAAAATACTACATCGTGCCAGGTTTGGGCGATGCTGGTGATTTAGCTTTTGGGTTGAAACTATAGTTTTTCTCGCAACAGACTGATCCCGACTTCACAAGACAAACACTTTTTACACTGACAAAAACCATTGAACCATTCAATACCTGCTTGAGAATCAAAAGCTGACTTAATTGTCACATCTAAACTTTGCCAGTGTCTCGTAATTTTATTTTCTTCAGCAGGTAATTCTTCTAAAAAGCGAATTGCCTTTTCGATATAACGAGCATCATCTTTCCGCTGACTGTAAGTCACAAGTAAAGGAATGATGGTATTGATGATGATATTTTCGATAGAACTTTCTCCAATAATTGCTACTTTCCCATTTGCCTTTTTGCCAAACAAATAATGCTCTTGCCAATAAATAGATTGTTTTACTCGCATGGTTTTAGAAACATTCTCCACATTTTCAAGGTGTAACATCACAGAAAATAGGTTGATATTTTCTTGAATAATTTTCGCAAACTGTGCCAAACGAACAGTTGGAAAATTGGCTGGTCTTAGCCGTAAATACTTCCATTCATGCAAAGCCATTACTTTATTTTGTAACTGATATTTTGCTGAAAGAAACTGAAACTCTTTCGCTAATTTGCTTTGGTACTCGTCATTTTCATCAATTACATTTAGAAAACCCGCCACACCAAAAAGTAATGATTCCATCTGAAAAAGGTTATCACGATGTTTATTTAAAACCTTTAATGGTAAATTTTGGGAAAGTCTGATAAAAGGCTCGGCATTAAGTTTAAATCCGAAGTTTTTTGCCAATACTTGATAAGCAGTTTCCTCCCAATCTTGTTTGTTTTGAGAAAGCAATTCATGAATAAAAGATGACTTTGTAGCAAGTCTCTGCATTAATACTTTATCCAACATCGCCATTTTTTTGAGTCCACTTACTTGACCAAATTGTGATTGACAAGGAATCAACGCTTTGCTTTCAATCAAATTAAAGTACTTTTGGATTAAAGTATTGTCTGTTTTATCTGAAAGTATCAACGTTGGGATTTTAGTGCTATCCTTTCTGAGAATCGGTTTATCATCTTCCCAAACTACATGAAGAATTACATTTTGATAAGCGGCGTCTGTTTGATGTTCATGAAGATTCCAATCTGAAGACTTTAGGTGAATTTCCACAGCTCCTGCCCATTCTACTTCACCAATCAGCACACGAGCATCCTGAAAATCAGCACCAGCATTTGTATTGTAGTTACCAATTTTGATAACTTGTAGCGATTCATTATCAGTAGTTTGCAGGCAAGATTTATCAAAATATTGAAATTGCCAGAGAAAGTGCAGAAAAGCCTCATTCATAAGTAACTCAAAATTAATTGTTTAAACAAAAATAATGAGTTTGGTGGATTTTCATCAAAAAATAAAAAAGAAATGCCGACAAAATCGAGCATTCTTTTATAAAACATGGACACAATCCATGTAAAATATTCAATAGAGTTTAGAGGAAAACGAAAAAAGTTTAGTCTTCTATGGGTACATTATAAGTAATGTACAAATTACGTTTTGCTTGTAAAATATGTCGATGATTATGTGCAACCAAAAACTGAAATACATCCCCCAATTTCAACTTTATCCATTTGGCAATTGAAATCGGAATCCTAACGGCGTTCATATCTACACTAGTACTTTGTTTAAGTAACTTCAATAATTCTTCTTGCTGTTCGATAAATTCAGCAACGACTTTGTGTGCATCCAAATTGGAAAGAGGAGTATGATTTTTGGCGGCTTTCATTTTTTTCATCTTCTCTTTTGGCTCCATAAGTTGCGTAAAATATGCACCCAAATATGAACTTTTAAAAAGTAAACTTCCCTCCTGCTGAGGTTGATTTTCCAGCGCTTTTTTGATGACTGGCAGATAATACCTTCCATAAGTATTTAGGTGTTCCAAACATTGAGCGATACTCCAGCCTCCATTACTGGCAGGTTTTAATAAAACACTTTCATGAAGATTTTGAAACAGACTGATACTCTCTTTCAAATGCAGTTCAAGTCTATCTTCTAGGTTACTGATTAAAACTTTATTTTCAATACTTTTCATCACAATTGTATTTATTTAATGAGGTTAAAATTGATAATGCAAAGTTGCCAAATTGCACTTACAGAAAAGTTGGTAAATACCAAGATTTTTGAAAGAGGCTTCACTTACCGGATACATCAAAAAGAAAATTTGCATAGAAGTTAATAAATCCGCTATTTTGACGTAAAAAATCTTTGTAAATAAACTCATATCAATATGATTTACGTTTTTCAACCATATAATATTCAATCTTCTATTTTTAGAAAATCCATTTTAATCGTGCTTTGTACCGTTTTTTTTACCGCTTGTAAAAGTACAAAAGTGGTTAGCACGAGTTCAGCGTTGCCTACGCCTGTCATCAAAAAAGATAAAGTTGTAGAAATCACTATAAAATCATTAGAGGCAATTGATTTAGAAGAAGATTTAAGTTTTGCAGATGAAGTTTCATTGACTTATGCGCTTACAATAGTTGATGAAAATAAGAAAATTTTGAAGGTAATTAATAATTCATGGGGAGTAGAAAGCCTCAAAAAAGGACAAATTGTTAAAGCTGAAAAGTTTAAAAAATTAGAAATTATAGTACCTGAGAATGGTAAATTAATGTCTTCTGTAATCTTGATGGAAATAGATAATTATGAAAAAGCAATGAGTACCATCAAAAAAATCAATGAATTGGGTGGTTTAGCTAAAATTCCTGCAACGATAATCAGTATTGCAGAATATGAAACGCCACTGGCGATTGTTTTTGCCAGTTTACAAGCTGCGGGTTTAGGACTGAAAGTTGCCGAGCGTTTCGACCAAGACGATTTACTCGGACAAAGCACTTTTGAATTAAAATTAGATTCGTTGACAAATAATCAAAAAAACTATCCCATCGATTTAATCTTCGAAGGCGAACATCTTAAAAATACTTTTCGGTATAAACTTAGCTACGAATTAAAAGTTAAATGATTATTTTTCAAGAAAAGGTATAAAGTATTGGATAATAGCACTTTATACCTTTTGCTATATTTTTAAATAAAATAGAGATAATACTTAGCTGGTTTTTTATTTATATTTTTGTAATTCTCTTACAATAATCATAAGCTTTTAATAGTTACTTAAGGTACCATGTACTTATACGTTTTGTGTGTTGAGGCGAATAAATTTTAGGGTATCAAGGTTTAAAAGTAACTACTTTAAACCAATAAGATTGAAAAATAATGAATAAATCACTAACCAGAATATACAAGCTAATTGCATTAATATTGATAACGGTTACCACAGCCGATGCTCAGAATGAAAATTATGCACTCAAAATCGGGAATAGAATCATCAATTCAAAAGAATTTTCCCAAACCTATCAAAAATTACTTCAAAGCGATAGTATTCGAAAAGATAATCAAAAAGAATTCATCAATAATTATGTTAATTACAAGCTAGTTGTTTATGCAGCCGAACGAATGGGCAAAGATACCACCCGTGCTTTTCGTGAAGAAATAGAAAGTTACCGCAAAGAATTAGCCAGCCCTTATTTATTAGACAAACAAGTACTCGAAAAACTCATTCAAGAAGCATACGAAAGAATGCGTGAAGAAGTAAGAGTAGCACAAATATTTATTCCGTTAGCCAAAAATGCAAGCCCTGCCGATACACTGGCGGCCTATAATGAGCTGAGATCGTTAAGAGCCAGAATTACAAAAGGTGAATCTTTCGAACAATTAGCAAAAACGCATTCTAAAGATACCTTCTCGGCCTCAAGAGGTGGCGACTTGGGATTCCTCTCTGTTTTAGAAAACAATTATACCTTTGAAAGTGCTGCTTATAATACTCCTAAAGGTGAAATGTCGATTCCATTCAGAACGAATAAAGGTTTTCATTTAATTAAAGTACTTGATAGACATTCGTTCAGAGGAAAGGTTAAATTAGCCCACATACTTGTGAGTTTAGCTCCAAATGCTTCTTCGGCAGAGGCTGCTGCTGCAAAAAAGAAAATTGATGAGGCTTACGAATACTTAAAAAGAAATGAACCTTTTGAAGGAGTTTGTAGAGTATTCTCTGAAGACCCACGTACCAAAGATAATGGTGGCGTAATGACTAGATTCTATGATGCTGGCACGTTAATCGACCAGAAAATCGTAGAAACTGTTTTTGCACTAAAAGCAGAAAATGATTACAGCCTACCCATTCAAACATCTTTAGGCTGGCACATTTTCCGCCTTATTGAAAAGAAAAGTTTACCCAAATACGACGAGATGGCACCTTACATCCGTCAAAAGATTAATGCAGATGCGTCACGAAATGTTATTATCAAGAAAAATATAGTCAAACGATTGAAGAAAGATAATAATTTTCAAGAAATTGTATCGGTAAAACAAGACGCTATCGATAATTTTTATAAAGATAGAATTGGTTCTGAAGACTATCTGAGCAAAACACTTTTTACCATCAATCAAACACCTTCGACGGTAAAAGATTTTTATTCTTTTGTTACAAAAAATCAGCGGCAGCTCGCAAAATTAAAAGCATTGGATGAAAAAACACCACTAGATTGGTACGAACTCTTTGTGGAAAATCAAAACTTGAAGTTTGAAGAGGCAAACCTAGAAATTAAATTTCCTGAATTTCGTGCCGACATTCAGGAATACAGAGAAGGTATTCTTCAAAAACAGATGTTGAATGAATTCATTTTTGATAAATCTCTTGACTCACTTTCACAGGTAAAATTTTACAACCAGCACTTAGCGGATTATCAATATACCCATAGAGTTTTAGCTAAAGTAATTAGTAGCGACCGTAAAGAAACCCTAGAACAAGCCAAAGCTTTGCTGGCTAAAGCGCCTTATCCTTCAAATCGGAGATTTCCAGATATTTATTTCGAGAAAGATAAATCTGCTTTCTCGGCTGATGCTCAGAAAATGCTTTATGATTTGAATATTATCTTAATGAAAAATAGAGATTACTTGGTTGAAGTTACAGGTAATTCAGACCCAGAAGAGCAAGAAAGTATTGCTGCTGAAAGAGCAAAAAAAGCGGTTAATTATCTTATCAATAGTGGTGTTTCGCCTATGAGAATTATTGAAAAAGATGATGGAAAATATAAACCAGTTTCAAAAACAGATAGAAGTAAAAATAGTAGAATTGGGATTAGATTTTTCTCCGATTCGATGGAAGATGTCGTAAAGAGATTCAACGCCTTGAAGCCAAATAGCTTAACTGCTGAGGAAGGCTACTTTAAAAAAGATGAAAATGAGTATGTAACCGCAGTAGATTGGACTGTTGGTGAAAAAAACATAAACATCAAAGGAAGATTTGTTTACATCGATGTCCAGAAAGTTGAAGAACCTAGAACCAAAACTTTCAAAGAGGCTCGTGGACAGATTACCCGAGATCTCCAAAAACAATTATCGGATGATTGGTTCAATCAATTAAAAGAAAAGTATCCGATTAGTCTCAATGAAAGTGAAATTCAAAAAATAGTGGATTAACAAAAAAGTCAAAAGTAGAAGTAAAACACTTTCACTTTTGACTTTTTTTATTAGTTAGGAGCTTTTTATACCTTCTTTACTATTCTATAGCCACTCTTAACACTTTTTAACGGAGTTAGCATACCAAATTAGAGATTAAAAAACGTTATCTTTGTCAATCTACGTACATTTCAAAAATCCATAAATCATGTGCGTTTCATATTAATTCATTTTATAGATGAAATTTTCGAAATTCTTTATTTCCCTTTTCGTTATTACGCTGCATTTTGGTCAAGCATTAACGGCACAAACGCCAGTTGTGATTGATAAAATCATTGCAAAAGTTGACAACCATTATATTTTAAAATCAGAGCTAGAAACTCAGGTACAACAATACAAACAGAGTGGCCAAGCGGGTGCTCCTTCTGCTTGCCAACTTTTTGAAAGCTTGGTAGTAGGTAAATTAATGTTGGCAAAATCAGAAATTGACTCTATTAGCGTTGATGATAAACGAGTAGAATCTGAACTTTCTACAAGAATGGAACAAATGGAGCAACAATTTGGCTCTCAGAAAAACATTATTGAAGCCTATGGAAAGAGTATTTCTTCCCTAAAAGATGAGTTGCGCTCGGCTATCAAAGAACAATTGATTACTCGTAAAATGCAAGAAAAGATTTCAGGTGATGTTAAAATTACACCTAGAGAAGTACGTCGCTTTTATGAAGAAATTCCAAAAGATTCAATTCCTTATATGCCTTCTGAAGTTGAGATTGGTCATATCGTAAGATTAGCCAAGCCAACAAAAACACAAAAAGAAGAACTGTACAAAAGACTTAATGACTACAAAAGAAGGGTTGAAAATGGTGAATCATTTGAAGAATTGGCCAAATTATACTCTGAAGATTTAGGTTCAGGAAAAAGAGGTGGTGATTTAGGCTTTGCAAAACGTGGCCAAATGGTAGCCCCTTTTGAAGCGGCAGCTTTAAAACTAAAGCCAAATCAAATGTCAGATGTTGTAGAATCTGAATTTGGTTATCACCTAATTAAGCTTCTTGAAGTACGTGGACAAGAGTATCATGCTTTACATATTTTATTAAGACCAGATTATCAACGTTTGGATGTAACTGAACCTACTCGTTTCTTGGATAGTATCAGGGTATTAATACAACGAGATAGTATTAAGTTTGAACGTGCAGCTAAAGATTTCTCTGAAGATAAAGCAACACAAGATGGCGGTGGAATGATTACAGACCCACAAACCCGCTCTGTAAAATTAGCCTTAGATGGTACAATGGAATCTGGTTTATACTTTACAATAGACTCTATGACTGTCGGTACAATTTCACAACCAATGGCTTATCGTACTGAGGATGGCCGTTCGGCAATGAGAATTTTATTTTATAAAGCTAAACATCCGCCACACTATGCTAATTTACAAGACGACTTTCAACGAATGTCTAATTACGCTTTGAATAGGAAACGAAACACTGCCATAGAAAAATGGTTTGCCACCGCCAAAGATGATGTATTTATCTATATTGTAGATGAATACAAGGCCTGCAATGTTATGAAAACGAATGATCAATGATTTTAAGATTGATTATTCTTTGGTAAAAAAGTTGTTTTAAATTAAATTGTGTCAGGTTAAATTAAAATTAGCCTGACATTTTTCGTTATAAGTACATCTCATAATATCAAGCAATATTTTGTGTGATTAAATCATACAAAATCGACAAACAAAATAGAAATATGGTTCAATTCAAATCAGATGTAGAGGCAGTTGATGCTTTGCAAGAATCCTATCAAAAACTTACTTCAGAAATTGGAAAAGTTGTTATTGGTCAAGAAGAAACAGTAAAAATGTTACTTACCGCCATTTTTTGTCAAGGGCATTGCTTGTTAGTGGGTGTACCAGGATTGGCGAAAACATTATTGATTCAAACCATTTCAGATGCTTTGGATTTAGATTTTAACAGAATACAATTTACTCCAGACCTAATGCCTTCGGATATTATTGGTTCTGAAACACTTGATAACGAGCGTAATTTTAGGTTTGTAAAAGGGCCAATCTTTGCCAATATCGTTCTAGCAGATGAAGTAAACCGTACACCTCCAAAAACACAATCAGCACTCTTAGAAGCCATGCAAGAGTATTCTGTAACAGTTGCAGGGAAAAAATATGCGTTAGAAAAGCCTTTCTTCGTTTTGGCAACACAAAACCCAATTGAACAAGAAGGTACTTATCCATTACCAGAGGCTCAATTAGACCGTTTTATGTTCATGGTAACGCTTGATTATCCATCTTATCAAGCTGAATTAGACATTGTTAAAAACACAACATCTGACAAAAAATATAAAGTAACCAAACAAGTATCTGGTGATGAAATTTTAGCATTTCAGCAATTGGTTAGAAGGGTGCCAATTGCTGATAATGTAGTAGAATATGCTGTTAAACTCGTTCATAAAACAAGACCAAACACTGAACTTGCTGATGCTATTTCAAATAAGTATTTAGAATGGGGCGCAGGCCCGAGGGCATCTCAAAACTTAATTTTAGCCGCTAAATGTAATGCTTTATTGAATGGGAAGTATTCGCCAGACATTGAAGATGTGAAGGCTGTAGCAATGGCTGTACTTCGCCACAGAATTGTTCGAAATTTTAAGGCAGAGGCTGAAGGCATTTCTGTAGAAAATATTATCAGGCAACTTTTATAATCATAAAAAAGCCTCAAGATTTTAAATCTTGAGGCTTTTTTATGATTATAAAATCAATTATTTCTTTGGAGCACCTCCTGCTGGAGTTGTAGCAGCTGGAGTTGCTGGTGCTGGAGTCAATGGTTTTGGTGTTACACCCATTTTCTTTAATACTAAATCAGAGATGTTAGCATCGTCTGGTGCATGTAAAACGATTGGTGTTGTTCCTTGGCCAGCATCGTAATTGAACACGAATGCAAATCCATTTTCCTTCGCTACGTTATGCATATTATCTTCAATCTTCTTTAACAAAGGTTGCAATAACTGCATTTGTTTCTTTTGCAAAGAAGTAGATGAATTTTGACGGAACTCTTCAATACTAGACTGCATTCCTTGTAATTCTTTCTCTCTATCCGCTTTGATAACATCCGCCATTGTGGCAGCATTTTTCTCGTAATCAGCTAATTTAGTTTGAAAATCCTTCACTTTTTGCTGATACATATTGTCATATTGCGTTTTAGTAGTCGTTAATTCAGTTTCTACTTGTTTTGCTTCTGGCATTTGAGCTAAAATGTAATCTAAGCTGATGTATCCGATTTTTTGTTGTGCATTTACATTAGCTGTTGCTAAAGCAAGAATTGCAAATAAAGCAATTAAAAATTTGTTCTTCATTGTGTTTGTTATTCTGATTTGGTTAATTACTCTTTTTTAAAGTTGCTTAACGCTCCTTTTCTATTCGTTTTACTTTTTGTTGTGCTGTTATTTTCTTTTTCTTCTTCGCTTTGCTTAGCTTCTTGTTCCTGCTTTTCTTTGATTTGCTCTGGCGAAATACCTAACTCTTCCATTACATAATCTGTATAATCATGTGTAGGATTGGTATATAACATGGCAATTCCATCAGACGATTTATCAAAAAGAATATCTAATCTTTTAAGCCTTGCAACTTTTTCTACTGCTTTTGCAACTTCGTCCAAAACAGGTTTCATGATGTCTTGCTTTTTTTTGAACAATTCACCTTCAAAACCAAATATTTTATGTTGTAGATCTTTTGCTTCTTTTTCTTTTTCAGCGATTACTTTTAATCGCAGTACTTTCATTTCTTCCGTCAATAGAACTTCCTCGAGTCTGTATGCTTTTTCAAGTTTAGCAAGTTCATCATTTTTAGCACTTACTTCTTTAATCCATCTAGCTGTCAACTTTTCTATTTCTACTTGGGCATTTTGATATTCAGGCAATTTTGAAGTTATATATTCTGTGTCTATATAACCAAATTTCTGAGCTTTGACGGTAGCAGAAAAACACAGGAATGGCAAAATTAGTAAAAATATCCGCTTTTTCATGGCTAAGCTTGTTATTTTAGTAAATGTATTTGATTAACGCCTCTAACAATATCTTATTGCTATCTTGAATGGATTAACAAAACTTTAACAATACTTAAAAACCAAGCCAATAACTAAAAAGGCTTGGTTTTATTCATAATTTCTAACGAATTTGCTGACCAATTGAGAACGTAAACGCTTGTTGACCAAAACCATTACTTGATGTTTGACCAGGTACTTTATCAAAAGCAAATCCGTAATCAATACCAATCATCCCGAATGCTGGCATGAAAATTCTCGCACCAAAACCTGCTGATTTGTACAATTTGAACGGATTATATTCTGTATAATTAGCAAAGTTGTTTCCACCTTCAGCAAAACCTAATAAGAAAATTGTGGCTGATGGATTTAATGACACTGGATAACGAACCTCCATTACAAACTTATTATAAGCTACCCCACCACTTGGTAAACTTCCTTGCGACCCAAATACTCTATCTTTATAACCACGAAGAGCGATGATATCTCGGCTGATAACATTAAAACCTGTTTGCATCCCTGAACCTCCAAGATCGAAACGTTCGAAACGGGTAATATCTTTATTTGAATTATACGAACCAAGGAAGCCCATGTGAGTTCTCATGTGGAATACCAATTTACTGGTAATCGGAGTAAACCATGAGGCATCAAACATCCATTTATGATATTCAATTAAGTTTTTGTTATCCCCCCCGAACAATGAGTAAGGCGGAGTTAATGATGCAGTTAATGAGAAGCTTGAACCTGAACGTGGGAATGTTGGGTTGTCAATACTATTTCTTGAAAAGTTAGTGACAAATGAAACAGCGACTGAATTACCTTCTGGATAACCATAGTAAGGCAAGTTTTTCACATCAATTAATTGTAATGATAATGAATTACTCAATGAAAAATAATCATCTGGCACTTTCAAACGCTTTCCTAAACTGAAAGCTAATGTGGTACTATTAAAGTGAGCCTCGTTTTGTGCGGCAGTAGCACTATCCGATGTCGAGGTATTTAAACCTAGGCCTGTTCCGTAACCATAGCCAAAACCGCCTCCGTACAAACCACCTCCGTACAAACCACTTCCATAACCATTGCCATAATTACTGAGTTGGTTGTACTGCTGAATTTTGTATGGATATGAAATACTTCTACTTAATGATATCGAAAATGAGTTTGGTTTTTTACCACCTAACCAAGGTTCGGTAAAAGATAAAGAGTAGTTTTGAAACGAAGTACCATTTGCTTGGAAACGAACAGACAACTTTTGTCCGTCACCAGAAGGTAATGGTTTCCATGCGCTTAGGTTACCAATATTTCTTGCAGAGAAGTTATTAAACGTTACTCCTAGCGTTCCAACAAAACCGATGTAACCACCCCAACCACCTGATAGCTCAATTTGGTCAGAAGGTTTTTCTTCTACATTATATTCAATATCAACAGTTCCATCAGCTTTTGGAATTGGGTTTGGCGTAATTTTTTCAGGGTTGAAATAACCAATAGTTGATAACTCACGAACAGTACGAATAATGGCAGATTTACTAAATTTTTGTCCTGGTAAAGTTCTAATTTCACGCATTACTACATGGTCAGAAGTTTTAGTGTTACCGTTCACAATTACTTTATTAATAGTAGCTTGTTTACCTTCGGTAATTCTGAAGGTTAAATCCATCGAATCTCCAGCAACTGCTGTCTCTACTGGTTCGCATTGATAAAACAAGTAGCCATTGTCCATGTAGGCAGAACTTACATCCTCACCTGGCTTTCCGTTTAAGCGTTTTTCTAAATCTTCAACATTATATACATCACCTTTCTTTACACCCAATAATTCGGTTAAGATTGAGTCAGGGTAGATATAATTTCCCTCCCAATAAAGATTTCTGTAATGATATTGCTTACCTTCATCTAGCTTCAAGATAATTTTAACAGTTTTTTCAGAATCTTTGAAAACTGAATCAGAAATCAACTGAGCATCTCTGTATCCTTTTTTATTATAAAATTCAATCAATTTAAGCTTATCTTCCTCAAATTTCTTAGGAACATACTTAGATGAAGTGAATAATTTATAAAATGCTTTTTGTTTTGTTCCTTTCAATTTTCGTCTAAGGATACTCTCTTTAATTTCTGTTCTACCAACAAACTCAATTTTAGAGATTTTCACTTTATCGCCTTTCTTGATTGCTACTTTCATTGTAGCATTATTTCCACGTAGCGAATCAGTTTTATCTGCAATTTTGATAGTCACATTCAAGAAGCCTTTATCTTGATAATACCTTCTAATGGCTAGCTCCACGTTTTTCTTAACCGTTTCGGTAACAATTTTACCTTTATAGGTTTTAATCTTGTCGCTAAGAGTTTCTTGTTCCCCTTTTTTAATACCTGTGTATTCGATCTTATATAATCTCGGGCGTTCTTTAATTTTGATATTTAGCCAGATTTTATCTCCTTCTATTTTAGTAGCTTCTACTTCTACTTCTTCTAAAATACCTTGACTCATCAATTTTTTAATAGCAGAGGTAGCAGCATCGCCTGGTACTTTAATTCTATCTCCTACCCTTAACCCAGAAAGAGAAATCATAGAATTTCCATCATAGAATTTGGAACCAGTTGTCGTAATTTCTGCAATTTCGTATTCTTTCGGTTCAGCGTAGTCTAATTCTACTGCTTTTTCAGCAATAGGCGAGCGTGCACCCATTGCACCACGCAACTGCGCTTGTGAAAAAAAAGAAATAAATAAGCAACAAAGTAATAATGTATATTTTTTCATTTTGCGAATAGTTCTCATTTCAGATGAGAAAGAAAACATTTGTATTTTAAGCATTTACTGGGTTTTTAATTTGCTCTGAGGT
>JACCDS010756756.1_pt1 | contig 13861 bp, 8 predicted proteins | sample 7446441 | NCBI WGS metagenome assembly JACCDS01 (sample SAMN15323445, study PRJNA562643) | freshwater metagenome | isolation source: river surface water | place: USA:Blue River Watershed | collected 2017-08-17 | reverse complement strand
TATTCGTTGAGCAATAATCTCACCTATACCATATACCCTAATTAAATCTTCTAACGACGCTTTATTAATATCCATTACTACTATTTCTTTCTTTTTATACAAAACAGAAGAATTAGCAGTACTAACTATTTTCCTTTTAGTTTTTTGATTGATCCAATCCGGAAATTTAAAATACGGAGCAATTACTTGGAGCAAGGAATCTGATATTTGGGTTATCTTTTGAAACTCTTCGGCAGAATTAACATATTTATTCCGCTTTCTATAGGACAATAAGCGGTCGATTTCTTCAACAGACATCCCTAATTTATATCCTTTGTAATCAGAAATAAAGTTGGGATTAAACGGAAACATTCTAGTACTATCGTTTCTATTTACACTTTTGAGTGAATCTATTTCTAATTGTACCGCCATCCATCTTTCTTTTCCAGCATTTTCTTTTATTGGCTTACTAAAATCTAAGAAAAAGTAACTCGTTTGCAATAAAACTATACAACTGAAAAGAACCAAAAGACCTATTCGCTGTTGTTTAGAAAATTTAAAATAATAGAACAATCGTTTACGATTCATGATTTGGGACAATTAAAATTTGGGAATCTAAATATATAAAAAAATTAAAAAACACTTCAGCACTTAGTCATAATTCATTTTTTATAACTTTAAAAGCATTTATTGTTTTTATTTTTTATAAAAAACAATACATTTGGGAATTAATAACACTAATCATTTTAAATTATGTCAATTTGGAAAAGAAAACCATTAGCACAGCTTTTGGCAGAAGCCGGAGATTCTGAAAAAGGGTTAAAAAGAACGCTAACCTCTTGGTCACTAATTGCTTTAGGTATAGGAGCTATCATAGGTGCTGGACTATTTGTAAGAACGGCTACAGCTGCAGCTCAAAGCGCAGGCCCTTCTGTTACTATCGCTTTTATTGTTGCCGCAGTAGGTTGTGCTCTAGCGGGACTTTGCTATGCAGAACTTTCGTCTTCAATTCCAATTTCTGGAAGCGCTTACACCTACACCTATGCCACCATGGGGGAATTTTTAGCTTGGATCATTGGTTGGGATTTAATTTTAGAATATGCTGTTGGTGCCGCTACAGTAGGTATCGCTTGGAGTGAATACCTGAACAATTTACTAGTCACTGTCTTTCATGTCAGTCCAATTCCTTACGAATTTTCACATTCTCCATTTCAAACTTCAGCTGAAGGCATTCAAGGAATTATTAACCTCCCTGCCTTATTTATAGTAGGAATAATTAGTTTACTATTAATTAAAGGTATCCAAGAATCAGCTTTCGTAAACGGAATAATTGTTATTTTGAAAGTAGCTATTGTAGTACTTATCATTGTTATTGGATGGAATTTTATTAATCCAACCAATCATACTCCTTATATTCCTGAGAGTTCGATTTTTACAGACGAACATGGTATAGATCATAATTACGGAGGTATTTTGGGGATTTTAGGAGCCGCAGGTACTGTATTCTTTGCTTTCATTGGATTTGATGCTGTGAGTACTGCTGCTCAAGAAACCAAAAACCCTAAGAAATCAATGCCAATAGGTATATTAGGGTCATTAGCAATCTGTACACTCCTTTATATTCTTTTTGCTCACGTTTTAACTGGAGTTGCGACAGTAGAAGACTTTAGAACCGGAGGAAAAGAAGCCTCTGTTGCATTTGCAATTAACAAGTATATGATTGGATATGAATGGCTAGGTCAATTAGTTACTGTGGCTATTTTAGCAGGATTTTCATCGGTTATTTTAGTAATGCTCTTAGGGCAATCTCGCGTGTTTTACGCTATGGGTAAAGATGGCTTATTGCCTAAAGCATTTAGTGATTTACATCCAAAATTCAAAACTCCATACAAAGCAAACATTGTTATCTTGATTATTGTTGGAACTTTTGCTGCATTTATACCAGGTGATATCGTAGGTGACATGACTAGTATTGGAACTCTATTTGCTTTCGTATTGGTATGCATCTCTGTAATCATTTTGAGAGTAAAAGAGCCTAATATGGTACGTGAATTTAAAACTCCATTAGTACCTTTTGTCCCTTTATTAGGCGTTGGAGTTTGTATCGCTATGATGTATGGTTTAGGATGGACTAATTGGTTACGTCTTTTTGCATGGATGGCCTTAGGTGTAGTTTTTTACTTTTTGTACGGAAAAAAACATAGTGTTTTAAACAATGAAAAATAATTAAAAAGGAGCTTTTAGGCTCCTTTTTAATATCCTAAAAAATTCATAAATCAAAAACAGAACTTCGTTTTGCTCTAATCAAATCTTTTAATCGAATCCAAAAAGCTAACACCAAATAGACCGCAAACCACAATCCTACTGTTACAAAAGATAAATAGATAAAAAACAATCGAACACTACTAGCACGCATCCCCAAAGCATCTGCCAACCGAGAAGAAACATGAAAACCGTGTTTTTCTAAAAAAAATTTTAATTGGTTCATAATTACATTAACTGTAGCTCTTCAAAGCTACAAAAATTAAACAAAACAGAAAACTTATTTGTTTCGTATCAATTCCACTCCAATAGCACAATGCAAACAGCTATTTTTATTACAATATTCCTTTTTTAGCTGAAGTAACGATTGACTTTCGTAAGCGTTTTTTGAAGGTATACCAAAAAAATTAAATTTATCTATAATAGTATTCTTCTCTGATGCTATTTCAGATAGAATTTGTATCAATTCTTCGCTATTGTCTTTTCCTATAGTCTGACTATAAGAAAACTTAACAGGTAAAATAGTATTAATGATTAATAAATCAATAAAAGATTTTGAAAGTAATTTCTTTTTCTTAGGACTAACTTTATCAAACTGATAATGATTTAACCAGTAAAGAGAAGCTGATACCTCAAAAATTTGATACATTGAATTTATTGAATCTGAGGCTATAATTTTTGAAAATAAATTGTGTTGACTTTGATACAAAATCGCCAATTGAGACAATCGAATAGTAGGAAAATTATCTGGCCTATGCCTAAAAAACTGTACTGGCGCAATTATAGGCTTATCTAATTGATACTTCTGAAGTAAGTAATAATATCGAAAATGTAAATCCTTAAAATAGTGATCTTCTTTTTCTGAATCAAGCAAACCAGCATTTCCAAAAAATAAGGCTTCTATATTCCTTGGCTCTAGGGATTCTTTTCTTATTATTGAAAACGGGACTGATTTAGCTATGGACAAGAACTGCTCGCCATTAGTATTCAATCCGAAATTTTTAGCTATCAGTATAAAGAAAACTTGCTCCCAGTCGTTTTGTGTTTGCTCAAGTAACTCAAAAATTGGCTTAGATTTTTTCTCTAAACGCTCGAAAAATAAACGTTCTTGCCATTTTTTCAAAACAAACCTATCCAAATATTTCAATTGATCTTCACAATAAATCCAAGATTTAACAGCTCGTAAAGATTGATACTTTTGAAAAGTTTGAGAGGCCACATAACTTTTAATTTCTAAAACTGGAATTTGTGAATTATCTCTTCTAAAAACATCAGCATCATGAATCCAAACTACATGTAGAATTACATTTTCATAATTCCCATCCGTCTCATGGTGATGCAAATACCAATCAGAAGACTTTACATGCATTTCTACATTTCCAGCCCACTTTTGTTTGCCAATTATAATTTGAGCATTAAAAAAATCCGGACCAGCTTGTTCTAAATAATGCCCAGTATGAATAATAGTAATAACTTCTCCTTGAGTAGTTTTAAGATTTAGGACGTCGAAATTTTTAAATTTCCAGAGATAGTGTAAGAAGTCTTCTTTCATTTAGGGGGCTATTAAATGAAAAACTAAGTTATAAAAAATTAATTTAAAACAATAAATAAAGGAGCTTTATTCAAAAAAATTCCAAATTAGCCCAAATCGAATTGTAAGATCACGGTAAGGATTATTAGGAGAGGCAAAATAATTATTTCCTGATAAAGAAGCATTAAAATGCTCTGCTTTAAAATAGATTCGTGTTCTTTGAATTTTAGCATTTAGAAAAAAATCAAGATTAGGAAAGCTACCTATTTGTTTGTCCCTTTGTACAAAAAACTCTCCAATAACTGGATTATACTCATTAGCATAGTATTTTGTAAAATAATTAAACACAATACCAGCCTGAAGATACAATGCTTTTTTGAAAAAATAATCTGTAAAATAAACTGTATTTCTAGTGACCAATTCAGGGACATTTAAAACCGCTTCATCTTGTCCAACTTTCTGAAATAAAACAGTATTATCTAAAGCAAATTTACCTGATCTAAATTCCTTACTCACTTTCAAAGACATGTAATTAATTGTTCCTCCATATTGTGTTGGAGCGATAATTTGCGTACGTGTTAGTTTTTGTGATGCCGAAGAAACATCATTAAAAAACAGATGGTCTTTCAAAACTGAAAACTGAAAAGATGCATTCAACCAAGGAGTAGTAGCTGTTGCAGATAAGGAATTGATTTTTTCATTTTTAAAATCATATGACCAATTATAAGCGATATAACTACTTTGGTATAAATTATAATTATTATTCGGTAATTTATTCAAATTTTGATATTGAACAATTAATTGATTTTCATTGTTCCAATCATATTGTAGCTTTGCCTCTAAATTAGATAATGATTGATTCGTGATTGACCTAGCATAAGCAAACTTATTGCTCCATTTATTTCTTCGATATTCATATTCTCCACCTACATCATTAATTTTAAAAGACAAAACATTTACTACTGTCCTATTATCAAAAATCAAAATTTTATTATAATAATAATTGGACCTAAAATCATCTACAAAGAAACGAAACTTACCAAAAGAACCATTTTCATAGGTCAGACCAACCTTATTATACATTTTATTGAAATGGGTTTGATCATTAATTCGGCTATTTTTGAATGCATCGCCAAATCGATATACAATAGTTCCACTTAGAGTTGAAGGAACAGTTGCCTGATTGTATTCAAAAAACTTATTTTCGTAATTAAATTGATGATTAATATACAAATTATTACTTTTTGAAAGTTTATTTATTCTAAAAATGTGATCTAAAAACAACCTCTTCCCTTTAAGAAATGACTTAGCATCCGTCAGAAAAACTTCCAATCGTTGTCTGTTTTTAAAATCTATATCCCCACTTTCAAAATCATTAACTGTAGTAATTCCCCCATTTTCTTTATTCAAAATATCCTGCTGTACATAATGAAAATTAGCCTGATACCGCTGACTATTTGAATTATAACTAGTGGTAAACCTAAAGTTACCTGTACTGGCCAATTGATTAATATATTTCCCATCCGATCGCAATCCTCTATAAGCTATTGAAAAATTGAGATTTGGAGAGGTATTTAAAGTAAAATAGGAATCTACTGACTGCCCTTTCAACTGTGTAGTTTTAAAATACAATTCTGTGACAGGTGTTGCAACAGATGCATATCTTATTTCATTTGCTTCTAAGAAATTAAAATGCTTAGCTTTAAAACCAAAATCCGGGTACGGATTAGATTCTCTCAAATTGTAATATAACGTATTGTATGTTTGTCCATCATTTGGAAATGGTAATAATCCAAAAATATCTCGCCTCAGGTAATTATGACTGTATTCTTTTTGTATAGTAAGAGAAGTATCTAAATAGGTGGTATCTCTCTCTAGAGTAATTATTCTATACAAATCAATAGTAGCAATTTTTTTATTAGTGGATTTGGTACTATCTATTAGACTACGGTACAAGGAACCTAAATTAGAATTTCCTTTTTTCTCATTTTGAGAAAAAACAGGCAGCGCAATGAATAGAAAAAGTAAATTAAGATAAATTCTCATTTGCAAATAAAATAGGATTTCTCCAATTAGCTGCACAAAGGTAATTGATATAAAGGGATAAAAAAAACAGCAGTAAACAATTGCTTACTGCTGTTTTAAAATTATAGGACAACTCAAGTTAAATTACCAACCTGGATTTTGTTGTGCTTTCAAAGTTGGATTAACCGATGTTTCCAATACAGGTATCGGCCATAAGAATTTAAAATCAGACCCTACTACAGCTGGAACACCATAAGGCCCTGAATAACCTGCTCCTATTTGATATAAACTAGCAGCTGGAGTTCCATTAGCTACTTTCGCTGGAATACCATCTATTGGATACAAATCATCACCTTGTAATCTGTGAATATCTGCCCAACGACGACCTTCCATTAAAAATTCAATTCTTCTCTCTTTCAATATTGCCCCAACCATTGCTAGTTGATTAGGCAAACTTGTAGAGGTATAAGCCTGTGTAGTTGGATTAGCCAAAGATCTATTTCTAACACGATTTAACAATGTCAAAGCAGTTGTTAAGTCTGGAGAAGATTTTCTAGCTTGTGCTTCTGCCATATTTAATAGTACTTCAGCGTAACGAATTACAGGAGCTGCATCAGTATAAGTTACATCATCTTTATATTTGTTTGTATATTTTCTTCCTCCTGAAGTAAATACTAAATCACCTTCAGTTCTTCTTTTATCATCAGATAACCATTGAGGATCATTCCAAATAATTGGACTTATACTAACTAATAATCTTCTTTTATATTGAGATGCTAAAGCTGCATTCACACCTGGATTCATTGTAGAGGCATGTGCTATAGAAAAAATTGACTCAACATTACTCAAATTGTTTGCAGTTACAAAAGGATCTCCAGGATTAGTAGTCAACGATAATGAAGATAATTTATTACCTTCAGTAATAACATTATTCCAATCTCTTTTATGTAAATACACTCTTGTCTTGAAAGCAATGGCTGCATTTTTAGATGCTTTACTTTTACCTGTATTGGTAATTAATCTTTCTGCATCATTTAAATCAGCAATAACCTTAGTATAACATTCTTCAACTGTATTTCTACCTTTTAAAGACTCTGAATCAATTTCTAATTGAGTATCAATTCCAACTTCTCTATAAGGTATTCCTGCATGAGATGCATTAGCTGAAAATTGATAAGGTCTCGCAAAGTGAATTAATAACTCAAAATGAGTAATAGCTCTTAAAAATTTAGCTTGACCAATGTAATCATTCCCAACTGCTGCAGTAATTATACCCTTTTGAACCGCTGCAGAAACTCCTTCAATAACTAAATTACAACGATTAATCAATCGATATCCATCAATCCAATAGTAAGAGTTATTTGCTGTTCCTGGATCATACGTATTAGTATAGGTCAACTGATAAAATGCTTGTTCATTAACAACATCTTCTCCTCTACAATCATTTTGCTGAACAAATGCAGCTCCCCAAATATAACCTCTACCACCATTTGGTGATGTAGAATTATATTGACCAATAGCAGCAGCATTGTACATTCCATTTATAGATGCTTCTATCAAAGATGGAGTAGAAAATGCATCATTAATTGAAATGTTATTTACTGGAGATAAGTCTAAAATCTTTTCCTCAGTACACGATACCGATCCTATAACAAAAATCGATAACGTTATTAATTTAAAAAATTGTCTTTTCATAGTAATTATAATTTTACGTTAATTCCCAAAGAAAATATTTTAGCTCTAGGTGTACCATTTAAATCAACACCAGAAGTTTCCATTTCAGGATCTAACCCTTTGTAATTAGTTATCATTAATAGATTTTGTCCTTGAATAAAGAATCTGATAGCATTAACATTAATTTTAGACATCAATGATGCTGGTAAATTATAGCCTAATGTTAAATTATCCAAGCTAATAAAATCTCCATTTTCAACAAAACGTGTTATAGCATTACTTGACTGATTCAAGAAAGTATTTCCTCCTGCCCATAATTTAGGAGTCCATCCATCTCCAGGCGATGAAGGACTTTGCCATCTGCCTAAAATCTCTGTACTGTTGTTGTTAAAATTTTGATTCATTAAATCTCTTCTAGTAGAGTTGAAAATCTTATTCCCTCCACTAAATCTTACTAAGAAAGTTAAATCAAAATTCTTATAAACCATTTTTGAATTAAATGCTCCAAAATATTTTGGTAAAGTATTTCCTAACATTTTTTTATCTGACTGTGTTAGAGTGGCACTAGCACCTGTAGCAGTAGGATTACTTGGATTAAATACTGTATAACTTTGTGATGAAGGATTACCTTGTACTAAAGTATTATCAGCCTTGTAGTAAACTGGAAAACCATTTGCTGGGTTAACCCCCCAATATTGAAATCCGAATAATGAATTCATAGATTCCCCTTGACGGATAATAAGATTAGGAGCAATGTTAGTATCTGTAGAAGAACCACCAATTATATCATTACCACCAGGTGTAGTAGTAACTTTATTTCTTTGTAAAGTTAAATTAGTATTAACATCCCACTTGAAATTTTCTTTATTAAACAAATTGAATTCAACTCCAAATTCATACCCATCATTAATTAAACTTCCAATATTTTTAGAAATCGAATTATTAGGCACACCTAAAGATGGTGCAACAGGAGAATTTAATATCAAACCGTCAATGTCATTTTTGAAATAATCAAAAGTTAATCTAACATTATTTAGAATAGTTAAGTCTACCCCAATATCTGTTTTTTTACTTGTTTCCCACTGTAAGGCATCATTACCAAATTGACTAAATCCTAAACCATTTAAGCTACCATATGGAGATGCAGAAGTAAGACCTAAATAAGGATAAGAACCAATTTCTGTATTACCCACCTCAGCATAAGAAGCTCTAACTTTGAAATCATTAACATATTTAGTAAATCTATCAAAGAAAGACTCTTTTGCAATGTTCCAACCTGCTGAATAACCTGTAAACGTATTCCATCTTGTATTAGAACTTAGCTTAGATAAACCATCTCGTCTAGCTGAACCTTGTAAGAAATATTTTTGTTTGTAGTTGTATGTTAATCTACCTATATACGACATAATTCCTACTTCAGTAACTCCTCCTCCAGACTCTTGATTAGCATAAGAACCAGTAACTAAATTTTGATTGTAAAACTCATTTAATAAGTTTGTTCCAACACCAAAAAATGACTGATTTCTTTCTTTTTGATATTCTACAACTCCAGTAGCTGAGATATTATGTGCATCAAAATACGTTTTATTATAGGTCAATATATTTTGCACATTCCATCTAGTTAAGTCTGTATTATTATTTTGCAACCTACCTAAACTACCTCTACCATCTCCATGAATTGGATCCCAATACAAAAATCCTCCAGTATTTGCATTATCAACACTAGCTTGCAATCTGTAATTTAATCCATTTGTAATATCCGCCGACATGAATGCGTTTACTAATGTTCTTCTAATCTTAGATTGGTATTTGTTTTTTTCTAAACTGTAAACAATATTACTAATATTATCTCCAACATTAGTTAAATTGTCCCAAGCTCCCATAAATCCATTGGATAAATTGATGTTATACCCCGTTGGATTGTTGGCATCATAAATAGGTGTATTAGGTAACTGTCTTATGGCATTAAATATATTACCCGACAAAGAGTTTCTTCCAGTATTCAAACCATCATATTCTGTTTGTGTCAAAGCAATACTACCTCCAAAAGTCAACCATTTGTTGATTTTGTGTTCAATGTTTGATCTAAGATTATAACGAATCATTGAATTTGCCTTTGCTATACCATCTTGATCAGTATAACCAAGAGAAAAGAAATATTTAGTATCCTCATTCCCTCCTGAAAAAGACAGGTTATGATCTATTTGCAATGCACCAGTATTTAATACTGCTTTTTGCCAATCTGTATTATAAGTAGTTCCTTTAGCCCACAATGAATTAGTAGAACTTATATTAGTTCTTTTCTCATTAGATATCGTGATAAAATCTGGTGTCTGCAACAAATCGAAAGTTTTAAATGGAGAAGCAAAACCGGTTACATTATTATAATTAACAACCATTGTTCCTTTTTTACCTTTCTTAGTAGTTATCAAAATTACACCATTAGCAGCTCTTGAACCATAAATAGCAGAAGCTGCTCCATCTTTCAAGACTTCTATAGACTCGATGTCATTAGGATTAATATCTCCAAGAGCATTTGTACTTGCATACCCTCCGATATCTCCAGAATAAATTGGCATACCATCAACTACATAAAGTGGCTGTGTTCCAGAATTAATCGAAGCAATCCCACGAATTCTAACCCTTGGAGCTTCTCCAACAATTCCATTTGCTGTAGTTACTTGTACTCCAGAAGCTCTACCAGCCAATTGTCCCTCAAAACTTGGTGTAACCAATCCTTGGATAGCACTACCATTAATTTTGGAAACAGAACTTGTTACTTCTTTTTTCTTCTGGGTACCATACCCTACAACAACCACTTCCTCAAGAGTATTCCCTTGTTGAAGCTTAAAATTAATTGTATTAGAAGTACCTACTTTTGAAGAAACGTCTTGCATTCCTACAAAAGAAACCACTAATACATCTCCCACCTTCGCTTTAATGGCAAATTTACCATCAAAATCAGTTTGCACTCCGTTTTTTGTCCCTTTAACAATTACGTTAGCACCAGGAACGGGACCAGATCCATCTGAAACAACCCCAGAAACTGTTTTCTCTTGAGCAAAAGAAAACTGCATAGACAACGCTATTAGAAGCGTATAAATCCACTTGATTTTTAATCTCATAGTAAAATTAATTTTGAATTAGTTATAACAAAAATCTTAATTATTTCTTAATAAACAAATACTAATCACAAATAAATATCATTTTAACATTTGTTGAAGACATAAAATTACTTTACATCAATAAATATGTACAAATAGTATTATTACTATTTTTGTAAAAATTACACTGATAGACCTATATTAATTCATTAAAATTTTCGATGCTCAAACTCAATTTTTCTAATTTTTTACTTGAAACTGGTACAGACGAAGCTGGCCGTGGCTGTCTTGCAGGTCCAGTAACTGCTGCTGCCGTGATTTTACCACCGAATTTTGAAAATAAAATCCTGAATGATAGTAAGCAATTATCTGAAAAATTACGAGAACAATTAAAACCCATTATTGAAGAACAAGCCGTTTCATTTGCTGTAACTCATTTAGAACCTTTAGTCATTGATGAAATCAATATTTTGAATGCATCTATCAAAGCAATGCAGGAAAGCATCTTGAAGTTGAATCAAAAACCCGAATATATTATTGTTGATGGCAATCGATTTAAACCTGTCCTAGATATACCGCACAGTTGTATCGTGAAAGGAGATGCCAAATTTATGAGTATTGCGGCCGCCTCTGTGTTAGCAAAAACCTACCGAGACGAATACATGAACAAAATTCATGAAGAATTCCCTATGTATAATTGGAAACAAAATAAGGGCTATCCGACGCAAGAACACCGTGAAGCAATCTTAAAATATGGAGTAACTAAATACCACCGAATGAGTTTTAGATTATTGCCTGAGCAGTTGAAATTAGAAATTTAGTTTTTTTTGCCGCTAAGACACTAGGACACGAAGATTTTGATTGCTGATTTTAGATTTTTTTTGCCACGAAGACTCAAGGTAATAAGTATTTTTTTAATCTAATTTCTATTAACTAATTCTGCATCAAAGAGCAAAGCAAAATGGTTTAGAATTTTTTCTTTCACTTGGTCTTCATCCACTTTTTCGACTCCTAATTCTACGTTCAAAGAGGTAACTGCTTTACCTCGAATACCACACGGAATAATATTATCGAAATAACCCATGTCGGCATTGACGTTTAAAGCAAATCCGTGCATGGTAACCCAACGGGAAGCACGCACGCCCATAGCACAAATTTTTCGAGCAAAAGGCGTTCCAACACCCAACCAAACTCCTGTCTCTCCCTCGCTTCGTCCGCAAGTTAGACCGTATTCAACAAGTGTTAAAATAATCGCTTCTTCCAGCAATCGTAAATATTTATGAATATCTGTGAAAAAATTTTCCAAGTCCAAAATAGGATAACCTACAATTTGCCCTGGTCCGTGATACGTAATATCTCCACCACGATTGATTTTATAGAAAGTTGCTCCTTTGGCTTCCAATTGTTTTTCGGAAAGCAACAAATTACTCAAATCGCCACTTTTACCTAAAGTGTACACATGCGGATGCTCCACAAAAAGAAAATAATTAGGCGTAGGCAAACTGGTTTCGTCTTTTCTATTTTGGATTTTTAAATCGACAATACCTTTAAACAATTCCTCTTGGTATTCCCAAGTGGCTTTGTAATCTTTGTTTCCTAAATCGTAAAATTGGATTTGTTTGTTCATTTATCATTGCGAGGAACGAAGTAATCGTTACTCGTCCCTTTTATATTTTATGAGCCAAAGGTACAAAGTTTTGAAAACAAATTCGTCTTTTATAGCCCTGATGGAAACGGCATCCTTTTACAGCTTGTTAAGCTGTAAAAGATAGAGTGCACAGCAGGACAAAACAGCATGAAAAAACAAAAAAAGCTGCTCCTAAAAAAACCGAATATCAATTTCAAAATTTGAAATTGCTACATTTTCAAATTTAACTATCTTTGCGCTCTTAAAATCTGATTACAATGGCATTATCTGAACAAGAAATTATCCGAAGAGAAAAACTTCAATCCTTACGCAACTTAGGAATCAATCCTTATCCTGCCAACCTTTTTCCTGTAAATCATAGCTCGAAGCAAATTAAAGAGCAATTTGAGGAAGGAAAGAAAGTGATTGTTGCTGGACGTTTGATGAGCGTGAGAGACCAAGGAAAAGCTTGTTTTGCCGAATTACAAGACAGCGAAGGCCGTATCCAATTGTACGTGAATCGCGACGTGTTGTGTAAAGAAGAAGATAAAACATTGTACAATCAGGTATTCAAAAAACTAACCGATTTAGGTGATTTTATTGGTATCGAAGGAGAATTGTTTACCACACAAGTGGGTGCGCAATGTATTCGTGTGGATGGATTTACCTTTTTGAGTAAAACGTTACGCCCGCTTCCTTTACCAAAAATAGACGAAGACGGGAAAGTACACGATGCTTTTAATGATGCTGAATTGCGTTACCGAATGCGTTATGTCGATTTGACGGTAAACCAAAATGTAAAAGAAACGTTCATTAAAAGAACCAAATTGTTCAACGCAATGCGTTCTTTTTTTAATGATGCAGGGTATTTAGAGGTAGAAACTCCGGTTTTACAGTCGATTCCTGGTGGCGCTGCTGCACGACCTTTTATCACGCACCACAACTCGCTTGACATTCCATTGTACATGCGAATTGCCAACGAATTGTATTTAAAAAGATTGATTGTGGGTGGTTTTGACGGGGTCTATGAATTTTCTAAAAACTTCCGTAACGAAGGAATGGATAGAACGCACAATCCTGAATTCACTGCCATGGAAATCTATGTAGCCTACAAAGACTACAACTGGATGATGGAATTTACCGAAAACTTGTTGGAGCATTGTGCTACGAGCGTTAATGGTACAAGTGAAGTAACTTTTGGTGAACATAAAATCAATTTCAAAGCGCCTTATGCTCGTGTAACGATGACCGACTCTATCAAACACTTTACTGGATTTGATATTTCTGGAAAATCAGAAGCTGAATTGTTTGCTGCTGCCAAAGGAATGGGAATTGACGTTGACGAAACCATGGGAAAAGGTAAATTGATTGATGAAATTTTTGGGGCTAAATGCGAAGGAAATTACATTCAGCCAACTTTTATCACGGATTATCCAAAAGAAATGAGTCCACTGTGTAAACAACATCGCGACAATCCAGAACTTACCGAACGTTTCGAATTAATGGTTTGCGGAAAAGAAGTGGCCAATGCTTATTCTGAATTGAACGACCCAATTGACCAAAGAGAGCGTTTTGAAGACCAAATGCGTTTGGCTGAAAAAGGTGATGATGAAGCGAATGGAGTTATTGACGAAGACTTCTTGAGAGCTTTAGAATACG
>JACCDS010362888.1_pt1 | contig 13862 bp, 6 predicted proteins | sample 7446441 | NCBI WGS metagenome assembly JACCDS01 (sample SAMN15323445, study PRJNA562643) | freshwater metagenome | isolation source: river surface water | place: USA:Blue River Watershed | collected 2017-08-17 | reverse complement strand
CCTACTTTGAACCAATTGTTCATCTGGCTGTTCACATTTAAACGAGCCGTAAAACGATCGTAATCTGATTTGATTTGGTAACCCTTATCATTTAAATAAGATACAGATAAGAAATAATCTGACTTACCATTCGAACCAGAGAAGTTCGCAGCTACTTCATCACGGATACCCTGACGCATTACCGCTTTCTCCCAGTTTAAATCATCTGCATTGTAAATCAATTGCGCTGCAGCATTTAATTTACCATCCGTTCCTACTAATTGAGCGAAAGGTACGTTATATACGTTATATCCAGTTCCTACGATGGCACCTAATCCAGCCGATGCTGTTGTATTTGCAGTAGCAATAGCTACCGGGTTAGTCGCACGATAAGCTAAATTATTACGATTCGACTCCCACATTAATGGGTAATAATCTGCAGGACCTACGCGATCATATTCAGGAAGTGCACGTGTGTTAAATCCTTTTGTGTATTTAACATTAATCGAATTTTTACCTTTTGCACCTTTCTTCGTTGTCACCATTACCACACCATTTGCTGCACGAGCACCATAAAGTGCCGTAGAAGCAGCGTCTTTCAATACGGTAATAGACTCAATATCATCATTATTTAAGTTCGCAATACTCGCAGAGTAAGGCACACCATCAACAACGTATAAAGGATCATTCGAAGAAGAGATCGAACCAAAACCACGTACACGAATAGCTGGAGCTGAACCTGGTTGACCAGACGTAGATGTCGTTGTCACACCCGGAGCAATACCTTCTAAAGCTTGTCCAATGTTCGTGATCGGTCTAACACCTAATTTCTCTGCAGTAACTTTCGCTGATGAACCGGTAAAAGAAGATTTCTTTGCGGTTCCAAAGGTCGTGATAACCACTTCATCTAAAGTCGATGTAGCAGAAGCTAGCACCACGTTGATTTGGGTACGGTTACCTACACGAACCTCCTGAGGAGTATAGCCTACCGAACTTACAATTAGTACGGCATTAGGAGAAACCGTTAATTTAAATGAACCTTCAGCATCGGTATTCGTTCCTTTGCTGGTCCCTTTAATGGAAATGTTAACACCTGGCAATGATGCACCATCGTCACCAGTGACTTTTCCTGAGATGGATCTATCTTGTGCTTGTAGTGGGATCATCGCCACTAACCACAAGAAGATACTTACTAGTACTGTTTTTTTCATAATAGAATTATTTAGAATGAAGGATAATGATATGAACCTCAAACTTATCCAATTTGTTTAATATATGATAATAAAAAAATAATATCTTTTCCATAACGAAACCTTATAGAAAGCCCCTCTTCGATTCAGGCATAACAAAAGAAGGGCGACCCTCGCGGGTCGCCCTTCTTAAATCCAATCTAAAAACTAGAATTAGTTTTTATCCCAGAATAACTTCGTAGTTACTACGTCTCCACCGATTGCCGCAGCAGCCGCTGTATACGAAGTACCATTTAAAGTTTGCTCCGTATTAGGATAAGTTAAACGAGTAGGGAATCCAGACTTCGCGTTTACTGGCGCAGTAATCACTGGATAATCTAAACGACGTAACTCAGTCCAAGTCTCGTAAGAACGGTTGTAAAGAGCAATCCATTTTTGTGTACCAATTTTTTGCTTCCAGTTACCTGCAGCAGTCGTATAAGCTACTTCTGGCTGAGCTAAATAAGCAGCCGCCTCAGCAGCAGTTCCACCCCAATAAAGGATAGATGCAGTGATTGCGTTGTTATAATGTTGCTCAGCAGTTCCTGCTACATTAAATCCTCTTTCTTTTGCTTCAGCGCGTAAGAATTCAGTTTCAACGTAATCAGCTAAAACATAAGGAGCATCAGCAGCAATTACTTTCGCACCAGCGCGAGAAAAATCAACATACGTATTTACTTTTCCTACAATACCACCAGCATAGTTACCTGCGTTATTAGTAGAGAAGTAAGCCGTTTTACGTGGATCATTCCAACCTGCTAATTTATCCATTAAGTCTTTCGCTGCAATGTAATCTTGACGACCACCTAACACGATATCTACGTGTAATGGGTTTTGATTAGGAGATGCAGATAAGTACGTGAATAAACCATTATCAGTTGAAGCTGCGATAGCACCAGCATCAGAAGCTTCAACAGCAGATTTTGCTGCAGTTGCATTCTCATCAGCTACAATCATACCTAACTTCATACGTAAGGTATTCGCAAATTTAACCCACTTGCTCACTGAACCTTTATAAACCACATCTTCCGATGAAGTAAATCCAGCTGCTGAAGCATCAAGTTTCGCAATATCCGCATTCAAACGCGTGATTAAGTCAGCTGATACTGTTTTAGCATCATCGTACTTAGGGAATAACTTTTCTGCATTCAATGCCTCTGTGTAAGGAATATTTCCAAAAGAGTTCACCAAAATACCGAAAGTATATACTTCCATAATATCCAAAATAGCTAATTTATTCGCCTTCTCTTTTGGAAGTAAAGAAGCATCTGCATTGATTAAACGTGATGATTCACGTAAATCAGCTAATACATCACGGTACATTGCATTCCACCAAGTATTAGGGATTGCACGTGTTTGGAAATCGTATTGAGCTTCATCTTGATACACCGCCATAGCCCATTGGCTAGTCGTAAAACGGAACACGTTTGTGTTCACACTCGCTGTCGCTAAGTTTCCTGCAAGAGACTTAACTGCATTAGAGAACAAAGTAGGTGCTGGAATTGCAGCAGGCTTCTTAGTCTCAACATTTAAGGACGCTAAGTCCTCCGTACAAGCTGATGCAAGAAACAAAAGCGGTACAAAAACTAAAAATATTCTTTTCATCTGTTTAAAATTAAGGATGATTAAAACAATAATTTCACGTTAAATCCAATCGAACGTGTCGTAGGATACGCACCTGATTGATATCCCTGCACGTTACCAGCAGAAAGATTCTCTTCAGGATCAGAGTGAGGAAGGTTTTTGTGAATGATCCACAAATTACGTCCGTACAATGATAAATCCACTCCTTTAATTCCACCTAACTTCGCTACAATAGCACGAGGTAAAGAATAAGTAATGTTTGCTTCACGTAATTTCACATAGCTCGCATCGTAAACGAAAGCGTGTTGTGGGTTAAATGCATAACCATAAGTACCATAGTAGTTATCCACACGAATATCGTTAGGAGTTCCGTCTGCTTTCACACCTGGCATAATCACACCACCACCATCAGCGATATCCGCACGAGATGGGTTACCCTTGTCATTCAATAAAGCTGACTCTTCTAATACACCCGTAGCAGCACCATAGTACTGATCTAATGAGAATACAGAACCACCAGACTTCACGTCGATCAAGAAGCTCATCGTTACATTCTTGTAACGGAATGAGTTATTGATACCACCAATCCAGTTAGGGTTTACGTTACCAATATTATTAGTAGTAGTCGTAGTCACATCATAACGACCATTCGCTTTTACTAATTTCTCACCGTTTACATATTTCCAAGTTCTACCTTTCAAGATACCGTAAGGCTCACCCACTGTTGCGTTTAATGTAACACCACCTTGGAATGAAGCTAACTGTAAGTTTTGGCTTTCATTGTAAAGACTTAATACCTTGTTACGGTTACGTGTAAAGTTGATGTTTACGTTCCAAGCGAAATCAGCAGTCTTGATAGGAGAACCGTAAAGGCTAAACTCGATACCGCTGTTTTCAATGTTACCCGCATTTACATAAGTTGAATTATAACCTGTTGCAGTTGTTACAGAAGCAGGCATAATTTGATCCAATGTATTTGTTAAGTAATACGTTGCATCAAAACCTAAACGGTTTTGTAAGAAGGCCATTTCTAAACCAATCTCCTTAGAGATCGTTTGCTCTGGCTTCAAGTTCGGATTATTTTGAGTTCCAGGAACTGAGAATAAAATAGTCGAACCGAATGGAGATGGTTGGTCGTATACGTTAGAGATAGATCCCCAAGGTGCATCATTACCTACCGTTGCATAGTTTGCACGTAATTTACCAGAAGTTAACCAAGGTAAATCTTGAATGTGGTGTGAGAACAACCAAGAAGCTGAACCTGCATAGTATAAGTACGCATTGTTAGCCACTGGTAACGTAGAAGACTTATCTTGACGAATAGTACCGTCTAATGTTAAGAAATCCTTGTAAGTCAACGTAGCACCACCGAATAAACCGAATACCTCGCGTGGGTTATACGATTCAGACGGAGCTGAAACTGTTCCTTTCGAGTTAGCGATTGAATATAAACCTGGAACGATCAAACCACCATTAGTGATCGCATAAATCGAACGGTTTAGTGATTTACGTAAGTTCAAACCAGCTAATGCCTTTAAGTTTAAATCTTTCGTTAAGTTCTTGTCAAAGTTTGCGATTAAATCATAGTTGATTTCTTCGAAGTGACGATCATAACGAGAATACTCAGCCACATCAGTAGAACCTACAGCGATGCGCTCCTCTTGGAATTCATCATAAGTATCCATTGTGATACGACCCATTACATTTAAGTAATCAGTTGCCTTGTAGTTTAACATCGCATTACCGAACATACGCGTACGTGTATCGTTCTCCTTATTTTGGTAACGAGTCCAATAGTAGTTATCTGTATAGATAGGCTTCAATCCAGCTGCAGTAGATGGATCAGACCAGTTCCAAGTTACGTTCTTATTATTACGGAAATACGCTTCTTTTTGCTCAACGATATCTACGTTTGTTTGATACCACTGACGGAAGTTTTGGTTTACGTTCAATCCATCATAACCTGTACCGTAACGACCTAAACCTTCTACTACTGAGAAGTTAGCTGTTGCTGATGCAGTTAATTTAGGAGAAATAGCATACGTACCTGAAAGGTTCATGATGTTCTTAGAAACCTTCGAGTTAGGTAAAGTACCACGATCTTCGTTACGAGTGAATCCTAATTTGAAAGAACCTTTATCTGTAGCACCATCTAAAGAGATGTTTGTGTTATTAGAAATAGCTGTCTCATAGAATTTATCAGGCGTATTAGCCGCCGCAACCCATGGCTTCGCTTTTTGGTAGTTAGGACCAGCAGGATCAAAAGCATCCCAGTGGTATACCTTTAGGCTAGGGTCAAACTTAACACCGTATGAAGCATCTTCAGAAGTAGGAACTACTAAATCATCAGCTCCGTCACCGTTTGCATCAAAATAGAAGAAACCATCTTTTTGGTATGGATCTGAATAACCAGCACCGTATTGGTTTTGGTATTTAGGGAAAGTAGAACGGTCGATTGTACCTACTGACAAACCTGAGTTGATCGTTAAACCTAAACCTTTCTTAGCTTTCTTAGACGTGATCATGATCACACCATTCGAAGCGCGTGAACCGTAAAGAGCAGTTGCCGCAGCACCTTTCAATACTGTCATTGACTCGATATCATCTGGGTTAATATCCGCAGCTGCGTTACCATAGTCATAACCACCACGACCTGTGCGTTGGTTAGAAGTGTTAGTTACTGAGTTATCCACAGGAACACCATCTACAACAAATAAAGCTTGGTTATTACCAGTCAAGGACTTAGAACCACGGATAACTACGTTAGTAGAACCACCGATCGCGTTACCTTGTGTGATTTGCACACCTGATACTTTACCAGAAAGTTGTGAAAATGCGTTACCTGAACGAACACGCGTTAACTCTTCTCCTTTTACCTGCTGAGCAGCATAAGGTAAGGAGTTCTTCGTACGTGTAAGACCCAAAGCCGTCACAACTACTTCATTTAACTCAGACGCATCTGAAGCTAAAACAACGTTGATAGCGTTTTGATTTCCTACTGAAACCGTTTGTGGCTTGTAACCCACAAAGCTAAAAGTGATTGCAGCACCATCACCTACTGTGATTTTGTAAGTACCATCTGCTGCCGTGGTTGTACCACGAGATGAACCTTTTAGGCTGACACTAACTCCCGGAAGAGCCGCACCATCCTCTGAAGCCGTAACCTTACCGGTCACTTGCCTTGTTTGAGCCATTGATGTGCTAAATACAGCTAACACCAATACCCCAAGGAGTAATAGTTTTTTCATGTTGTTGAGTTTAATTAATGAAAAAATAATAGAATATGTTTGGCAAATTAGGAGTTTTCCGATATAAATACAAACTATTTAACAAAAAAAGAGGCACCATCTCAGGATAGTGCCTCTTTCAAACAGAATTTAATAATTCTTATTTTGGATTTTTAGTAGGTGCAGAACCTGCGCCAGCTGGATTATTAGCTAACTCATTATCTGGAACATCCCAATAATCTAAATAACCATACTTAATCGTTGCGTTAGTCGAGATAGATGAACCATCCTTCGAGATAACTACCGCACCTGTGCGACCGTTATCCAAAACTCCCCAACGACGTGCATCATAGAAAGATAAACCACGGAAAGCTAAAGCCACACGGCGCTCTTTACGTAATTCTTCTTTTACTACTGCTGCGTTTGTAGAAGTGATCGGATCTAAGCCAGCACCTTGGTAAGCACGAACTGCATTAATGCTTGCAGCAGCACCCGCTACATCCCCTTTCCACAACTTCGCTTCCGCTTTCATTAACTCGTTTTCTTCATAAGAACCTAACAAGAAAATTTCTGCTGAACCCGCTGTACGGTTTACGTAAGTATACACACCTGATAAACCATTACCTCCGTCTTTGATGGCGTAACGCGTATTGAACGCATTACCACGGTCTGAGTTTCCTACCCAAACAGAGAATAATTTAAAATTCTGAGCTAAACGCTGATCTCCTACATTAAAATCCTGGATCAAACGCTCAGAGATTTTATAGGTATTACCAGAGGCGTTAGATCCCACTGCACGAGCTGCTACATTGTAGTTAGACGCAGAGAAAATATCCCCATTTGCGTTTGTGTTACCTGCAAATACTGGATCAGAAGAACCCACACCTGCATTAGCTAATGCTAGAATAGCATCCCATTGAGCCGCAGTCATGGTAGCAGTTGGCGTATTCACCAAGATGTTACGCGCCTTCATCGTGTTCAAGTTCTTGATCCACTGAGCCGCTGTAGGGACTGCACCTTTATCGTTTTGGAAAAAATCCGGAATTAAAGCCGTTACGATAGACTCGAAATCAGCCGAAGAACCTGAAGCATTAACAGCGGTAGCAGCTTTATCAAAATTTGCTGAAGCTTCTGCAATAATTGCTTCCTTCGTCACATACACATTATTAGTAGCAGAAGGTGTATTCACAATTAAACCTGCATAGTATAAAGAACCAATACGAGAATAAGCTAAACCTTTCCACGTATATGCCCATGCTTTAATGGCATTTTTCTTTGCTGCAGCATCACCAGAAAACGTCGTTTTATCAACTGCGTCTAAGATAGTGTTACATGCATTGTTTAATTGATACATCATCGCCCACTCATGAAAACCAGGGTTACCTCCTTGCTGTGAGTTCGTATTAACAGCACGCAATAAGGCTTTTTGAGTTGATGGACTGTTCGGATTAGGAACCTGAGTTCCATTATCTAACGTCACCATATCAGGAGCAGATAAATTATTCATGTAGGTGTTAGCCGCTTCAGCGCCTACTACATCACCCATTAAATCATGAATACCTAAAATACCATTGTAGAAAGCACCTACAACACCATCGTAATATTTATTACCTGCAGAAGTAAATCCGTTTTTATAAACAGACCCTTGCGCTAAGGCAATAATTCCAGCCTCAGACGAAGCCGTTGAAGGCGTAGGCTGGTTTGGATTTTGGATATCCAATTGATCCTTGCACGACATTACCGATCCAGCTAAAAGCAGAAAGGAAAGCGCGGTTATTTTTATATTTTTCATTTTTTTCAAATTTAAATGATACCTTTTTCTCAATTCTGAATTAGAAACCAATGTTCAACTGTACTTGGTATGAACGCAGGTTAGGCATTGTATTGTGATCGATACCACGATCCCAAGCAGAGTTATTTCCACCAGAAGCAATTTCTGGATCCATACCTGAATAGTTAGTTAAGGTATACAAGTTACGTCCTGAAGCCACTAATTGTAACTTGCGGAACCCTTTGATACCAAATGCTCTAACTAAATCCACTCCTACTGAGATATTTCTCAAACGGGCGAAAGAACCATCTTCGTAGAAATAATTCTTAGTTCCATTAAATGAACGAGCGGCATAAACACCACGGTAGAATGCTGACCATGCTCCAGTTTGTCCATCAATCGTGATGGGCTGCGCATAATCAGAGTGGATACCGTCACGGTACATCCAACCTTTTGTTTGGTTATAAATACCTGCGCCTTGCACTAAATCAACCTGCATATTAAAGGTAATGATTCCTTTGTAAGCTAAATCAGTAATAAAAGAAGCTGTAAAGTCAGGATTCGGATCTCCTAAAGCATAACGCTTAGGTGAGAAGAAAGGAGCTTTAGTCGCTTTATTTACTACCCAACCATTACTAGCAAGTGTATATAAACCTCTATCTGCCTCAGGAATAGCTACGGTACCATCTGGTAATTTAGCATCTAGGCTATGAATACCATAATAACCATATAACTGACCGATTTTCTCACCAGCCTTTAAGATGTAACCTGTTGAACCAGCTGCAGACGTAAGAACTACCTCAGCACCACCACGAACGGCAGTGATTTCAGAAGATTGCTTTCCAAAATTCATCGTAAAATTCCAAGTCCAATCCGCATCCTTGTATACCTGAGCATTTAAGCTAGCTTGGATACCATTCGATGCTAAAGAGAACGCGTTATCTTTCACTGTACCAATTCCAGAAGAAGGGATACCATCTACGTTAAAGATCGCGTTGTCTGTCGAACGCTTCCAATACGTACCTGAGAAATTCACATTGTTTAACCAAGCTGAATTTTTTCCTAAGTTCAAACCGATATCTGTACCAATTTCTAATTCTTTAGAAATTTCTACGTTCAAGTTCGGGTTAGATTGCGTTAATGGGAAATAGAATGCATTTCCTGCACCGATAACACCTGTATTTAGTGTGATATAACGATCAAAAGGTCTTGGCTGAATACCCGCCTCACCATAAGCCGCACGGATTTTGAAGTCCTCTAAAGTCGTGCTAATCGCTGAGTTTTTGAAAATTCCTAACTCAGAAATGCGGAAGTATGCATCTCCACGAGGGAATGTTTGTGGCGTAGATGCTGCACCGAAGGCAGACGAATAATCCGTACGGAAACCACCAGAGAAACCGCCTAAAGTACCGTAATCAAAACGCTGATTCACTAAATAACCGTACGTAATAAATGGCTCACGGTAATCACGTGCTACATAAGTAGACGCTGCTTGAGACGTATTGTATGGTGTATAGTTAGGCAATCCTATACCATAAGAGACATACGATGTATTCTCTCTATTACGGTAATCAAATGATAATTGCGTAGAAGTACGTAATGGAATGTTAATGCCAAAGTCTTGAATGAAATCTGTCTTAATAAAAGCAGATCCAATTAAGTTTTGGAATGAACTAGTAGACTCATAATTATTGATCTCACCCGTTGCATCATTACCATTGTAGTTATAGTACCAGTATTGCTGGTCCATAATGTTTTTGTTACCTGTTTGATTCAAGTACGTATATTTCGTACGATCTGTTTGGTAATTCAAACCATACTTCGCATCTAAGGAGACAAACTTATTGATCTCATAGTTTAAGTTCATGCTTTGGCTAATATCAATACGCTTACCATCAGTAGTAGTGTAGTAGTTTACTGCATTGGGATTGTATCCATTCACACCCACTGCATCACCGAAATAACCTGGGAAGTTTCCATCCGCATCCTTAAAGTCATAATCAACGAAAGGACGAGAGTTAAATACGGAGAAAATAATCGAACGGCCCGTTCCATCATTAATCGTATTTTTCGTGTGAACTAACTGCGTAATTGAACGCAATTTCAAACCTTTCGCTAATTCGAAACCTAAGTTAGCTGTTAAGTTCGTACGATTTAAACCACCTACGTTTTTGAATGGACCTGCATTATCTGAATTAGATAAAGATAAACTAAAGTCACTCTTGTCAGAACCACCAGAAATAGCTACCGAGTTATTGTAGTTAGTCGTCGGAACGAAGAACATTTTGAAGTGATCATAGTATTTCAAGTTACGATCATATGCCTTGTTAATGTTAGTTGTGGGATCTGTTGAAGCTAAGATAACATTCTCACCATAAGCACCGTAGACTGGATCTAATGCTAGTGGATTTCCTGAACCACCAATTACTTCATTATTCGCGTTTGTCTTAAATCCGTGCTTGTTCGCCTTACTTAAGTTACCTACGTTTAACGGAGTTGAGTTAATTACTGATGAATTAATATCAATAGTAACTTTTCCTGCCTTACCTTTTTTCGAGAATAATTGAATTACTCCGTTAGCTCCCTGAGCACCATAGATTGTTGCAGCAGCCGCACCTTGAATAACCTCTACTTTCTCGATGATGTTTAAATCGATCGAGTTAAGATCAGTCGCACCTAATTCTACTCCATCTAATAAGATCATCGGAGATGTACCGCGGTTAATCGTGTTAATACCACGTAAAACGATATTCACTGGCTGACCTGGCATACCATTTGCAGAAGAAATCTGCGCACCTGCAATTTTACCAATCAATGCCTGATCTACAGAAGCGGATGGAACTGATGGCAAGTTCTTTGCAGTGATCGCCTGAACGTCAATCGCTGTGGAACGCTTGTCAATTGCCGTACCTGTACCTGTTACAACTACCTCTGATAGTTGGCGAGAATCAGTTGACAATTTCACATCGATAACAGTTTGGTTACCTACTGCAATCGATTTTGAATTTAATCCTACAAAAGAATAAACTAATGTAGCTGAACTTGGTACAGATAATGAATAGTTACCATTCACATCTGACTGAGTTCCCTTGCCTGTTCCTTTAATTTGAACAGTAACACCTGGAAGACCAGAACCGTCCTCGGCCGAGGTCACCTTTCCTGTCACCTTTTTATCTTGAGCGAAAATAGTCGCTACCGATAGCATGGTTAACAGAAAAGTCATGAGTAAGTTTTTTTTCATGAACATTTAGTTAGGGTTAAAAAATTTGTTGATAAATAAATCAATCGTCTGAAAATTAACAAAATGTTAATAAACAAACAAAAAAATCAAGTTAAATGACACGGATTAGCACTGAAAAATGAGAATAATCAATATTTTATGCTGAAAATGAACCATTTAAGCATATAATATTTTGATAAATCCTATAACTCAGAATTATAAGAATTTTGTATTTTTCTGATACAATAGCACAATTACAAGAATTGATTCAAAATCATAACGCCAGCTAGACCCGTTATTGACACAATAGTCTCCATCAAGGACCAGGATCTTAAAGTTTCCTTCACCGTTAGATTAAAGTATTCTTTGAAGAGCCAAAAACCCGTATCGTTCACATGGGAGAACATTAAACTACCTGCACCGATGCTTAATACCATTAAGTTAGCGTTTACTGATCCAGAAGCCACTAATGGATAAATCATACCTGCCGCAGTAAGCCCCGCAATGGTTGCTGAACCCAAACAAACGCGAATAATCGCCGCCATCATCCAACCCAATACCAAAGGATGAATGGGAAGTCCTCCTAAATAGTTCGCAATCTCCTTGCTAACCCCAGAAACCAATAAAATCTCTTTCAAGGTTCCTGCACCCGCTATGATTAGGAGAATCATCGCCACATCTTTCACTGCTTCGCCATAGACGTTCATCACCTCCTCGATTTTCTTCCCCATTCGTATCCCTAAGACATAGGTGGCTACTATGATGGCAATCAGCATCACCATCGCTGGATCAGCAATTAACTTCACTAATGGGTTGGTAGGCAATTGAACTTCCGCGATAGTCGTTCCTACTAATAGGAATACCGGGAATAAAGCGGCAACGAAACTAGCTGTTTTGCTCGGTAGGTTTGCTTCATCGATTTCGGCTGAGGCGAAGGCTTTGAGTGGTTTGATGGGAAGATGGGCCAAGGTTTTGGCAAAAATAGGACCCGCTAATATTATCGCCGGGATCGCTATGATAATGCCTAACATCAAAGTCTCCCCCATATTCGCGTGAAACTGCGCCACTAATGCCGCTGGAGAAGGATGCGGTGGCAAAAATCCGTGCGCCACAGATAAAGAAGCCATCATCGGAACCCCAGCCATCAAAGGTGGAATCTTGTATTGATGTACGAGGGAAAAAATCAAGGGAATCATCAAGACAAATCCCACATTATAAAACAAAGGAATTCCGATCACGAAACCTGTCAACATGAGGCCCCAGGTGATGTTTTTTAGACCAAATAGATCAATTAGAGTACCCGAAATCTGTTTTGCAGCTCCCGAACTAGCCACCAATTTCCCAAGCATAGCACCTAAAACAAGGATAACGACTAAGGAACCGAGGGTATCGCCTAGGCCTTTTTGGATGGATTTAGCTATATCTGGCAAAGGCAGACCGAGGCAAAAACCCGCAAAAAGGCTAACAAGTAAAAAGGCTATAAAAGAATTGACCTTCCAGTACGTGATTAACAGTACTAAAAGGCCAAGGCTTGCAATTACAATGAATAAAGTCATAGAGTGAATAGGTTATCACTCCCAATTTACTAGTTAGCTTTTAAAAATCGCCATAGGTTTCTTCTAAATATTTCTGCATGACTAAAATATCCTCTTTAGAAGTTAAATCAGGCACATTCTCCGCTAAAGGAATTGCAAAGAATCCTTTGCCCTCCCCTTCGCCAAACATCACCACTGACGTAGGCAATTCCTTTTCGTTACGAACTGGATGGAAAGGTGTCTTCGCTAAATAAGGTAAGAATGTGCTCGCCTCAAAAACGAAAACGTTCATACTCACGCCTAAACGACCTTGTTTCGCCATCAATTCATCTGCCTGTTCCTTGGTTGGCTTCTCAATAATCTCTAATAAATACCCTTCTTCATCCGTACGAATCAAAGCAAAAGCCGAAATACGCTCTGCTGGATATAACAAACTATCGCGGTGATATGAAATCAAAGCTTGAGGAACTTCGGATGCCCAAAGTGTCTTCAACGCATTCACCGAATACAAATTATCTGAATTACACACGATCACGCGGCCTTTCTGCCAATCCGCATGTTGAGATAAAGCTTGGTACACCGCATCCGCCGTTCCTGCTGGTTTCTCGCGATCCGCAGCAATTTGCTGACGAGCAAACACGATTGTCATTCCCCAAGTAGCATCTTTCGCCATTAAAGACTCACAATACTCCTGAGAAACATTGTCTGTAGGGTGCAAAAGCAACATCACCTCTTCGATTCCCGCTAGGTGAGCATTGTATAATTGATAATCAATTAAGGTCTTGCCATTCTTTCCCACTTGGATCATCCCTTTCGTCACTGCATTCGCCTGGGCTACTAATTTAGGGTCTAGATCGCTGTTCTCCTCGGCTAAGGCTTTCTTCATACGAGAGGCCATACCACCCGCTAAAATCAATAATCTCTTCTTCATCTTATTTTCGTTGTTCCTTTATCTACTGTAATAATGTAGGCCTTTCCACCCTCTTTTTCGATGGCTGCGACTACTTTTTCTGGATCCTTAGGGGCATAGGCAAACATGCATCCGCCACCACCTGAACCATTTATTTTGGCTCCCAAAGCTCCTGCCTCCAATGCCCTCTCTATCATTCGATCGATTTTAGGCGTAGAGATTCGCTTGTGTTCCCGCAAATTTACTTGATGTTCGTTTAATAAAGAACCTAATTTTTCATCTGACCAAGGTTTTTTTCCTTCGAACATCGCCTTCGCCTCTAAAAGCAAATCCCGATCACTAACGTTCGATTGCAAAAGTACCCATTCATCCTCAGTCAATAAATCTCGGTACCTCTCTGGATTCAT
>JACCDS010879477.1_pt1 | contig 13874 bp, 12 predicted proteins | sample 7446441 | NCBI WGS metagenome assembly JACCDS01 (sample SAMN15323445, study PRJNA562643) | freshwater metagenome | isolation source: river surface water | place: USA:Blue River Watershed | collected 2017-08-17 | reverse complement strand
GTGCGTCTCGTAGCGCTTGAACTTCCGCTTGATCCACTGCGTGCGGCCGAAGATGTAGGCGTACTCCTCGGGCGTGAAGTCCCTGAACTGGAGATAATGCCGCACGTCCATTTGGGGCTCCGCGCGCGTCAGGCCGACTGCGCCGCCGCCTGCGGGGCGGCCGGCTTGCCGAGGAATTCGATGATGAGCGGCGCGAGCTTGTCCACCAGGATCGCCACGTGTTCCGGTGAATAGATGAGCGGCGGCAGCAGGCGAACGACCGTGTCCGCGGTGACGTTCACCAGCAGCCCGGCCTCGAGCGCGCGCTGCACGATCTCGCCGCAGGGCTGCGCGAGCTCGATGCCGATCATGAGCCCTTCGCCGCGGATGTCTCTCACGCCGGCGATGCCGGACAGGCGCATGGACAGGCGGTCGCGGATCGCATGCCCCATCGCGACGGCGTTCTCCATGAGCCGGTCCTCCTCGATGATCGCCAGCGTTTCGAGCGCGGCGCGGCACGCGAGGGGATTGCCGCCGAACGTCGATCCGTGCGAGCCCGGCTTGAAGAGCGCGCTTGCATCGCCGCGCGCGAGGCAGGCGCCGATGGGAACGCCGTTGGCGAGGCCTTTCGCGAGCGTCATGACGTCGGGCTTCACCTGCGAGTGCTGGAAGGCGAACCAGGTGCCGGTGCGTCCGATGCCGCTCTGGACCTCGTCCAGCATCAGCAGCCACCCGTTTGCGTCGCAAATATCGCGCAAGCCCTTGAGATAGCCCTCATGGCAGATCTGTATGCCGCCCTCGCCCTGGATCAGCTCGACGAGCACGGCGACGACGTTGCGATTGTTCGCCGCAACGCGCTTGACCGCTTCGAGGTCGTCGAAAGGCACTCGGACGAACCCGGCGACGAGCGGCTCGAAACCCGCCTGGACCTTGCGGCTTCCGGTCGCGGACAGCGTCGCGATGGAGCGGCCGTGAAACGCCTTCTCCATGACGATGATCGCGGGCGCTTCTATGCCTTTCTTGTGGCCATACAGCCGGGCGAGCTTGATCGCCGCTTCGTTGGCTTCGAGCCCCGAATTGCAGAAGAACACGTTGTCCATGCCCGACAATTGAGCGAGCCTGTCCGCGAGCTTCTCCTGCAGCGCGATGCGGTAGATGTTCGACGGGTGTACGAGTGTGCCGACCTGCTCGCGCAGGGCTGCAGTAAGCCGCGGGTGCGCATGGCCGATGCCGCATACGGCGACTCCGGCGAGGGCGTCGAGATACTGTTTGCCGGCGGCGTCCCATAGCCACACGCCTTCCCCGCGCTCGAAAGCCACGGGAAGCCGTGCATATGTGTTCATCAGGTGCGACATGGCTGGCTCGGAAAAACATACGGCGGCCTAGAGCCGCCGTCGGAGGAAGGACGTATTCTTCCCGATTAAGCCCGGGGAGGCAAGCGCGATACCCGGCTTGCAGATGTCCGCGTCATGGCGCCGTGACGGCCGGACGGACCGCCCGCTCGCCCTCGAGACATGCCAGGGCCGCGGCCGGAAACCGGGGTGGTTTACGCCATTCCCTTGAGGGCTGCGGCGAGGCGGCTCTTATGACGGGACGCCTTGTTCTTGTGGATGATCTTCTTGTCGGCGATCGAGTCGATCGTGCCGACCGAACGCTGGTACACTGCGCGTGCCGCTTCCTTGTCGCCGGCTTCGATCGCCTTGCGGACGTTCTTCACCGCGGTGCGCAGTTCAGAGCGCAGGCTGGTATTGTGCTGACGCTGCTTCTCGCTCTGCCGCGCGCGCTTTCTGGCTGACGCCGTATTGGCCATGTAAACTCCGGATTTTGAATCGGAAAAAGGGCGGTATGATACGCACGTTCCGGCCCTTTGGCAAGGCGACGCCGCGCGCCCGGCCCACAATCGTAACAGATAATGAACCTACTCAAGGCCCTGGCGACGGTGAGCGGGATGACCCTGCTCTCCCGCATACTCGGATTTCTGCGCGATACGGTGATCGCCCGCGCTTTCGGCGCCGGGCTCGCCACCGACGCTTTCTTCGTCGCCTTCAAGATACCTAATCTCCTGCGCAGGCTTTTCGCCGAGGGGGCGTTTTCACAGGCATTCGTGCCCATTCTCGCCGAGTACAAGAATCGGCGTACGCCGGAGGATACCCAAGCTCTGGTGGATCACGTGAGCGGCTTGCTCGCGCTCGCGTTGTTCGTCGTCACGGTCATCGGCGTCCTTGCCGCGCCGGCGATCATTTACGTCAGCGCGCCGGGGTTCTACGCGAACCCGGAAAAGCGCGAGCTCTCCATACAGCTGCTCCGGATCACGTTTCCGTACATTCTTTTCATTTCGCTCACCGCGCTTGCCGGCGGCATCCTCAACACGCACAGCCGCTTTTCCGTGCCCGCGTTCACGCCGGTGCTCCTCAACCTCTCGTTCATCGGTTTCGCCTTATGGGCGGCGCCGTATTTCAATCCGCCGGTACTTGCGCTTGCCTGGGCGGTAGTTGCGGGCGGTGTGCTGCAGCTCGCGTTTCAGGTGCCGTTCCTCGTGAAGCTCGGACTGTTGCCGCGACTGCGGCTGAGCTTTCGCGATGCCGGCGTCTGGCGGGTCGTGCGGCAAATGGGGCCGGCGGTGTTCGGCGTGTCGATCGGGCAGATCAGCCTGCTGATCAATACGATCTTCGCGTCCTTCCTGGTCACCGGCAGCGTTTCCTGGCTCTATTACGCCGACCGGCTGATGGAGTTTCCGACCGGCATGCTGGGCGTTGCGCTGGGCACGATATTGCTGCCAAGTCTATCGAAGCGCTACGCCGACAGCTCTGCCGAGGAGTATTCGCACCTGCTCGATTGGGGCGTGCGCCTTACGCTGCTGCTCGCGGTGCCCGCGGCCGTGGCCCTCGCCATACTCTCCGCGCCGCTCGTGACGACACTGTTCCATTACGGTCAGTTCACCGAGGCGGACGTGTACCACACGCGCAATGCCGTCGTCGCGTACAGCGCGGGGTTGGTCGGGCTCATACTCGTGAAGGTGCTCGCGCCGGGCTTCTACGCGCGCCAGGACATCCGCACGCCGGTGAAGTGCGGCGTCATCACGCTCTTTGCCACGCAGGCGTTGAATCTCGCGTTGATCTTCCCGCTGGCGCACACCGGGCTCGCGCTCGCGATCGCGCTCGGCGCGTGCTTGAACGCCGGCATGCTGTATACCCTTTTGCGGCGCAGGGGCATCTACAAGCCGGCGCCCGGATGGGGCAGGTTCCTGCTGAAGCTCGCCATCGCGGTGGCCGCGATGGCGGCGGCACTCGCCGCCGGAACACACTATACGGAGTGGATCCACGCATCGGCCGCCAGGCGGGTGTCGCAGCTCGCCGGCCTGGTGATCGGCGGTGGCGCGGTTTATCTCGGCCTGCTCGTACTCTTCGGCTTCAGACTGCGCGATTACGCCAAGCGAGTCTGAAAGGATCGCGCGCCGATTTGTGTTAACTTAAGCGCGTGCATACGACGCAGCGCTCCGCGCGCTGCTCGCGAGCCGTGTGCCCATCGCATTTCGTTACGACTTCTCGGGAGATCTCATGCATCGCAGGGCCTTTCTGAAAAGCGGTGCGGCGTTGCCGGCTGCAGCGATGTGCGGACTGCCGCGTATCGCGTTTGCGAACGCCGAGTCGGCCGCAGCACAGTGGCGCGTGTTCGAGGTGGTGACACAGGTGCGGATCGGCGAGCCGGCCGGCACAAGCCGCGTATGGCTTCCAGTGCCGCTTACTGCGGACACGGATTACTTCAAGAACCTCGGCAGCACGTGGGCAGCCGAAGGCGGCACGGCGAGCTACGTCCAGGACGCGAAATACCGCGCCGGCATCGTCGGCGCGGTATTTCCGGACAGCGCACAGGCGCCTGCGGTGAAGCTCACGAGCCGTTTCGCAACGCGCGACCGGTCGGTCGACCTCTCGAAGCGGGGGCAGGCCGTCAAGGAGGATCCGAAGGTACTCAAGGTCTCGCTGGCGGCGACCGAGCTGCTGCCGACGACCGGCATCGTGCGCGACACGGCGCGCGACATCACGAAGGGCCAGCGCAGCGACATCGACAAGGCGCGCGCAATCTACGAGTGGATCGTGGACAACACGTTTCGCGATCCCGAAGTCCGCGGCTGCGGCTGGGGCGATATCCAGACGATGCTCGAGACGCGCAACTTCGGCGGCAAGTGCGGCGACCTTAACGCCTTGTTCGTCGGCCTGGCACGTTCGGTCGGCATACCCGCGCGCGACGTCTATGGCATACGCGTGGCGAAGTCGCGCAACGGCTATGTCAGCCTGGGCGCGAACACCGAGGTCATCAGCAAGGCGCAACATTGCCGCGCCGAGTTCTACGCTGAGGGTTATGGCTGGATACCGGTGGACCCGGCCGACGTGCGGAAGGTGGCGCTCGAGGAGCCGCCGGGAAACCTGCCTTTGAACGACGCGAAAGTGCGTGCGGCGCGCGAACGCCTGTTCGGATCGTGGGAAATGAACTGGCTCGCCTACAACGACGCGCATGATGTGCAGTTGCCCGGTTCGGCGGGTCCGCGTATCCCGTATTTCATGTATCCGAACGGCGAGACGTCCAGGGGGCGGCTCGATTCCCTCGAGCCGGACACGTTCAAGTACGTCATCACGGCGCGGGAAATCTCGCTCGCGTGATCGACCGGTTGCGCAGTAGCGTGCGGCGCTTGTTCCGGCGCAGCGCGGTCGCAGCGCTGCTGTCGTTCGTTGCGACTGCAGTGCCTGGTCATGCGGCGGAGCTCACGCGATGGCCGGGCGGCGATCCGCCCGCGCTCGACCTCAAGGATCTCGCCGGAAAGGCGCACGATCTTCAGCAATATCGCGGGAAGGTCGTGCTGCTCAACTTCTGGGCGACCTGGTGCGAGCCCTGCCGCGCCGAAATGCCGTCGATGGAGCGCCTGCGACAGCGTTACGCGAACGCGCCGTTCGCCGTGCTTGCCGTCAATGTCGACGAACCGGAGCAGCGCATCCGTGCTTTTCTCGAGCGCATGCCGCTGGGATTCGTGGTCCTTCTCGATCCCGGCATGCGTGCGACACGCGCCTGGAACGCCAAGATACTTCCGGCGAGCTTCGTGATCGGCCGGGACGGCCGCATCCGCTATAGTGTCCGCGGCGATCTCGATTGGTCCGGTGAGGTCGTGTCTCGCGTGATTGACGAACTCCTGCAGGTCCCGGCGCGCTAGAGCTCGTAATCCGTGCCGGTGCCTCGCATCGTCTGTTCCACGATCGTGCGGGTGAGCTGGGGCGCGAACATCTCGATGAAGTCGTACACGTAGCTGCGCAAGTAGGCGTTGCGGCGCAGGCCGATACGCGTCGTGCTCGGCTCGAAGAGGTGGCTCGCGTCGATCAGCCTGAGTCCCAGATCGCGCGACGGGTCGAACGCCATTTTGGCGAGTATGCCGACGCCGAGCCCCAGCTCCACGTAAGTTTTTATAACATCGGCGTCCACGGCCGTCAGCGCCACGTTGGGCGTGAGCCGTCGCGCATCGAACGCGCGGCGTATCGGCGAGTCGCTGTCGAACGCGAAGTCGTACGTGACGAGCGGGTGGCGGGCGAGCGCCTCGATGGTGAGGTGCTTCTCCTGCAGCAGCGGATGTTTCAGCGGCGTGATCACGCACCGGTTCCACTGATAGCACGGCAGCGTCACCAAATCGGCGAACAGCGCCTCTGCTTCCGTGATGATCGCGAGGTCCGCCGCGCCGGCGCGCATGAGCTCGGCAATGTGCTGGGGGCTGCCTTCCCGCAGGCTGAAGCGCACGCGCGGGTGGCGCTGCATGAACCGCTGGATGATCGCCGGCAATGCGTAGCGCGCCTGGGTCGGCGTCGTCGCAATGGCGAGTGCGCCCGTGCCTTTGTCGCCGTATTCCCGACCTATCGCGCGCAGGTTGTCCGCGTCCTGCAGCATGCGCTCGGCGACGTCCACGATCAGGCGACCGGGATCGGTCAGCGCCACCACCCGCTTGCCATGCCGGACGAGGATCTGTACCCCGAGCTCATCCTCGAGCAGCTTGATTTGCTTGCTGACGCCGGGCTGTGAGGTATGCAGGGCCTCGGCGGCCTCCGAAACGTTGAGCCGGCGTCTGACGACCTCGCGTAAGTACCTGAGTTGCTGAAGTTTCATGGCGTAATAAGCTACGGTTATTACAGTCTAACATATTATTCTTTTACGGTATAAAGGTGCGGCACTAGCATTCCCCTCCATGTATACCTATGACGAGATAGACCAGCGGTTCGTGGACGAGCGGGTCGTTCAATTCCGCGACCAGACCGAGCGGTTCATAGCCGGCACGCTCGCCGAAGACGACTTCCGGCCGTTGCGGCTGCAGAATGGTTTGTACATCCAGCGCCATGCACCGATGCTGCGCGTCGCCATCCCGTACGGTTTGCTCTCCTCGCGCCAGCTACGCATCCTCGCACGGCTGGCACGGCGGTGGGACCGCGGCTCCGGCCATTTCAGCACGCGCCAGAACATCCAGTACAACTGGCCCCGGCTCGAGGACGTGCCCGAGATGCTGGCCGAGCTCGCCACGGTACAGATGCACGCCATACAGACGAGCGGCAATTGCGTGCGCAACATCACCAGCGACCATTTTGCCGGTATCGCTCCCGACGAGATCGTGAATCCGCTGGTGTGGTGCGAAGTGATCCGCCAGTGGTCGACGTTTCATCCCGAATTCGCCTTTCTGCCGCGCAAGTTCAAGATCGGCGTATCGGGCGCTCGAGAGGACCGCGTTGCCACGCAGGTGCACGACATCGGGCTCGAGGCGTGTCTGGACGAGCATGGCGAAGTCGGGTTCAAGGTGCGCGTCGGCGGCGGGCTGGGCCGCACGCCGATACTCGGCCCGGTGATCCGCGAATTTCTGCCCTGGCCGCATCTGCTGACGTATCTCGAGGCGATATTGCGCGTCTACAATCGCTACGGCCGTCGGGACAACAAGTGGAAAGCCCGCATCAAGATCCTCGTAAAAGAGCTCACCCCCGCGAAATTCCGGGACGAAGTGGAGGAAGAGTGGAGCCATCTGCGCGACGGCGCCGCAACGCTGACCGACGCGGAAGTGCGCCGTATCGAAGGGCGGTTCACGCAGCCCGCGTATAAAAACTTGGCTCGCGAGACGCTCGCTCACAGCCGCGCGCTCGCGCAAGACCGAGCCTATGCGAGCTGGGTGAGGCGCAACGTTCATGCGCACCGCGCGCCGGGCTATGTCGCGGTCACGCTTTCGCTCAAGAAGACCGGCGTGCCGCCCGGCGATGCGTCTGCGGAACAGATGGACGCCATTGCCGATCTTGCCGATCGCTACAGTTTCGGCGAGCTGCGCGTCTCGCACGAGCAGAACCTGATCCTCGCGGACGTCGAGATCAACGATCTTCCCGCGCTGTGGCGCGAAGCGAAAGCGCTTGGCCTTGCGACGCCGAACATCGGCCTCATCACGAACATCATCTCGTGCCCCGGAGGCGACTACTGCTCGCTCGCCAACGCGAAATCGATACCGGTCGCGCACGCGATACAGCGCCGCTTCGACGATCTCGATTACGTGTACGACATCGGCGAGCTCGACCTCAATATCTCGGGTTGCATGAATTCGTGCGGCCATCACCACATCGGGCACATCGGCATACTGGGCGTCGACAAGCAGGGGGCCGAGTTCTATCAGATCTCGATCGGCGGCGCCCAGGGCAACGACACCTCGCTCGGCAAAGTGCTCGGGCCCTCGGTATCGCAGGACGAAGTGCCGGACGTGATCGAGCGTCTCATCGAGCACTACCTCGAGCTGCGCGACAGCGACGCCGAGCGTTTCATCGATGTGGTGCGCCGCGTCGGTGTGGAAACTTTCAAGGATTATGTTTATGCCGACGCTCATCAACCGAGAAAACACCGTAGCCGACTCGTGGCAGTTGCTTAGGGACACCGCGAACGGCGCACCGGTGCCGGTGCCTGCGGAAGGCGACGTCATCGTGACCATGCGTCGCTGGCTCGCGGAGCGACAGGCGCTCGCGAGTCGCGCCGGGCGCATCGGCGTGTTGCTCGATGGCGCCGACGACCCCGCCGCGATCGCGGAGGACCTGCGCCTCTTCGGCGTGGTCGCAGTCGACTTTCCGCGATTTACCGACGGACGCGGATACAGCATAGGGCGCTTGCTGCGCGAGCGGTACGGCTGGCGCGGCGAGCTGCGTGCCGTAGGCGACATTCAACGCGACCAGCTGTTCTATCTCGCGCGCTGCGGCTTCGACGCTTTCCTGCTGCGCGACGGGGAAGACGCCACCGTCGCGCTGCTTGCATTCCGCGATTTCAGCGAGCGTTACCAGGGCGCAGTGGACGAGCCGTCGCCCTTGTTTCGCCGCCGACCGTCCGGCGCTGCGCCCTCGGTGCGGTAACGCACAGGCGATGATGGGCACCGTTTATCTCGTTGGAGCAGGGCCGGGCGCGCCGGATCTGATCACGCTGCGCGGCGCCCGCCTGCTGGCGAAAGCGGATATCGTCTTTCACGACGCGCTGGTGCATCCGGAAACGCTAGCGCTCGCCGAGCGTGCAGAGAAAGTGCTGGTCGGCAAGCGTTGCGGTCGGCATTCGACGGCGCAGCGGTTCATCAACAAGCGGCTCGTGGATGCCGCAAAACGCCATCGCGTCGTCGTGCGGCTGAAGGGCGGCGATCCGATGCTGTTCGGGCGCGCACAGGAGGAAATATCGGCCCTCGATGCCGCCGGTGTGCCGGTCGAGGTGGTGCCCGGAGTGACGGCTGCGCTCGCAGCGAGCGCGGATGTCGGCGTCTCGCTCACCCAGCGTGGGGTGAGCCGGAGCGTAGTCTTCGTGACTCCGCGTGTCGGCGCCGGCGAAGAACGGCGGCACGACTGGGCGGCTGCCATTGCTGCGGCCGACACGGCGGTGGTCTACATGGGCGCGCAGGAAGCGCCGCTCATTTCCGCGACGCTGATCGCGCGAGGCCTTGCGCCCACGCTGCCGGTCGTCGCGGTCGAGAATGCGTCGCTGCGCACGATGAGGTACCGCGCCTTCACGCTCGCCGAATTGCCGCGCCTCGCCGAGTGCGGCTACACCGGACCGGTCGCGCTGCTGCTGGGTGACGTCTTCGCGGCGGCATGCGCTGCCGGTGTCGCTCTGCCGCAAGCCGTCTCAGCCTAGACCCGCGCTCTCAAAACACGCTACAATTCAAGCTTTTACCGGCGCGATTGTATGCGTATCCAGCGCAGCGTCCCGGACGCTGCTCAGTTCCCGGTTGCGCTCACCATCGGCAATTTCGACGGCGTGCACCTGGGTCATCAGGCGATGCTCGGCCGTTTGCGCGCCGCCGCTGCCGCGCGTGGCCTGCCTACGTGCGTGATGACTTTCGAGCCGCACCCGCGCGAGTTTTTTGCGCCTGACCAGGCGCCCACGCGGCTCACTTCGCTGCGTGAGAAGCTCGAGCTGCTCGCGGCACACGGCGTCGACCTGGTGCAGGTGTGTCGCTTCGACTACGAGTTTGCCAAGACCGGCGCGGAAGCGTTCATCGAACGCATCATCGTGCGAGGCCTGGGCGCGCGCTGGGTGCTGGTCGGCGACGATTTTCGCTTCGGCTCGCGGCGGGCGGGCGATTTCGTGATGCTGAAGCAACACGCCGCGCCGTTCGGCTACGAGGTCGAAGCCATCCACAGCGTCATGGTAGGCGGCGAGCGCGTATCGAGCACATCCGTGCGCAATGCGCTCGCATCCGGCGAACTGGAGCTCGCAGGCGAGCTGCTGGGGCGGCCCTACAGCATCAGCGGGCGCGTCGTGCACGGCGACGGCATCGGCCGCAAGCTCGGCTTCCCGACCGCCAATGTCCAGATGAAGCACAATCGCCCTCCGCTCTTCGGCATTTTCGCCGTCGAGCTGCATGGCGCCGGCGCCGAGCCGCTTGCCGGTGTCGCGAGCCTCGGCGTGCGTCCGACGATCAGGGCCGGCGGTGCACCCGTTCTCGAAGTGCACGCTTTCGACTGGAGCGGAAGTCTTTATGGGCGCCACGTGCGCGTCGATTTCCTGCGGAAGCTGCGCGACGAAGAGAAGTATGTCGATCTCGCGACGCTCACGCGCCAGATCGCGCTCGACGTCGAAAACGCGAAGACCTACTTCCGAGCGCGCGCCGCCGCTGCTCCCCGCAAAGCGCAAGCGTAAAGCCGGCACCTCGGCACGCAACCCGATATAGAACATGGCTGACTACAAGAAAACTCTCAATCTTCCGGACACGCCGTTTCCGATGCGCGGCGATCTCGCCAAGCGCGAGCCCCTCATGCTGGAACAGTGGCGCAGCCGCGGGCTGTACGAGCGGATACGCAAGGCGTCCGCAGGCCGCCCGCGTTTCATGCTGCACGACGGGCCGCCCTATGCGAACGGCGACATCCACATCGGCCACGCGGTCAACAAGGTGCTCAAAGACATCATCGTCAAGAGCAAGAGCCTGTCCGGCTTCGACGCGCCGTACGTGCCCGGGTGGGATTGCCATGGCATGCCGATCGAGGTGCAGATCGAAAAAAAGCACGGAAAGAATCTCGCCACGGCTGAAACGCAGCGGCTGTGCCGCACCTATGCCGCGGAGCAGGTGGAACGCCAGAAGAAGGACTTCGTGCGGCTGGGCGTGCTGGGCGAATGGGACCGGCCGTACCTCACGATGGCCTTCGGCAACGAGGCGGACGAAATCCGCGCGCTCGGCAAGCTGATTGCGCGTGGCTACGTGTACCGGGGACTGAAGCCCGTCAACTGGTGCTTCGATTGCCGCTCGGCGCTCGCCGAGGCCGAAGTGGAGTACGAGGACCGCCGCGATCCGGCCATCGACGTCGGCTTTCCGTTTGCCGAGCGCGACAAGATCGCTCGCGCTTTCGGTTTGAGCGCGCTGCCCGACAAGCCGGGCTATGCGGTCATATGGACGACGACGCCGTGGACGCTGCCCGGGAACCAGGCGCTCAACGTCCATCCGGATTTCGACTACGCCCTCGTCGATACCGACCGCGGATTGCTGATCGTCGCCCACGAGATCCTGCTGCGCAGCCCGACGGGCGCCGAGGCCGAAGCGCCACCGTCTGCGGATCGGAGCGACGTCGGCGCCTCGGCGCTGCTGGAGCGGTACGGCATCAAATCGGCACGAGTGCTCGGCATCGTGAAAGGCAAAGCGCTCGAGTCGATCCGCTTTCAGCATCCGTTTTACGACCGCGAGTCGCCGATCTACCTCGCCGATTACGTAACGCTCGAGACCGGCACGGGCCTCGTGCACGCGGCTCCCGCTTATGGCGTGGAGGACTTTCAGTGCTGCCGCCGCTACGGCATGAAGGACGACGAAATCCTGACTCCGGTCATGGGCGACGGAACGTATATTTCCTCGCTGCCGCTTTTCGGCGGCCTGTCGGTGTGGAAGGCCAATCCGAAGATCGTCGACGTGCTGGCCGACCGTGGCGTGCTGCTCGCGAAGGCGGACTACGCCCATAGCTACATGTACTGTTGGCGGCACAAGACGCCCATCATCCTCCGCGCGACGACGCAATGGTTTGCAGCGATGGACGAAGCGCCCGGATACGCTGGCGTGCGGCCTGTCGAGCCGCTGCGCGCGACGGCGTTGCGCGGGGTCGAGGAGACCCGTTTCTTCCCCGATTGGGGCAAGGCGCGGTTGCATGGAATGATCGCCAGCCGTCCCGACTGGACACTGTCTCGGCAACGCCAGTGGGGCGTGCCTATGCCGTTCTTCATCCACAAGGAAACGGGCGCGCTGCATCCGCGGACGCTGGAGTGGGTCGAACGCGTCGCGCAACGGGTGGAGCAGGGCGGCATCGAGGCGTGGCAGGCGGTCACAGGCGAGGACTTGCTCGGCCCGGATGCCGCGCAATACGAGAAAGTGAAAGACACGCTCGACGTGTGGTTCGATTCCGGCGCGACCCATTACACGGTGCTTCGCGGCTCGCACGCGTCCGAAAGCGCGTTCCCGGCGGATCTCTACCTCGAGGGCTCGGATCAGCATCGCGGCTGGTTTCATTCCTCGCTGCTCGTGTCCTCCATGATGGACGGCGTGCCCCCTTATCGGGCCCTGCTCACGCACGGCTTCGTGGTCGACGGTCAGGGCCACAAGATGAGCAAGTCGAAGGGCAACGTCATCGCGCCCCAGCAGGTGGTCGACGAGCTCGGCGCCGACATACTCCGCTTGTGGGTGGCTTCGACGGACTATGCCGGCGAGCTCTCCATATCCAAGGAGATTTTGAAGCGCGTGGTCGAAGCGTACCGCCGGATACGCAACACGCTGCGCTTTCTGCTTGCGAATCTCGCCGACTTCGATCCTCGCGGCGATGCATTGCCCGTGGCGGACTGGCTCGAGATCGACCGCTACGCGCTGGTGATGGCGCACGACCTACAGAGCGAGCTGACGCCGTCGGAACGCGGCGCAAAGTCGCCGACCCGGCCCGGGCACTACGGTGATTACGAGTTTCACCTCGTCGTGCAGAAGCTGCAGACGTTCTGCTCCGAGGAGCTCGGCGGGTTTTATCTCGATATACTCAAAGACCGGTTGTACACCGCGCCCACGGCTTCGCGCGCCCGCCGCTCGGCGCAAAACGCGCTGTATCAGATCGCTCAAAGTCTTACCCGGCTGCTCGCGCCGATACTGTCGTTCACCGCACAGGAAGTATGGGAGACGCTCAATCCCGGCGAGGCGACCGTGTTCGAGCAGACCTGGTACGACTTCGAGCTGCCCGCCGATGCCCACGAATTGCGCGATCGGTGGCAGAAGTTGCGCGTACTGCGGTCCGACGTGCAGAAGAAGCTCGAGGATCTGCGCGTAAACGGCCAGATCGGATCTTCGCTTGCCGCCGAAGTTGAGCTGCGCGCGACGGGGGAACCGGCTTCGTTCCTGCGCTCTTTCGGCGATGACTTGCGCTTCGTCTTCATCACCTCGCAGGCGAGAGTCGTCGAAGGTGCCGATGGGGCGCCCACGGCGCTCGACGCGGTGAAACTCCACGTGCAGCCGAGTCCGTATCGCAAATGCGAGCGCTGCTGGCATTACCGCGCGGACACGGGCGCCACGGCCGAGCACCCGGATCTTTGCGGGCGCTGCGTGGCGAATCTCCACGGCCCGGGGGAGCTGCGCGCCCATGCTTAAGTGGCTGGCAGGCAGCCTTGCCGTTATCGTCGCCGATCAGCTCACCAAGCTTGCCGTTCTGCGCGAATTCGCGCTGCACGAAAGCGTCCCGGTGACATCGTTTTTCAACCTCGTTCTCGTATACAACCGTGGTGCGGCGTTCAGTTTTCTCGCCAGCGCTGCCGGCTGGCAACGCGAGCTTTTCATCGCCATAGCAGTGGCGGCCTCGGTCTGGGTGGTATATCTCCTGCGCAAGCACGCGCAGGAACGGCTTTTCGCGTTCGGATTGAGCCTGATCCTCGGCGGGGCGATCGGAAACCTCGTCGACCGGCTGCTCCACGGCGCCGTTGTGGATTTTCTGGACTTTCATCTCTACGGGTATCACTGGCCGGCGTTCAATGTCGCGGATTCGGCCATTACGTGCGGTGCAGCGCTGCTCGTCTGGGACAGCCTGCGCCCGCGCAAAGCGCCCTCGCCCGCGGCGCGATGATCGTATAATCGTCCCGATGAAAGTACTGCTCGCCAATCCCCGCGGTTTCTGCGCGGGCGTAGACCGTGCCATCGAGATCGTCGAGCGCGCCCTGCAAATCCACGGCGCACCGATATACGTGCGGCACGAAGTCGTGCACAACAAGTTCGTCGTTTCCGATCTGCGCGCGAAAGGCGCGGTGTTTGTCGAAGAACTCGACGAAGTGCCTGGGGGCGCGACGGTCGTGTTCAGCGCGCATGGCGTATCGCAGGCCGTGCGGCGCGAGGCTGCCGAGAGAGCCTTGCGTGTCTTCGACGCGAC
>JACCDS010468795.1_pt1 | contig 13878 bp, 6 predicted proteins | sample 7446441 | NCBI WGS metagenome assembly JACCDS01 (sample SAMN15323445, study PRJNA562643) | freshwater metagenome | isolation source: river surface water | place: USA:Blue River Watershed | collected 2017-08-17 | reverse complement strand
ATTCTAACAGCGCCATTGAGGAATGTCGACCCGTTATTTGTCAGAGACTGCAGTGCACTGAGAGATGTTATGTTTGGCTGTGGCCCAGATGACAGCATGCCGGTAAGAGTAGTTGCACTCACAAGAGATAGATTGATGATCTCTCTTGAATCGCCAGCGACTAAACACTTCCCAGGTTGAACTACTCCAGGTGTAAGAATGTCTGTATAGTTTAGCTTAGTTGCACTAGCCGTTAAGGTGATATCTTGGATACTCAGCGCGGTCTTGATGTTTACAGATTGTAGCTCATTGATGTTAGGCTGAGATGATGTGAGTAGAACGCCGCTTAGTTCAGTTGCTCCAATTCGACCCAAACCAATGATGTTCTTAGATGAGTTCAAAACGATAGCCTTGTCAGCTACCGCAGTTCCTTTGGCAACGTCTAGATAGTTAAGTTCGGATGCACTCACGGTAACTGGCTGACCATTGAGGTGCAACCCCTTCCCGACGCCATCGTGATTTGATATGTTTACATTCTCTCGTATCGTTGTGAACAGGTTTGAGGTGCTTGCCTCTGGGTCCACTAGTTTAGGAGCGAATATGGCACCGCCGTTAGAGGAGACCATGATGTCGTAGAACATGGATTCCATGTACGACAATCTAAGAGTAGGCTTTGATGCCACCTTAGAGTTAATGGTCGCTTGCGCATTAAATAGATCTGTATTAATACTTACGTTTTGATCCTTATCAATTACCATACCATACACGTTGTTTGTCTTCATGACAATGGCACCGGTCGGGCCGTCATCAATCAGAGACACAGAAGTATCATCATTCTGTAGAATATTGCCAGCGACGAGCGCCGGTATACTAATCGTGTTCGGAAGAGGAGGATACATCGAGCCTAGTTGCTATTACAGTCAAGTATCTTGTGATTAGACCAATTGGCTTCTTTATAACACACAAGGCTAATATGTGTCTATATATGATTATCGAACTTTCGTTAATATAAATTCCAAAAAAACAGAATTGACACACCCACATAGACACACTATGATTACATAGCTCTAAGTATCTCTTGATAATACATACTAACTACTGATGCGCGCAATATCACTTGATTGTATATTGGTCGATATGACTTGCGTTGTTAATTTGAAAAATACAAAAGAGTAATATACCAAAATGAATATATACTTCCTCTCTCAGACACAATCTCTATTTTGCATGAGAACACCAATGTCTGGTTGCCACTAGAACTCTACTCTTATGAGTATGATTAGAGGCATTACGAGAGCATATCTATGCTAGGGATCTAGATAGAGAGGGTTCAGAATTAGATCAAGTCTATATCTGAACCATTTTTTTGTAAGACAAATATACGCACACATAGCAAATGGATCTATCATCATCTGGAACCAAACTACAAAAAAACACGATCAGTATCAATGACGTCTTGCATCCAATCTACATCGACAAGCTATCGGGTGCGATTGGTCTTGGGCTCATGATGAAGCTGTTTGACATAACGCACTTCTCATATGTCTATGAGATACTTGAACGATTAGAATCAAAAAAACTCAGACTAACTGATCTCGCGGCTTTCAAGCTTCTCATAGATATCATGCTAAAGCACCCAGAAGTAAACGACCTTCTAACTATGGATTTGAAAGCAACGAAAGCACACATCCAGATGGTATCTGAATTGGTTGCGAGGGTGGCGCCTCCCCATTGTCTAAGAGTAGTCAACCAGTATCTATAAGATAACGATCTTCAGATTCTCGAGATACAGAAGCACATCGCGTATATCGCTTTTGTTTAGTATGTATATCATCGCGTTATTGATGCCATATCGACGTTGTTTGTTTTTTTGTTTGTTATTTGACGACGCGTCAATCAGATACCACAATAGACATTCATCTACGCCAATCACAGATATCCACTTCGATACGAATGCTGCTCGATTACTAATCGTCATATTAAGATATATGTATCGTTTCGCGAGTCTGGATTCGCTCATGAGTCTACGATAGTATGCTTGTTTAAGAATCGCATTATTTGTCTTCCACCATGTACCAATGAGATTGGCTATGTGAGAGTGTAGTATGGTTCGGTGTCTTATGCTTACATCATATTGCTCTGTATATGGCAAATATGAAATGATATGATCTATCACTTCTATGGAGAGCGACTTAGACTCATCAGTTTCTGTTGCATCTGTTCTAGCTCCGACTTGTCTACTTTGACTGTCCATTCTATATATAGCTCAGTGTGTTTCTTTAAGAACTGAAGCTTGACTTTGTAGTTCAATCGTTCTAGTTCCTTCACGATGCAATAGTAGATATGAGTCTGCATCTCCATGTTTGATATGTTTTCGTCTGGGCTATCGAAGTTGATCGGCATCTTGACGGTTACGTTGCTAGTACCAATGCTGTGTGCATCAGTGATGATTGAGTTGATTCTATAGAGGAAGTCTCTAACTTGGTTGCTTACAGCTACCTTGAATCCAGAGCTCTTTCGAAGCTTGTCTGCATTACTTAGAATGCCCTGGTAGTCCATTGCATCAGTTGTCTATATTTATTATGCATGAGTTCAATCTTGTTTAACTGATTTTGGCCAATAGTGAACTTACTAGTTCTTCTAGTTTTTGAATACGATACTTGAGATCGCGATTCTCTCTCATTACCTTTTTTTGATTCTGAGCTAGAATTGGTATTACGTAGTTATAGCTAACGCTGAACTTGATACCCTCTGGAGATATAACACCAGCATCGTCCTTCTCGTATCTCATAGTATCATCTGGATCTATACCAACGAGATCGGCAAAGTTGTGCTTTAGAAGATCCTGTGCGATGTATCCATACGATAGTTGAGTATCACCGTTCTTCCATCTGAACTTCACGGGCTGCGTGTTCTCAATGAACTTCTCACAGTAATCAGGATCTAGATTCTGTATGTCCTTCTTGGCTCGTCTATCTGAGGTTACATCTACAGATTGCGTACATAGAATTCTACCAAGAGCGCGAATACTATAGTTGTATACAAAGGTACTACCAGATGATACAGTACCATGACCATTTACGTTATTGTTGTATGCGTATGCTTGATTGAAGTTGAATGAGCTAAACCCGATCTCCATCGGAAGGACACGGTTAGAAGTATTGCCAATTGATATCTTATTGATCGTCGTATTGGATGCTACTATGTTTAGCGTATCCGAACACAATATCTTACTAACAGATCCAGCTTCATCGTTCTCTAACTTTAGAGAAAGTGATCCAGTTGATAGCTTGAGGCACTTACCGTCGGTCGCGACGATGTCTAGCTTAGATTCTGGAGAACCATTACCTATGCCTACGTATCCCGATACATTGAGTGATGTTAGTGTTCCAAGAGATGTGATGCTTGGTTGCGCGGGTGTCTTGATACAGCCATATAGATTGGTAGCTCTAAGAGAGTTGAATCCTTCTAGATTTAGATTTGAATCTGTGATGAATAGCTTTCCAGTCTCGACAGTTCCTATGGTGGCGCTACCTACTCCGATGCTATCAAAGTCTACTATACTGTCATTGATGTAGATCGCTCCATCTACGTTGAGATTACCAGAAATGGATGTGTTGTTCTCTATCACGATCTCTGTAGTAGAGATGATTGATGACGTAGTTATGCCGGACAGAAACACAGCCGATCCCAATACGGTACTCACTCCAGATACATAGGTGTCTCCATTGAATTGGCTTCTTCCATTCACGACTAGGGCGTTTCCAGTATCTTTGCTAAGAGTAGATACACCGTTTACATTGAGTTCAGATAGAGTACCAAGTGATGTTATGTTCGGCTGGCTTGCTTTGGTTATCGTTGTATCTAGATTGTCTACGTTGAAGCCAGTGAACCCAACAATGGTTCCTCCATTGAGAACAAGATTGGTACCAGATGATAGTCTTATGTTCTTATTACTGGGAGCGATATGGAGGTCGCCGTCTAGTACTCTAAAGCTAGACACACCTGCTGAGTTGCCAAACAGCTGAAGACACTCCCCTGAATTTGCTGATACAATCATTTTGTAATTGGTTGAGTGGTCTAATCCAACTCTAAGGTTGCCACTGATATCTAGAGACGATAGAGTACCGGTTTTTGTTATGTTTGTTTGTATTGGAGTCATAAGCGTACCAGTCAATGTAGATGCGGCTATGCTACTAAGACCAGTGATACCACCACCATTTGAAAACGCAAGTGATGTTCCAGGGGAGAGTACTATTCTACCTGATGATGTGGAAGAGATGATCATGTCCCCAGTATCACTAATGCATAACTCACATGATTTGCTATCTCTAGTTATCTTGATAGCGGATGCAGATGATGTTATTATGTCTAGAGCACATGATGGATCGTTAGTTCCGATGCCAACAATTCCACTTGTTGTCATTCTAGTAAGATGTCCTATAGAGGTGATCATAGGCTGAGCACTGGTCTGTAAAGTACCCATTATGCTATTGGTAGTTATAGACTGAGTGCTGATTGATCCGCTTACTATCAAAGATGATAGAGTACCAATGGATGTGATGTTTGGTTGTGTGGCGGTCGTTATGGTACCACGAACCGTTGATGCTTCTAGCACAGCACCGCGAATCGCACCGGTCACTGTTAGTGATAGAAGTGTACCGACATTTGTAATATTGGGTTGATTACTTGTCTGTATTGTTCCTGTGATTGATGACGAGGTTAGACTGCTACACGATACTGAGTTGCTTACTGATAGAGATGATAGAGTTCCTATAGACGTGATGTTGGGTTGGATCGGTGTTTGTATAGTACCAGTGATGCTTGTGGCCAGAACACTGGATACGGTGACTGAATTGGTGATTATCAAGTTTGATAGAGTTCCAATAGAAGTTATATTGGGCTGCGACCCTGTCTGAAGTACTCCGGTTATGTTTCCTGTTATGATCGACCCAGATGTTATTGATGTTGATACCGATAGATTGGTTAGTGTTCCGATGGATGTTATGTTTGGCTGTGCCGCTGTTTGTATCGTTCCTGTAATGGTGGTTGCTGCTAGAGAGGTAGATGTAATCGCATTGCTTACTGATAGATTGATAAGGGTTCCGATAGATGTTATGTTCGGTTGTGCCGGTGTTTGTATTACTCCATTTATCTGAAGAGCGGTAATTGACTTGACGCCAAGTATATCTCCATTCATCATTCTTATAGAAACATCATTACCGAGAATCATATTCCCTCCAGATGTGGCGACTAGTAGATCGCCTGTAGTACCAACCGATATGTCTGTGAATATTGTATTAGATCTGCTTAAACGAAGACAGTCTCCTTGAGCATCTCTGATTTCTGTTTTCTTGGTAGACGATGACACGCCTCCGATCAATAGGCGCCCCGTTATAGAGAGACCAGATAATGTACCCAATTCTGTTATATTTGGTTGAGTAGCAGTTTGTATCGTTCCTGTCAATCTGGATGCAGTTAGTTGTCCACAGTCTATTGACGATGAAGAGCCGCTTAGCACAAGAGACTTATTGTTGCCAAATAGAATCGTAGTCCCAGCCGGAACGATGTTTAGGTTTCCTGATGTATCGGTGAACAGATCACTCTTCTGTCCAGCCGTATTCAATCGTATAATAGCAGGACTGGATGTTTTGAACACTTCTAGCTTAGCAGAAGGAGATGATGTCCCGATACCAACATCGCCATCTACACACAATGAGGATAAGTATCCTATTGATGTTATGTTTGGCTGAGAAGCGGTTCCTAGTGTTCCGTGTACAGATACCGCACTGAGAGAATTTATATTCGATATGGTTCGGTTTTCATCTAGAAGCATAAACTTAGAAGCGGACGCGGTACCCGGCACGGTGTTCAATGAGTTCAATTGAGAGGCAGTCGCAAGTACCTCAATTCCCTTTAGATTAAACTTTGTAGTTATGTTCACTTCCGTTAATACCTTTATGTTTGGTTGATTCTCGGTTAGTATAGTACCAGCTATCTCGGTCGCGCTAAGCCGGTTGATGTTTGATATGTTCTTATTAGAATCGGTTACTAAACTACGCTGACCAGATGCAGTCCCTGGAATGCAATTGTTATAATTTAGCTGCTGGGCCGATGCAGTGACAAGGGTCCCATTTAGCTTAAGTCCGGTTGTAGACCCATCATGATTTTTAATATCGACATCAGAATTGACAATGTTAATAGAGTTCCCATTTGCCGTAAATGTAAGATCTCCAAATGTATCTAAGGAGATCGTTGAATATATATCTGATGTTTTTTGAAATGTGATACAATTACCATTGTCAGTAGGTTTAATAACTAATCGAGTATCCGCAGCTGGGGCTGTTATATTACCAATTACAATATTCTGCGTGGGCGTCACCGTAAGCGCTGGTTGGTTGTTTGAGTTAATAACTACGCTATCTTTACCAGATGAATTTGTGTTAATCGTAACAGAAGAATTGTTATTAACTATCGCGTCACCTCCTCCGCCACCCGATCCAACGTTTAGTTTAGTGGGCAAAGGGAGTTTAAACAGAGTCATATTTAGTTATCTGGCTATCAACCCCTATATTGTATATATTACGTTATGCATACATTGATCAAAAAAAGAGGCCAGAACTATTGAATTTGGAAACGAACTAACCACTTACGCCAATAATAAAATATTCAACCGTAAAACTTACTCCCCATCCGCTGCCATTAGCACGACATATACCAACAGACATAGATGTATCATTGTATGATCTAACATTCCATGCAAATACATCGTTATAACCAGATGTTCTGAAGTTCAATACATATCTTTTCGTTCCTGACATACTAATAGTTGATACATCTATATCATATGTACCAGAGCCGGTTGGTAAAGTAAACGAAGAGTAATAGTACCCAGTAACACAATCACTATTACTTTCAGTAATCGCATATGTAGGACGATGATATCCTCCGGATAATTGACCGGACATATTTATATTGCTAGTTGTAACTGTACTTGCTGTAACTGTGTAGCCACTACATGAAACATTTCCGGTTTGCAGTGTATATCCATTCAAGTTGATGTGGCCATACATGGTAATTCCTCCAGATGTCATAGTGTAGCTACTACATGAAATAGGACCACTCTGTAGTGTATTGCCGTTTAGATTGATATTAGAACTGTACATAGTTATTCCAGAAGAACTAATTCGTACTCTTTCGGTGCCAGCGGTATCTCTTGTTGATCCAGTATAGAAGGCATGTCCAGTGTTACTTGATAAATAGTTGATCATGGAACCGGATGCGCCAAATCCATAATGACCAGACGTAGAGTCATTTACACCATATAAACATATATGTCTTAAGTCGGTAGTGCTGCCAAAATCAAGGTCATATCTAGGAGATGTATTTCCATTAACTCCCATGAATCCGCTAGAGTTAACATATAGTCTATAAGAACCACTGGTTACAATGCCAACATCTATTGCACTAGATGACCCAATCCAAGAACTGGAACTGAATAAGAATTGTCCTCCGGTGGTAATAGAACCAGTCGCAGTTATAGTACCGCCAAATCTGGAGTTTCCACTATTTACAAACAATGCCCATGCATTTGAAATAGTATTGTTCGTTCCAGAAGACGGAGCTCCTCCTATATAAACAGTAGATGCATTTGATGTGACTACACCTGTATTTGTTGCAGATAATGTAGATGGATTGATAAATACATTTGCTCGATGTGTAGAATCTGTGCTACTAGCCGCTGTGAATGTGTTTCTCTTAGGTTGTCCAATTAGATGAAGAACTCCAAAAGAGGAAAGACTATTATTATCATAATCTAGTGGTCCTCCTTTAGTACCAATAATGACATTATTTGCTATGTTCAGATCAAAATTGGTTTGACCGCCTGTATAGTTAGAAACACCTCCTATTCCAATGGTCCCAGATCCACCGCCTGTATTCCATATTTGCATTCGTGTTATTCCATCCGTTTGAAATAGCATACTACTAGTACCACCAGAGATAGTGGGGGAAGTTAGAGATGTACAACTAACTGCACCTAATCCACTCACACCAGAGCTAGAATTTAGAATAACTGCTTTGCTACCAAGTGCTGAACCTGCGGTGACACCTGATATAGCACCTAAATCAACTAGGGTTGTTCCTAGATAATAACTCGTCGCACTAAGTGAACCAGTTACGTGTAATGTATATGAAGGAGATGCACTGATCGTTCCTATTCCAGTGTTGCCATTTGTATCAACCACCATTCGGTACGTTCCGGCTAAGTTATTATATAGATAGAATGATCCCGGATACTGACCAGCAGATTCTCCTCTAACACCTATCTGATAAGAGGTCGTACCGCACACCAGCTGTGCATTAGATCTACCAGTATTCGCTGTATTTGTCAATGTAAGCATTGTATCAGATCCACTCATAGATAGAGATGTTAGTGTACCAATTGATGTAATCTGAGGTTGCGATGCAGTTTGTATGGTTCCGTAAATACCAGTACCAACATATAGTTTTTTAGCAATTGCTGCACCTCCGCTTACCGTGAGAGTACCGCCTACAGTAGAACTTGATGCGTCTGTTCCAGATGAGAATGCAATCGCGCCAGATGAAGACAATGATGTCAATACTCCCACAGACGTGATTTGAGGCTGAGCAACCGTCTGTATGGTTCCATATAAGTTTGTAGCGGTTAAAGCGGTTAATCCATCAATAGTTCCGGTTCCACTTACAGTAAGTACCTTGCTGTTTGATGCTGTACCAAGGGTTACACCAGACAAATAATTTAGCTCGGTAGCAGTAGAATTCACCGTAGTTCCATTAAGAGACAATCCTGTCATTCCTACTGATCCAGTAATTGATAAGTTAGGAGTTCCACCATGTGTCCATTTGATGAAATCTTGGTAAGATCCAGCAGCAGAATAACCTAGCATAACAAAGGTATTTGAATCTATCTGTCTCGCACCATAGTATCTATCAGATCCACTCGCCCATACGCATCCGGTGCTGGTAATGCCAGCGGCGAAAGTACGACTTGTTGGTGTTAGCATTACAGATGAAAGAGTTCCGGTAGATGTTATATTAGGTTGAGCTGCGGTTTGTAGAGTACCAGTGAGATTTGTCGCAGTTAGGTTTCTGAATGAACTTATGTCTTTGTTTGCATCTACTACAATCGCCTTAGATGCCGTAACTGTACCTTCTGTAACGCCTTGTAGCTGAGCCGCTGTAGAGTTGTTTATTGTTGTTTGTAAATCGGTTCCGTTGAGTGTAATGGCTGCTACCGATAATGAATTCAATCCAGATACATCTTTAGTTCCGTTTGCTATGATTGCCTTGTTCGCCGATACGGTACCAGCTGTGACAGATAGAATAGGATCTAAATTGGTTTGAATTCCAGACAGAGTAGTCGATAGATTGGTTCCATTGAGTACAATTGCATTACTAGACAATGACGATAGTCCAGTTATGGATCCAGTATCACTGGCAATTACAGCTTTGCTGTTAGATACGGTTCCTGGTGTGATTCCGGTTAGATAACCAGCTTGTGCGTTTGTGAATGTAGTTCCATTTATGATTAATGATCCGCCTAAGTTTAGAGACCCACCGATGCCAACGCCTCCGGTAACAACCAATGCACCATTCGTTGTAGTAGTAGATGTAGTGCTTGCCGTAATGCTCGTTATTCCGGATACAGTAAGTGATGTTAGAGTGCCCACAGAAGTAATTGTGTTCTGTACGGGAGTACCTATTGTGCCAGTTATCGAGGTTGCCGATATGGTACCAGATGAAGAAATATTTCCAGTTACATTGATGGCCCCTCCGATTCCAACGCCTCCGGTAACAACCAGTGCACCGGATGAAGCATTTGTTGATACTGTATTAGCCGTGATCGATGTCTGGCCAGATACAGTAAGCGATGTTAACGTACCAATAGATGTAATTTGAGACTGAGATGATGTTCTTATAGTTCCATAGATATCGGTAGCGGTTAGAGATGTGATTGTACCGATATCACCAGATGCCCCTAATACAAGTACCTTGTTTGCGGCTGCCGTACCCGCAACCACGCTACTCAGATATCCTACTTGGGTCGGTGTAATGGTATTGGATCCCGCTGTTATGTTTCCAGATACGGATAGAGATGAGAGTGTACCAACAGATGTTATCTGTGTCTGTACTGGAGTCTTAATAGAACCATAGATATCGGTTGCGGTTAAAGAAGCGATTGTTCCGATTTCTCCGCTAGCTCCCAATACAACCGCCTTGTTGGCAGTTGCAGTTCCCGCTGTTGATCCGCTTAGATAACTAGCTTGTGTTGGCGTAATCGTGTTTCCACCAATGCTAATGTTTGTGCCGACTTGCACGCTTTTGGCGATTGCTGCTCCACCGGCAACAGTCAGTGCACCTCCGTTTGTAGACGATGACGCATCTGTTGTGTTGTTTATTCCTACTCCTCCAGATGTAGTGATCGATCCAGAAGTCGAAGTAGTGGATTGTGTTGTATCAATCACGTTTACTTTGTTAATAATCATATTGGCCCGATCGATGATGTCTACGGTGGAGGTACTATCCGAAGACACGAATGCAGGAGTGAATGACTTTGTGCTCTCTTGCCATATCATAGTAGAAAACTGCTTGTTGTATAGATTGACTGTTGCTCCGTTTGTTGGAGTCGCGGTCATAGCGGTGCTAAGGGTGGCGACTCGAGATGTTCCATCATAAGAAATGATCTTTCTTACGTTATTGTTGGCTGCTCCACTTGTGATCTTAATCCACCAATTCGTGTAGTACTCATTGTTCGTGTTAGCTCCAGATGCTAGAGTAATGGAAGTGGTCGTTGCCGAGGTGATGGTAGTACTCAGCTTCTCTGTATCAGACACAACGTCTCCACTTCCCGTATTGTTATCATTCTGAAATCGCTGAACCAAGAAGCCCGAGTCTTTGCCACTTCCGGCCGGTCCAGAATTGAGAATCATTGTATTGTCAGCAACTGACGCTGAGGTTGAGTATATCGTGGTTGTTGTTCCATTCACGGTTAGGTTCCCAGACACCACAGCATTGCCACCAACGTAAATATTCTTAGCTACCCCAATTCCGCCGCTTACCACTAGAGCTCCAGATGTGTTTGATGTAGAATCAGTTTGGTCTGTTAGAGTAGTTGTACCAGATACAGCGAGTCCGGTTAGGGTTCCTAGTGATGTTATCTGATTCTGAGTCTGTGTTTGAATGGTGCCGTATATACCAGTTCCTACGTATAGATTTTTAGAAATACCAATTCCTCCAGATACAATCAATGCACCAGTCGATGTAGACGATGAGTCTGTTGTAGAAGTGAGTGATACTCCTCCACTTACAGAAAGCGATGTTAGTGTTCCTACTGAGGTGATCAAGGGTTGCGATGCTGTAGCGATAGAACCAACGAGTGAGTTTACTGTGAGCTGATTGATTCCGCTTGTAATATCACTCGTTGAGTTCAAGATAAGTGCTTTGCTTGGTAGCGCGGTACCTGGAGTAACACTAGAGATATAGGACATCGACGATGCACTGAAAGTGGATCCAGCTACAACAAGATTCCCTGATAGAGATAGATTACCGCTGATGTTGAGACCGGTTAGAGTTCCAACTGATGTGATCAATGGCTGTGCCGCTGTATTAACAGTACCAGTCAAAGTGCTGGCCTCTAGAGAACCGATTCCAGTTATGTTTTTTGATCCGTCTAGAATCATTGCCTTGTTTGCAGTTGCCTGTCCGGTTGCAACATTGACGTAGTTCAATTGAGCCGCTGATGAGGTTACTAGAGTGTTGTTCAGTAGAAGCCCGCTCGTGGTACCGTTGTGTGATTTGATGTTAAGGTTAGATGTTGTATTGATCTCATTCCCACTAGAAGCCAATGTAAGCTGCCCATTGGAGCTGAGATACATAGACGCCGTATTAGCCGTTCCATTGTATCGCATAAGAAGACAAGAACCATTTGGACTGTTGATGTCTAACTGCGCCGCCGGCGATGTGTGGTTGATGCCCACGTTTGAGTACGCATCTATATATAGACTCTTTTGGCCTCCTGTAGATACTAGAAATGAACTTGTACCAGTATCACTGTCTAGTACCAAGGATGTTAGCAAAGAATTAAGAGACGATCTAGATATGGGAACTAGTGATGCCCCACTCAGTGGCTGGGTATTAGATGACATCGTCTCTAGTGTCCAAATGAGGAGTCGAGATATGTATATATATCAAAATAAGATTCATCTCTAAAAGAAAGTGAATTTCTAAAGACAATTATTTTGATAAACAATCACGAGAACAATATAATTCGTCATAGTTTATCACAACCACAAGAACGAGACAAAAAAAATGACGGCCAACGAAGACTACTCCGTTCCAATCCCACTCACACCGGTGCAGCAGAAAGCATCGCTTTCTCAAATCTTTGCATCAGAGGCAATCGGTATGTTCGTATTCATCTATGGATCTATCTCTGCTGTTAACTACTATGTGCTCAGTGCAGGCGCTGGATCTGTAGATACTATCGCGATTGCACTATGTTTTGGTCTATCTCTCACTGCTGGTATTTACATGGCCAAGGCATCGGGAGGGCATCTCAACCCATCAGTATCCGTAGCCATCCTGTGCGTAGACGGTAGCATCACATTCTTAGAAACCCTAGTGTATCTAGCTGGACAAGGCTTCGGTGCTATCTTTGCCGGCCTCATGGTCGCGGTGCAGTATGTAAGCTGGATCAATAACTATCCCAATCATAAAGATAATGAATCATTGGTTGGAATGTATGGTACTCTTAAGAACCCGAATGTGTCTCTTGCCTCTGCGATCCTAGATCAGTTTGTTGGTAGTTTCATTCTCATGTATGCTATCTGTACCATCCCTAACAGTAAGTGTAAGCCACTCCTAGTGGGCGCGACTCTGTTCGCACTCGGTATGCTAATGCAGACAAATGGATTTGCGTTTAATGGATGGCGAGACATGGGACCTCGTATCGCTTCTACCACTATCTTTGGTGATCTTCCATTCACCGCAGCTGATCACTGGTTCTGGGTACCTATGGTAGTACCATTCCCTGCAATGATTCTAGCTAAGTATGTGAGCAACTACTATTAAAAAAACAAGAGAACATAGCTGTTAAAGTTCATCTAGAAGTCATTCTTATAGTTCTTGAGCAGCATCACTTGGGGTGATGATATCATCTATTACATTATTTTTTATGCAAGTGATACGCTTTACAAGCATATGCTTAAATTCTCTGAATTCTGATTCAGATAATAGTAGTTCATTTCTTATTTTTTTGTTGTCCTTCGTTAGTCTTGATACGAGTTCATTTTTTTTCTTGATCTCCAAGTCCTTTATCTGTATTTGATACTTGTAGTAGGCGCATTCAATACGCTTTAATATGTACAGATACTCTATATATGGATTGTGACCGCCATCGTGGATCTCTATTGATGTCACTAATAGAATTTTGAATATCTTAGGAGTTAGAATGTAATGCTTGTCTGTTATTAGGTCGTCTGTATCGGTGAATGTGATATGATAGTCAACGATATAGTCAATGTCCTCGGTCGCATCTGCTTTTTGCAGAATAGTATCGATTCCATCGACTTCGCTGCTTTTGATGATACCGTATTTGTATAGAAGAGATGAATCTATGAAAAACTCATCCTCGTGGTCTATGATAGCCAAGTATAGCTTGGCGAATGCAACGTCGATCTTGGGCTCGCACTCTTCTAGTATTTGTAGGATATATGATTCTAGAGTTATATCATTGTTTGATCTGATTAGCTTTGTATTAAATGTTTTCAATTGGGAAATACTCATTGTTGTCTATATTAATCAAAAAAAAAGAATCATAGAATATGACATATCATCGTCTATGATTATGCTGAACAGCTT
>JACCDS012418781.1_pt1 | contig 13886 bp, 8 predicted proteins | sample 7446441 | NCBI WGS metagenome assembly JACCDS01 (sample SAMN15323445, study PRJNA562643) | freshwater metagenome | isolation source: river surface water | place: USA:Blue River Watershed | collected 2017-08-17 | reverse complement strand
CCCCAATAACGTCTCCTGCCTCTACCTGAGTAGGAATTACCACCACCGTTTCCAAAAAACACCAGGGCCACTATAACAATGATGACTATCGCCCACCAAGGCAAACCGTTTTTATTATGCCGTTTCTTTCGTTGTTCATGATACTCTCCTTTCGCCATTTTCATGAGCATGGAGGTTCCTACTTGAATTGCTTCATAATTTTGTCCCGATTTTAAATAAGGCACCATTTCCTCTCGCACACGGGCTGTCATTAAATCAGGAATGGCTCCTTCTAATCCATATCCAGTCGCAATTGCTAAATCACGTCCACCATCGTTATCGGTAGGTTTTATGAGAACAACAATACCGTTATTGAATTTCTTTGTGCCAACTGCCCATTTATTCCCTATTTCAAAAGAATAAGCAGCGGCGTCCATACCCCCTAAATCATCAACAATTACGACGCAAATCTGGTTGCCAGTAGAATCATCAAAAGCAACTAACTCTTTCTCCATATCCCTAGCTTGTTCAGGGGACAAAAAATCAGGAAAGGCCTTTGATAAATTGTTTTATAGGTGTGGAGGATCGGGTCTTTCAGGAACTTGTGCCCCAACTAGCAATGGGAGGCATAACAAAAAAAATAAAAACCTTTTCATCCGAATGATATATCATTAGAGAGCTCATTGGTATCTCCTCGTTCATAAGGAAAATGGACCGAAAGTAACTCACCACATTTCTCAACGCAAGCAGTTAAGGCTTCAGCATAATGTTGACCTTGAAAACCTTGACTAAGAGTGGCAATTAAACCATCCCAAAAGGCCTGTTCTACTTTTGCATGTATACCCACGTCACCCACTATAGCTAGTTTTCGAGAACGCGTAGCAATATACAACAACACCCCATTTCTTTCCTTGGTTTGATGCATACTCAACTTACTAAATAATTTCGTTGCACGAACAAAGGGATCTCCCCAACACCAAGATTCAATATGAATCCTGATTTCTCCAGAAGTACGCTTTTCAGCTAACTCAATGGATTGGAGCAGTGTTTTTTCTTCCGTTGGGGTAAGTAGACGCACAAAATCAATTATCAGAATTCAACCTTAGGTGCTTTTTCTGCACCAGCGTCAGCCTCAAAATAAGGCATTGACTCGAAACCACCTGCCAACAAATTACCAGGGAAACGCTGTAGGGCTGCGTTGTAATTTCTAACGGCATCATTGTATTTCATACGTTCTTGCGAAATACGGTTTTCAGTGCCTTCTAGAGTAACACGCAAGTCAGCAAAACCTTGATTGGTTTTCAGGTTCGGGTAATTTTCGCTAACAGCTAGTAAGCGTGCTAATGCCCCACCCAATTCTTGTTGAGCTTGTTTGTATTTTTCAATGGATGCATTATCAATTTTATCAGCAGAAATTGTTACTTGTGTTGCCCGTGCACGTGCGCTAACAACAGCTTCAAGTGTAGATTGTTCAAAATTGGCCTCTCCTTTTACAGTTGCCACAATATTCGGAATAAGATCTGCTCGGCGCTGGTACTGACTCTCCACTTGCTGCCATTGCTTTTTAGCATCTTCACGTTGGTTAACAAAGCTATTCCGCTTGTTACAAGCCCAAACGCCACCGAATAAAACGAAGGCTACAAAGCCTATAAGGATAATCGTTCCTCTTTTCATTGCATTAAAATAATATAGCTCAAAATTACGATACAGTTAGCAGATAATCTACAGAATCGGGTTATCGGATGTTTTTGATTACAAACGGTAACTGCATCAGTCGAAGGACTGTGATGCTTTTTTGGAATTCTCAACCAATTGTTGATACTGCTGCGGAGATAGGTCGTTGTAGTAGTAATTAATTGGGTTGACCTTTTCTCCATTTCTAATAACTTCGTAATGTATATGAGGAGCTGTACTTAAACCAGTACTTCCAACATACCCGATGAGTTGACCCCGTTTAACTTTTTGTCCAGGCTTTGCTGCAATTCGACTCATATGGCCGTAAAGTGTTTGATAGCCAAATCCATGGTTAATAACAACGTGATTGCCATAACCTTGAGCCAAGTTATCAGCTCTCAATACAACCCCATCACCCGTAGTATAGATAGGCGTCCCGGTTTCTGCTGAAAAATCCATTCCGGCGTGAAACTCTGCCGTTTTGTATATGGGATGTGTTCGCCAACCAAATCCACTGGTTACTGCGTGCGAAAGATCCTTTTGATTAATTGGCATAATGGCTGGTATTGATGACATAAGTTTTTCCTTATCCTTAGCTAATTTTACCACATCGTCGTATGATCGCGATTGCATATACATCCGTCGAGTTAGCTGATCCATTCGCTCACTGGTGAATCTCAATAGTTCGCCATTCTCGTAACTATCAAAAATTTCATACCGGTCACTCCCACCCGTTCCGCCAAAACGCATTGTTTTAGGAACCGGATCACTCTCAAAAATAGCCCTGTAAATGTTATCATCTCTATCTTCTAACTCTGTTAGTACTTCCTCAACTTGATTCATTTTACGATCAAGTAGTTCGTACTGCAATTTCAGTGCCTCAATTTCGCGTTGTTTCTGTTTGTCTGATGGTGAAGGAAGAAATTGCCGCGACAAAATGATGGTAATAGTAGCAAATACCAACCCAGTACCTAAATAGGACACGGCCTTCAGGAAACGATCCTTAAAAGTCACTTTCACCTTTTCATAGGTTAGGGACTTTGTATTGAACTTATACCTGATTTTAGACATCGGCTAAATTTACTGATTTTGGACAGATTGGTAGGAAAAAGTAAGGTTTTCAGTTAAAAGGTTAACGAATTTTAAAGGACAGACGTTGACTCTCTACTACCGCAACAATCCTTAATATTATTGACAAACACCTCCCAACCCATTGCCGTTGTTTTATTATCTTCGCAGTTCATTTTAAGTTGATATGGAATCTGGTAAAGTGCGGCAGACATTTCTTGATTTTTTCAAGAGTAAGGGACATGAAATTGTACCGAGTGCCCCAATGGTGGTAAAGGGTGACCCTACCCTTATGTTTAATAACAGTGGCATGGCTCCTTTTAAAGAGATTTTTCTAGGAAATGCCCCAATCAAACATCCACGCGTTGCAGATACCCAAAAATGTCTCCGTGTAACAGGTAAACACAACGATTTAGAAGATGTTGGCGTGGACACCTATCACCACACCATGTTTGAGATGTTAGGGAATTGGAGTTTTGGCGATTATTTCAAACAAGAAGCTATTTCATGGGCGTGGGAATTACTTACAACTGTTTATGGTATCGAGAAAGATCGTTTATACGTAACCGTTTTTGAAGGCAACGCAGATGAAGGTTTAGCTTTTGACCAAGAGGCCTATGATGCATGGAGCAAATTGGTTCCAAAAGAGCGCATATTAAACGGCAACAAAAAGGATAATTTTTGGGAAATGGGTGATACTGGTCCATGCGGACCTTGTTCTGAAATACATTACGATGGTAGAAGCGATGAAGATAGAAAGGCCATTAGCGGAGCTACATTGGTCAATGCCGATCATCCTCAAGTCATCGAAATATGGAACAACGTTTTCATGGAATTCGAACGCAAATGGAAAATGGCCAATGCCGCCCAAGAATTAACCATTTTTGAACGTGATTTTGAGGGCACTGTAGAGGAAAGAAATAAAGCCCGCTATAAAAAGCATTTGGAACTTACCGTCTTAGAAAAATTACCTCGCCGGCATGTGGATACAGGTATGGGATTTGAACGTTTGGTAAGAGTACTTCAAAAAAAACAGAGTAACTATGATACTGACGTTTTTACCCCACTCATTGGAAAGGTAGAAGAGCTCAGCGGCCTTCGGTACAAACCGGAAGATGAAGATAAACACAAACAGCAAAAGCTCGTCAACATTGCCATGCGGGTAATTGCTGATCATATTCGCACAATTAGCTTCAGCATTGCAGATGGGCAATTGCCAGGAAATACTGGAGCTGGTTATGTAATACGCCGTATACTGCGCCGTGCAGTACGCTATGGTTATCAAACACTAAATCTAAAAGAGCCCTTTCTATATCGGATTGTTCCCGTATTATCAGCCCAAATGGGCGGATTTTTCTCTGAATTAAACGCGCAGAAAATTCTAATAGAAAAAGTGATTCGCGAAGAAGAATTATCTTTCTATAAAACCTTGGAAACCGGTCTTAAACGTATTGATCAAGTGTGTATCGACACCAGTGCGTCAGGCAAACAAATTATCGATGGAAAAACTGTTTTTGAACTTTATGACACCTTTGGTTTTCCAGTTGACTTGACTTCGTTGATAGCAAGAGGTTATGGTTTAACTATTGATGAAAAAGAATTTGACAAATGTCTGGAGCAACAAAAAACCCGCTCAAGGGCTGCAACTGCTGTTGATACAGATGATTGGATAATTAACGCCGTGGGGGTGCACGAAGAAGAATCCACAGCAACCGAATTCATCGGATACCAAGAGTATGAATGTGATGCGGTTATTTCACGTTACAGAAAGGTCAAAGCTAAAAACAAGGAGCAGTTTCACCTGGTATTAGATAAAACACCTTTTTATGCTGAGAGCGGTGGACAAATTGGTGATACCGGCATATTAGAATCAACAACAGAAAAAATTGCCGTTGTAGATACTAGAAAAGAAAATGGTGTTATAATACACATTACTGATAAATTGCCGCAGGACCTAAGTGTTGTATTCAAAGCGCGTATTAATAAAACTAAACGTTTACTTACCACCAATAATCACTCTGCCACCCACTTACTGCATGCGGCATTGAGACAAGTTCTTGGCACACATGTTGAGCAAAAAGGGTCGCTTGTAAATGACGAATATTTGCGTTTTGACTTTTCACACTTTGCCAAGGTAACCGATGAAGAGGTTCAGAAAATTGAACACATCGTGAACTCAAAAATTCGAGAAAACATTGGTAGTCAAATTCAGACGATGCATATTGACGACGCCCGTAAAACAGGTGCCATGGCCTTGTTTGGAGAGAAATACGGTGAATTTGTACGTGTTGTTACTTTTGATAAAGATTATTCTGTTGAATTATGTGGCGGTTGTCACGTACCTGCAACTGGGCAAATTGGTTTTTTCAAAATCACATCGGAAGGTGCTGTTGCTGCCGGTATACGGAGGATAGAGGCCATTTCATCGACAAAAGCTGAAGCCTATTTTGCCCAACAGGAGGCGATGGTTCAAGAGTTGAAAAAGCTTTTAAAAAATCCGAAGGATTTAATTAAAACCGTAGAATCGCTTGTAGACCAAAACCACGACTTGCAAAAGCAATTGGCTAAACTTTATAAAGAGAAGGCTCAACAATTAAAAACGCAACTCATACATAAGGCGCAAAAGCTTGGTGAAACACATGTAATCATTGAGAAGATCACTTTTGAAAATGCAGAAGAAATAAAGAACATTTTATTTGAACTACGTTCTGAATTGTCCCCATTATTTTGCGTACTAGCAGCTGAGGTAAATGGTAAACCAAGCATAAGCATAGTAATGAGCGATGATGTGGTGCAACGAACCAACCTACACGCCGGTAATTTAATTCGTGAAATGGCCAAGGCTATTCAAGGCGGCGGAGGTGGACAACCCTTTTACGCTCAAGCTGGAGGTAATCAAGTAGCAGGGCTTAACGAAGTCATTTCGATGGCCAAGGAACTTACCAAGAAGCTATAATAAAAAAGGCTCGCAAATGCGAGCCTTTTTGTTTACAGTTGCTTATTTTGCTGCAAGGTAGAGTTCGTTTACTTTTTTCCAGTCAATTACATTAAAAAATGCAGAGATGTAATCCGGTCTACGGTTTTGGTAGTTAAGGTAATAAGCATGTTCCCATACATCCATTCCTAGAATTGGGGTGCCTTTACACTCGGCGATATCCATTAGCGGATTATCTTGGTTAGGTGTGCTACAAACACATAATTTCCCATCCGATTTAACAGCTAACCAAGCCCACCCACTTCCAAAGCGAGTAGCACCTGCAGCGGCGAAATCAGTTTTAAATTTTTCAAAACCGCCCAAATCTGACTCAATCGCAGCAGCGATTTCGCCTGTAGGCATTCCCCCAGCGTTTGGCGCCATAATTGTCCAGAACAAGGAATGGTTATAATGTCCACCCCCATTATTTCTTACGGCAGGTGAAAATTTGGAAATAGACTTGCAAATGTCTTCAATAGACATTTTTTCAGTATCCGTTCCTGCAATAGCGTTGTTCAAGTTAGTAACATACGCTTGGTGGTGCTTACCATGATGGATTTCCATGGTACGAGCGTCGATATGTGGTTCAAGTGCATTGAACGCGTATCCTAATTTTGGTAATTCGAATGCCATAATGATAGATTTTAGAGTTACAAATTTAATGGTTTGAGTAGTATACCAACCATAATAAAACAAAAAACCCTTCCCGGAATGGGAAGGGTTTTTAAAAAAGCGATTAGAGATTATTGTTTAACAACTTTGATGATTTCAATGTTGTTAGCAGTAGCTACCTTGATATAGTAAACACCATTAGCAAGGTTAGACATATCAACAACAGACGTATCAGTTGATTTTTCCAAGATGATACGGCCAGTCATATCAGTTACAGTTACGTTAGAGATAACTGAACCAGCAACGATATTTAATTGGCTGTTAACAGGGTTTGGATAAACAGAAACGCCATTATTGCTGTATTGGTTAATACCAGCACAAGCATCAACTGTTAAGTTAACTTGAACAGATGATGAACAGCCAAAGTTATCAGTACCAATAACAGTATAGGTCGTAGAAGCATTTGGACTTACGAAAGCAGGATTTGCTTGTAAGAAGCTAGAGCTTGAAACCCACTGATAAGTAGTTGCGCCACTACCAGTTAATGTTGCAGTTTCACCCACACAAATACTATTGTTTCCACCTGTAGCAGTTACAGTAGGATTAGCAAGAGTCGCTAACATTACAGATGCCGTTCCAGCACAACCTTGTGCGTTAGTTCCACTCACTCCAAATACACCGTTGTTAGTTGCAGTTACATTGATAACAGCAGTAGTACCACCATTAGTCCATGCGTACTGACCAGCGCCAGAAGCTGACAAAGAAACTTGTTGACCTTCACATGGTGCAGGAGGGAATACGCTGATATTAACTGAAGAGCTGGTTTAACTGTTATTTGTTTTGCAACAGAAACTGAACAACCAGTTAAAGTATTGGTACCGGTAACAGTGTAGGTTGTTGGGTTAATTATTGGCGAAGCAGAAAATGCGCTACCAGTTGCACCCGTATTCCAAACATAGTTAGATGCACCAGTTGCATTTAAAACAACAGGTGAGCCAGCACAAACAGTAGTGTTGTTAGCTGAAACCGCTACAGAAGGGGTGTTCAAGCTACAAGGAATCATGATGTCAAGATCGTCAAACGACAAGTACATAGCAGTTCCGGTAGTATTCACTGCTTTTACAGCCACGTAGTAGTAACCAGAGGTTGCTACGGTGTATGTATTAGACAATGATTTGTAAACTGGGCTGATAGCAGCAGCTGCAGTAGCGATATTGGTAAGACCAGTAGCTGATTGGTTAGGACCGTACATCAAACTCAAACTAGTCCAGTTGTTAGCACCAGTAAAGTCGGTTTGATACCAAACTGAAGCAGAGTAAGTCACACCAGCATCCATCCAAATTTGGTTGGTGTAGTAGTAATTTGTACCAGCAGCAGCAGCGTTGAAGGTTGCGAAACCATTACCGCTTTTTGGTAAGCGGTTTTGAGTTGTAGCTGAAGTATATGTTGCAGCAGCGGCACCAATTGTTGGAGCTAACCAAGAACAGTTAGGTAAACGGTTAGGTTTGCCAATGTTTTCGAAGTCTTCGTGGTAAGGGATCGTGCTTTGTACTGCGCTTGCAATGCTCACTTGAGCAACGGCAGTCATACTTCCACCACCTGGAGCAGTACAAGAGATAACTGCACTGTACCAACCTGTAGAAGTTTGGTTAGGAGCAGAATAGAATAATCCAGTTGCACCAGAAACAGTAGTCCATGGACCAACGTTTGAAATTGTAGACGACTGCCATTGGAAAGTTAAACCATCATCGCTAGCAGAAGACAGAGGAGAAACGAAGAAATCAGCAGTTTCACCTGGACAGAGTGAATAGGTAGGTCCAGTGATTGATAATGTTGGTGTACCGTTACAAACAGGGGTTAGGAATTCGATAGCACCAATGTCAGGAGTAGATTGATTTCTTACTTTTTGACGTTGGTCGAAGAACAAACTAGTTGGTGATGCAGCGTTGTTGATAGTAGTATTGGTTGGCTTGTAATCCATGTTAGCAGCATTGTTGTAGTTTGGAGCTACATTAAAGCCATTTTGCATACAACCTTGTGATTGAAGCGCAGCTAAGTTGGTGCCAGTAGTGGTGTAATAGCCCAAGTAGTTGGTACCACTTCCTGTTACAACGATGTCGTTGCGATCATTGAATAAATCAGACCCACTTGAACCTGAAGCATTATAAAAACCATAACGAGTTCCACCACCTGCACGTGTCATGGTGATGATGTTATTATAAACATTCAATTTATAGTTGCCTTGGTAACCGTAACCGTAAATACCATACATTGTAGAGTTCGCTGTTGCACCACTCCAATCGAAGTTAATAGTGTTGTTATAGATGTCACCATCCATACCATAGCCATAAACACCATAGGTAGTACCATTATTCTTGATATCACTTATAATGTTGTTACGCACAATGTTTGGATAACGCGATGGATACGACAAACCAGTCCAGTACGAATCGGTATTGTATGGACAATAAATTCCATAACAAGTAGCCGACTGGCCAGGGGTACCGTCATACAAACTGCGGATCCAGTTGCCTTCGATCATGGTGTTTTGGTGTGCGTAAAAATACATGCCATACTTGGTTGTATTAGAAGTACGAGTAGGGCATTCGAGGGTACTGTTTCTTACTGCAGTTCCATCTGTGTAATAGTAGTTATAGACGCCGTAAACATAAAAATCACGAATTGCGCAACCGTCAAAGGTATTGTTCTTTGTTGGGTTTTGATAGTTACTTTCTCCGTAAAGACACACACCAAAATAACCACTGAACATGGTACAATTAACGAAAGCATTGTTGCTTCCACTTACACCATTATAGTAATAGTATTGGCTGCTAGCACTAAAAACAACCGGAATATGGTTAGAGTTAGTAGTGTTAGCAGGTACAGAGAAGGTACAAGAACTAAAGTTATTGTAGTTAGCACCATTTGTAAGTACTAAGTCATACGCATAACTTCCTGTTCCACTCACATTGAGGTTGTTTACAGTGAAATAATCCGCGCCATTTAACAAAATCACCCATGGTTGTAGGGAGTTGCTTGAGCTATATGTGATTAAGTTGCCATTACCATTGATGGTAATCTTGTTGGCAGCAGAAGAACCAGTGATTTGGTTAAATTGTACCTGTTCGTTGTAAGGACCAGAGTTTGTTACAACACTTACCGTTACTGGGCCTGATACACCGTTGGTGTTAACAGCATTTGCAAAGGCGGTGAAGTTCTGGAAATTAGTTCCGCCAGTTGATTGGGCCTGGTTAATGGTGTAGGCTCCACTAAGAGCTTGAGCACCTAACTTCATCGAGACCAAGCTAAGCAGCAGGATGAAGGCTTTGATGGTTTTGTACATTTTATTCATGTTGTGTTAGTTTATATTGAATTGAATAAAGACCCGAGGTTTGTCACCCCGGGTCCTTGGTTTTAGTTCTTGATAACTTTAATTGATTGAGTTGATAAACTTGAACCACTCACAGTGATGTAGTATACACCTGCAGCTAATTCTGACAAACTCAGAGTAGTGAGGTTATCACCAGGGGTAGCGTTCATGATAATGCGACCGGTCATATCTGATACAGTTACATTTTCAACTCCAGAAGTATGTACAATATTCAAATCACCGTTGGTAGGATTTGGATAAACCACGAAGCGGCCATTGCTGAATTCTGTTAAACCAGTACACTCATTGATTGTCAGAGATACAATTGCAGAACCTTCGCAATTGGCAGCACCTACACCTGTTACTGTATAAACAACAGTTCCGGCAGCACCAGCTACGATAGTTACTGGATTGGTTTGTAAGTAATTGTTATTAGCCATCCACTTGTAGTTAGCACCACCAGATGCTGTTAATGTGGTTTGCTCGCCAGAACACATGGTGTAATTACCGGTAACACTAATCGTTGGAGTTGGATTCGGTTGAATTTGGATAACGCCTTGTGCTATACAATTATTTGCATTAGTGCCGTTTACGCTATATGAAGCAGCACCGTTAGCTGTAACAGTAATGGCTGAACCAACACCACCTGTTGTCCAAGTGTAAGTGTTCGCACCTGAAGCAAACAACGAAACAGGTTTACCTTCACACACGTTAGCAGGGTAAGATCCAATAGTAATTACTGGGGCATTCTTAACCGTTAATAGAACAGATGCCGTGCTAGCACAACCTGTAAGGGTACTTGTACCAGTTACGTTGAGCACTGATGTAATTCCAGCAGAAGCACTTACCACTGCGGTTGTTGCACCATTGCTCCAAGCAAAGGTGTTCGCACCTGAAGCTGTTAGTTGCGCTGAAGCATTCGAACAAATAGTCGCAGAAGCTGGAGTAACAGCTACTGAAGGAGCGTTCAATTCACAAGGAATAATTATTGATAAATCATCCCATGTCAAATACTGAGCAGTGCCATTGGCACCTGTTGCGCGAACTGCTACATAGTAGTAACCTGAAGTAGCAACAGTGTAGGTATTCGACAATGACTTGTAAACTGGACTAATAGCTGGACCCGTTTGAGCAATAGTCACTAAACCAGTAGTAGATTGGTTTGGACCAACCATGATGCGTAAATCTGTCCAGTTTGAAGCACCAGTGAAATCAGTTTGGTACCACATTGATGCCGAATAGGTAACGCCAGCATCCATCCATATTTGATTAGTATAGTAGTAACGTGTACCTGCAGACGAGTTATTAAAAGTGGCAAATGAATTACCACTTTTTGGTAATCTGTTTTGAGTGGTTGCGCTGGTATATGTAGCTTGCGTACTACCCATGTTTGGTGCTGACCATGAACAGTTTGGTAAACGGTTAGCTAAACCAATACCCTCAAAATTCTCAAAATATGGAATAGTGCTTTGTGAGGTAGCAGCCATTGTAACTTGAGCAACTGCGATAACACTTCCACCGCCCGGGGCAGTACAAGAGATAACCGCACTAAAGAATGAACCAACCGTTTGGTTAGGAGCTGAATAGGCTAAACCAGTTGCTCCTGAGATAGGCGTCCATGGTCCAACGTTAGAAATTGTGGAATTTTGCCACTGGAAGGTCAAACCATCATCCCCTGCACTCGCGAGTGGAGTAACTTGGAAGTTGGCAGTTTCGCCTGGACAAAGTGCATATGTTGGTCCACTTATACTTAATGTTGGTGTACCTGCACATTGTGGGGTTAAGAATTCAATCGCGCCAATATCAGGTGTCGATTGATTACGAATTTTATTACGTTGGTCAAACATTAAACCAGCGAAGCTAGCAGCATTGTTAATAGCGGTGTTGGTTGGCTTGTAGTCCATACCTACAGCATTACTGTATGTAGGTGTTACACTAAAACCATTTTGCATACAACCTTGTGATTGCAAAGCACCAAGAGTAGCACCATTACCAGTATAATAACCGAGGAAATTTGAACCCGAACCTGTCACATAACAATCGTTACGGTCGTTAAACAAGTCCGTACCACTTTGACCTGCTCCTGAAAAAAAGCCATAACGGGTACCTGAACCGCCACGAGTTACTGTGATGATATTATTGTAAACACGCGCTTTAGCGTAACCTTGATCACCGTAGTAGTACATTCCATAAAATGCACCACCATAGCTACTAGATTGATAGTCTAAGGAAATCGTGTTATTGTAAATATCACCATCATGATAATAAGACATGATACCATAACAATAACCATCATTGGTCATATCGCTAATAATATTGTTCTTGATATTATTAGGGTAACGACTAGGATATGACAAACCATAATAATAAGAATCTAAATTGTAATCAATTTCGATTCCATACATGTCTGCACCATAGTTAGGAGTAGCCTGGAAAAAATTTCTAAACCAGTTGCCCTCTGCATTAAAGTTTTGAGATGCATAAGAATAAATACCATACTTGTAATAGGAGTGGTTGGTGCGTGTTGGGCACTCAACTGTACAACTTCTTACAGTTGTTCCATCGGTACAATAATAATCATAGAAACTCATTTCATAGAAATCTATAATCCCGAAATCCAATTGTGCAGGTTTATAAATCCAAATGTACACAGACTTTTTTCAGCTTATCTTCGTACCCAGTCCGTTTAAACGGCCTTTAAAGGGTAGTTCGCTGTAAGTACCTCTGTCTTCGATTTCTGGCCTTTACGGCTGTTATTGTTGGCTACAGAGACCTTCTGCTCGATCTCTATCTGATGCCAGCCAAAACGGGCTTTATATTCCTTCAGGGCGGGGTTTGGGTAACTGCTGAGCAGGAACTTCCCCTTGATCCCGGATAACAGCTTCAAAAGGTTGTCAAAGTCCTGCTGGCTATATCCGTCATAGTGCCCACAATCCGATCCCACATAGGGAGGGTCACAGTAGAAAAACGAGTCCTTCCCATCGCGGCTGGCTATGATCCTAAGCGCGTCCGTGCATTCGATCTGGACGTTCTGGAGCCTGATCGCGTAATCAGCCGTAAAATTCTCCCTTTTATTGGTGATTTTCTTGCTGGTGGTGTTCTTGGCCTTATCATAGCCCCAGGAACCGTCTAATAGCCCCGCAAAGCCCTGAGCGGCCAATGTCCATACTGCCCAGGCTCTCTGGATCGGATCGAACATGTGGGGGCGGTTGTAAATGTAGGAGGCATCGTCAAAAGATCGGCGGCTGTGGAGCGTGATGCTGACCATGTCCTTCAGCTTTATGAAGTTCTCCTGGACGACTTTGTAAAAGTTGATCATCTCGGCGTTGGTGTCATTGATCACTTCGACTGCTGACGGCTCCTTCTCGAAGAAGACTGCCGCGCCTCCGACAAAAGGTTCAGCGTAGAGGGTGTGGTCTGGGAACAGGCTCACGATCAATTTGGCAAGTTTCTGCTTGCCTCCATAGTAGGTAATTGGGGTTTTCATATTGGTTTTCTATCTTTGTTTCAGTCTCACAATTCTTGTATTAAAAAAGGAACGCACTACGCTCCTGGAGGACATTGTCCCTCGGTAGAACGTAGTGCGTTCGCATTTTGAAGAGGCGTGAGACCCTCTTTGAGAGCCGGGGGGCTCCTTATTTCCGGTATCGGATGTTGTGCAGGTAAACCGTCTTATTCACGGTGTAAGTTCCGGTGATGATCTCCACGTTGCCAGTCGTAGTGATCTTCACAAGCACAGTAGTGGCCACTGAGCCATCGAAAGCTGCGCACACGAAGTATTTGTCCACTGCTGGACGATACGCTGTAGGGAGGTTGAAAATAAGCTCCTGACCGGTGTTGATCATCGCGTGTGATGCACCGCCATTGAACTCGACCTCACCCAGCCGGTTGAGTTTGAACTTCAGATCACCTGCCCAGGCGTGCTGGAACGGGGTAGGCGGTTGCCAGCCTTCCTCCGGCATGAGATTCAGGATGTTCTTGCCGAAAGTGTTGGAGGCATCGTACAAGTTCGTCGCGCCATTGCTCCTGCCGATCTGCGCGTAGCTGTTCTTCCAGGTACTGGCCGATGATCCGTCCTCTGCGATCTGATCGCCGTCTGTCATAACCTCGTTCTCCTGGAATATCCAGACATAGTTTGTGAGGTTGATCACATTCGGAGTCGTGAGCGCGGGAACGTAATAAACCCGCCCATCATGAAACACGAAGCCT
>JACCDS011172992.1_pt1 | contig 13889 bp, 10 predicted proteins | sample 7446441 | NCBI WGS metagenome assembly JACCDS01 (sample SAMN15323445, study PRJNA562643) | freshwater metagenome | isolation source: river surface water | place: USA:Blue River Watershed | collected 2017-08-17 | reverse complement strand
CTGTTCCTGAGCGCCAAGACCGTCAGCACCCACAAGATGAACCTCATGCGCAAGCTCGGGGTGGACAACAACGCCGACCTGATCCGTCTGGCGATTCGCAAGGGGCTGGACATGTAGCCCCGCGCATCGGCGCGGCCGCCGGCCTCGCCTCGTGGACGACAAGAAGTGAAGGAACAGGGATGGATCAAGGACTCGACAGGCGGCGACGACCGCTGCGTGGCCGCACCGGGTTGAAGGTTTCCAGGGCATCGGGGGGTTCGAGGGGTCTGAGCGGACTGCTCGCGCTGCTGTTGTCGGCCCTGCTGGGCTGGCTGCCCCAGTCCGCGCGGGCGCTGGACGTCGTCTCGGTGCAGCTGAGCTGGACGCACCAGTTCCAGTTCGCCGGCTACTACGTGGCGTTGGCGCGGGGCTACTACCGCGAGGAAGGCTTCGACGTCGAGCTGCGCCCGGGCGGTCATGGCGCTGCGGCGCCGCTGGATGCCGTCTCGCTCGGCCGTTCCGAGTTTGGCGTGGGCAACGCCGGCATCGCCGTGGCGCGCATGCGCGGCAAGCCGCTGGTGGCGCTGGCGGCGGTGCTGCAGGAGTCGCCGCTGGTGTGGATGGCCCAGCGCCCGCCGGGCGACGACCGCACCGGTCCGCGCGCGCCGTCGATGCAGGACCTCGCCCGCCTGTCGCAGGGCCGGGTGGTCTGGCGCGGCGAACTGGCCGAGCAGACCGAGCTGGTGCTGCCGCTGGAGGCCGCCGGCGTCAACCTGCTGCAGATCCCGCAGGCGATTCCGCCCGATCCGATCGAGCAGTTCGCCAACCGCCAGATCGACCTGATGGCCGGCTACCGCACCAACGAGCTGCAGGCGCTGATCGCGCGCGGCCATCCGGTCTGGGTCTTCGAGCTGGACCGGCATCTGCCGGGCTTCTACAGCGAGGTGCTGTTCACCAGCCAGTCGCTGGTCGAGCGCGAGCCCCAGCAGGTCGAACGTTTCCGGCGCGCGACGCTGCGCGGCTGGCAGGAGGCCTTCGACGACATCGAGGGCACCGCCCGGCTGATCCACCGCCTGCACGCGCCGCACCGGACGATCGAGCAGCTGGTCGCCGAGGGCCGCGAGATGGAGCGCCTGAGCCGGCGCGACGAGATCGAGCTGGGCCACATGAGCCGCTCGCACTGGCAACGCGTGACCGAGCAGCAGGTGCGCCTGGGCCTGGCCCCGGCCGAGGCCCTTTCGCGCGCCGAAGGCCTGTTGTGGCGGGCCACGCCCGATGCCGTCTCGCTGCTGCCCGACCCCATGCGCGTGACGCTGGTGGGCGTCGTGCTGGCCCTGTGGCTGACGGTCTGGGGCCTGTGGCGCATCGCCGCGCGCAGCCGCGCCGAGGTCGAGCTGCTCAAGGCCGCCCAGGCCCGCCAGGGCGACGACGACCTGCGCTTCCAGTTCCTGATGGACGTGGCGCCCTTCCCGGTGCTGATGTTCGGCATCCGCGACGGCCATGTGGCCTATGCCAACGAGCGGGCCATCGGCGCGCTCGGGCTGGCCAACGGCACGGCCGAGCTGCGCATCCACGACAGCCTGCCGGCACTGCGTCCGGGCGGCGAGCTGATGCAGCGTCTGCAGAGCAGCCGCATCCTGCGCGACGTCGAGCTGGAGCGCCCGGGCATCGGCGCGGAGGCGGCGCACTGGTCGCTGCTGACGATGCGGGCGGTCGAATACGAGGGCAAGCCCTGCGCGTTCGCGGCGGCCATCGACATCACGCTGCGCAAGCGCGCCGAGATCGAGCTGACGCTGTTGTCGGCCCAGCGCGGCCGGATCATCGAGGAGGTCGAGCAGCTGCAGGCCAAGCTGCGCGACGCCAGCGTGCGCGACCCGCTGACGGGCCTGTTCAACCGCCGCTACCTGGACGCCACCCTGCGCCGCGAGCTGCACCGGGCCCAGCGCGAGAACCGGCCGCTGGCGCTGATGGTGGTCGACGCCGACCACTTCAAGCGCGTCAACGACCACTACGGCCACGCCGGCGGCGACGAGGTGCTGCGCCAGATCGCCCGCGTGCTGCAGGACAACCACCGCAGCGAGGACGTGGTCTGCCGCTACGGCGGCGAGGAGTTCGTGGTCGTGCTGCCCGGCTCGGACCTGGACTTCGCCACCGGCCGGGCCGAGTCGCTGCGCCGGCTGGTCGAAGGCCTGGAGATCCCGACCGACGGCGGCTTCGCCCACATCACCATCTCGATCGGCGTGACCGCGACCTTGCCCGGCGACGACGCCGACGTGCTCTTCAAGCGCGCCGATGCCGCCGCCTACGAGGCCAAGCGCGCGGGCCGCAACCGGGTCATCGCGGCGTCGACGGCGCTGGTGGCCGATCCGGCCGATCCGGCCGATCACCCTGGATCGGGCGATCCTCCGGGCGCTCCATCGGGTGGTCCGGCCGGAGCCCCGCGATGAGCGACGGTGCGCCATCGGCACCGCGCTGGCCGCTGGTGCTCGCCTGGCTGCTGATGCCGGTGCTCGGCATGGGCGCGGTGCTGATGGGCTCCGCGCCGGGCGACCTCGCGCCGGTGGCGCTGGCCTGTGGTCCGGCCCTGGTGGCGGCGACCTGGCAGCGCGAAGGCCGCCCATGGCGCACCTGGGGCGCGCTGGCCGCGCTGCTGATCGGCTGTGAGGCGGTCGCGCAGGCGATCGGTCAGCCCCATGGCCTGCTGCCGGCGCAGCGCGTGGTCGAGGCGCTGGTGGCCGGCGGCATCGTGGCGGTGCAGGCGGTCCTGAGCGCCCGCCATGTCGACCGGGTCTGGGACGAACTGCTGCACGACACCCGGCTGCCACCTCTGCGCCGCCTGTCGGCGATGGCGCGCATGGTCGCCTTCGGCGTGGTGCCGCTGTCGATCGTCGCCGGGGCGGGCATGGCTGGGCTGCACGTCATCCTGGGCGGGCTGGTCCCCGACGGCGTGGTCCAGCTGGACCTGCACGGCCTGACGATGATGCTGGCGACCCATGCCCTGGCCAGCAGCCTGTCGGTGCTGGTGCTGGTGCCACTGCTGCGCCTGGACCGCTGGCCCTTGCCCGGCTGGCGCCTGGTGCTGGGTCTGGTCCTCGCCGGGCCGGCGCTGGCCCTCGTGTTCGCGCAGTGGCCGGACGCGCTGGTGATCCTGCCGGCCTACGTCTTCATCGCCGGCTGGCTGGGTGGCCTGTCGGCTGCGTCGCTGGCGGTCACCGTGTCGACGGTGGTGCTGGTGAACCTGGGCCACCAGCAAGGGGGCGCCTCGCCGTTTGACGGACCGGACGGCTACACCGTGCTGCTGGCGACGGTCATGCGGCTGGCGGTCGTCGGCCTGCTGGGCATGGTCTGGAACGAACCGCGCCACCGCACCCGCGCCGCTCGCGAGGGCCGCGCCGGCCGCGACGTGCGATCGGGCGCGCTGACCTATCGCAACCTCATGGCGCTCGAATGGCAGCTTGCGCGCACCGGCTACGGCCGTGGCGCGCGCGCGAGTCGGCCGGTCCTGTGGCTGCACATCGACATGCCGGTCAACCGGCCGCCGGGCAGTCGCAGCGCCTTGTCGCCGCTGTCGCTGGCGGGCGAGGTTCCGGCATCGACATCGTCCGGCGCGGACCCCGGCCTCGAACTGCTGGTGGCCGGGCCGATCGGTCGTCTGACCGCCACGCCGACCCGCAGCACCGACGACCTGTCGGCGCTGAGCGGCGTGCCCGCCGCGCCGGGCCAGGCCGACGGGCTGGACAGCACCTTGCCGTCGCCCCGGCTGCCCGCGCTGATGCAGGCGCTCGCACGCGGCCTGCGCGGCAACGACGCGGTGGTGCCCATCGCCGGCGAGGCGCTGATCGTGCTGGTCGACGACATCGATCGCTCGGTGGTCGGCAACCTGGTCAACCGCCTGGACGTGCTGCTGCTGCGCGAGGGCCGCAGCCACCTCGCACCGGCCGACATCCGCCAGGCCGCGCTGGTCGACGCGGGTGCGGCGACCGTGCTGCTGACCTCGGCGAGGTATCTCAGCATCGACCTGTGACGGCGCTGCCGCAGCGGACAATCACGGCTTCGTGTCACCGCGCCACCGACGTCAAGTTCACATGTCCCTGTTGTCCGCCATGCCCGAAGCACGGCACGAATCACGGCCCGAAACACGGCCCGACCCCGCCAGCCCCTGGCGCCTGAGCGTCGCGCCGATGCTGGACTGGACCGATCGGCACTGCCGCCACTTCCACCGCCTGCTGACCCGCCACACCCGGCTCTACACCGAGATGGTCACCACCGGCGCCCTGCTGCATGGCGATCAGCACCGGCACCTGGACTTCGACGCGTTCGAGCACCCGGTCGCCCTGCAGCTCGGCGGCAGCGAGCCGGCCGATCTGGCCGCCTGCGCGAAGCTGGCGCAGCGCTGGGGCTATGACGAGGTCAACCTCAACTGCGGCTGCCCGAGCGAGCGGGTCCAGCGCGGCGCCTTCGGGGCCTGCCTGATGGCCGAGCCCGCGCTGGTGGCCGACGGCGTCAAGGCCATGCGCGACGCGGTCGACATCCCGGTGACGGTCAAGCACCGCATCGGCATCGACCGCATCGAGCGCTACGACTTCGTGCGCGACTTCGTCGGCACCGTCGCCGAGGCCGGTTGCGAGGTCTTCATCGTGCACGCCCGCAACGCCTGGCTGCAGGGCCTGAGCCCGAAGGAAAACCGCGACATCCCGCCGCTGCGCCACGAACTGGTGCACCAGCTCAAGCGCGAGTTCCCGCAGCTGACCATCGTCATCAACGGCGGCATCCGCAGCGACGACGAGATCGCCCACCACCTGCAGCATGTGGACGGCGTGATGGTGGGCCGGCAGGCCTATCACGAGCCCTGGCAGATGTCGCAATGGGACGCGCGCTTCTTCGGTGCAAGCGCACCGGCCGAGACGCGCGAGCAGGTCGAGGCGGCCTGGGTCGCCTATCTGCAGCGCGGCCATGAGGCCGGCCGGCCGTGGACCCAGGCCATGCGCCATGCGCTCGGGCTGTGGAACGGCGTGGCCGGTGCGCGCGCCTGGCGCCAGTTCTGGTCCGATGCCCGCCAGCGCGAGGTGGCCCCGGACTTGCTGCACGAGCGCGCGCCGCGACCGGGTGCGCTCGGCACGTCGCGGCCGGATGCCTCGACATCGCCTGTGGCGACATCGACACAGGCGAATACACTTTCCCAAGCGGGGCTGCAGGTTCAGGAGCGGGCGCCGGGCTGAGGCTCATGCCCTGACCGTCACCCCGGGACGTTCGGACGGAATCAACAGCAGGAGCGGTGGTGGCGGGAGCGGGCTTGAAGTGGCGCAGCGTGTGGGCTCGCAACGAGCGCATTGCCGTCCAGGCCTTGCTGGAGAACCTGCGCCGCCTGATCTGGCTGGCCGCGCTGCTGGTGCCGCTGAGCCTGCTGCACTCGGCCAGTGCGTGGTTCGACCCGAACCTGCGCGACGGTGCGCGCTGGCGCGAGGCGGTCGTGCTGGTCCACCTGGTGATGGCCGCCAACCTCGTGCTGGTGGGCGCGCTGATCGCCTGGACCCGCCGCCAGCCGCGTCTGCGCCGGGCCTGGCAGGAGCTGCTGCAGGTCTGGGGACTGGGCAGTGCCTTGCTGTTCACCATCGCCGTGGCGAGCATCGACCAGTGGATCGGCGCGAGCATCACGTCCTTCCTGATCGGCTGCGTGCTGGTGGGCGCGCTGTTCCTGCTGCGACCGCCGGGTGCGGCGCTGATGTACGGGCTGGCCTACGGCGTCTACGCCTGGGCGCTCGGCCTGACGCAGGACGACGCCGCGCTGCTGGCGGCCAACCGCGTCGATGGCCTGATCGCCAGCGCACTGGGCTTCATGGTCAGCCAGATGATCTGGCGCAAGCACGTGCTCAAGGAGACGCTGGCCGCCGAGCTGCAGAGCTGTCGCCTGCAGCTTCAGGAACGCACCGCCGAGATGCAGCAGCAGGCCGTGCGCGACGCGCTCACCCACGTCTGGAACCGGGTCGAGATGCTGCGGCTGGTCCAGCGCGAGCTGATGCGCGCACAGCGCCAGGGCGGTGAGACCTGCCTGGTGCTGATCGAGCTGGACGGCCTGCGCTCGGTCAACGAACGCTGGGGCGCGGTCGTGGTCGAGCGGCTGCTGGTGGCCGTCGCGCACCTGCTGGGCGACGGCCTGCGCGCGACCGACGAGGTCGGCCGCATGACGCCGGAGTCGTTCGCGATCCTGCTGCCGCAGACCACCCAGGAGGAGGCCCGCCTGCTGGCCGACCGGCTGCTGCTGGCGATCCAGCGCATCCGGCTGGCGATGCCCGAAGGCCATGCGACGCCCGGCGCCTGTCTGGCCGTGTCGTCGCAGCCCGGCCGCGCGCTGGTGCCCGTGCCGCAGCAGTGCGAGCGGCTGTTCGCGGCGGCCGAGCTGGCACTGGGCCAGGCGCGCCAGCAGGGCCGCAGCGCGGTCGGCGTCGCACCGCCCAACACGGTGCAGGGCTGACATGACGACGCCCGCGAGCCCTGGCGTTGCCCCGGCGCCCCGCATGGCCCAGCCCCTGCGTCGCGACCTGACCGGCATCCCCGCCCGTCGCGGTGCGACCTCGCGCTGGCCGTATCTGCTGGCCGTCAGCGTGGTGCTGGTGCTGGTGCTCGGACTGGCCGCGCTGACGCTGATGCTCGAACGCGAGCGTCAGCGCGAACGGACCTCGCTGGCGACGCAGAACATTGCCCTGCTGCTCGAAGCCAATCTGCGCAGCGTGTTCGAGCAGGCCGATGCCAGCCTGATGGTGGTGGCCGCCCTGGAGGCGCGCCGGGGTCGTGGCGGACCGGCGCTGTCGTTGGCGCTGCACCAGCAGGTCGAACTCACCAGCGGGCTGCGCCACCTGCGCGTGGCCGATGCCGACGGCCGCTGGCTGGCCGGCGGCGACCACGATGCGCCGCTGGGCGAGGGCGGTGCGCTGGCCCGTCTGGCGCAGCTTCAGCCGTCCGCGCGGCTGCTGGTCGAAGGGCCGCGCCGGGATGCGCCCGACGGCGTCTGGGTCATGACGCTGATGCGGCCGGTGACGGACGCGGGCGGGCGTCTGGTCGGCGCGGTCGTGGCCGATCTGCCGGTGCGCCGCCTGGATCGGGTCTTCGAAGGGCTGGCACTGGGCGACCGTGGCGCGGCGACCGTGCGCACGCAGCGCATGGCGCTGGTCTACCGCACGCCGTGGCCGGTCAACGAGGACAAGGTGATCGGCAGCACCGAGGTGTCGCGCCAGCTTCGAGACGAGATGGCCCGGCCCGGCAGCGAGGGCTACTACACCGCCAGCACCGCGCTGGACGGCATCGAGCGTGTCAACGCCTGGCGGCGCGTGACGGGCCTGCCGCTGGTGGTCATCGTCGGTCTGGCGGTCGACGACTTCGCGGCCGACTGGCAGCGCCAGATCACGATGGTCGGCCTGCTGGCGGGCGTGGCCGTGCTGACCGTGGCGCTTCTGCTGTGGCTGCTCTACCGGGCGTCGAAGCGCCGCATCGGGGCGGCCGAGCAGCGCTTCGAGGCGATCGTGCAGTTCTCGCGCGACGCGATCATCACCAAGTCGCTGGACAGCCGCGTGACCAGCTGGAACGCCGGTGCCGAGGCGGCGCTGGGCTGGCGCGAGGACGAGATGCTCGGCGAGTCCATCGCCCGCGTGCTGCCGCCGGAGCGCCAGCGCGAGGAGGTCGAGCTGATGACCCGCATCCTGCGCGGCGAGGTGGTCGAGCCCTTCGACACCGTGCGCGTGCACCGCGACGGTCGCCGCGTCGACATGTCGGTCTCGGTGGCGCCGCTGCACGACGAGCATGGCCGTGTGGTGGGCGCCTCCAGCATCGGCCGCGACGTGACGCGCCAGAAGGCGATGGAAGAGGAGATCCGCAGCCTCGCCTTCCTTGACCCGCTGACCCGCCTGCCCAACCGCCGCCTGCTGGTCGACCGGCTCAGCCAGGCGCTGGTGCGATCGCACCGCGACCACCGGCACGGCGCGCTGATCTTCATCGACCTCGACCACTTCAAGGAACTCAACGACCACCATGGCCACGAGACCGGCGACCAGGTGCTGGTGGAGACCGCCCGGCGACTCGTCGCGCAGGTGCGCTCCAGCGACACCGTGGCGCGGCTGGGCGGCGACGAGTTCGTGGTGGTCTGCCCGGACCTTGGGGCCGAGTCGGAAGCGGCCCTGCACGACGTTCAGCAACTCGTCGTCAAGCTCGACCAGGCGCTGACCGAGCCGCTGGCGCTGGGCGGGCTCGATCACGGCATCCAGGCGAGCCTGGGCTGGCGCGTGTTCGGGCCGCAGGACCAGGATCCGGACGCGGTGCTCAAGGACGCCGACCAGGCGATGTACGCCCAGAAGGCCAGCCACCGGCAGCGCGAGAACGCGGTCAACGAGTCGCTGTTCGACGGCTCGATCTAGCCCCGGCGGCGGGACGGCCAGGTCGCCAGCAGCAGGCCGGTCAGGGCCAGCGCGTAGGCCGCCAGCTGCGGCGAGCTGACCCGCTCGCCCAGCAGGAACACGCCGACGGCGGCGGCCGCCAGCGGCAGCATCACCGTGAACACGCCGGCACGCGCGGCACTGACACGCTGCAGGCCGGTCATCCACAGCCAGACGGTGACGGTGCTGGCGGCCATCGCGTAGAAGCCCAGCAGGCCCCAGGTGCCCGGCGTGATCGCGGCGAAGTCGAAGCCGATCGCCTGCCACAGCGCCATCGGGCTGACCAGCGCCAGGCCCCACAGGTTGACGATCGCGCTGATGCGGCGGGCACCGACATGGCCGGTGAGCTGCTTGCCGATGATCACGTAGCTGGCCTCGCAGAACACCGCGCCGATCAGCAGCAGGTGTCCCCAGGTCTGACGCCACGGATCGGCCGCCGTGCCGGCCAATGCGCCAGCCCCGTCGGCCTTGACGAAGGCAACCACCGCGATGCCGCCCACCGCGCAGGCGATGCCCGCCAGCACGCGCGGCTCCAGCCGTTCACGCAGCACCAGGCGCGACAGCAGCGCCACGGCGGCCGGCAGCGCGGCCATGATCACGCCGGCGGCCAGGGCGGTGCTCAGCGCCACGCCGTAGAGCATGCAGATCGAGAACAGGAAGTTGCCCAGCAGGCTTTCCAGGAACAGCAGCCGCCATTGCTTCGGCCCGAGCGGCGGCTCGTCGGCGGGCTTGCGCAGCCAGCCGGCCATCGCCACGGCGGCGATCGCGAAACGCAGCCCCGCCAGCAGAAAGACCGGGAAGACGGCCACCAGGCTCTTGGACAGGCCCACGTAGCTGCCCACCAGCGCCATGCTGGCGGCCAGGCAGAGGTAGGACAGCCAGGGGGTGCCGGCCGGAAGAGGGGAGGGCGAGGGCAAGGGCGGGGCCGGCCGGGTCATCGCGCGGCGTAGCGCGCCAGTTCCCAGGCACTGACGTGGCGCGCGTACTGCAGCGCCTCGTCACGCTGCAGGGTCAGCAGCTGCGGGTGCAGCGTCGGGCCCAGGGCCTCGGCCAGCACGGTGTCGGTCGCCAGCGCATCGGCGGCCTCGGCCAGGCTCTGCGGCAGCACGGCGATGCCGCGCGCGCGCAGCGTGGCCAGGTCGAGCGCGAACAGGTCGTCGGTGACGGCAGGGCCGGCATCGAGCGCACGGTCGATGCCGTCCAGCCCGGCGGCGATCAGCCCGGCGGCCGCCAGGTAGGGGTTGGCGCTGGCATCGGGCAGACGCCATTCGAAGCGGCCGGGCAGCGTGCGCACCAGCGCCGTGCGGTTGTTGGGCCCGTGCGCGACATAGGCCGGCGCCCAGCTGGTGCCCGACAGGCTTTCGCCGACCACCAGCCGCTTGTAGGAATTGACCGTCGGCGCGGCCAGCGCGCACAGCGCCGCGCTGTGCGTGAGCACGCCGGCGATGAAGTGGCCGGCCAGCCCGCGGGCTTCTTCCACGTCCTCGAACACCGGCTGCTCATCGGCCCACAGCGAGACATGGAAGTGCATGCCGCTGCCGGGCTGGTTGGCCCAGGGTTTGGGCATGAAGGAGCAGACGCAGCCGTGTTCCTCGGCCAGCCGCTGGGCCGCGAGCTTGAACAGCATCAGCCGGTCGCAACTGGCCAGCACGCCGTCGTGGCGGAAGTTCAGCTCGTACTGGCCGTGGGCGTCCTCATGGTCGATCTGCTGGACCAGCGCGCCGTCGGCCTCCAGCGCCTCGCGCAGGGCCAGCAGCAGCGGCGCCTGGCGCGGCAGGCTCTGCAGGTCGTAGCTGGGCTTGTCGAGCCGGTCCAGCGGATCGGCCGGCTGCCAGCGGCCGTCGGCATCGCGGCGCAGCAGGAAGAACTCGGGCTCGATGCCGACCTGCAGCTGCCAGCCGCGTTCGGCCAGGCGCTCGATCTGGCGGTGCAGCACCTGACGCGGGCAGGCATCGAACGGTTCGCCGCCCACATGGCCGTCGCCGACGATGCGTGCCACGCCCGGCCACCAGGGCAGCGGCTGCAGCGTGGCGAGGTCGCCGCGGGCGTGGTACTCGGCGCGCGGACCCGTGCGCGGCAGGCCGGTGCCGGCGATCGACGGGCCGGCGAAGCCCGCGCCGTCGACCAGCACCGCTTCGAGCTGGTCGACCGGCACCAGCTTGCCCTTGGGCACGCCGTGCACGTCCGTGAACTGCACCAGCAGCGTGTGCACGCCCTGGCGCTGCAGCTCGACGATGAGGGACTGGGCCATGGCGGGGAGATGTCCAGCCGCGACCGCTCAGCCCTTGAGCGCCGCCTGCTGTTCCTTGTAGAGCCGGCGCTCGCGCGCGGCGATCATGTAGCTGGAGACCACCACGAACACCGCGACGACCGCGATCACCACGGTGGCCAGCGCGTTGACGGTCGGATCCAGGCCGAGCCGGGCACGCGAGAAGATCACCAGCGGCAGCGTGGTCGATCCGGGGCCCGACAGGAAGGCGGACATCACCACGTCGTCCAGCGACAGGGTGAAGGTCAGCAGCCAGGCGGCCATCATGCTCTGGGCAATCATCGGCAGGGTGACCAGGAAGAAGACCTGCGCCGGGCGCGCGCCGAGGTCCTGGGCGGCTTCCTCGAACTGCGGGTTCAGGTCGCGCAGGCGGGCGGCGATGACGACCGTCGCGTAGGCCATGCCGACCAGCATGTGGCCCAGCCAGATCGTCATCAGGCCACGTTCGGGGAAGCCGAACACGCGCTGCACCGACACCAGCATCAGCAGCAGCGACAGGCCGACGATGACCTCGGGCATCACCAGCGGCGCGTTGACCATGCCGGCGAACAGCGTGCGGCCCCGGAACTTGCCGAAGCGCACCAGCGTGAAGGCGGCCAGGGTGCCGAGCACGACCGAACCGGTTGCCGAGGCGGCGGCCACCTGCAGGCTCAGCCACAGCGCGGAGCGGATGTCCTCGTCGCCGACCAGCTTCTCGTACCAGCGCAGCGAGAAGCCGCCCCAGACGTTGGGCACCGGCGACTCGGTGAAGCTGAAGACCACCAGCGAGACGATCGGCAGGTAGAGGAAGGCGAAGCCGGCGAACAGCCAGAGCCGGCTGACCCAGCGGGCGGTGGGCGTGGTGATCATCGCTTGTCAGCCTCGGTCTGGGCCCGGTTGAAGATCGCCAGCGGCACCAGGATCATCATGATCATGATGACCGCGACGCTGGACGCCATCGGCCAGTCGTTGTTGCTGAAGAACTCGTCCCACAGCACCCGGCCGATCATCAGCGTCTCGGGGCCGCCGAGCAGTTCGGGGATGACGTACTCGCCCACGCAGGGGATGAAGACCAGCATCGCGCCGGCCACGATGCCCCCGCGCGACAGCGGCACCGTCACGCGCCAGAAGGTCTGCCAGGGCGTCGCGCCCAGGTCCTGTGCGGCTTCGAGCAGGCGGATGTCGAGCTTGGAGAGCGTGCCGAACAGCGGCAGCACCATGAAGGGCAGGTAGGTGTAGACCATGCCGATCACCAGCGAGAACGGGCTGTACATGAACTGCCCCTCGGCCGGGATCGCGCCGATCGCGAACAGCAGGTCATCCACGTGCAGGGCCTTGAGCGCCGTGCCGACCCAGCCGGTGTCGGCGTCGAGCAGGGCCTTCCAGGCATAGACGCGCAGCAGGAAGCTGGTCCAGAACGGCAGCATCACGCCCATCAGCAGCAGCGGCTGCAGCGAGGTCGACGAGCGCGCCATGAAGTAGGCGAAGGGGTAGCCGATCAGCAGGCACACCACCGTCGTCACGCCCGCGTACAGCAGCGACAGGCCGTAGGTCGACCAGTAGAGGTCGTCGGTGAACAGCAGCTGGTAGGTGCCCAGCCGGATCGTCAGCGTCAGCTCGGTGTCGGTCCAGTGGAAGAGGTCGCTGACCAGCGCGCCGTCCATCTGCGCCAGGCTGATGCGCAGCACGATCAGGAAGGGCAGCAGGAAGAAGACCAGCAGCCAGAGATAGGGCAGACCCAGCACGCTGCCACGTCCGCCGAGCGAACGCAGCAGCGCGAGCAGGCGCTGCGCGAGGTTGGGGCGGGCGGCGGGCATCAGGCGGTCCCGCTCATTGGGTCAGGACGACCTGCGAGGTGGGCGACCAGTTGGCCCAGACCTCGTCGCCCATCACCGGGTTGCCGCTGTGCAGGCGTTCCTCGTTCTCGACGTTGACCTTGAGCGTCGCGCCGCTGGCCAGCTTCAGGTGATAGAGGGTGTGGCTGCCGAAGTACGACACCGCATGCACGGTGCCGCGCAGCTGGTTGTGGGCCTGGTCCAGCGGCTCGCGGGTGAGGTGGATCTTCTCGGGCCGCACCGCCACGGTGACGGGCATGCCGAGGTAGCCGGTGATGCCGTGGCCGACGTGGTGGACGACGTCCGGGCAGCCGATCTCGGCGCGGTCGGGCTCGTCCAGCGTGATCGTGCCGTCCATCAGGTTGACGTTGCCGATGAAGTCGGCGACGAAGCGGGTGGTGGGCGTCTCGTAGATGTCGGCCGGGCCGCCCACCTGCAGGAAGCGGCCCTCGCTCATGACGGCCAGGCGCGAGGCCATGGTCATCGCCTCTTCCTGGTCGTGCGTGACCATCACGCAGGTCACGCCGACGCTGCGGATGATGTTGACCAGCTCGACCTGGGTCTGCTCGCGCAGCTTCTTGTCGAGCGCGCCGAGCGGTTCGTCCAGCAGCAGCAGCTGCGGCTTCTTGGCCAGGCTGCGGGCCAGCGCCACACGTTGCTGCTGACCGCCCGAGAGCTGGTGCGGCTTGCGCTTGCCGAACTTGCCCAGCTGGGTCAGGCGCAGCATCTCCTCGACGCGCTGCTCGACCTCGGCCTTGGGCAGACCGTCGCGGCGCAGGCCGAAGGCGATGTTGTCCCACACCGTCAGGTGCGGGAACAGCGCATACGACTGGAACATCATGTTGACCGGCCGCCGGTAGGGCGGCAGGCCGGCGAGGTCCTGACCATTGAGCACGATGCGCCCGGACGTCGGCGACTCGAAGCCCGCCAGCATCCGCAGCAGCGTGCTCTTGCCGCAACCCGACGAGCCCAGCAGGGCGAAGATCTCGCCGCGCGCGACGTCCAGGCTGACCTGGTCGACGGCACGGAACTCACCGAAGTCCTTCACCACGGACTCGATCCGCAAGAAGGCGCTGTCGCCCGATGCTGTGCTCATGGGTCTCCCTCAGGGATGGGGGGGCCGGTCGCGCGAGGCGGCGCGCCGGCCCGTCCAGGCTCGGCTCAGCGGCCGGCCTTGAAGTTGGTGAACGTGCGGGTGATCAGGCGACGCGTCGCGTTGTCGGGCGTGCCCGGGGCGATCATCGTGGCCATGGCCGCCTCGTTCGGGAACACCGCCGGATCATTGGCGATGGCCGGGTCGACGAACTTCAGCGAGGCCTTGTTCGGGTTGGCGTAGAAGACCGAGTTGGTCAGCGACGCATGGACCTCCGGGCGCAGGATGTAGTCGATGAACTTGTGCGCGTT
>JACCDS010377972.1_pt1 | contig 13891 bp, 15 predicted proteins | sample 7446441 | NCBI WGS metagenome assembly JACCDS01 (sample SAMN15323445, study PRJNA562643) | freshwater metagenome | isolation source: river surface water | place: USA:Blue River Watershed | collected 2017-08-17 | reverse complement strand
TTGGTGGCACTCGCTTTCACCGCACTGGTGCCCAGGAACCCAATTCGTTTGGCAAGAGCCGACTCGAGGCTGCTGTTTGCAACCGTGAAGGACACCTTGGCAAAATTGCGCGAGGTGCTGCTTACCGCCGATAAGGCGACAGCCGATTTGGCGCTGGAAAACATTCGCCAAACCCAACCGCTGGTTGATAACTGGAAGAGTTCACTGGAGAGTGCGGCGGCTATTGCAAAACTGTCACCTTTTTACCGATGGGCGCAGAAAGAGATTGCCGATCAACGCGTGCTCTTCAAGGGGCTTGACCTAGCGACTCGAAACCTTCGCGTTATCACAAGGCGCATTGACTATGCGCTGCAGGATCAAAGACCGAGGCCAGAATTGGCAGCTGTGATTTCCAAAGCGCTAATTGCGGTCGATCTTTTGGAGCAGAGCCTGGATGACTTTTCGTTGCGAGCCAAGGCGCAAAAATACCTGTTGAAGCTAATCAGGCAGCTAGATCCGAAATCGATGCCATGGGCGGGTTTGGGTGACCAGGTTATTTTTATGCAGCTGCGCCCGATGATCGTCGACTTGGCTGTCGCGGCTGGCATTGAGAGCGAGCAAGCACTCAGGCTGTTGCCTCACGTTGACTAAACTTGAGCCATGACTTACAACCTAATCTTGCTTCGCCATGGCAACAGTGTTTGGAACCAAAAAAATCTATTCACCGGATGGGTGGATGTTGACCTCAGCGACCAGGGTCGCCAGGAGGCCAAGCGTGCTGGTGAGCTATTGGGTGAGTCGGGTCTAAAGCCGGATGTGCTCTACACCTCGGTGCTCAAGCGAGCCATCAACACCGCTCACATCGCGCTGGACCAGATTGATCGCAACTGGATTCCCACCCTGCGCAACTGGCGACTAAATGAGCGTCACTACGGGTCGCTCCAGGGCTTGGACAAGGCAGAGACCTTGGAGAAGTATGGAGCAGATCAATTTCAGATTTGGCGTCGCAGCTACGACGTGCCACCACCTCCAATTGCCGATGACGACCAGTACTCCCAGGTTGGCGATGAGCGATATGCGGACCTCGGTGACGACGTGCCTCGCACCGAGTGCCTAAAGGATGTTCTAGTTCGCATGATCCCATACTGGGAATCCGACATCTCGGTTTCCCTCAAGGCTGGGAAGACTGTCTTGGTGACTGCTCACGGTAACTCGTTGCGCGCTTTGGTGAAGCACCTCGACGGCGTCAGCGACGAAGAGATTGCTGAGCTAAACATTCCAACTGGTATTCCACTGCACTACAAGTTGGACGAGAACTTCAAGCCACTGGTTCGCGGTGGGGAATACCTAGACCCTGAGGCTGCGGCTGCGGGAGCTGCTGCGGTAGCTAACCAGGGCAAGAAGTAAAAACTTCTTAGTCGTGCCACTCGCCGGTCTGCAGGAAGCTGACCTTCGAGGAGATGTCTACCACGTGGTCGGCGAAGCGCTCGAAGTAGCGCGATGCCAAGGTCACGTCAACGGTAAACATGGCGTTCTCTTTCCAGTCTGGAGCAAGCACCACATCGAAAACCTTGCGGTGTAGGCGATCGACCGCCTCATCGCGGGCCTGAATCTCGCGAGCCAGGTCTAGATCGGTGTTCTGCAACAGCTTGATGGCCTTGCCAACCAGTTCAAGGTCGATGCGAGCCATATCTTCAAAGGTCTTCCGAAGCGAGGCCGGAATCGCGCTGCCTGGATAGCGGTAGCGAGCGATTGCCGCGATGTGGGAGGACAGCGAGCCCATCCGCTCTAGCGATGCCGACATGCGAAGTGCTGATACCAAGATTCTTAGGTCACGTGCCACTGGGCTCTGGGTTGCCAGCACCTTGATTACCAGTTCGTCCAGATCCAGAGCTTTGGTCTCATTGGTCTCGGCAAGGGCTAGCGCCTCATCTGCCAGGGTGACATCTGAATTTAGGAATGCCCTCGAAGCCTTGTCCATGATGGACTCGGCATTTTCAGCGAGGTTGATCAGTCTTCCCTGAACATCGGCCAGTGCGTTTTGAAAAATACCGTGCATTTTGCGTCCTAAATCTTCGGTGTTGCGGTGAGTTTTTCAACCCTTGGCTAATTCAAGGTTAATTCGTAACCAATCAAAAGCAAACATGCCGAGTCGTGGCGATTAGTTCCCATAGTCTTTCGGGTGAAGGATTCTGTTAACCTAGTAAACATCCAGCGATGTAGAGAGCGGGTGGCCCATGGGCTTTCTTTCGACTCGGCGCGCTCAAAATCAAGAATCCAGAGACTTTGATGCTTTTCAAAGCATTGCCGCCCAGGTGGTCGATGTCATGGCCACCGCCGGAGTGGTGCTCGATCTGAACAACTCCGTCCTTCGAGCCTCGCCCGGTGCCATTCAGCTCGGATTGGTTCAGAATCGCCGTCTAATTCACGCCTCGCTTTTGAAGCTGGTCGAAAAAGCCAAGAAAACCTCGGGGGCAGTTCAAAAAGAGCTCTTTCTGGAGACTGGACTGCGACGCGACAAGGTTTGGGTCGAAGCGAGAGCCGCCCAGTTTGGTGGCGAATATGTGATGTTGCTGGTCGACGATCGCACCGAGTCGAAGCAGCTCGAGGACACCAGGCGCGACTTTGTCGCGAATGTATCGCACGAGCTCAAGACGCCAATTGGCGCTATCGGTCTTTTGGCCGAGGCAATTCAGGGTGCCACCGATGACTCCGAAATGGTCAAGAAGTTTGCCGAATCCATGCAAAAAGAGAGCCAGCGCTTGGCCAATCTGGTCCAGGAACTGATTCAGCTCTCCAAGGTTCAGGGTGCGAGAGTTGGCGAAAACTCAAGCGAGGTGGACCTCGCAGCGGTGATAACCGATGCGGTGGATCGAAATCTGCTACTTGCCGAGCAGCGCAACATACGTGTGGTTTCCAATGCTGAGCCTGGCACCGTGGTTTTGGGTGACTACGAGATGTTGGTCACTGCAGTCAGAAACCTCATCGAAAATGCCATCGTCTATTCCAACCCAGCCAGCCAGGTCGGCATCGGGCTCAAGGTGGTAAATGGCGTCGCGGAGATTGCGGTCACCGATTCTGGTATTGGCATATCGGAGAGCGATCAGAAGCGCATCTTTGAGCGCTTTTATCGCGTGGACCCTTCAAGATCTCGCGAGACCGGCGGCACCGGCTTGGGTCTTTCAATCGTGAAGCACGTCGCCGCCAACCACGGTGGCGAAGTGAAGCTGTTTTCGCAGCCCGGCGTTGGCTCAACTTTTACTCTTCGACTCCCTATTGACACCCAGGAGATGCAATGACTCGAGTACTTGTAGTTGAGGATGAAAAGAACCTCAGGGAGCCACTGGTTTTCTTGCTGCAGCGTGAGGGCTACGACGTGGTGGAGGCCGAGGATGGCAACACTGCGCTGGAGGTTTTCCGCAGTCACGGTGCCGATCTGGTGTTATTGGATCTTATGCTGCCGGGGCTTTCCGGTAACGAGGTGTGCCGAGCTATTAGGGCGGAGAGCAGCGTTCCGGTAATCATGGTGACCGCCAAGGACACCGAGATCGACAAGGTGGTTGGCCTAGAAATCGGTGCCGATGACTACGTCACAAAGCCATACTCAACCAGAGAGCTGCTTGCTCGAATGAAGGCTGTGTTGCGCAGAGGCGCGGAGCCGCAGGCCCCGGAGCAAGGGCTGTTGAAGGCTGGGCCGGTGGTTATGGATATCGAGCGCCACGTTGTGACTGTGAATGGTGAAAAGGTGCAGATGCCACTGAAGGAATTCGAGCTGCTTGAGCTTTTGATGGAGAACGTTAATCGTGTGCTGACCCGAGGTCAGATCATTGATCGAGTCTGGGGCTCAAACTACTTTGGCGACACCAAAACCCTGGATGTTCACGTCAAGCGAATTCGTTCAAAGATCGAAGAAGATCCTGCCCGACCTCGTCACCTACTGACGGTGCGCGGGTTGGGCTATAAGTTCGAGATTTAGTTCAGCGCCTCGGCATAGCCGCGGTATTCCGCAAGTGAGCCGTCCATTACTGGCACCTCTAGCACGTATGGGTCTCCGCCACCAGAAACCGCAACCTCGTGAAGCTGACCTGGCACGCCATCAAGCTTGAAGGTGATCGGCTCGGTGCCGTTGTAGCCAAGGTCAAACTTGGTGCCAGCCTTGACCGCAAATTCAACGCGGACATCCTGCCCGGCAGAGTCCTTGGTCTGGACACTTGCCATTAGGTCTTGCTGCGAGGAGTTCACGAACGAACCAATCAAAACTGCCTTGCCACTGACGCCCTGAATCAAAAGAACGTTACGAGCCTTCAGCGACTGTGCATCTACCTGAACGCCGTCGCTCGGGGCGTATGGCTCAAGCGATGCAACGTTGTTGGTCAACGAGCAGCCGGCAAGCGACAGGGTGGCCAGGGCCAAAAGGGACAAAGAAGCGATTTTCTTTACGTTCACGAAGCTCTCCAAAGGACGTATTGGCCCAAGTCTAGCCTAGGAATTAGCCCTGTTCTGTGGTAAACTTGCGGTTTTGGAGCCGAAAGAAGCGTATGAAATTTGAAGTTGGCGAAACCGTTGTCTACCCACACCACGGAGCTGCTGAAATTATCGAAGTTTCCGAGAAGACCATTCGCGGCGAAACCAAGAAGTATCTAACCCTTCGCGTCGTCGTTCAGGGTTCCAAGCTTGAGTCCGGCTCTGAGGCATCTCCTGATCGCCCAAGCCAGGAGCTAATCATTCAGGTTCCAGAGGACAGCGTCACCGAGGTCGGTGTTCGCGATGTCATTGACAAAAAGGGTGTGCAGCAGGTTTTCGACGTGCTTCGTGCCGAGTTTGTGGAGGAGCCAACCAACTGGTCTCGTCGCTACAAGGCAAACCTCGAAAAGCTGGCTTCCGGAGATGTCGTAAAGGTATCCGAGGTAGTTCGCGACCTATGGCGTCGCGATCAGGATCGCGGTCTATCCGCTGGTGAAAAGCGCATGCTAGCTAAGGCGCGCCAAATTCTAATTTCAGAGCTTGCGCTGGCTCGCAAGGTTGATGAGGTCAAGGCCTCAGCTGAACTCGACAAGGTATTGGCCAGCTAAATCATGAACGTTGCGGTGGTTTTAGTTGCCGCCGGCAACGGCGAGCGTCTCGGTGCGGGTATTCCCAAGGCACTGGTTAAAGTCGGTGGCAAATCGCTACTTGAGCATGCCTTGATTTCGATTCAAGAATTCAATCCCGCACAACTGGTCGTAGTCGCGCATGAAGATCACCTGGCTGAGTTTGAAGAGCAGGTCAGCGCGAATTACAAGGGCCGCTTTGCCATTGCACCGGGCGGCAATTCCCGGCAGGGATCGGTGGCCAATGGCCTGGCACTAGTGACAGAAGGTCTGGTTTTGGTTCACGATGCTGCGCGCTGCTTTGCTTCGGCGCAGCTATTTCGCAATGTTGCCAATGCGTTGAGCGAGAGTGTCGTTGTGATCCCGGTGATGCCGGTTGCTGACACCGTAAAGCGAGTTTCAGGTTCCAAGATTCTCGGCACCGAGGATCGCAGCGCACTGCGGCTAGCACAAACTCCGCAGGGCTTTAGAACTGCGCTTCTAAAGACTGCGATTTCGGAAACCTCAGAAGATTTCACCGATGAGGCTGCGCTAATGCAGTCACTTGGCTTTGAAGTTGAGTCGGTAATCGGTGAGGCAACCGCCTTCAAGGTCACAACCGCAGCCGATCTTGATAGGGCTAGAGGGAATATTGGGGCCAGGGCAACCGGAATTGGAACCGATGCGCATCGATTCTCGGAGTCTGGCGAGTTGGTTTTGGGATGTCTGATGTGGCCAGAGTTACCCAAGCTAGAAGGTCACTCGGATGGAGATTCGATCGCGCACGCCATTGTGGACGCGCTGCTTTCGGCGGCCAAGCTTGGCGATATCGGGTCTAACTTTGGTGTCGATCGACCAGAGTTCGCAGGCGCCAGTGGCGAGGTGTTTATCACTGAGACCTTGAAAATGATTTCGGCCAAGGGCTACCTGGTTGAGAACGTGGCGGTTCAGGTAATCGCCGATAAGCCAAAGATTGGCCCCAGGCGCTTCGAGCTGGAAGCAAGGCTGAGCCAGGTCGTAGGCGCACCAGTTTCGGTCGGTGCTACCACCACCGATGGGCTTGGCTTCTTGGCGGACTCTAGGGGAGTTGCTGCGGTTGCGACTGCGTTGTTGAAGGTGCTTGGTTAGGCTTTGGACATGAAGATTTTTGACACCAAGACTGCGCAGCTTCGGGAGTTTTCTCCGGTTGCATCCGGTCGGGTAGCAATCTACGTTTGCGGGCCAACGGTGCAGTCTTCAGCTCACATCGGTCACCTTCGCTCGGCACTGTCCTATGACGTGATGGCCAGATGGTTCAGCCACCTCGGATTCGAAGTGACCTTGGTAAGAAATGTCACCGACATCGACGACAAGGTGCTGGAAAAGGCGGTTGAGCAAAAGCAAAACTGGTGGTCACTCGCATACGACAACGAACTTTCATTTGCCGCCGATTTCCGAAGGCTCGGTATTCAAGCGCCATCTTATGAACCTCGCGCCACCGGCCACATCCCACAGATGCTCAAGCTGATCGAAACCCTGATTGAGCGTGGTCACGCCTATCGGGCACTGGATGGCAGCGCCAATGTCTACTTTGACACCGCGAGCTGGCCGAGCTACGGCGAACTAACCAACCAATCTCCCGAGGACATGGATGGTCAAGAGGTGAGTGCCGATAAGAAGCGCGCGCAAGACTTCGCGCTGTGGAAGGCCGCTAAGCCAAATGAGCCCGATACCGCCAGTTGGGATTCGCAGTTTGGTCGCGGAAGGCCCGGTTGGCACATTGAGTGCTCAGCCATGGCCTCCCACTATCTAGGCACCGAGTTTGATATTCACGGCGGCGGATTAGATCTTCGCTTCCCACATCACGAGAATGAGCTGGCGCAATCAACTGCCGCCGGCCACAAGTTTGCAAACTACTGGGTGCACAATGGCCTGGTTACGGTCGCAGGGCACAAGATGAGTAAGTCGCTTGGTAACTCGGTTTACTCCAGCGACCTGTTTGCACTAGCCAGTGCTCAGACCGTGCGCTACTACCTAAGCTCTGCTCACTATCGATCGGTCTTGGATTACCAGCCAGCGGTATTGGCAGAGGCTGATGCGGCCCTGGGGCGAATCTTGGGATTCTTGGAGCGCGCGAGCCGTGAGCTTGCACCAACCAGATTCAGCGAACCGGATGCTGCCAACCTGATCCCTGAAGAATTCGCTGCCGAGATGAATGACGATTTCAATGTCCCGGCGGCGCTCGCGGTCGTGCACGAACTGGTGCGCTCTGGAAACTCAGATTTGGATGAGCAACGACTTCGCGAAGCTGCCCAAAAGCGCGATCAGGTGAATTTGATGCTCGAGGTGCTGGGCCTAGCCCCAAGCCAGTGGCAGTCTCAACTCTCGCAGGAACACCACGCACTGGATATGTTGGTTCAGTCGCTAATCACAGAGCGCGATCGTGCTCGTGAGGCAAAAGATTACGCAACCGCCGATCGCATCAGAGATCAACTTTCCGCAGCCGGTATCGAGCTTTCGGATTCACAAAACCAAACACACTGGAGTCTTAACTAATGGCAAAAATCGGAAGGCCCGGTGCGGCCAAGGGTAAAAAGGGTGCAGTCAAGGGCACCGGCGGCCACGGCCGCCAGGCCCTGGAGGGTCGCGGACCAACCCCCAAGGCGGAAGACCGTCCCTATCACAAGGCATACAAGGCCAAAAAGGCGGCTGCTGCCGGTGTGAAGCCAAAGGCCGAGGCCAGACCTAGCCGCAAGGGCGAATTCGTAGCGGGCCGTTCCGGCATGGGAGCTCGCGCTATTTCCGGCGAGGTTCTCTCCGGTCGTAATTCGGTAGTCGAGGCTCTAAAGGCCAAGATTCCCGCCACCGCACTCTACATCGCGCAGCGCATTGAGATGGATGACCGCGTCAAGGAGTCGATCGCCATAGCCAATGGCCGTGGCATTCCACTAAATGAGGTAACTCGTCAGGAAATTGATCGCATGACCGGAGGTGACAGTGTTCACCAGGGCATCGCGCTGCAGGTTCCGCCATACAACTACAAGCACCCGATGGAGCTTTTGGACCGCGCCCTCTCTACCGGTCACCTTCCGCTTTTGGTAGCGCTCGATGGCGTAACCGACCCAAGAAACCTAGGTGCGATTATTCGCTCAATCGCAGCCTTCGGTGGTCACGGTGTGGTCTTGCCACAGCGTCGCAGTGTTGGCGTCACCGCAGCAGCTTGGAAGACCAGTGCTGGTGCGGCAGCTCGCATGCCGGTGGCATTGGCCTCGAACCTGAACCAGACCATCAAGGAATACAAGCAGCGTGGCGTATTCGTGATTGGCCTAGATGGCGATGGCGATGTCATGCTCCCCGAATTCACCCTGGCCGACAAACCACTTTTGGTGGTAGTTGGTTCCGAGGGCAAGGGGCTATCGCGCTTGGTTCAAGAGAATTGCGATCAGGTGGTTTCGATTCCAATTACCGCCGCCACCGAATCGCTAAACGCCGGCATCGCGGCATCGGTTGCGCTCTATCAGATTGCGAGTATGCGGGCCTAAACCCGATCTCTCCAGTCGCCCTCGTCATCATCGTCGGCAACCACAATCAGCCCCGAAGGGATTGCTTCCGCAAGGGTAATGTTTTCGGTGGTGGGGGAGCCGATTAGGGCTTCTTCATCGCGACGCTTGGATAGCACCTCGGAGACATAGCTTCGCACCGCCTCTAAGAGCGAGACATCGTGACCGGCATTTTCTGATTTATACCAGCGGTGCTCGAGCACTTCGTGAAAGACCTCGGCCGGTTCTAGTTTGCCGGTGTATTCACTTGGGATCGCTCCGACCACCGGTTCGTAAACTTCGCTGAGCCACTCGTGAGCCAGAACTTCCTCATCGGCACCTGGGCGCTGATGGGCCAGGCGATATTCATCGATGTCGTTTAGTAATCGCCGAGCTTGGTTCTCTTCGACGTCCAGGCCGGTGAGTAGCAAAAGTCTTCTGGCGTGGTGACCGGCGTCCACCACCTTGGGTTGGATTCGAACTTTGGTGCCATCGGCTTCTTGGCTCATGCTGAGCTCTTCGATATCAAAACCAAGGTCATTTAGGCGCTGGACTCGCCTGGATATTCTCCAGCGCTCTGACAGATCGAAGACTTCGGTGGCGGTGAGCTCTTTCCAGAGTTCGTGGTACTTATCCACGATGCGCTGACTGATTTGATTAGCGTCGATTTCAGCCGCTGCCTTGCCAGATGCGATGAGATCCATCAGTTCGCCTGCGATGTTAACGCGTGCGATTTCGAGGTCGTTTTCACGCTGTCCGTTGGAGAGCCTTGAGTCATATAGCTGGCCAGTTTCGGCATCCACTAGGTAGGCGGCAAACTTTCCGGCATCGCGCCGAAACAAAGTGTTTGATAGGGAAACATCGCCCCAGAAAAACCCAACCAGGTGAAGGCGAACCAAAAGCAGTGCCAGCGCGTCCACCAAGCGCTTGGCGGTCTGCTCCCTGAGCCCCTGCGACCACATCGCGCGGTAGGGGAGGGAAAACTTCAGGTGTCGGGTAATTAGCACCGCTGGCAACTCGTTGCCGTCACGATCAGAGCGGTTATTGATGATTGCGAATGGCTCAACGCATGGAATGTCCAGTTTTTCCAACCTGCGGAGCATTTCGTATTCGCGTTTGGCGAGATCGAAGAGCGTCTCTTTGATGGCAATGACATGATCGCCTAGGTGAGCGAACCTAACGGTGTGACGCGAGAGACCCTTGGGCAAGGCCGCAATGTTTTCCTTGGGCCAGTCCTCCAACGGCAAATGCCACGGCAGATCCAGCAGTGCTGGTTCTGCCGTGGCAGCCGTGATGTTTAGTTGATTTGGCATTGGGCCTTAGTTAAGGCGCTCGCCGCTCTCTGCGTCGAAGACGTGTACCGCTGAGGCATCTGCCTGCAGGTGGATGCGGTCTCCGGCGCGTGGGTGGTCGATTGGGTCAACGCGGACAACCACGTTGTGCTCCTGGCCATCTAGGTTGACGCGACCGTATAGGTAGCCGTCCGAACCTAGCTCCTCAACCACGTCGACGTCCACAACCAGGCCGCTGTTCGAAACCGATAGCTTCTCTGGGCGGATACCTACGGTTACGCGGTTACCCGATGCCTTGGCAAGGATCTCGCGGTCGATTGGCAGCACAGCGTCACCGAACTGCACGCCACCATCGATGATTGGAAGCTGAATTAGGTTCATTGCTGGGGAGCCGATAAAGCCTGCTACGAATACGTTGGCTGGGCGGTCATAGAGGTTGCGCGGGGTGTCAACCTGCTGCAGTAGGCCGTCCTTCAGAACAGCTACGCGGTCACCCATGGTCATAGCCTCGACCTGGTCGTGGGTAACGTAAACAGTGGTCACACCCAGGCGACGCTGAAGTGAAGCGATCTGGGTACGGGTCTGGACGCGAAGCTTGGCGTCAAGGTTCGATAGCGGCTCGTCCATTAGGAACACCTGAGGCTTACGCACGATCGCGCGTCCCATGGCCACACGCTGACGCTGACCACCAGATAGTGCCTTTGGCTTGCGGTTTAGGTATGGCTCTAGGTCCAGTAGCTTGGCGGCCTCTAGAACGCGCTCAGCGCGCTCTTCCTTGCTAACGCCAGCGATCTTTAGGGCGAATCCCATGTTCTCTGCCACGGTCATGTGTGGGTAGAGCGCGTAGTTCTGGAACACCATCGCGATATCGCGATCCTTTGGTGGCACATCGGTTACCTCGCGGTCACCGATAAAGATGCCACCTTCGTTTACCTCTTCTAGGCCGGCAAGCATGCGCAGCGAGGTTGATTTTCCACAGCCAGAAGGACCGACTAGAACTAGAAACTCGCCGTCTCTAACCTCTAAGTTCAACTTGTCTACTGCTGGCTTGGTACCACCTGGGTATAGGCGGGTTGCATTGCGAAATGACACTGATGCCATGGTTTTCTCCTTCACCGGCGGTACGTGCCGGACGATCCTTCGTGAATGGATGCTGCTCCTAATGAAGCAGCCTGACAAGTATCGCACCTCGGTTACACTTATAAGGCTTTGTAATCAAGCTGATACCGAATCAAGGTAGGAACAAATGACTTCGAACCACAAGCCAACCCGCTCCGAGCAGCGTGATGCCGCCCGCCAGAAGGCCAAGGCACTGCGTGAAGAGAACCAGAAGAAGGCCAAGCGCTCCAAGTTGGTCATCCAACTTTCGGTTGTGCTGGTCGCTTTGGGAATCGTTGGTGGTGTGGCAGCGGTCATCGCTATTGAGGCCGCTAACAAGGTTGCCGCTCCTGTGGTGGACGAAGCACCTAAGAACCTAACCGAGTTTGGTGGGCTGAAGGTAGGTGTTGGCCTGCAGGCTTTCACCGCCGACAAGACCCCAACCCCAGAGGCATCAGAGACCAAGGCACCTGAGATTGTCATCTACGTTGACTACCAGTGCCCAATCTGCCAGGCATTCGATCTTCCAAACTCCGCACAGCTTCGCTCCTGGGTTGACACCGGAGCAGCCACGGTGGAGTTTCGACCAATCTCTTTCCTAGACCGCGCATCACTCAACGAGTACTCCTCAAGAGCTGCAAACGCAGCATTCTGCGTGGCAAACTTCGTGCCAGATGCTTACTTCGACATGCACTCAAACCTCATGATTAACCAACCTGCCGAGGGTCAGGCTGGTCTCGATGACAACGAACTTTACGAGGTTGCACAAACCTCCGGCGCCGGCACCACCGAGGTCAAGGGTTGCATTCAGAACAAGAGTTTTGCCGACTACATCGAGCAGCACACTCAGAAGGTTTTGAGCGAGCCACAGCAGGGCATTCAGGTAACGGGAACCCCAACCATCTTGGTGAACGGCACTCAGTTCACCTGGGCAACCGGAGAAGAGCTGGTCTCACCTGAGGCCTTCGCACAGTTTGTTCAGACCGCTTCCGCCGAATAGCGCTAACGAGATCTAACCGTCATCACCACGCCCGCGGGCGTGGTGATTTCGTTTCCGACCATATCTCGCATTTTTACTTGCCATTCGCAGGTCAAACTCGGGGTGTCAAGCGGGATTTTGCCAGCTCCCGAAAAGCGAACCTCGTTGAGATTTCCCTCCCAGTGGCCAATCCAGTCCGGGGAAGCCGTAAGCCTGCCAAATGACACTTTGTATTTATTGGAGCCAGTGGTGGGGACCAGGATCACAAATTCCGTGCGCGTTTCACTTTCGCACAGCAGCTCAATAGATCTCACACCCCGCTCATCGGTCACTACGCCTGAAAACTCGTAACGGCCTGATTCGGCCAGGTCCACGGTTTCGCTAGCCACTGCGAAAGACTCGAGCACCGGAGGATTTCTTTCACCGGTGTAAAAGGCAATGGCAAGCAAAGCGACTGCAGAAATAGCTCCATAGCGAATAGTGGATTTGATCCACTGCTGCTTGTCTAACGCCATAAATCAAACACTAGCGAGAACTAGTTATTCGGTAGGCTTATCGCCGAAACAACTGCCGACCTGGCGCAATTGGTAGCGCACCGCACTTGTAATGCGGGGGTTACGGGTTCGAGTCCCGTGGTCGGCTCTGAAGAGATTCAACTGGAGGAATCGTGGAATTCAACTTCTTAGCAGTGCTACTGGCAACCGTTGCAGGTTTTGCAATTGGTGGCATTTGGTTTGGCCCGAAGACCTTCTTCCCGATTTGGTGGAAGCTGATGGGTAAGACTCCAGAAGATAACCCGGGCACTGAATCGATGGGGCTCGTCTTTGGACTCACCGCACTTGGTGCTATCACTCAGGCAAGCGTTTTGGGACTGATTCTGCCTTTGATTGAGCAAGCGGTTGGTGGCCTTGACTGGTTTGGTGGCATGGCTACCGCAGCACTTTTGGGTGTTGGCTTCTCGGCAGCAACATCTCTTAGCCACAAACTATTTGGCGGTTTTGGCCTAAAGGTTTGGATTCTTGAAGTTGGTCAAGACATCGTGTCACTGGCTGCGATGGGTGCAATCATCGCGAGCTTTATCTAGTCCTTTTTAGAAGGCTGAGATAGCTGGACGATAAAGATAATCCAGCCCACAATCGGCAGCGCTAGCCACCAGAAGTTGTGCATCGAAAGACCGGCATCGCGCAGTCTGCGAGCGCCGGCAGCAAGGCTCGGCACCAAGGTCAGAACATTCAGCACGTTGGACAAGGTGTCGGAAAGAATTGAAAGCGCAGCACTTGCAATCACCAGGGTCAGGATGAAGTACCAGTAGTCAGGCCTTGAGGTGCGGCCGGTGAAAGTTGCGTATTGCTTGAGTGCGAGCTTGGTAGCTTCCCAAAGTTCCATGGCTAAATCCTAGCTCTGGATTTAATGCGAGATACTAGAGACCGTGATGACAACGAGGTTAGAGCACGATCTTCTTGGGGAGCGCGAAATCCCCGCCAGCGCCTACTGGGGCATTCATACCCTGAGGGCAATTGAAAACTTTCCAATCACCGGTGTCCCCATCGGGCACTACCGCTCTTTGGTGCGCGGACTCGGCTTTATCAAGGAAGCGTCTGCAAAAGCCAACCTAGAACTCGATGTGATTCCACAGGAAATCGCAGACCCGATCATTAAGGCTTCGATCGAGGTGCGGGATGGTCTCTGGGATGCCGAATTTGCAGTGGATGCGATTCAAGGTGGCGCTGGAACCTCAACCAACATGAATGCCAATGAGGTAATCGCCAACCGAGCCTTGGAGATTGCCGGGTACACCAAGGGCGAGTACGACAAGATTCACCCGCTGAACCATGTCAATGCCTCCCAGTCCACCAACGACGTCTACCCAACCGCCATCAAAGTCTCGCTAATCATTGAGAGCTTGGCTTTGGTGAAGCAGGTGGAGTACCTGCGCAAGTCCATCGATGCCAAGGC
>JACCDS010466055.1_pt1 | contig 13893 bp, 6 predicted proteins | sample 7446441 | NCBI WGS metagenome assembly JACCDS01 (sample SAMN15323445, study PRJNA562643) | freshwater metagenome | isolation source: river surface water | place: USA:Blue River Watershed | collected 2017-08-17 | reverse complement strand
GTCTGGGCCCGCGGCCATCAAACAGACTGGGACTTTTTTGCCAGCGAAGCCGGTGATGACGCCTGGGGCTACGCCGCCATTCTGGCCTGTTACCGGCGCATAGAAGACTGGCAGGGTCAGCCCGATCCAACTCGACGTGGCACTGGCGGCCCGGTGTATGTCGCCCCGGCACAGCAACCGCAGCCGCTGGCCAGCGCCACAGTGCAAGCCGCCGGCCTGCTGGGCCTGCCCACTTATGACAGCCCGAATGGCGAAATGATGGAAGGCGATGGCGGTGCCGCCATTGCCGATTTACGGATCCGTGCGGGCCAACGTCAGTCCGTCTACCGGTCCTATGTTCATCCGCAGCTGCATCGTCCCAATCTGACCGTGCTGAAACAGGCGCTGGTCACCCGTTTAGTGATGAAAGGCAACCGGGTGTCCGCTGTCGAAATTCAGCTGGCTGGCCGGCGCTGCGTCATCGGCGCCCGCAACGAAGTGGTGTTATCAATGGGCGCGGTCCAGACGCCCAAAGTGCTGATGCAATCCGGCATAGGGCCGGCGGCAGAGCTGGCAGCGCATGGCATCAGCACAGTGGCCGATTTGCCGGGTGTCGGTCAGAACCTGCAGGACCACATCGCCTTCGGTTGCAGCTGGGAATACCACAAGCCGCAACCTGTGGGTGCCGGCGGTTGTGAAGCCACGTTGTACTGGAAAAGCGATGCACGTTTAACCGCGCCGGATTTGCTGCAGTGCCAGTTAGAATTTGCCGTGCCACCACCGCCTGAAGTGGGTCTGGCCGCACCGGAGCATGGCTGGACTATGTTTGCCGGCCTGGCGCGGCCGGCCAGCCGTGGTCAAATCAGGTTAAGTGGGGCGAACCCGACAGATCCGCTACGGATTGACACCCGCGTGCTGACCGAACCGGCCGACATGCGCGCAGCGCTGGCGACGCTGGAGCTGTGCCGCGAAATTGGTAACCACCCGACACTGGCCCGGCTGAACAAAAGAGAAGTCATCCCGCAGATCCGTGAACGGCACTTACTGGAATCCTATCTGCGGCGCGCCGCCATCACCTTCTGGCACTGGTCCGGCACCGCCAAAATGGGCCGCGATGAGATGTCGGTGGTGGACAGCCGGCTACGGGTCTATGGCATCGCGAATCTGCGGATCGCCGACGCTTCGATCATGCCCAGAATCACCGTGGGCAATACGATGGCGCCCTGTGTTGTTATCGGGGAACGCGCCGCCGACATCCTGATCAGCCAGTACCGTTAAGCCCAAATTGCGCACCTGGCACCGGTGCAGACTAAAGCATCGGCGCAGACTAAAGCTCCGGCAGTTTGTGGCACTGACCGCCTGCGGCCAGTGTCTCACACAGCCGGGTGCTCAACACCACTGCGCCAGCCCGGCATAACCAGCGGGCTGGCGCAGTTGTGATGAAGTGTAAAACACGTATTTTTGGGTACAAATTTTGCTCAAAAAAACCGACCGTAATGGAGGACTCCCGATGAACATCAATGCTTTGAATCGCCCCTGGCTGGCCGAACGGCCAGACAACTCCGGACTGTCGGTGCTCCGCAGCCCGACACAGACTGACACAGACCCGCAGGTTCAGATTTCCAGTGCCGGCAGCGCGGCGGCAAAAACCGGTGCGGCGCCGGCCAAATATATGATGTTGGACGTGTTTGGCACTGAAGCACATCGCTCGCCGCCGCAGCCTGCTTCTGCACTGGAAGAGATGATTTATGCCCGTGGCGGCCAGAAAATCGACTTCACCCAAGTGCCGCCACGCTGGCCGGACAACAATCAGGTGCTGAACTACAACAGCTGGCTGGACTACGAAAAAGAGCTGGATAAACAAACCGAAGCCCGCATTGATATCTATGAAAAAGCCATGCTGGCCGGCCGCTCCAAACAAGAAATTATTGAGCAAATCGAGCAATACAACAGCAGCCTCGGGCCCCGCTATTATCACAGCACGGCCGTTGAAGACCGTCCCAACGACATTGAACGGGAAAAATACCAGTTGCCACCGGCCGGCACTGCCAGACACGAAGTCACAGCGCGGCGCGATGAAGCCTACCACCAGATGGTCAACGCGATGACCACCGCCCGCAAAGCCCTGCAATCATACACCGGCTGACATTCGCCGCCGGCCGGCAAGCTGTTGCCGGCCTTTGTTGGGGGCTGTGGGTACGGCTATGCCTGATGGCAACACTTGAAGACGCCACCTGATGCCCGACATCCGATGTTCGACATCCGATGCCCACCCATTATGATGCCCCCGATTACCGCGCCTGATATTCGCACCCGATATGCACGCCTGATTTTCACACCTGATAAATAGGCGCCGCCGGCCTGCCAGGGCTGACGGCCGGGCCTGAGCGGCTGGCTGCTCGCCTTGTAGTGTGACCTGCTCGCCTTGTCGAATCTGCCTGTCGCTCGCCCGATCGCCGCTTTAAGGTGATCCAAGGTGGCAACCGCCTGCAGTCCGGTTTGCCATGAAAACAAAAGCAATAAACACAGACAGGGGTTAGACCATGCACAAACGTAACGCGCTTTCGCTTGCGATCGCGATGGCTTGCGCTTTGCCGGCACTGGCACAGCAAAGTGCCGTACAAAATAGTGCCGTACAAAACAGCACCGTAAAAAACAGTGCCGTGCAAAACAGCACCGACAACAGCGCGACCAGCAACACAGCCAGCAGCACCGAGCTGGAAATCATTTCCGTCACCGCCACCAAACGCAAAACCAAACTGATGGAAACACCGGTGGCAATTTCCGCCATCAGCGACACCCAGCTGCAGCAGCACGGCGTCAATAATGTGGTGGATATCGCCGACTTAGTGCCGGGGCTCGATATTTCCATGGCTTCCGAGCAGTCGGCGCCGGTCATCACCATGCGCGGCATTCGTTCGACCAATATCACCGAGCTGGGCGATCCGGCGGTCGGTGTGCATCTGGACGGTATTTATTCACCACGGATGCAGGGCGCGCTGGCGCTGATGTACGACGTGGAACGGGTCGAAGCCTTACGGGGCCCGCAAGGCACCTTGTTTGGCCGTAACTCAACGGTCGGCAGCATCAATGTGCTGTCCGCCAAACCCGAAATCGGCAGCAGCTATGGCAACGCCAATTCTGAGCTGGGTAAATTTAACGCCAAAAGCTTTGGCGGCATGTTCAACCTGTCGCTGTCTGACGATTTTGCCGTGCGTTTTTCCGGCAAAACCCTCAAGCGCGATTCTTACGTCGAAGGTTACTGGGACCCGAACCAGTATGACACCCGCTATTTGCCGGCCGGTGTGCTGGACGCCGAAGTCATTGCCGAAAATTCTTATTCGGGTGTCGGCCAGACCTTAACCCAACGCGAAAACTGGTGGATTGATGCCGCCGGCACCAACCCGGACGCACAAAAAGTGCGGGCCTTAACACCGGCCAACAAACGCGATTTTTACAATAACGCCAACGAACATTCGTTCCGTGTCAGTACCTTATGGGAACCGGCCGGCGGCAGCTTCTCCAACCACAGCGTGTTTCAGTACTACAAAAACGACAGCGCCGGCTCGGTGGACATGGTCAACTGTGACAAACTGCGTGGCCGCCCGGGCGAATTTGGCGGTGATTGTGCAACGTTTTTACCGAGCGACAATACCTATCAGGCCGTCGTCAACGTGCCAGGCAAGCTGGAACTCGATATCACTTACCTGCGTAACACGCTGAACCTGGAGCTGAGCGACACGCTGAAACTGGTCTGGCTGGCCGGTTATGAAGACATGCAGCGCCAGTCGGCGCAGGATATTGAAGTCGGGCTGGATGTCTGGGATGGCGCGATGTTTTTCCTCGACGGCACCGGCGCCCGTTCTTATTCGACCGAACTGCAACTGCAAGGCGACAACAACGGCGATTTGATTTGGATCACCGGGGTCAACCTGTTCCGCGAAAAAACCAGCACGGTCGGTTATTACGACAACCCGATGGACGACAAAGCGTTTTGGGACCAGCCCGACCGCTCGACCGAAGCGTTGGCCGCTTTTGGCCAGGCCACCTACAACCTGACGCCGGCCACTCATCTGACGCTGGGTTATCGTTTCAGTGACGAAACCAAGCAAGACAAAGGCGGCCGCACGCTGCGCTGCTCCAATGCCGATGGCTGCGCACCGGGCTGGTATAACCGCACGCTGTTGTCGGGCCTGCCGACCAATGCCTTTGAAAATCCGGCCATTTATAAATCGTCTTTTGCCAATGACAACAAAGGCAGCTGGCGCAACCATGATTTCCGGCTGGGGCTGGATTACGACCTGAGCGCCAATACCATGCTGTACGGTTATGTCGCTTCCGGCTTTAAAGCCGGCGGTATTGGTGATGTGTTTGAAGTCACCAACGACAGAACCGGTCAGGTGCAACGCATTGAAACCCAATTTGACCCCGAGCAAGTGCTGACCTATGAAATCGGTACCAAAACCAGCTTGCTGGATAACTCGCTGAATTTACAGGCGGTGTTCTTCTATACCGATTACACCGACATGCAATATGCCTCAGTCGGTGCCATCGGCAACGTCGAGCGGCTGGCGCCGGTGGAAAACCCGGACGGCAGCCCGGTGCTGGGGCCGGACGGCCAGCCGGTGCTGGATTACCGCAATATGCCGGTGGTGGCTTATTACACCCAGAACGTGCCGGGCGCGACCATCAAAGGGCTGGAGCTGGAATTTGACTGGAAACCTTATCCCAGCGGCCGCATCAGCGGTTATGTCACCTGGACCGATGCGCGCATCACCGAAGACTGGATCACCAAGTGGGACTACGACCCGGAATATCTGTTTAAGCTGAGCTATGAGCAGTCGGTCGACCCGACCAACAGCCTGCTGACCACCAACCTCAAAGGCAATCAGCTGGCGATGGTGCCGAAGTACAGCGCCAATCTGAGTTACACCCACAGCTTTGATTTGGGCAGTTACGGCTTTATCCATGGATGGTTTAACCTGAGCTGGAAAGACAAAGCCTACAACACCATCTGGAACGTCGACCGTCATCTGGATGACATGAACTTCGCGGTACCGGACGAAGCGGTGCGTTACATCGACGATCGGCGTGATGCTTATACCTCGGCCAATGCGTCGCTGAAATACGAGCCGGTCGGCCAGGCCTGGTATGCGGAAGTCTTTATCGCCAATGCCACCGACGAGTTAGTGCAGCACTGGAGTAATACCGGCAAAGGCTTCCCGAAAGGCAGCTTTGGCATGCCGCGTTATTACGGCGTGCGGGCCGGCTTTAATTTCTGATACCGGCTCTACCTGGACCATTTCTGAAGCTGACTGTCCTGGCTTTCAACCGCTCACCCCGGGTTACTCCGAATGAGCGGTTTTTTTATCGGCCAGCGATGTTGTGATAACCAAGGATATTTGTATGCGCTTGACCCGCTCCCCCCGACCTCTTGCTTACAGAACCGGCTTACTGTTGCTGGCGGCGACGACCGCTGCGACAGCGTTGGCCGCAGAGCTGCAGGCCAGCCAGACAGCCACCGGCACATCCGGCAGCGGCGCTCTGACAGCCAGTGCCGACAGTCCAAAAGTCGCCTGGCCTTATGTCAATACGGGGCTGCCACGAGATCCGCAGCTGGAGCAGCTACTGGACCAGATCCTGGCGCGGATGACTTTAGGGCAAAAAGTGGCGCAGATGATCCAGCCGGAAATTGGTTATCTGTCGGTGGCGCAGATGCGCAAATATGGTTTTGGCTCTTACCTCAATGGCGGCAATACCGCGCCTTATGGCAAAAAACGGGCGCCGGTTGCGCTTTGGCTGCAATACGCCGACGAGATGTACGAAGCCTCGGTCGACGCCAGCCAGGATGGCAGCCGCATTCCGGCCATCTGGGGCACCGACGCCATGCATGGCCACAGCAATGTGTTTGGCGCGACCTTATTTCCGCACAATATTGGCCTGGGCGCAGCCCGCGACCCTGAGCTGATCCACCGCATCGGGGTGGCGACCGCCAAAGAAGTCGCCGCCACCGGCATTGAATGGAGCTTTGCGCCCACAGTCGCCGTGGTGCGGGACGACCGCTGGGGCCGCACTTACGAGAGTTACTCCGAAGATCCGGCCATAGTCAAAGCCTACGCCGGCCCCATGGTGTCTGGCCTGCAGGGCACGCTGGGGCAGGATTTTCTGCAAGGCGCCGGCCGTATCGCCACTGCCAAACATTTTGTCGGTGACGGCGGCACGGAAAAAGGTATCGACCGCGGCGACACTTTGATTGACGAGCAGGGCCTGCGCGACATTCATGCCGCCGGTTACATGACGGCGATCAGCGCCGGTGTGCAGTCGGTGATGGTGTCGTTTAACAGCTGGAACGGCAAGCGGCTGCACGGTCATCAGTATCTGCTGACCGAGGTGCTGAAAAAGCAGATGGGTTTTGATGGTTTTGTCGTCAGCGACTGGAACGGCCACAAATTTGTCGAAGGCTGCGATTTGGAACAATGCGCCGGCGCCATTAATGCCGGCGTTGACGTGCTGATGGTGCCGGAGCACTTTGAAGCCTTTTATCACAACACGGTCCGTCAGGTGGAACAGGGCATTATTCCACAGGCACGGATAGACGATGCAGTACGCCGCTTTTTACGCGCCAAAATTCGCTGGGGCCTGCTGCAACGCGGCAAACCTTCCAGCCGCGCCGAGTCACAGCCAAACGCCTTTAACAACGCAGAGCACAAAGCACTGGCGCGCGAAGCAGTGCGTAAGTCGCTGGTGTTGCTGAAAAATAACGGCGCGCTGCTGCCGCTGTCGCCGAAAAGCCGCATCTTAGTGGCCGGCGATGGCGCCGACAATATCGCCAAACAAGCCGGCGGCTGGAGTGTGTCCTGGCAGGGCACCGACAACAGCAACGCCGACTTCCCCAATGCCACCTCGGTCTATCAGGGCATCCGCCAGCAGGTTGAAGCGGCCGGTGGAAAAGTCGAACTGGCGGTCGATGGGGATTATCGCCACCAGCCCGATGTGGCAGTGGTGGTGATTGGTGAAAGCCCTTATGCCGAGTGGTTTGGTGACATTCAGCAGCTGGAATATCAGCAGGGCGATAAACGCGACCTGGCATTGCTGCGCCGGCTGAAACAACAAGGTATTCCGGTGGTGACGGTGTTTTTAAGCGGCCGGCCACTGTGGGTCAACCCGGAACTGAACGCCTCTGACGCTTTTGTCGCAGCCTGGCTGCCGGGCTCCGAAGGCCAGGGCGTTGCCGATGTGCTGCTGCGCGACGCGAAGGGCAAAGTGCAATATGACTTCCACGGCAAACTGAGTTTTTCCTGGCCACGCAGTGATCAGCAGTTTGTCATCAACAAAGGCGATGCCGCTTATGAGCCTTTGTTTGCCTATGGTGATGGGTTAACCTACGCCGACAGGCGCGAGCTTGGCACTTTGTCTGAGCAAGTGAGCGCACAGCCGGCGACGGCGGCCGATCAGGGCGTGCAACCGCTGTTTTTACGCAATCTGGCGTCGGGGCTGGCCTTTGCACTGACCGACAGCAGCAACCAGCCGGTGCTGGTCACAGCGCCATCCGGCGTCAGTGCCGACGGCCAGAGCCTTGCCATGCAGTCAGTCAATTTGTCGTATCAGGAAGATGCGCGTCAGCTGCGTTGGCAGGCCAGCCAACCTGCCGCGGTCAGCCTGCGTTACACCAAAGCCGCCGCCGGCAGCCATCTGCAGGCCAAAGCGCTGCGCTTCAGTCTGCGGGTCGACCAGCAACAGCCGGCGCAGCTGCAGTTATCAGTGCTGTGTGACAGCGCGGGCCAATGCCGCCGCCAGTTGCCACTGGCCGACGTGCTGGCGGGCTTCAAAGCCGGTAGTTGGCAGCAGCTGGAAGTGGCACTCGATTGCGGCGATCAGCCGCAGCCACAGAAAGCGCCGCTGCAAGATGCCGTGGTATTCAGTGCCAGCGGGCAACAAAGTCTGGCCGTGGCGGACCTGATGTTCACCGCCGCCGCCAGCCAGAGCAGCGATGTGCTGAGGCTTGGCTGCAACGCCTCGCCGGCGCAACCTTAAGCCGCTGGCTGGGCAGCAACTTGATAAATCCGGAGCAAAAGGTGGTGCAAAACTTCACACGTCAGCAGTTGTTCTGGTTGTGCCAGATCGGTGGCTGGGCCGTCTACGCCGTGCTGACGGAGCTGATGATCAAAATCCCCAGCCAGGAGCCGTGGCAGGTCAACCTGCCGCATCTGCTGCTGGACACCAGCTTTGGTTTTGGCCTGACGCTGCTGCTGCGCAGCGGTTATCAGCGCTTCAGTCAGCAGCCGGCGCGGCTGAAAATGTGGTCGCATCTTGGTGTGTTGCTGCTCGGTTGTCTGGTCTGGACCCAGTGGAAATGGCTGACGCTGCAATGGTTGTTTGGGCAGGTCTGGCAGCCGATGACCTGGTTTGATGTCGGCACCTGGCACTCGGCGTCGTTGACCATCTTATTGACCTGGACCGCGCTGTATTTTGCTTTCAAAGCCACTTTTGAAACCATGGAGCAGCGGCAAAAAGCGGCGCAAGCGATGGATCTCGCCAAAGAAGCACAACTGAAAATGCTGCGTTATCAGCTCAATCCGCATTTTATGTTCAACAGCATCAACGCCATTTGTACACTGATCCTGCGTCAGGACAATCAGCACGCGGTGTCGATGCTGGAAAAACTCTGCGATTTACTGCGCTACAGCCTGTACACAGATCCGCTGGCCAAAGTGGCAGTGGCGGAAGAAATTCAGATCCTGCAAACCTATTTCGCCGTCGAGCAATGTCGGTTTCGCGACAAACTGGCGCTGACCGTCAGCGCGGACGACGAGGTGCGCCACCTGCTGATGCCGTCGCTGCTGCTGCAGCCGCTGGCCGAAAACGCGCTGAAGCATGGTATGCAGCAGTCGCAAAGCCAATATGCCGTCAGTGTCAGTTTCAGCCGGCAACAGGACTATCTGCTGATCACCATGCTGGACAATGGCAGCGGTTTTACCGCAGAGCCGGCGGTTACTTCAACCGGCATCGGCCTGCAAAACTGCGCCGCGCGGCTGGCGCTGATTTATCCCGGCCAAAGTTTGTTTCAGTACGGCAACAGGCCACAACAAGGGGCCTGGATTGAGATCCGCATCCCGCTGGAACCGCCCGTCGGCCAACCCAAGGAGGCCCAATGACCCCGCTGCGTACCCTGATTGTCGATGATGAACCGGCCGCCATTGAAGGCTTGCGGCTGCGCCTGCAGAGCTTTGCCGATGTCGATGTGGTCGCTGAAGCCGCCAGCGTGGCGCAGGCGCTGACCCTGATCCAGCAGCATCAGCCGGAACTGGTGTTTCTCGATATTGAAATGCCGCCTCACAGCGGGTTTGATCTGATCCGCCAGCTGCAGCCGGAGCAATGCCCGGCCATCGTGTTTGTCACCGCTTTTCATCAGCATGCGGTGCAGGCCTTTGAAGTGCGGGCTATTGATTACCTGCTCAAGCCGGTCAAGCTGGAGCGGCTGGCCGATGCGATTGCCCGCGTCCGCACTCAGGCCGAAACGGCCAGCAAAGCACAGCTGCTGGACGCCGTGGCGCAGATTGACGCCGCCACTGCCGCGCAGACAGCCGGCGCTTCAGAGGCCGCCGAGCCGCAATACTGCATTGAGCAGCAAAAACTGGTGATCCAGGACGGCCGCAATCCCATTCAGCTGATCCCGTATCAGGATATTTTGTGGATAGACGCCGCCGGCGATTACATGTGCGTCCATACCCGTCTGGAGACACACGTGATGCGGACCCGCATGAAAAACCTGCTGAACGAACGCCTGCCCGACGTCTTCGTCCGCATCCACAAATCCACAGTCGTCAACCTGACCTACATCGAAAAACTGCAACCGCTCAGTAATTCTGAATACAACGCCGTGCTGGTCAACGCCAAAGTGCTGAAAGTCAGCCGCACTTACGCAAGGGCGCTGAAGCAGCGGTTGTTGTAGGGCTATGCGCAGCGGTTATTGAAGGCGATGCACAGCGGGCTGAAAAAAACGCAGCCCCGGCTGCGTTTTTCAGGTCTGTTACTGCCTGGGCCGGCTTAACCGGCACAGCGCGGGCAACACCAACAGCGTTAACAAGGTCGACGACACAATACCGCCAATCACCACTGTGGCCAGCGGGCGCTGAATTTCCGCGCCAGTACCGGTATTGACGGCCATTGGCACAAAACCCAGACTGGCCACTAACGCGGTCATCAGCACAGGCCGTAAGCGGGATAACGCACCGTTTTCGATCGCCTGGCGCCAGCGCTGGCCTTCTTGTTGCAGTTGTTTGATAAAACTCACCAGCACTATGCCGTTGAGCACGGCAATACCGGACAAGGCGATAAAGCCCACCGCAGCAGAAATCGACATCGGCATATCGCGCAGCATTAAAGCGAACACGCCGCCGGTCAGTGCCAGCGGCACACCGCTAAAGACCACCAGCGCATCCCGCCATGAATTTAACGCGCTGTACAGTAAGGCAAAAATCAGCAACAAGGTCAGCGGCACCACCACAGACAAGCGTGCCGACGCCGACTGCAGCTGCTTAAAAGTGCCGCCATAATCGACCCAATAGCCCTCCGGCAGCGTCACATCGGCCATCACCTTTTGCACGTCCTGAATAAAACTGCCGATGTCGCGGCCAGCCACGTTTGCGCTCACCACCACATGACGTTTGCCACTTTCCCGGTTGATTTGATTGGGTCCGACCACTTCGTGGATGCGGGCAATTTCGCCCAGTGGCACATACCGCAACTCAGCAGCATCGCTGACGGGCAAGGCGATTGGGATTTGCGCCAGCACTGCGGGATCTTCCCGCATCGTTTCCGGTAAACGCAGCAACAGTTTAAAGCGCCGGTCGCCCTCGTAGATCAACCCAAGCTCCCGGCCGCCTATCGCGGTCTGGATCACCTGCTGCATCGTCGCGACATCCATGCCCACTAATGCCAGATGGTCACGCTCCGGCTCAATTGAGATCATCGGCAGACCGCTGGCCTGCTCCATCCGCGCATCCACAGCGCCCGGCACCCTGGCCAGCACCTCTGCCACTTTGGCACCGACGCTGTTGAGCTTCTCCAAATCGTCGCCGTAAATCCGGATAGCCACGTCCGCTCTGACCCCGGCAATCAGTTCATTAAACCGCATTTGGATCGGCTGAGTGAACTCGTAATTATTGCCGGGCACTTTGGCCACTATCGCGCGGATCCGCTGCTCAACATCCGCTTTGGTGTCTGTCGGTTGCGGCCACAGATGCCGCTCTTTGAGCATAATGAAGGTGTCCGCGACATTGGGTGGCATCGGATCTGTCGCCACTTCCGGCGTGCCAATCTTTGAAAAAACCCGTTCGACTTCAGGCACCTGTGCAATTTTGGCTTCCAAAGCCAGTTGCATTTGCACCGATTGGGCCAAACCCGTGCCAGGGATCCGCATTGCGTGCATGGCGATATCGCCTTCATCCAGCTGCGGCAAAAACTCAGTGCCCAGCCGGCTGGCTTGCCACAAAGACCCGCCGACCAGCAACACAGCCCCGGCCGCAATCAGCATGGGCTGACGCAAGGCGAATTGCAGCATAGGCCGATAAGCAGACCGCACCGCGCTCATCAGCCGGTTTTCCCGCTCCGCTATGGGCCCGCTGACAAACAGGGCAATGGCTGCCGGCACAAAAGTCAGGGCTAACACCATGGCACCGAGTAATGCGGCAATCACGGTAAAAGCCATAGGTGCAAACATTTTGCCTTCAACACCGCTTAAGGCAAAGATGGGCAGATACACCAGCATGATAATCAACATGCCAAACATCGCCGGGGTGATCACCTCTTTGGTCGCGCTAAAAACCACTTCCAGACGCTCGGTTAAGCTCAATAAGCGGCCATGCTGATGTTGGCTGAGGCCTAAGCGGCGCAGACAGTTTTCCACCACTATCACTGCGCCGTCGACAATCAGGCCAAAGTCGATGGCGCCCAGGCTCATCAGGTTGCCACTCATCCGGTTCGCGGCCATCCCCGACAGTGCAAACAGCATACTGAGCGGGATCACCAGTGCCGTAATAATGGCTGCCCGGATGTTACCGAGGAATAAAAACAACACCACAATCACCAGCACTGCGCCTTCAAACAGATTCCGTTTGACGGTGTTGATCGTTTTATCCACCAGCACTTCGCGGTTGTAACTGATTTCAGTCTGCACGCCGGCAGGCAAGCGCTGATTGATGTCAGCCAGCTTTTGCGCCACGTCCTGCGACACAGTCCGGCTGTTTTGCCCCAGCAACATCATCACAGTGCCCAGCACCACTTCCTGCCCATCCTGCGTGGCGGCACCAGTGCGCAATTGTTTGCCAATCGCCACCTGAGCCACATCTTTGACCCGCACCGGTGCGTCATCCCGTTTGGCAACAACCAACTGCTCGATTTCCGCCAGCGACTGCAGCTGTCCCGGCGAGCGGATCAGCCATTGTTCGCCATTGCGTTCGATATAACCGGCGCCGATATTGGCATTATTGCGCGCCAGTGCGTCAGCCAAATCATCCAGCGTCAGCTTAAACGCCAGCAGTTTGATCAGATCAGGCGCCACCTGATACTCCCGGACAAAACCGCCAATGGTGTTGATCTCCGTAACGCCTTTCACTTTCAGCAATTGTGGCCTGATCACCCAATCCTGAATGGTGCGAAGGTCTTCAGCGCTGTAGGGTTTGCCGTCTGCGGTGAGCGCATCACCGGTCGCTTTGACGGTATAAGAAAAAATTTCGCCAAGCCCGGACACTATCGGTCCCATTTCCGGCTCAATGCCCGCCGGCATTTCCTGCCGTGCCATTTGTAAGCGTTCCGATACTTGCTGGCGTGCCCAATAAATGTCGGTGCCTTCTTCGAACACTACGGTCACCTGCGACAGGCCATAGCGGGATAACGAACGGGTGTACTCCAGCGCCGGCAAACCGGCCATCGCGGTTTCGACCGGATAGCTGATGCGTTGCTCAGCTTCCAGCGGAGAGTATCCCGGCGCGCTGGTATTGATCTGGATCTGCACATTGGTAATATCCGGCACCGCATCCACTGGCAGACGAAGCGCCTGCCAGACGCCCCCGCCCAGCAGCAGCAAGGCGAAGATCATCATCATCCACGGGCGACTGAGCGCGAGCCGCAAAATATTCTGGATCATGGCTGCCTCCTAGTGTTCATGGCTGGCGCCAGACTTCAGGATGTCGGCTTTGATCAAAAAACTGTTTTGGCTGACCACTTCGGCGTTGTCTTCCAGGCCCGACAACACTTCGACAAAGCTGTCGTCACTGGCACCAAACTGCGGCATTCTGACTTCGTACAAGTCCCCGACCCGGATAAACACCACAGTGGCCCCGTTAAACTCCTGCAGCGCTGACTTTTTCACGATCTGACGGGCATTGACGGCAGCAACTTCCACATCGGCTTTCACATGCATGCCCGGCCGCCAGGCGCCGCTGCCGTTTTGCACCACAGCCCGCACTCTGGCGATATGACCGCCGGTCATCTGCGGCGCGATGTAACTGATTTGACTGGCCGCTTGTTGGGTGCCGTGCACATCGCGCACCATCACCGGATTGCCCAGCGCCATCCGCGCCGTATCGGCCGGAAAGGCGGACATCTCGACATACACAGTCGATAAGTCGCTGATCTCCAGGATGGGCTGCTCACTGACCCGCTCGCCCGGATTGACAAAACGGTTGGTCACTTCGCCATCCGCCAATGCTTTGATGGCGTAGTCTTTCAGCGTCGCTGCGTTTTGTACTGTCGCCACCAGTTGACCGGCTTTCACCTTGTCACCGATCCGCACGGCCACACTTTGTACGATCCCCGGATACACCGCATTGAGCCGGCTCTGTTGCTCCGGGATCACGGACACCACACCAAACGGATGGGCCTGAGTCATGATCCGGCCTGACGCCACACGTT
>JACCDS010454016.1_pt1 | contig 13895 bp, 11 predicted proteins | sample 7446441 | NCBI WGS metagenome assembly JACCDS01 (sample SAMN15323445, study PRJNA562643) | freshwater metagenome | isolation source: river surface water | place: USA:Blue River Watershed | collected 2017-08-17 | reverse complement strand
GGGCCGCCTGATCGACCACATGGAGTCGGGCAACATCGATTTCTCCAAGCTCGAGATCCTGGTCCTCGACGAAGCTGACCGCATGCTCGACATGGGCTTCATCGACGATATCGAACTGATCATCAGCAAGACCCCCGAGACGCGCCAGACCATGCTGTTCTCGGCTACGCTCGACGGCATGGTCGGCAACATGGCACGCCGCATCACGAAAGACCCGCAGCTGATCCAGATCACCGGTTCAGCCAGCCGTCACGAGAACATCGAGCAGCGTGTGCACTTCGTCGATGACCTGTCGCACAAGAACCGCCTGCTCGACCACCTGCTGCGCGATGCGTCGATGGACCAGGCCGTGGTGTTCACCGCGACCAAGCGCGATGCCGACACCATCGCCGACCGTCTGAACATCGCCGGCTTCGCTGCAGCCGCACTGCATGGCGACATGAACCAGGGCGCGCGTAACCGCACGCTGAATGGTCTTCGCCGTGGTCAGCTGCGCGTGCTGGTCGCCACCGATGTCGCCGCACGCGGTATCGACGTACCGGGCATCACGCATGTGTTCAACTATGACCTGCCGAAATTCCCGGAAGATTACGTACACCGTATCGGTCGCACCGGTCGTGCGGGCCGTAACGGCACCGCGGTGTCACTGGTCAACCATGCCGAAGGCGTTCATGTGAAGCGCATCGAGCGCTTCACCAAGCAGTCGATCCCGGTAGACGTGATCGAAGGCTTCGAGCCGAAAAAATCGGCAGCGCCGAGCCGTCCGCGTCCGGGCTGGCGTCCGGGCGAGGGCCGCAAGGCCGGCGGCGGCAGCAAGCCGGGGCAACGTACTTTCTCAAAGCCGGGCGCACCGCGCAAGGAAGGCGGCGGTTTCAATCGTGATGGCGGCGGCTACCGCGGCCAGCGCAGCGAAGGTCGTCGCGACGGCAATCGCGGCTAATCACTGTCGATGACCACGACAAGGGCTCCTGCGGGAGCCCTTGTCATTTCGGCGGCCGCTACTGTCGCTACACTACATCGGCGATAATTCTATTCATTCGATCATTCGCAGGAGATTTTTCATGGGCGCCTCCGATACACAGGCACTTCGTTTGACATCGTTTTCGCATGGCGGCGGTTGCGGCTGCAAGATCGCACCGGGTCTGCTGTCGGACATCCTGAAGCAGTCGCAGGGTTTCGCCGTGCCGCCACAGCTATTGGTCGGCATCGAGACCGCTGACGATGCCGCGGTCTACCAGCTGAATGACGATCAGGCGCTGATCGCGACCACCGATTTCTTCATGCCCATCGTCGACGATCCTTTCGACTTCGGCCGCATTGCCGCGACCAACGCGATCTCCGATGTCTACGCGATGGGCGGCACGCCGATCATGGCGCTCGCACTGGTCGGCATGCCGATCGACAAACTGCCAGTCGAGACCATCGGCCAGATCCTGCGCGGCGGTGAGTCGGTGTGTGCAGCGGCCGGCATTCCGGTCGCCGGCGGTCATACGATCGACTCGGTCGAGCCGATCTATGGTCTCGTCGTGATGGGTCTGGTGCATCCGAAAAAACTCAAGCGCAATGCCGATGCCCGGGCCGGCGACAAGCTCATCCTAGGCAAGCCGCTCGGCGTCGGCATTCTGTCGGCCGCGCTGAAGAAGGGCGCGCTCGACGCAACCGGCTATGACGCGATGATTGCCAGCACAACGAAGCTGAACACGCCAGGCAAGGAACTGGCTGACATTGCCGGCGTACACGCACTGACCGACGTGACCGGCTTCGGCCTGCTCGGCCATGCGCGCGAGATGGCGCTCGGCGCGAAGCTGGTCGCGCACATCGATATGAAGCAGATACCCTTCCTGCCCGGCGTCGAGGCACTGGCGTCACAGGGCTACATCACCGGCGCGTCCGGCCGCAACTGGGCCGGCTATGGCAAGGACGTGCAGCTCGCACAGGGCGTCACGCCGGTACAGCAGGCGCTGCTGTGCGACCCGCAGACGTCGGGCGGCTTGCTGGTGGCCTGCGCGGCAGATGCCGTGGATCAGGTACTCGACGTATTCCGCAAGAACGGCTTCGCGCACGCGGCGGTGGTGGGTGAGATGGGCGACGGCGTACCCAGCGTTTCGGTCGCAGCTTGACAGCCTGAATGACAGGCTGAAGTCCCGTCACCTGGCCAGCCGTATCGCAGTCATCTGCCAGCACGCAGCTGCCGGAAAAAAATTCCGGTAGCAGACCCGCCCATGGCCGGGCGGCGTGAACACGGACGAACCGCGTAACACCTGCTGGTTTGCCATAAATTTGCCGTTGTACTCACCGACGGCGCCGGTAGCCGGACGATAACCGGGATACGGCGCATAGCTGCTCGCGGTCCATTGCCAGCCGACGCCGAACAAATCATCGAGCCCCTCCGCATCGCGCGCCGCCGATTCCCATTCCGCCTCGGTTGGCAGCCGCGCGCCGGCCCAGCGTGCATACGCATCGGCTTCGTACAACGACAGATGACGCACCGGCGCATGCGGATCCAGCGGAAGCTCGCCTTGCAGCGAGAATTCCATCCACCCATGCGAAGGGTCATCACGCCAATACAGCGGCGCTTTGCGTGCACCGGATTGCCGCCAGGCCCAGCCGTCAGACAGCCAGAGCAGCGGATTCGCATAGCCGGCATCGGCGATGAATTCGGCAAACTCACGATTGCTCACCAGCCGCGATGCGATCTCGAACGGCTGCAGCCATTGCCGGTGGCACGGCAGTTCGTTATCAAAAAAAAACCTGTCGCCGGCATGGCCAATCTGCGTCAGTCCGCCAGGCTGAGCGACCCAGCGCAACGCGTGGGCCTCGCGGCGTGCCGGCCTACCCGGCCATGCTGCCGGCTTCAGTGGATTCAATGCAAACAATGCCAGCAAGTCGGTGCAGATCAGTTCCTGATGCTGCTGCTCATGCTGCAGGCCCAGCTCAATCAGCGCATGCAAGCCCTCGTCAATCGCCGCGTCAGCCAGCAGTGCCTCCATGCGCAAATCGACTTGCTTGCGCCAGTCCAGCACCTCACGCATCGCCGGCCGGGTCAATTTGCCACGCTCAGCGCGGGGATAAGGCTTGCCGATCGCTTCGTAATACGAATTGAACAGCTGCCGGTACGCCGGATGCTCGGGCTTGAATTCCTTCTCGAATCGCTCAAGCACGAAGGTATCGAAAAACCACGTCGTGTGCGCCAGATGCCATTTGACCGGACTCGCGTCCGGCATTGCCTGAGCGCCGCAATCTTCGTCCGTCAAATTCCCGGCGAGGGATACGCTATGCGCACGTACACTCCGGTAGCGACCGGCGGGATCTTCAGCCACCGGCCTTGCTGCGTGCATGGCAGACGAGGAAACCGCGCGTGTCATCGAACCACCGCCGTGCAAGTACGAAACCCGATTCATTCAGCAGCGCTTCGAAGCGTTCCGGCGAGTACTTGTAGCTGCACTCGGTCAGGATCGCATCGCCAGCGCGCAGCTGCCGACGACCGCCACGCCAGCGGATTGTCTGCTCGCAGCACGCGACCAGCCACATCTCGATACGCTGCTGCTCTTCATTAAAGACCGCGCGGTGACGAAACGCGCGCACGTCGAAATCGGCGCCCGCGATGCGATTGAGGTGACGCAGCAGGTTCAGGTTGAAGCTGGACGTCACGCCAAGCGCATCGTCATACGCCGCTTCCATCTGCGCACGTGGCTTCAGCAGGTCGACGCTAATCAATAGTCCGCCGCCATCGCCGGACGTACACAATGCCGACAGGCTGCGTAAAAATTTGCGTGCCTCATCCGGCGAAAAATTACCGATCGACGAGCCGGGATAAAAGAACAATGGCCGGCGGCGACCGACGTCGCGCGGCCAGCGCAGTCCGCCGGAAAAATCGGTGACCCATCCGGTGATTTCCAGGGTCGGGAAGCGACCCTCAAGCCGCTGCAGCGACGCGCGCAGGAAATCGCCGGCGACATCTACAGCCACATAGTGCGCGGGGCGCAGCGCATCCAGCAGCAGCGCTGCCTTCGCGCAATCGCCGGCTCCCAGATCGATCAGTGTGCAATCCTTGCCGATCAATGCCGTGATGGATGCAGCGATCGCTGCCGCATGCCGCCGATAAATCGCGCGCTCGAGCCGCGCCGGATAATATTCATCGAGTTCAGCAATCGCGGCGAACAGGCAAGACCCCAACGCATCATAAAAATAGCGTGGCGCAACCCACGGTGGTGTCGCCAGCAGCCCGGCCATCGGATCGGCCACCGTATCGGCCAGCACGGTCTCTTGCTGGATGAATCTTGGCAAGGCAACTCCCCTATCGAAAGCGACCCATGAATGCTGCAAGGTGCGTGCCGGGCAGGCATACCGCCGGATTGATACACTGCTGCATCATGAATGCTCCCGCTACCCGGCCCCGCGAATCCCCGTTTGCACTCGAATGCCGGCAATTACGCAAGGACTATGGCGCGCGCACCGTACTGCGTGGTGTTGACCTGCAAGTCCAACCCGGTGAATACATCGCAATCATGGGCGAGTCCGGCGTCGGCAAATCGACGCTGCTGAACCTGGTGGCCGGCCTTGATGTCCCGGATGGCGGCGAGCTGCTGATTGATGGCCAGCCCGTCAACCCGCTCGACGATGACACCGCAACCCGGCTGCGCCGGCAGAAGCTCGGCTTCATCTTTCAGGCCTTTCACCTGCTGCCACACCTGACGCTGCAACAGAACGTTGCGCTGCCGCTGCTGCTGAACCAGCTGCCGCAGGATCGCGCTGCGACGATGCTGGCCGCCGTTGGCCTTGCCGGTCGCGAGCAGGATTTTCCGCGCCAGCTATCCGGCGGAGAAATGCAGCGCGTCGCGATCGCGCGCGCATTGGCACACCGGCCACGGCTGCTGCTGGCCGATGAGCCGACCGGCAATCTCGATCCGGACACCGCCGCCGATATCCTGCAGCTGCTGAAGGATGAGATCCGCACGAACGGCGCATCGGCACTGGTCGTCACACATTCGCCGCTGGCTGCCGCCGGCGCCGACCGTGTGCTGCTGCTGACGCGCGACGGACTGCGCGAACTGGCACCCGACGAAGTGCGCGCGCGATGACGCTGCTGCGCTGGCTGCTCGTCGGCGAATGGCGTGCGCATCCGCTGCGCGCGCTGGTGGCGCTGGCGGCGATTGCGATCGGCGTTGCGCTCGGCTTTGGCATCCATCTGGTCAACAGCGCCGCGTTCAACGAATTCTCCTCGGCAGCGCGCAGCTTATCCGGCAGTGCCGACCTGCAGTTGCGAGCGAAAGCCGGCAGTGTCGACGACTCGCTGTATCCGCAAATCGCCTCACTGCCCGGCGTCGCGAACGCATCACCGGTGCTGGAACTGGACCTGCCGCTGCCGGGCCAGCGCAGTCCGCTGAAGCTGCTCGGCATCGACAGCTTCCGTGCCGCCGAGATCGCACCCGACCTGCTCGGCGTACCGGCAGCCGACCGCCCTTTCGATGTGCTGCAGTCCGATACGGTTTTCCTGTCGCCGGCCGCGCTCGAATGGCTGAAGCTGAAGACGGGAGACAGGCTGACCCTGCGCGACGGTACGCGCGAAGTTCATCTTCGCGTAGCCGGTACGCTGGTGCGCGCACGGGCAGGACAGCGACTGGCGGTGATGGATATCGGCAGTGCGCAATGGCAGTTCAGCCGTATCGGCCAGCTGACCCGGATCGACCTGCGGCTCGCCACCGGCGTGAGCCTGCCCGCAATGCGCGAGTTACTTGAGCGCCGCTTCGGCGACCGTCTGGTGCCCGTCGAAGCGACGGATCAGGATCGGCGTACCGCAACGATGTCGCGCGCCTACCGCGTGAACCTGAATGTGCTTGCGCTCGTGGCGCTGTTCACCGGCGCTTTCCTTGTGTTCTCCACGCAGGCCTTGTCGGTGCTGCGCCGCCGTCCTCAGTTTGCGTTGCTGCGCACGCTGGGCGTCACGCGTGCGCAGCTGCTGCGGCAGGTGCTGGTCGAAGGAACGCTGCTCGGCGCGCTCGGCGCAGCGCTCGGTATCGGCACCGGTTACCTGCTGGCCAGCGTTGCGCTGTCGCTGTTCGGTGGCGACCTCGGTGGCGGCTACTTCCCTGGTATTCAGCCCAGTGTTGTATTCAGCCCGGTGGCTGCCGCCGTGTTTTTTATCGCCGGCACCGGCGTGGCGATGCTGGGCAGCCTGTCTCCTGCGTGGGAAGCAGCGCGCGCGAGGCCGGCGGCTGCGCTGAAGGCCGGCAGCGAAGACCTGGCGCTAGCGCCGCTGTCCAAGCCATGGCCGGCACTGAGTGCGCTGCTGCTTGGTGCCTTGTTCACCCAACTGCCGGCGGTCGGTGGCCTGCCCGTGTTCGGCTATCTCGCGATCGTCTTGCTGCTGATCGGCAGCATCGCGCTGATGCCGCGCGCGGCCGGCGCGGTGTTCACGCGACTCGCGAGACGCCGGCGCGGCGTGGCCGCCGAACTGGCACTGGCACGACTGGCAAATGCGCCGAATCAGGCCGCGATCGCGCTCGGCGGCGTGCTGGCGAGTTTTTCGCTGATGGTGGCGATGGCGATCATGGTGGCGAGCTTTCGCGTGTCCGTCGACGACTGGCTACAGCAGTTGCTGGCGGCCGATTTGTATGTGCGCGTGGCCAATGGCAACGAGAACGGACGGCTGGTACCGGGCGAACAGACAGCGATTGCAGCTTTGCCAGCGGTCGCACGTGCAGAGTCAACCCGCTGGCTGTCGCTGACACTCGAGCCGGCCAAACCGGCGGTAGCGCTGATTGCGCGCTCGGTGAATACGGATGACATCACGCGCGCACTGCCGGTCGTCGGCGACGTGCTGATGAATGTGGACCGACCAGTCTGGATTTCAGAAGCGATGGTGGACCTGTACGGCTGGCAGCCCGGCATGCAGGTTACGCTGCCGCTGGCCGGACGCCTTCACCGGTTCACTGTCGCCGGTGTCTGGCGTGACTATGCGCGACAGACCGGTGCGATCCAGATGCCCCTGGCGGATTACCGGAACATCACCGGTGATAAGGATGTGAATGACATGTCGCTGTGGCTGAAGCATGGCCGCAGCGCGAGCGAGCTACGCACTCAACTGCAGCAACTGCCGTTCGCCAGTGCGCTCGAATTTGCGGAGCCCGGCGAGATACGCGCGATCAGCCTGTCGATCTTTGATCGCAGCTTCGTCATTACTTACTTGCTCGAAGGCGTTGCGATCCTGATCGGACTGTTCGGCGTCGCGGCGACTTTCTCCGCGCAGGTGCTGGCGCGGGTGAAGGAATTCGGCATGCTGCGGCACATCGGCATCACGCGCCGGCAAATCCTCACGCTGCTGCTCGGCGAAGGCGCCTTGCTGGCAAGTCTGGCCATCGTGGCCGGCTTCGTGCTCGGCTGGTGCATCAGCCTGATCCTGGTATTCATCGTGAATCCGCAGTCCTTCCACTGGACGATGCAGCTGCACATGCCGTGGGGTTTGCTAGCGACGGTCGCATCGGTACTGCTGCTGTCGGCCTCACTGACAGCACTAGTCGCGGGAAGAATGGCGGTGTCGATCAATGCAGTGCGGGCGGTAAGGGAGGATTGGTGATGGTCTGGGGTTCGTTACGAAAGCTGTTGCTGCTCATGCTGCCACCCATGCTGCCGCTGATACTGCTGCTTGGGTCGCCACCTTCACATGCGAGCGAGTTCGCCGAGGTCCGACCCGACACGCCCTTACGCTTTCCACGTGACTTCGGTTCGCACCCTTCGTACCGAACCGAATGGTGGTACGCCACCGGCTGGCTGCAAACGCCGGACGGCAAGCCGCTCGGCTTTCAGGTGACTTTCTTTCGCTCAGCCACGGGTCACGATCCCGCGAACACTAGCCGCTTCGCGCCGATACAGGTGATCATTGCACATGCAGCGCTGTCCGATCCCGCGCTCGGTCGGCTGCAGCATGACCAGAAGATTGCACGCGCCGGCTTCGGCCTGGCCGGCGCCAGCGAGGCCAATACCGACATCAAGCTCGGCCGCTGGCAGATGCGGCGCGACGCAAGCGGCACCTACAAAGTCAGCGTGCCGGCACGGGATTTCACACTCGACTTGTCCCTGACGCCGACACAGCCGCTGGTACTGCAGGGCGAGCGCGGTTACTCGCGCAAGGGGCCGAAGCCTGAGCAGGCCAGTTATTACTACAGCGAGCCACAACTAAAGGTAGCCGGCACGATCATCCGGCAGGGTAAACCGCTGAAGGTCAGCGGCAGTGCGTGGCTGGATCATGAATGGTCGAGCACCGTGCTGGACCCGCGTGCGGTCGGCTGGGACTGGGTCGGCGCGAACCTCGACGATGGCAGTGCGCTGATGGCCTTCCGCATTCGTACCGCCGACGGCGGCACGCTGTGGCAGCATGCAATGCTGCGCGAGAGCGGTGGCCGGCAGCGACAGTTCAGCGGCGATGCGGTCCGCTTCACGCCGCTGCGACGCTGGACATCGCCACGTACGAACGCCAGCTACCCGGTACAGCTCGATCTGCGCGTCGGCGACGAGCGCTGGCGGCTAACGCCGCTGCAGGACGACCAGGAACTCGACTCGCGGCACTCCACCGGCACCGTGTACTGGGAAGGTGCGGTTACGCTTGAGCGTGACGGCCGGCGCGCGGGCCGCGGCTATCTCGAACTGACCGGCTATCTGAAAGCGCTGAAACTATGAAAACACTGACCGAGCGCCCGAAATCGCGCAACGGCCTGAAAACCCTGTCGGGACTGCTGCCCTTTATCGCGCCGTATCGTGCGCGCATCGCCATGGCGGGCCTCGCGCTACTGGTCGCCGCATCGGCCACGTTGGCGCTGCCTTATAGTTTCCGCAACCTGATCGATCTTGGTTTCACCACCGCCGGCAGTGCACAGGCGGCGAACGTGAACCTGTATTTCATTGCACTATTCCTGCTGGCCTGTGTGCTCGCCGTCGCGACGGCCACCCGCTTCTATTTCGTCTCCTGGCTCGGTGAGCGCGTGACCTCAGATATCCGCAGCGCGGTGTATTCGCATGTACTGAAACAGAGCCCGATCTTTTTTGAAACGACCCAGACCGGCGAGGTGCTGTCGCGGCTGACCACCGACACCACGCTGATCCAGACCGTAGTGGGAACCAGCATTTCGATGGCGCTTCGCAATGTGCTGCTGCTGATCGGCGGCCTGTTGATGATGTTCTTCACCAGCGCGACGCTGTCAGCGATCATTATCGTGATGCTGGTGATGGTGATCCTGCCGATCGTGATCTTCGGTCGCCGCGTGCGCAAGCTGTCGCGTGCGTCGCAGGACCGGATCGCAGATGCGTCGGGGCTGGCTGGTGAAATGCTCAATGCCGTCGGTGTGGTGCAGGCCTATGCACAGGAAGTACGCGAGGCCCGGCGTTTCGGCGCAGCGGTCGAAACCGCATTTCTTACAGCAATCGCGCGGATACGGGCGAGATCGCTGCTTACGGTGATCGCGATCCTGCTGATCTTCGGCGCCATCGTGTTCGTGCTGTGGCTGGGCGCGCATGCGGTACTCGAAGGAACGATGAGTGCCGGCCAGCTCGGCCAGTTCATCCTTTACGCGGTGATCGTCGCCGGCTCAATCGGCGCGTTGTCCGAAGTGATCGGCGATGCGCAGCGCGCCGCCGGTGCCAGCGAACGCCTGCTCGAACTGCTGGCCGAGCAGTCACCCATCATGTCGCCGCCGCATCCGCGCGCATTGCCGGCACGCGCGGCCAATGGCGCCTCGCTGCGCCTCGAACATCTTGACTTCCGCTACCCTTCACGCCCCGATACGCTGGCGCTGTCCGACCTGTCGATCAGTGTGAACCCCGGTGAGACCGTAGCCATCGTCGGTCCTTCGGGCGCCGGCAAAACTACGTTGTTCCAGCTGCTGCTGCGCTTCTACGATCCTGAAGCCGGCAGTATACGTCTCGATGGTATCGACATCCGCGAGCTGGCGCTGAATGATCTGCGCAACGCTATCGGCATCGTGCCGCAGGATACGGTGGTGTTTTCCGCGAATGCGATGGAAAACATCCGCTACGGACGCCCGGACGCCAGCGACGATGAGGTGATCGCTGCCGCGAAGCTCGCCGCGGCGCATGAATTCATCGAGCGCCTGCCGGACGGCTATCAATCCTTCCTCGGTGAGCGCGGCGTGCGTTTATCCGGTGGTCAGCGGCAGCGGATAGCGATTGCGCGCGCATTGCTGAAAAATCCGCCGCTGCTGCTGCTCGACGAAGCGACCAGCGCGCTGGATGCGGAATCGGAGCGGCTGGTTCAGCGTGCGCTGGATGCTGCCATGGAAGGCCGGACCACACTGGTGATTGCGCACCGGCTCGCCACCGTGCAGCGGGCGACGCGCATCATCGTGATGGAACATGGAAGGATCGTGGAAACCGGCACGCACGCAGAGCTGGTCGAGGCCGGCGGCTTGTATGCGAGCCTCGCGGCGCTGCAATTCAATGCGCAACCCTGAATACGGAAGCCTGAACGCAGAGACCGGAATCAGTTCACCGTGCGCAGCTTCTCCACTATCAGCCGTTGCAGCGAGTAGAAATCTTCGGCGTGACCCAGCGTTTCCCGTCCGATGTCGATCGCAACCTCGAAGATCTCGCGGGACTCCTTCATCTGCCCGACGGATGCGTAGCATTCGGCCAGCCGGAACGCAGCGGGAACGAAATTCGAATCAATGCTGAGCAAGGTCGCAAAGAACACGGCGCCCAGCAATGGATCGCCGAGCAGCTGCAGGATCATGCCGGTCATGAACATGAAACGCGCATCCAGCGGACGGTTAACTGACAAGTGCATGGCCAGCGGCAGTGCTTCTTCATAACGCTGGTCTTCGTACAGCTGATAAGCCTGTGCATAAACGCGCTCTACCTCATCGTCAGGCCAAGCGTCGGCCAGCGCCTTCTGTATGCCCATGCCGAGGTTTTCCTGAAGCTGCGAGGTCTTGTCAGGGATGTCGGCGAAGCGGGTGTTGACCAGCGCAATCATCGCGCGGACTTCGTCATTGACGGCCGCAGTATGGAAGGGCTTCATCGCAGCCTCGCATTCATTCGTTACGACTGGCATCGACTGCCAGCGCCAGCGCTTTGACCAGCTCGACACAGGTACTGCGATGCGATGCAGACAAAGTACCGGCCGGCCCCCGGTCCGATGCGGTGCCGACCAAACTCAGCCTGTCGAGCAAGGCATCCCGATGCGCTGCGAAAAATGCGCTGTAATCCAGCGCTGGCCCCGGGTCTTGCGACACCGCGACTCTGACCACCGGCGTACCACTGGCAGGCGCGGGCAGCGGCGTCAGGCTGACCGGCGCCATCATCCGCGCGGATAAGGCCGTACCGCTGGCGGATGGCGTCCCCGGCATGGCCATCGGAACGTGCGGATTGAATTTGACATTCATTGCGTGACTCCCTTGACTGGCTGAACAGGAAAAAAGACCGGCAAAGCTGCTGTTACCTCGTCGAGGAGTCGGTTCCGCGAACGGTCGTTCCATTTCCTGCAAAATCCGGCAGGACGGAGGCACGGGTTAAAATGATCAGCCCGACGGATTTCCCACCATGCGCCAATACCTCGATTTCATGCGCCATGTCTTCGAACATGGCACCGAAAAAACTGATCGCACCGGCACCGGCACGCGCTCGGTCTTTGGCTACCAGATGCGCTTCGACCTGCAGGAAGGCTTCCCGATGGTCACGACCAAGAAGCTGCACCTGAAATCCATCATCCATGAGCTGATCTGGTTCCTGCAGGGCTCGACCAATATCGGCTACCTGAAGGACAACGGCGTCACCATCTGGGACGAGTGGGCCGACGCGAATGGTGAGCTTGGTCCGATCTATGGTTACCAGTGGCGCTCGTGGCCGGCACCGAACGGCGAGCACATCGATCAGATCGATCAGCTGATCCGGCAGATCCGGTCGAATCCGGACTCGCGCCGGCTGATCGTATCGGCCTGGAATGTGTCGGACATCCCGCGAATGAAGCTGCCGCCCTGCCATGCGTTCTTCCAGTTCTATGTGGCCGACGGCAAGCTCAGCTGCCAGCTGTACCAACGCAGTGCGGATATCTTCCTTGGCGTGCCGTTCAACATCGCCTCCTATGCGCTGCTGACCCATATGGTGGCCGATCAGACCGGCCTGGAGGTCGGCGATTTCGTCTGGACCGGCGGCGACTGCCATATCTATTCAAACCACTTTGAGCAGGTGAAGGAACAGCTGTCGCGCGCACCCTTGCCGCTGCCGAAGCTGGTACTCAAGCGCAAACCCGACACGATATTTGGCTACCGGTACGAGGACATCGAGGTTGTCGGCTATCAGTCGCACCCGGCGATCAAGGCGCCGGTGGCTGTCTAAGTCGGTATGGCCGCTTCCCTGACCCTGATTGTCGCCACCGATCGCCAGCGCGGCATTGGCATCAACAACACGCTGCCCTGGCGGCTGAAGGAAGACCTCGCGTTCTTTAAGCAGACCACCTCGGGTCACGCAATCATCATGGGGCGCAAGACCTTCGACTCGATTGGCCGGCCATTGCCGAATCGGCGCAATATCGTCGTTACCCGCAATCCCGGCTGGACGCACGACGGCGTGGAACGCGCCGGCTCGCTGGACGAGGCCGCGCAGCTGGCCGGCGACGGCGAGGTGTTCGTGATCGGTGGTGCGCAGATCTATGTCGATGCGATCCAGATCGCGGACAAGCTGATCGTGACCGAGATCGATGCCGTCTATGATTGTGACGCGTTCTTCCCGGCCATCGATCCGGCCGTCTGGAAGGAAGTGGCGCGCGAACCGTATCACTCCGCCGAGAACGGCTGGGATTATGCTTTTGTTATCTATCAGCGCCGCTAAGCCTGCCTCGGATTTCACCACCCTGGCACCCTAATCTGCGACAATCGCGCTTTCGTTTTTGCCCCCCGGCCAGCAGGCCGGCGGCAGCCCTTCAGTACAGGGAGATCCCGCATGAAATTCCGCTTCCCCATCGTCATCATCGACGAGGACTTCCGCTCCGAGAACACCTCGGGGCTCGGCATCCGCGCGCTCGCGGATGCCCTCGAGAAAGAAGGGATGGAAGTCCTCGGCGTGACCAGCTACGGCGATCTGTCACAGTTCGCGCAGCAGCAGTCGCGCGCATCGGCGTTCATCTTGTCAATCGACGATGAGGAATTCGGTGGCGGCAGTCCGGAAGAAACGGAATCGGCACTGAAGTCGCTGCGCGCGTTCGTCGCGGAAATCAGGCATCGCAACTCGGACATCCCGCTCTACCTGTATGGTGAAACCCGCACGTCGCGGCATATCCCGAACGACATCCTTCGCGAACTGCACGGCTTCATCCACATGTTCGAGGACACGCCGGAATTCGTCGCGCGCCACATCATTCGCGAAGCGCGCTCGTATCTCGACAGCCTCGCGCCGCCGTTCTTCCGCGCGATGGTGCATTACGCGCAGGATGGTTCGTACTCATGGCACTGCCCGGGACATTCGGGTGGCGTCGCTTTCCTGAAATCGCCGATCGGGCAGATGTTTCACCAGTTCTTCGGCGAGAACATGCTGCGCGCCGACGTCTGCAACGCGGTCGAGGAACTCGGGCAGCTGCTCGACCATACCGGCCCGGTGGCGGCGTCCGAGCGTAATGCAGCGCGTATCTTCAATGCGGACCACTGCTTCTTCGTGACCAACGGCACATCGACGTCGAACAAGATGGTCTGGCACTCAACAGTCGCACCCGGCGACATCGTCGTGGTGGACCGCAACTGCCACAAATCCATCCTGCACTCGATCATCATGACCGGTGCGATTCCGGTGTTCCTGATGCCGACGCGGAATCACCTCGGCATCATCGGCCCGATCCCGCGCGACGAATTCAAGATGGAAAACATCATGAAGAAGATCGAGGCCAATCCGTTCGC